>JAABUH010005266.1_pt1 | contig 10238 bp, 27 predicted proteins | sample 5559121 | NCBI WGS metagenome assembly JAABUH01 (sample SAMN10711871, study PRJNA513364) | rock metagenome | isolation source: Antarctica rocks | place: Antarctica: Victoria Land, Battleship Promontory nord | collected 2015-12-28 | reverse complement strand
TGCCGCACAGTGGGCAGCGAACTGGCTGGGCGACCATGGATACGACTCTCACCGCTTATCCGGGGGTGACGCAGTGGCCGCTTTGCGTTGGGCTGTGGACGAATTGGACCCACCTGAGACGGTGGAGCGGTGCGGGGAGTCCCGCAACTTGCAAGCCGAGTTGGCCGCCGCGCTCCGCGACAACGAGCGGTTCGAGGGGGAGCAGGAGGAGCTTGTCCAAGCGCTCGACAAACTCAGTGCCGCCAACGACACGATTGTCCGTCTCCGTGCCACTCACACGCAGGCTGAGGCCGCATGGGGGCGTTGTGCCCGTGAGGACTGACACGGCTCGGGCTGTGCACACGCCTCTCCGCACCCCCGAACTAGGCCGTGAGGAGTCTTGGGAGGTGGAGGCCCATTGCCGTGGCCCCCTGGCCTGGATGTGGGATGACAGCCTGGATGGGGAGTTTGAGTCCCCGCAGGCTCGCCGTGCCCGGCACCGCAAAGCCGCCCAAGTGTGTGCCACCTGCCCGGCTCGCAGTGCTTGTGCTGTGGCCGCCACCCAAACGACGCGGGCTGAGGGAATCTGGGCGGGCACCCTGATCGGCGGTTCCCGGCCCCTGATGGTGCCAGGACGGCCCTGCCTACGCTGCGAACGCCCACTATTACCCGGCAAGTCCCACAAGCCGTTACCGGCGGGTTGGGTGCGGCATTCGGCGCACGGGTACTGCCACCCATGCCTCAAGAACTACTACCGCGAGGGAGCGCCAGCGTGAGCACGCACAGCTTCGACGTAACCGTGTCCTCGCACGATGAGCTGCAACACGGCATTACTGCGGCGCGGCGCCACGGTTCGCAGCACGATCACCACCGCGTTGTTGTGTCCGGCGAGTACGGGCACACCGAGGCCAGCCTCATTGCCGCTCAAATGGCAGCGGCCACGTCGGGGATGCCCACCGGCGTCTACCTGAGGGAGTGAGGCGAAGGTGAGCACCTACACGATCCGCCTCGCCCACACCAAGCCGCCGATGACCTCGAACATGCAGCGGCGGGCGCACTGGGCGAATGTTCGCGGCGCGAAACGGGAAGTCGGGCGTGATGTGTTCTGGTCCGCACGTAATGCGAAGATTAGCGTTACACCCCCTGTGGAGGTGTTCGTGACTTGGTACGCGCCAGACGCTCGGGTGCGGGATTCGGACGCCTGCGGGCCGTTCCTCAAGGCAGCTTTGGACGCGTTGGTAGAGGCCGAGGTGATCCCCGGTGATGATCACCGGTACGTCACCCGTTCTGGGTCGTCGGTGGTTGTGGACCGCGCCGACCCCCGCATAGAACTGAGCATTCGAGAGGTGGAGGCAGCATGAGTAAGGCAGCGGACGACTACCGGGCCACCGCGCAGCGGATGCTCGAAGCCGGCAACCAAACGTCGGTGAACTTGGCGCTCGCCATCCAAATCTTGGCGCTTGACACGGACGTGGCCGAGTTGCGGGCACGGCTGGATGCGCTCGAAGCGCCAGGGCTCAGCGACCAGGAGGATGAGGCGCCCGTCAATTTGTTCGCCGATGGGGAGCCAGGGGCTACCCACCACGGCACGCACCGCTGGACCGCTGAAGATCACGAGCGGGGCAAGCGCAACGCCGAGATCCTGAAAGCGAAGGGTTTGCTGTGAGGTGGGAGCGGGTACCACCACCGGGGCCGTGCACCTCGCCGGACGGGCACAGCCATAGGGACATCCTCGCGAACTGGCAGCGCGTGCCGGTGCGCGTGTTCTGCACTAACTGTGGTCGTCGCTGGCAGGTCGTCGTATTGGAGGACGTGTGACCCATCCTGAGCGCACCACCACCGACACCCGCGAACGACTGTCCGGGGTGCGGGAACAGTTGGATGATGCTGTGCAGGATTTGATCGGTGTGCGGCATGGGACGATCACAGTGGACACCCCCAGCGGTGGCACCACGATTCGGGCTGTGTACCGGGACAGTGTGTACACGGAGATGCTGTCCGAACTCCCCGGCTTCCAGGGCACCGCGATGGGCTCGGTGGCCGCCTCCATGCCCCCCTTGTGGATTGATGGGTTGGCGTGGCTCAACGACGTGCACGCCACGGTGGACCGTTGGGTGCGCACCTACCAACTCCGGGCTGATCTGACCGTGACGGAGCAACTGGACGCCCTCACAGCGTTGACCTGGCGGCCGCAGGATGTGCCCCTGGTGCACGACATCGCCGACACCATCCGCCACTGGGTGCGGCAAGCTGTTTCCCTCATCGACGGGGAAGAACACCGCAAAATGGAGCTGGTGGCGGCATGCCCGAGCTGCGGAACCAAAGTCGTATTTCGTAGGGACTCCGGTGGCGACGTGGTGCGCCAAGCGGCACTATCCCTGACGATCCGCGGGTGTGTGTGCCTGGCCTGCAAAGCCCAATGGGGACCACCACTGTTCGAGCACCTCGCGGCCGTACTGGGCTGCGAGCAGGTTCCCGGCGTGGCGTGAAGGATGGAAACTATGAAAACCTATGAGCCAAAACTAGAAGTAACGCTTACGCGGGAGAGGGAAAGGAGACCCGCTCGGGTTGGTGCCCAGTTCTCCATGCAGGTCCCCTTGGCGGATGTCTCTCGGATCACCTGCGAGTGTGGCGCTCAGGTCTCCGCGGACCACCTGCTCGGGGAGACCTTCCGAGTCTATGAGTTCGTTAGCGATGGCCGTACTGTGCATGCGGTCGAGTTGGATGAGCCGCCATGCGCGCACTGGGCGCCAGTGGAGGTGCCGTGAGCATCGTGGAGTTCCTGATCTCCCGGATCGAAGAGGACCAGGCGGCGGCGCAGGCAGCCGGGGGCAACGATGGGCCTCCCACCTGGCTGGAGGACGACGCTGACGGGGTGTACGGGGTACGCCCGGACGTGGACTGGGACGAGGTGTGCCAGTCGCACACCTACGGCGTGCCCAACGAGTGCGACTTCAATCCAACGGCGTGCGGCATATCAATGACCGACGACCCGGTGCTTGAGCACGCCCGCGCCCGACACATCGCCCGCCACGACCCTGCCCGTGTCCTGGCCGAGTGCGCAGCCAAGCGGCGGATCGTGGAGGAGTGCGCCCCAAACGTGGCCAAGGACTGGCCGTTCCCAGACGGTCTGAACCTCTCCGAGTTCGTAGTGGCCGAGTTTGCGCAGCCCTACGCCGACCATCCTGATTTCGACCCGGCGTGGCGACCATGATAGATCGAGGCATGGCTCTTGCGCAGGCGCTGGGGTGGCTGTCGTACACCTGCCGGTGCGGGAATCTAGTGCCGCACGGTCTGCCATCGAAGTACTGCCCAGGATCGGATGTAGAAGGCCCGCTCTGGTCGGACTACTTGTCGACGCACCACGAGCACGTCCACTGGGCTGCACCCTAGTGCCCGGCGTGGCGTGAATGACAAGCATGCAATTCGAGCGTAGGATTCTCACTGCGGCAGAGTTGTCAGCAAAACCAGCCGTACTCTTTCGTCCCCGCCACTGTCCGGGGACCGCCCCCATCTTTGCGGCACGTCTCCACTCCACTTGCGGACGGTCAACCCAACTGTGGGGGCACCAACGTCACAGCCAACGAGGTTGTGGAAGTGGAGTCGGGAGCCCTCCGGACGGTGGGTCGCCCAGCTCCGCGCCCACGGGTTAGGCCGTCCGAAAGGTCGAGACCCAGATCAAGTAGATCAGCGAGGCCGCCAGCCACACCTGCGGGTTCTTGATCACGTCATTCCACAGGGCGGCCAGAACGTCGTAGGTGCGGATGAGCAGGTTCTTACTCATGGCTTCCATCCTTTGGGCATCTTCTGCACGGCGTAGGCGAGCATGGTTCGGATCATTTCTGAGCGGTTCACGCCCCGCTGAGCGGCCAGTGCGTCGATGTGGTCACGCCTCGCTTCGCTGAGCTTGAGGGCGACGAGCGGTTGGCGTGGGCCTGTGCGGGGCATCAGACTTCCTCGTCGCCGACGCAGACGCCGCCACAGTCGAAGCAGTGGTAGGTGTCGTCGGTCCTCATCAGTCGCCCGTTCTCGTACCAGGTTGACCAAAGATGAGGGCGCCCGAACAGGCACCGTGCACGGTGTCCATGGCACCCTGCTTCGGAGCACTCGACCGGCCCTGATCCGCGTGTGGGGGTTGGCTGGGGTGCTAGCTGGCTGCTGCTCATGGCTTCTGCACTTTCACGAGTTGGTCGTGCCTGTAGCGGCGCCGAGTGACGCGACCTTGACGTGTGGCCACCTGCGTGTAGAACCAGTTGAGCTGGTGCGAGGTGTTCAGGACGATCGCCCCGTCAGCGAGGATGTCTAGCTCCCCGAGTGCCGTGGCCTTCACCGTCGTCGTCATGTGTATAACACTACCCCGTACCTGCTCGTAGTGTCAAACACTTTCATAACCTTCTCGACCAAGGTCGCCGCTCATGCCCGATGCTGTGGAAGCCCTCGCCGTGGCGCTGCTTCTGCGCCGGGACGACACCTACGCCGCCCAACTCCTGGCCGAGTTGGAGGCGCAGGGTTGGACCCTGGTGCATTTGCCCACGGTGGAGCAAGCCGCCGATGCGATCGCGCATCAGCCGTGGCTTGCTGAGCGCCGCAACCGTGAGGACCGTGACGCGGCCGCAGTGCTGGATTTGATCAAGGGTGTGTCGCATTGCGTGTACCTACGAAACCCTCTCTGAGCAAGGGGCAGCGGATGATCGCATGGTTGATCGTTGCAGGTGTGTGGTTGTGCGCGTGACTCACTTTGCTTGCTGTGGTCCACGGGGGCCAGCGGTGAGGCACGACCTGCTCATCGGCGTGAGCATGGGCGCTATCGGTTCTGTCCTGGCCATCGCCGCCGGTATCTGCGCCCTGATCGTGGCCGCTGAACACCACGACCCGATCCTGCACCTGGGAGACTGACGTGGCCCATGACCAACACCCGCTGCACCTGGAGGACTGATGCGGTACTTCTACGACACCGAGTTTGACGAAGACGGGCAGACCATCGATCTGATCTCGTTTGCGATGGTTGCCGAAGATGGCCGGGAGTTTTACCGGGTGAGTAATGGGTTCGCCCCCTCCAGGTGCAACGCCTTCGTCAAGGCGAACGTCTTGCCGCATTTGCCAGCGAGGGATCTCTGGATCGACCGTCGCCAACTACGTACTGAACTGCTCGACTTCATCGGCGCCGATGAGCACCCAGAGCTATGGGCGTACTACGCGGCCTACGACCATGTGGCACTCGCGCAGTTGTGGGGGCCGATGATCGACCTACCCAAGCCACTGCCTATGTGGACGAACGACCTCATGCAGGAGTGCCAGCGGCGAGGCAACCCGCAGCTACCGGAGCAGCCCAGCGGCAAGCATGACGCTCTGGCCGATGCGCGATGGCTGAAACACCGCTACGAGTGGCTGACGGCGGAGGACTGATGGCCACCACGCCTGACACGCACACGCTGTACGCCCAGCCCTGCGGCGACGCCCGGCACGGCCTCTGGTGCGACCGTTGTTCCAAGCCCGCCCGGATCGAGACCGACCTGTTGATCATGAGCAGGGACGGGTTGAGCCCGCTCGGCGTGTTCAGCATGTGCACCGACTGTGGCCTACCCGGCACGCTGACGGAGGCGTGATGAACAAACCAGAGCCCGTGCTCAGTCCCGCGCAGCACGCCCGTCTGATGACGCTCATGCGCGAGAAGCCGGCACTCACGCAGGAGGACATCAACGCAGGTCACGCGTATGCCGCCAAGCGATGGGCTGAGTATCTGGCGCGGCCCGGTTGGGATGAGTTCATACAGGCCGCGCTGCACGCTGACCGGTTTCTCGCCGAGCACCGCGGTGACTGACGTGATGGCCGTGTCGAGCAAGTTCGCCGGGCATTGCATCGCCTGGGCCATGACCAACACCCGTTGCACCCGTGTCGAAGCCACCGCCTTCGCGGAGTGGGCAATGGTGCAAGCCGCGACCGGTCGGATCACCCCACGCACCGAGTTCCTGGCAGCGTGGGCCGGTTGGGGTGAGTGGTGCACCGAACTGCACAGGATGGTCACGGAGGGGTGATGAAACTCAAGTACGGCAATGCCGAGATCGACTTGGACGAACCCCCGATTCGGTGTACCCGATCTGAGCGCAAGCATTACCGACGCGAGGCTATCGAGTTGACCCGGAGCAACCCGTTCTACGACGGTTCGAAGGCCGGTCGGCGTGCCTGGATGATCCCCGCCAAGAACTGGATTCCTGAGCCCGATGATGACGACTACCCGCGAGCACGGGGAGATCGTTGGTGGCATGTGCTGTTCAGTGGAGACGAATACGGGCGCACCACCATCGTGTTCCCGATCTGGTACCGCCGGGCCGCGGTGATGGTTGTGCGGGATCACCCCTGCGGATGGTGCGAGTCTCAGTTACTCGACATGATCGAAATGATGAAAGAGGATCTGGCAGAGCCGGAAGAGGCACGGCAGTTCTACGCGAGCTGCACAGGATGGTGACGGCATGACGGTGCTATGCAAGTCGCGGACCTTCGAGACGACCTCGGTCTGCCCCAACTGCGGCACCATCGACGTCCACTACCTCCGACGCCCCCGTGTGTGCCTAGTCCACCCAGTTCGCGGCGGCGGCCAGACGACGACGGAGATCCGCGCCTACGGTATGTCCAAGGTGATCCGGTCCATCCACCACCCACCTCCCGGTTGGTACGACGAGACCCCCTACGACTGCATCCGTACTTGCTGCGACTGCAGTTGCGAGTGGGGGCAGTCGTGATCCAGGTCGTGGCCGGTGTGCAGTCCCGCGAGTTTCTGTTGGCCACGTTGGACCACAAGATCGAGCAGACCCGCATGTCCCGTGACAGGGCCCGCGACGACGCCGGCCAAGCGTTCTCCCATGACACCCCCATCGCTGAGCAGATGGCTTTAGCGCGGGTCCAAGCCATGACCGACGTCTTGGACTACCTACTCGAACGGCGCTGGCGTCTCACCTCGGAGGCACTGTGACCATCATCGTGTGCACTCTTGGCGGGGTGTTCCTGCTGTGGGCTGCCTGGTGGATTTACCGCGGCACCCCCAAACATGGCAAGCACCACATCGTTCTGCCCACTGTGGCCGCACACCACCCGCTGCCACCTGCTGACCTCGCCAAGGCCCTGTATGAGGTGAGGGCATCGGGGATGCGCGGCGCTGACTCCATGGCCGTGTTGAAGACGGCGGCCGCCGACACCGAAACCTGGCCTGCACCAACCCGCCGGCACACCCACCGCGACCCCACCACCGGCCGCTACACACGCAAGGAGCAGTGATGGCCGAACTAGCTACTTCAGCGGTGCTGAACCTCCGCGATTACGGAATCACCATCGGCGGCAAAGACTTCCCGTGGTTCGTTGGCGACAACATCAGCGTGGAAACCGAAACCGAGGGCTTTCGTCGCCTGCGCCTCGACGTGCTGATCGATGGCGACGTCACCATCGAAGGCGACCCCGCGCAGCACCCGGACTACCGCCGATGATCCGCAGAGTCGACTGGACCCGACACCCCCACGTCCGCACCGGCGAACAACTCACCACAGGCGAACGCGCCGCCGACCGCGCTGTCCGCGTCATGGGATCGTGGGCGTTCCTCGCCGGACAGACCGTGCTCATCATCGGCTGGATCATCCTCAACCTCATTGGCATCGTCGCCCACTGGGATGAATATCCATTCATCCTGCTGAACCTGGCGTTCTCCACCCAAGCCGCCTACGCCGCACCGTTGATCTTGTTGGCGGCGCGTCGGCAAAACCAGCGTGCCGATGAGATGCAACGCGACGATCTCACTGCTGACCAAGCATCACTGGCGTTGCTGCGCAAGATCGCCGCCCACCTGAACATCGACACAGCGGCATGACCATGCACCCCGACCGATTCCTACAGTTCCTCATCCTCAATGCGATTGGACACTTGATGACCAGCCAGGAGAACTTGAACACCGACGTCACCGCACTCACCGATGGAATCGCGGCCATCGAAGCCGAGGTAGCCAGCCTCAAGGCCCAGCCCGCGGCAGCACAGCTCGACCTGTCGGGGCTTGACGCCGTGGTAAGCCGGGTTCGGGGTGACGTACCCGCACCCGTTAGCGCCCCTGCCGACCATCCGGCACCACCTGCGGCTGGTGCACCTGCCGCGCCTGCCGCGCCCGCACCCGCGGGCCAGGCCAGCGGACCCGCCACTGGTGACAGCATCCCCGCACCTGGCGCACCATCTGCCGCAGCGCCAGGTGAAGCCGCACCACCTGCCGCACCGGCCGGTGCCGCCCCGGCAGCGACCACGCCCAGCGGGCTGACTCCCCCGGCAACCGGCGCCACCCCAGCCTGAGGCGTCCGATCCGAGCTCATCGCCGACCACATGGGAGTGAACACAGATGGGAAAGCCCAGCAAGGGAACCCCGGCTGACAAGCGGTTGAAGGCGAACAAAACGTCCAGCGCGAAGACAGCATCGGGCGCTGCACCAAAGTTCGGCTCACCCGCATGGAAAGCCAAGTACGGCAAGTGAAGGAACTGGCCGAGTGGGTTCGCGAGGAAGTGGACCCGTTCCGCGAAGCGGACCCCGCTTGGTTGGCGTCTCACCACTTCCTCCGCGACCCGGTGCGCCCCACCTACGTGGACTCCACGATGATGTTCGCCCCCGCGGACGGGGTGATCCTCTACCAGGTGGAGGTTGAGCCCACCGACCCAGTGCTCGACATCAAGGGCCGGGACTACACGGTTCGTGACGTGCTCGCCGACCCGCATTTTGAGGGCCGGGCACTGGTCATCGGCATCTTCCTCACGTTCTACGATGTGCACACGCAGCGCATCCCGTACGGGGGGACGTTGACGTGGCGTGCGGCGCCGACACTGACCACTATTAATAAGCCGATGTTGGCTGCGGAACGTCACCTGCTGAACGCGTTGCGCGTCCCCGGCGCCGAATATAATCAATATTTGCACAAGAACGAGCGGGTCGTGAGTCGCATCGCCGCCGCTGACCTGCAGTTATATTATTATGTGGTGCAGATCGCGGACTACGACGTGGACTGCATCACCCAGTTCAACCTGGTCCAGAACGAGAGCGTCGGCCAAGGGGAACGTTTCGGCGCCATCCGCTACGGATCCCAGGTGGAGATGGTCGTGCCGATCACCGAGCACCTGGAGCTGTCCACCTGTGTTGAGGTGGGGCAACACGTGGAAGCTGGACAAGACCCCCTCGTGAAGATCCGACGTCTCAGAGAGGCTGCTTGATGGCCGCCACCAATCCGACGCAGCTCCCGCACCCCACGTTCCTGATGAACTACCCGTTCAGCTTCGCCATCGACGCACCCAACAACGTGTGGATGCGTGAGGCGAAGGGCGACGAGCTGACACTGGACCTCGAAAAGGCCGGCGCCCAGTGGGGCGACCTGTACGGCACTTTCGCCGCGGACTCGTTGGTATATATATTGCCGACACCAGCCGAAGCCCTCGGTTTGCAGGACTTGGTGTTCACCGCGAACCTCGGCGTGACCATGGAACACACAGGGCAGGTGGTGCTCAGCAACTTCACCGCCACCGAACGGGTCGGTGAGGTTGCGGTGGGCAAACCGTTTCTACAGTCGATGAACCTTGATGTGTTGGAGCCTGCCGCCAAGTTCGAGGGCGAAGCGGACCTCAAACACCTGCACGACAACGTGTACGTCGGTGGCTACGGGCAGCGCAGCAGCCGGGCAGCACTGGACTGGATCGCCGAGCAAACCGACGCCATCATCCTGCCTGTGCAGCTTCAGGATGAGTACCTGTACCACCTCGACTGCTCTGTCTTCCCGCTGACCGCCACGCAGACAATGGTGTGCTGCGACATGTTCGAGGAAGACGAACTCGGGGCGTTGGATGAGGAAACCGAGGTCATCGACGTGTCCGAGGACGCGGCGTACTCAGGCATCTGCAACTCGGTGCGCCTTCACAATGTGATCGTGAACCACTCCAACATTCACGACCTGAAACGCGGCACCGACGACTACCAGCTTGAGGTGAAGAAGAACCGTGAGCTGGAGGACATTGCCGCGAAGATGGGGTTCGAGGTGTGTTACGTGAACATCAGCGAGTTGGCGAAGGGTGGGGCGATGTTGTCTTGTCTGGTGATGCACCTGAATCGCTGGTCGTACGGCGTGGACTACTGAATATATATGACCACTGTCTGTGCTGTAGCCCGCAACGGTCGTGTGGTCATGGCCGCCGACTCCATGACCACCGTTTACGACCGACCCATTTACGGGGCCCGCAAGATCATCCAACTG
>JAABUH010005265.1_pt1 | contig 10239 bp, 14 predicted proteins | sample 5559121 | NCBI WGS metagenome assembly JAABUH01 (sample SAMN10711871, study PRJNA513364) | rock metagenome | isolation source: Antarctica rocks | place: Antarctica: Victoria Land, Battleship Promontory nord | collected 2015-12-28 | reverse complement strand
AACACTGCGGTGCCAAATGCCCGCAAATGACCCCCACCCCCTCTGGAAGGACCCGCGCCCTCCGCATGGACCCCCTGCCGCCCATGCTTCGGGTGCATGGCTGGGGTCCCCCGCCACCGTGGTCGGACCCTCTGCCTGCCGTGGGTGCCGGTCGAGTCACCGGCCAAGGTTGAGCATGGCTGAGTCGAGCATGTTCACGACTGCCGCCTGGGCGGGGACTGTGACGCCCGCTGACGCAGCGCCCAGCGCCGGCGGCGCCACAGCCGGCAAACTCGCGGCGTCGGCCGCCGACAGTCCGGCCGTGGCGACGGACTGGTTGAACGCCTGGTAGGCAGCCTGCGCGGCGCTGCGAAGCGCGGCGCCCTGAGCAAGGTCCGCCACGATCGTTGGCACTGTCTGAGCGCGCCAAGTGCCGTATGCGGCGATCGTCGCGTCGGCTTGTTGCGCCGTCGCGGTCAGAGCCATCACCGTCGCGCTGACCTGCGCCGGAACGAGCTGCGCGGTGAGCTCGGCCAGCCATGCCTCGACGCGAACGATGTCTTGGGCCGTCGACTCGACCGCAGCCTGCGCGGCCGCGATCGTGGTGGCGTTGTCCGTCTGCAACACGAGCTGGGCGGCTGCAGCGGTTTCAGTGCCCTGCTGGGCGTAGAGGCTAAGTCGCTTCGCGGTGGTGAGGGCGATCGCGGCTTGCAGGCTCGCTGCACTGCCATCGGTTGGTTGTAGGCCGGCCAGGATGGCGAGGGTTGCGGAGACGGCGACGGTCTGTGACATGGTCGGTTTCCTTCGGGAATACGGGCTTCGACGTCAGTAGGCAGCGATCAGTCACCGGAAGGCGATGAGCCTTTCGGCGTCGCGCAGAACGTTGAGCAGCGTCGCCGCGATCTCCTGGTCGGCGCTAAGCGTGATGCGATCGGATTTCATGGCCGACAGCGGCGGCGCGACGGTGGGCAGCGTCGCCGCCAGCTCGATCGGCAGGCCCGAGGCGTGCAGCGCGCTGTCGTATTTCTGGTGCGCAATCTTGGCGCTTAGACGGATGCGCGCGCCGTTCAGGATCTGCCCGACAAGCGCCGGGGCAGTTTCAGCCATCCAGGCTCGGCAGACATCGCAGGCCTCGATGGCGCGCTGCGCCTCAACCGCCAGCCGCTGCGCCGTCTCCTCGTGCTGCGCTGGCACCAGGCGCGTGCGCAGCTCGGCCAGCAGCGCCTCGATACGGGCAAGGTCGCGATCCGCAGAGCGCACATCCGCCTCGACCTGGTCGAGCTTCGCGTCGTCATCCGTTTCCAGGGTCAGGTGCGGGATGGACGCGGCGAGCTCGCCCCGATGGGCATGCGCGGCGGCACGCTTGCCGAGCGCGCGGGCGATGGCGTCGCGGATGCTGGCGACGGTGTCGTCGACCGGGCGGAGGTCGGCGAGGATGGACAACGCAGGGACAGGAGATTTCGACATGGTGACGTCCTGGATTGGCGGGCGGGATCAGGTGTGCTGGCGAGATGCACGAGCCGCCGGCGGGTCTCTGCCCGCGCGCCACCACAGGATCAGCGGCGAGCAAGACGTCGCCAGGCGCGAGCGGAAAGTGGTCTTAGGCATCACCGATCCTCTCGGATCGGACTGCGGCCGTACCGCCCACGCGAGAGGTGAGTCGGTGTGGGTGCAGGCGGGTGCAGGCTCTTCCCTAAAACCCGCATGCCAGCGCGCACGTAAGAGGGATTTAGGTAAACTCCCGCACCCGCCTGCACCCACTGCACCCTCATTCTGCGTCATAGCGATCGGCGCCATTCAGGTTGACCTGCAATCCGATCCCACGAACCGATCGTGTGCCGTGCACAGTCACGCGCTTCAGCCCAGGGGCACGGTCAACCATCTCAGCGAACTCGTTGCTTGGCGGCGGTTCTTCCCCGTTCGCCTTCGCCCACGCGGCGAAGTCGGTGTAGAGCCGGCCGGGCCGCTCAGAGAGTGTCACGTCTAGAATGCAGCGCTCGCGCAGCCAGCGGCCGAACGTGTCCTGCAACTCGAAGTAGGATTCCGACGCGATGCGGATGCACGCGGGTGCACCGAGCCCGACCTGCTGCCATGCAGTGCACCCCTCGATCATCCAGCGCAGAATCGCCGGCAGCTCGGCGGTCAGCTTCTCCTTCAGGTGCGGATCCGGCCGCTCCGGCTTGTGCGCGAACGGCGCAATGCGCAGGCGCCGCTCCATGGCCGGCGTGCGTCCTTTCAGCCGCGGCGCATGGTTGCCCACGATCACGATCTTGAACTGAGGCCAGTAAGTGAACGGCTTGGCGTGCGGCGAGCGTGCGGACAGCGGCGCCTCGTTGCCGGTCATTTCCTTGATCTGGCTCTCCGCCCAGGTCGTGCCGGCCTCGGTTTCGCTGGCGGTCACTAGGCGCGCGCCGGCCATCTGTGCTCTGTAGTATTCGAGGTTGATCCGGCTGCCTGCGGTGAACACCTCGATCGGCACCGTGACGCCGTAATTGCCCAATATTGATGTTAACACAGAAACGAATACGCCTTTTCCTGTGCCGCCTTCGCCGTAAAAGAATGCCAACACCTCCTCGCTGACGTCGCCGGTGAGTAGGTAGCCGGCCAAGCGCTGCAGGAAATCTTGCAGATCCTGGTCGACCTTGGTCGCTTGCTTGAGGAAGCCGGTCCAGAGCGGGTGCGGCGTGCCAGGCGGGGCGGGTGTCACCGTGGTCTGCCGGGTAATGAGGTCCCCTCGTCGCGCCGGCTGCAGCGCGCCGGTGCGCAGGTCTACCATCCCGCCAGGAGTGCCCAGCAGCCATCGGTTCTGATCCCAGGTCTCGGCCACCACCGCGAACACCGGATCGGCCTGCGCGAACCGCTCCACCGCGCTGGCGGTCGATGCGCGGGCGAGCAGCGCCTTGACCTTGCCCTCGGCACCCTCGCGCTCGGAAATCGACTGGCACAGCTCGCGCGCCCAATGGAATGCCAGGCGGGTGCGCTGCTTCTGCCAGATGGTGCCATCCCAACAGTACCAGGACAGCGCGCTGTGGCAGTATCGCAAGCTCTGCTCGTGCCTACGGGCGAACGCGGCAGCAATGCCGTGCTCGGTCAGTTCGATGGCGCGCAGCTCTTCCTCGCCGGGCAGCGTGGCGTGCTGCAGTTGGTCCATCAGTGCGCCGATGCCCTCGCCGTCCGGAGGACTCATCGGGCACCACCCTGCAAGTCCAACGGCTTCGCGTAGCCGGCCCGGAACGCGCTGCGGATCGTGGCGCTTGCTTCGTGGTGTGGGATTGAGCGGTGTCTGGACGCGGCGTAGAGCGCCTCGATCGCTTCGTGCTCGCTCAGCGTGCCTGCCCCGACGTGGCGCGCCACAGCGAAGGCCTGCCGGTTGAGCGTATCGTTCGCGGCGCCGCTGCTGGCGTCCAGGACGGCGTCGACGGCGCGGCGCAGGCGACGATGGGCCCGCTCGGTGCTGGTGACCGCCGGCAGGCGCGGCCGGGCCGGCTCCGGCGGCGGCGAGACGTCCCACGGGGCTACCAGCCAGCGATACGGCCGACCCGTGGTGACATGGACCGACGGCGGGATGGTGACCGACAGGCGCCCGCGGCGCGGGTCCAGGCCCGGCGCCGGCGTCCCGGTCTTGCCGGCGATCGGCTCGCCGTCGTGGCGGAAGAACAGCGCGGCCCCGCCGCCGCCCGAGCGCGTGCGAGGCTGCGCCGGCATGTGGCCGTGCTGGCGCACCAGAGCCGCCATCGCCGAGATCCCATCCGCCGCGTGGTCCGGCCCGGGCGCATCGACGTCGAGCGCCCAGAGCCCCGACCCTTCCATGACGACACGCCAGTTGCAGTCCGGGAACGCGCGGGACCAGGCGGCGAGCTGGTCAAGGTCGCACGTCGCCGCGTCCGTGCTGCCCTTGATGCAGCCGCGCTTGTCGCGGGAGCTGCACGGGTAGAGCCGCCAGCCGAGCAGCGCGACGCGTTCGATGTCGGGGTGGAGCGCGGTCATGCCCGGCCGCCGGTTGGGTGCGTAACTTCGATCGGGCGCGAGCTGAGGTCCGGCCAGATCTTGCGCAGCGCCGTGACCGCCTTCTCTTGAATTTGCTCCGGAGTTGTCGCGCACCGCGAACAGACCGCGACGACGAGGCCGCTTGTCGGGTTCGCACGTGAAGGCTCCACGATGCAGAAACTGAAGATGGTCTTCTTCAGCAACGGCTGCGGACACGCGACGCAACGCATAGGCGACCGGCGAGGAGCTGCGGCGATCCGTTTCACAGTGGTTTCGAGGGCAGCAAGAACCCTAATAGCGTCCGGATCCCCAGCGGCGGCTTCCACAACGACGAAGGCGAAATCGGCTGGCCGCACGACCATCAAGTCGAGCAGCCCGCCGGACTCGGACCGAACGGTGCGCACAGCGGTGATGAATGGGTTTGGGTCATCAGCGCCGCTCTTGACGGTCGGTGATGGCTTGCGGGTCCGTGCGCCGCCGGTCATGCCGGCACCGCGAGGATGGGCCGGCGTGGGAACCTGTCGCCGCCGGCCGCGTGCAGCAGCTCGGGGTTCAGGCCCGCGCGCCAGGCGTCCAATCGGTCGAGCGTCGTGGCCAAGTCGCACCGATCGCGCGCCAGCTCAGCGAGCAGCTCGGCCAGGGCCCGCGCGCCGAGGCAATGGACGTGCTCGGCGCCGCGCTGGAGTCGGAGCGCGTCGGTCGCGCCGCTCATGTCCGTTCCTCGCGTGCGTGCAGCCCTTCGACTACGCGCAGGCCGAGTGCTTCCTGGCGGAGCGCTCTGACAGCCTTGCGATGGACATCAACCCGGCTGGTCGCGCACCGCCGGCAGATCGCCAGGGCAGCACCACGGCCGACGCCTTCGCGCTCCGGCAGCGTCACGACGATGGCGCATCTGACGCCTGGCAAGAGCGGCTGCGGGCAGGTGGCGCACAGCAGCGGCGAGCGGGGCAGCGCGTCGTCGATGACGTGCAGAGCTTCGTTCACTGCGATCATGATCAGCATGGCACGGTGATCGCCGTGCTCGGCCTTTGCGATGTAGCCGAGCGCGTCGAGCGGGCGCACAACGACCAGGTCAGCCGTCGTAGCCGCCGCAGTTGGCGCCTGGACGAGGCCGGCCGCGGTTCTCACGCGGACATCCCGCAGCGGGCCTCGTGCGCCGCCCAGCTCAGCAATTCGGCCCGGACCGGGTTGCCCACGGCCCATTCAATCCTTACCGCTAATTCGAGTTTTGCGGCGGTCCGGGGCCGATCTGTGGTCCGCAGCCGGGCAAAGCAATCCTGTCTCTTGGAACGGGGTCCCGCTCCGAGTTGGTCGCGCATTTCGCGCTCCTGGTGGAGCAGCGGGCGTTGATTGAGCCGACCGGGTGGGCTACATCATGGGGTGTCAGCCGCCACGATTTGCCGGTCAGCCCTGCCAGCGCCCCTGCGTTGGCGGGGTTTCTTCTGTCTGGCCTGCTGGGGTCAGGCGGCGCGCTGCGCCAGCTCGGCAGCACGCGAGGCGAAGGTCCTGTTGGCGGCCCAGGCCTCGACGTCCGCAAGCTTGTAGGCCACACGCCTCGCACCGATCCGCACGAACGGCGGTCCACTGCCTTCATAGCGCCACGACTGGACAGTCCGGTCACAGACGTTGAAGCGCTTGCTGACATCCTTCTCGGTCAGATAATGATCGCTCATCTTTGCTTCATCCCGTTTGCGCCCGGCTCGGGGCGTTACGAGTAAGACACTCAATGCATTTTCACGAGGAACGCACGACAGAACCCGACAGAACCCGACGGAACTCAGTTCTGTCGTATCTCTGGAGGACAGAATTCTTTGACCTTGCGCCGAACCGTATTCTCGTCTGGCGACGGATCCCACTGAGACGTAACCCACTCGCGCATATGCTTTGTTAGCTCGGCGCGTGTCTCGATGCCGTTGAGGTGCGCGAAGCGCACGATCTCCACGATGAAATCGGCCCACGGATACCGAGGCGGCGCTCCGCCGCTGCCCTTGGCATCGGATGCACTGCTGGCGGGCACGACTCTCGGGCCTGTCTGGACGGCCGAGGCAGCTAGGATACGGACCCCGTCGAAAGTTGCACCGTTCATGGACACAGCGTCTTTGTCGTAGTCGGGAACGGCGTTGTTGAAGAACGCCGGATGGATCGGGGCTGGGATCGTCGCGCCGTGGCTGAAGCCCGTTGCTGCTAAAGTACCAGCCTGAAGCCGACTGGAAAGTTCGGCCCACAGGATACCCCGAAGGCGAATGACTTCGGCGGCTTCGCCGGGGCCTTGGTGGCTCTTGGCTGACATCCATGCGGCCAACACTTGGAAGCGCGCTTCGGGCAAAAGAGCCCGAAACGCCTCGAGCAACGGGTAACCTCCAGGAGGCACCTGATCCATGAACGTGTGCGCCTCCGCAGCGCCTCCCGCGAGAAAAGCGGCGCGGCAGCCCGGAGCGGAGTTCCGGATTGTCGGCGGCCAGACCGTGCCGCGCCGGGATGGAGCATCGCGCAGCCGGCGAAAGCGGGCAACCGGGCGTCACCCTGCCACCTCGGCCATGTCCGACCGCGGCAAGGCCATCCACCCGTCGCGCCGCCGCCCTGGCCCGTCGCCTTGCTCCAGGCGAACCACAGCCTGCGCCGTGGCAGCGAAGGCGGCGCACACGGCCAGCATCTCGGCGTCACCAGGCGGCAGCTCCGGGCAGGACGATGCCGCGGCGCCGGCGAGCTCGGCCGGGGCTGGGGATGCGGCTGTGCCGGCGACCAGTGCTGCGGCAGACCCGCCCAGCATGGCCCGGCGTGTCGGCGAGAAGGCGTGTGCCATTTCACGCCACCCCGATCAGGTCGCGAACGAGCGCCGCCACCAGGACTTCGCCGAAGTCGCCGGGGGCGTCGTTGAGCAGCTCCGGCTTCCACAAGGCGAGGCTGCGAGCCCGTGCCACCTGGCCGGCCCGGGTGAATGCCTGCATTTCACCCATGCGCTCGACCAGCGGGACCTGCGCGGCTGCGATCCGGCTGCGCTCGGCATCGCTGGCCAGATCCTCCGGGGTGCCACCAACGCAGGTGAAATCGGTCCGCTGGTATGCACGCTCCAGCGCGTCGAACCTGGCGCAGGTGGCCAGCAGTTCGGCGTCGTGGCTTGCCGGCGGCGGGAACGCCTCGCCCGGGTCCGGCAGCACCACAGCCGCGCCGAAGGCGGCACCGCACAGGGCGGCCAGGGAAGCACCGCCGAGCTGGCGGCGTGAAGGGGCAAGCACTGCCCGGCGCGTGCCGAGCGTGGTAGCTGTGGACGTAGCCATGATCCGAGGTCCTTCGGGTTGTGGTTAGGTCGGGCGAGGTGCTGGTAACACCGCGTCCGGCCGATGTTCCTTGTGGAACGGCGTCATTGATGTCATTCTTGGCTGATGGATGCAAGCACAAATGGCAACTCTGATGCCGTTTTACCCCCGCAGATTCGGGCCGCACGTGGGCTGCTCGCGTGGTCGCAAGATCAGTTAGCCGCGGCCAGCAGCGTTCCCAAGCGAACCATTGCCAGGCTTGAGCTTGGAGAAGGCGCGCCGCAGCGCCGCACCCTCGCCGCTATCCGCACCGCCCTGGAAGCCGCCGGCGTCGAGTTCACCAACGGCGATGCGCCTGGTGTGAGGCTGCGACCTGCCGGGATTGCGGTCGTTGCAGAGCAGTGAGGCAGATCCTTAACCACGGCTCGCTCGCGCCTACGGGCAGACTGCCTGGGCTGCGATCGATCCTGTTGCTGGCGGCACTCTGCGCCCTATCCGGCTGCGGCCTGTTCGCAGCCCCGTGCCGGGTTGCCTCGGCCGGCCTGAAGATTGTCTCTCTGGTCGGCCAGGTAGCCGCGGCGCCGACGGATGGCTGCGCGAACGTGATTGACCCGACCTCGACCAGGAGCTGAACGCATGACCGCCGGCGTCGAGTTCATCGAGGAGAACGGGGGCGGGCCGGGGGTGCGGTTGCGGAGTGCTAGTAGTTCTTGAGCGGGCACGGATATTCTCGATTAGCGAGCGCGTTGACTCGCTTTATCCTCGGGTTTGTCTTTAGCATCCATTTATGGCACCCGCAGTTGGCTATGTAGCATATCTGGACGAAGCTGGTGACGACGGTTTGCGTCGCGTCAGGAACACTGGATCTGGTGGCGCATCCCAGTGGCTTGTCCTTTCTGCCGTTGTCACAAAAGTTGAGAGGGACAGTGAGATTTCGAATTGGCTTAAGTCTATAATTCAGTCTCTAGAGCAGCCGCAAACAACACATCTTCACTTCCGTTCTCTCAAAGAAGATAAAAGATTTTCTGTTTGTAACCAACTAGCAAGTTTACCGGTTAGGCTATTTGTAACTATGTCTCACAAGACTAATATGGAGGGCTATGCAAACCTTGCAGCCGAGCAGGCTCGTGTAAATAAAACAGCTTGGTTTTACTGCTGGATGTCTAGACTTTTGCTAGAGCGTGTATCAGCTTATTGCGACCAAAGATGTCTGAAAGACTATGGAGAGCCTAGAAGCTTGCGGATAGAATTTTCTGATAGAGGTGGAGTTAAAATTGACGATGTAGTGGCTTATTACAAATACATCTCTGAGCAAAGTAGAATGGGTATTATGTTCAATAAGTATTTTGATCTTGATTGGTCTGTAATGGATGTCAATCAGATTATTTCCCGGCCAAACAACATGAGGGCCGGATTGCAGATGTCTGATATTGTCGCAAGTGCTTTTTACCAAGCTGTCGAAACCGACTCAAGATCAGGTTTGAATGCCACCTATGCTGAAGCTTTAGCACCCAGAATGGCTAGAAATAAGAATGGAAACGTGTATGGATTTGGAATGAAAGTTATGCCTCGTTGGATACCGTCAAGACTTCCGCAGCTACAGCGCCGCATCTTTGATTTCTATGAAAACAGGCGGTGAGCCCCCGGACCCTCTTACCACTGGAAGTGTTCTAGCCCGTTCCATGAAAAGGCATCTGACCAGCTGCCGCTGTAAGCGACAAGGGCACTCCGGCGTTGCTCACCTGACATCAGAGTGCCCGATTTATCTTTCGGAATCAATATATTGGGCTAGGCGTGGGTAGTTTTCCTCAACCTATTGATCTGAATCGTTCTTTTTACGCCTCAAGGTCTTTCAGCGCCACACCGCCATCATCCCTTGCCGCTCACGTGCACGGCCCACGCCTCCAGCGCCGCCTTCCGCTCCGCCAGAAACTCCGCCCGCTGATACACCGCCGCCACCCCCTGGATCGCGCCTGTGACGTGGTTCAGCAGCCGGTCGCAGACATGCGGCGGGAAGCCCAGCCCGGCCAGGATGGTGACACCGGTACGGCGGAAGTCGTGGAAGCGCCAATCCGGCAGCTCGATGTGCTTGAGCCCCTGCCCTACCCGCTCCGTGCGGATCGCGACGTCAAGCGCTCGCTTGATGTTCGAGAAGCTGCTGATTGGCCGATCGCCCCGCCCAGGGAACACCAGGTCGCTTTCGCCCATCCGCGGGATCGCCTCGAGCAGCTCGCGGGCAGTCGGCGCCAGATGCACCAGGTGCGCCCGCCCGTTCTTGGCCCGGGCCGCCGGCACGGTCCACGTCAGCCCATCCGAGCTGATCTCTGACCAGCGCATCCCGGCGGTCTCCTCCCGGCGCTGCAGCGTCAGCAGCAGCAGCAGCAGGAACGGCCTGTGGAACGGCCCGAGCTGGTCGCTGGCCCGCCAGATGGCGCCGACCTCCTCGGCGGACAGGACCCGGTCGCGCGGGTTCTCCTTCCCAGGCGCGGCGATGCCCTGGAACGGGTTCAACTCGAGCATGTGCCGCTTCAACGCCCAGCCGTAGCAGGCCCGGGCGTAGGCCATGGAGCGGCGGGCTGAGATGGTGCCGCGCTGCGCCTCCACGCCGTCCAGGGCGGCCACAGCCTCCCTGCGGGTGATGGTGCTGGCCGGGCGGTCCTTCCATGCCGGGAAGTAGGTGCTGAGCCGCTTGCCGGCGTCCTGGACGTAGCGCGGCCGCCGGTGGCCGATGCCCTTCTCCTGCCAGAGCTCGACCAGGCGCGGGAAGGTGAGGGCTGCGTCGGCTTCCTCGACCTTGCGGGCCGCGTCGGCCGCGATCGCCGCGGCCTTACGCTCGCGCTTCTCGCCGACGGGATCTCCGCCGACGTGCACGGCGCCCCGGTGCGTCTCTGCCAGCTTGCGCGCCTTCGGGGCAGTCAACCCAGGCCACACGCCCAGCCGCAGCCGGCAGACCTTCGCGCCGGACCGATACTGGTAGAGGAACACCCGCACGCCCTTGGCCGTCACCCGCACGCCG
>JAABUH010005261.1_pt1 | contig 10243 bp, 9 predicted proteins | sample 5559121 | NCBI WGS metagenome assembly JAABUH01 (sample SAMN10711871, study PRJNA513364) | rock metagenome | isolation source: Antarctica rocks | place: Antarctica: Victoria Land, Battleship Promontory nord | collected 2015-12-28 | reverse complement strand
GAGCGACATGAAATTGTAGAAAAATACCGCGATGAAGGTGAGAACGGCGGCGATGCTGCCGACGAGTGCGACCGCGATCCACCGCGGAACAAGAACCCGGAGCGCGATTAAGCCCAGGCCAGCGGTGTAGAGGTTGAGGACATTGTTGGCGATTGCGCCCCAGATCACCACAAGAAGGAAGGGCACCAGGTACCAGCCGGGCAGCACTTTCGGCAGGTTGGCGATTGGGTTGGACATGTCGACCACCGTGGCGAGCAGGGTTCCAATGAGAGCGCCGGCGACGCTGGCGATTCCCATGCCCAGGAAGGTCATCAGCATGACGCGCCACATGCTCGTGCGATCAGACAGGTAGCGCGAGTAGTCGGACCCGTAATTCACCCAGGAGAGCGGTGCGGCGAAGATGACGGAGAGGCCCAGAAACCACGTGCCCGTAATAGTACTACTGGCAAGAGATTTGGACTGGGGGTATGCCCAGTTAATCTTTGGGAGTGCGAAGACGAGGACACCAAGGATCAGAATAATGGAGATGATCGCGAACACGCGCTCCGACGCCACCACGGTCGCATGCCCAAAGAGGGCGATGCCGACCTGTGCCAGGAGCACGATCACGATGGCAGCCACTTTGATGCCAACACCGGTTCCAAGTCCGGCCTTCCCCGCCAGTTCCACAAGAGCGAAGACAGCGAGGACCGAATTTACCGCGACCCACCCCGAGGCAGAAAGCCAACTGATCAACGCGGCAGGATAATTGCCGACGAGACCGAACGCCGCTCTCGTGTTGACGATCGTCGCGGTGTGGGTCCTGGGTCCAAATATGCCAGTGAATCCAAAGACGAGCGCGCCCACGACGCTACCGATCAGGGCGGCCGCAATCGCTTGCCAGATGCTCAGACCAAACAGGATGGTGAGAGCGCCCGTCGTGAGCGCGACGTAATTGAAAGCACCTCCTAGCCAGGTCCAGATCAGCTCGACCGGCGATCCATGCTGATCTTCTGGCGGGATCGGATCGAGGCCATGGATCTCGATACCGAAGAGGGGATCAGCCTCTGCGGCGCGGCTGTGCGCCGCGATCTCGGTTGCCACATCAAGCTCTGCCACGACGTGTCCTCCACATTCGTCTTTGTCCAACCCCAAGGATAGTCAGCTTCATTTGCCTTGTCTAAGAAGAGCATCTGTAAAAGTGCTGACACTGTTACCATGCGAATCGTGCCTCTGTACCCTGAATGTAACCCGAGAGCAGCTCAGGTAGCTAGCCTGTAGTACCCGGCACGACCGGAGAGGGCTCGCTCCCTGTATAAATACTGAATCTGCTGGGAGGAGATACGCGGACTGTGATGAGGCCGTCCTGATTCGGACCGCACGAGCCGAGTCGGGCGCCTTTGGGGAGCTTTGTATGCGGTATTCCGGCCGCCTATACAGCTGCCTCCCCGCTCGGACACCGAGCGATGAGGATGCAGCCGATCTGACGCACCAGGTCTTTGTGAAAGTGCTCGATAGGCTGCCGGGAGTGCGGTCTGCCATTTGGCGCCTGGCTGATTGGGATTGCATGATATCTTGTGGCCTATGTCCACCATCGGCGGAAAGACACCGTCTCCTGGGATCTCCTGCCTGAAACGGCACAGGCGGTGTAGACGGGTGAGCTGGAAACATCTCGGCTCCCGCAAGAGGATCGTAGCCGCGTGTATATCCTCCTCCTGCGTGAGATAGCTGCAATCGTGGGCAAGAGCGAGCCGACCATTCACAAACAGATCAAGCGAACCCTGCAGATTCTTCAGAGGAAATACCATGACGGCGAATAATCTGCGTCTTGAGGAGACCGACGGCGATGTGCTGCGCCGGGACCCGGATCTTGAGGACATCGTTGGCGTCCTCGATCGTGACCTTCGCGCAACGCACGTGATTCCGGCGCTGGCCACGGTAGCGACGGCGATCCAGAGATTCACGGCGGAGCGCCGAGACCAGCCACGGCAATCGACGCTGGCACGGCGTTTCATTCCGTCGGAATGGGAGCGGTGCGCGAGGTTGTACCGTAGGCGATTCCACGACGCAAGTCCCCACTCCATTGAGCCGCTCGTGAACGCTGCGAAACTATTTCCCGCTCTATTGAGGGAGAACGATGCCTATTGTGCCGGTACAAACTGCCCCACGCGTCTGTGTCCTACCCTCCAAGCCCGGTAAGGAGCGGAGGGAGATCGGTTAGATCCGTGATGACCGAGCCCGGGTGAAATGCAGGTGGTAGAACCTCACCATGCCGATTTAGCCACACGGTGTGAATACCCACGGACTGCGCGCCCTGGACATCGTTGACGAGTGAATCGCCAACATGTATAACTTCGCCTGCTGGAACACCAGCGCGCTCCAGAACCACCTGGTAGAACGCCGCATCAGGTTTGGCCACCCCGCAGTCATCTGCGTTTACCGTGAACTCAAAATGCTCAGCAAGTCCATAGCGGATAGGGTCGCTGTTTCCATTCGAGATCAAGCCCAGTCGATAGTGACCACGAAGGGCGTCGAGCGCAGATCGCGTATCCGGGTAGAGCCCGGCATTGCTGAAACGATGGGAAAAGAAGACGCTTGTGAGATGCGACGTCAAGGTCTCACTATGAATACCCAACCGCTGTAACGCCCGCTCGAAGGAGAGGCGACGAATCTCCTCAAGGCGGACGCCCTGTCCTTGAACGTCCTCGGCCACTTCATCCCGGATACCAACCATGTCATCCACTGTTAAGGCATGTGCATCTGCGACGGGCACCGCTTCACGAAGCGCTATCAGCACATACGATAGTGCTCGTCTCATCACGAGCCTGAAATCCCAGAGGGTTCCGTCGGCGTCGAACGTGATGACCGTGGCCTTCTGCATTGGCCCAATCTTACTCGGGAACGCTTGGAGTAACGACGATACATGTACCTGGCCATCTCGTGTGCGGTCGAGCATCAGTGAGTCGCCATGATCGCCTTCCAGAGGAAGCGACCGAACGGGACGGCAAGACCGGTTTCACCGGCGTGGCGCTGAAAGACAGCTGTTAGCTGGGCACGAACTTGCTCGAAGGGCGGCGCCTCGCCCGGAGCGAAACCCCACGAGCGCCAGATGTAGAACTGCTCGGGGTCTGGAAAGACTTCGGGCACCTCGAACGTCCAGCAGCTATCAAGTCTCAACCCTGCGCCGGCCAGCCGTTCCTCAACACTACGGCGAATTTGTGAGCGTTCGAGGTAGCTGACTGGAGAAACGGGGAGACGAAGAGGCTCGGGTAGCTCGTTGTTCCATGCCGGCGGGACATCCATCGGATTGAGCTGCAGCAAGGTGGCGCCTGCACGAGCAACGCGGGGCGCATCGTCGATCCAGTGCAGTGGACCACGACGCGAAGTAAGCAGATCAAACGACTGGGCCTTGTCGGGAATCCTCACCCGACCGCCATTGGCTTCCGCCGAAGAATCAGCGCAGATGAAGGCAGCATTCACGATTCCCAGTGTGGTGGCTGCCTCCGACGCGAGTCCGATGTATGAAGGAACGCGATCGTACCCGACCACGCGGCGACACAGGGAAGCGATCTCCGACGCGACCACACCGTGTCCGCACGCGACATCCAGTACGTCGATATCCGGCGTGAGGTGCCGATGCAGCAGATGAATATACACATCCTCACCGTTGAAGGGAGGCAGAACCGACTTCCACGGATAGAAGTAGCCGCGCTGGAGCCGTGCAAGCCGGTCATACCACTCCGGGCCGTGAGGTGTGAGCATGAACCGTCCCCGTGCCCTAACGCGACGGGGCAGGCGCCCGCCCTTCCAGCGCGTGGACATCTGAATGCTACAGCTTACGGCCTACAACCACCCCGAGCGACAACCACCGACCTGCGTCGCGCCGGCTCGATTCTCGCTCGGCAGCGCGATCGTCTAACCAGCACACGTGGTGGTCGTTAGCGATGGGCGCTCCTCCACCGTCATCTCCACCTGCATGCGGTCGATCTACTGCGGGTCCTGCATCGACAGCCTCCGTTAGGTGTGCCTCAGCTGACAATACGTTTCTTGGCTCGTGTTTCGCCATGGCTAACGGGAAGGGTACCGATACGTGAGCTTGATGCGGGCGATTATGCGACAGACAGGATGCCAGAGCGCGGAGTTGTACCGCCTTGTCTGCACCGAGGCATGCTCTTCGAGCGAATGTGGGGTCGTACGTTGGGCTGCAAGCACCAGGATGCCACCCGCAACCGCTCGTGGTCCGTCACGTACCTCAGGACCGTGCTGACGTCCGGTACTGATACGGGCCTTGGCGACGAAAGCGATGCATTACCACCTCGAACCCAAGATGGTTCCAAAAGGGAGCAGCAGTAGGGAGCAGGCCGACTCGCACGTTCAGATCGACGCGGAAGTTGCCCTGTCTCTCCAGCCAAGCGAGGAGCGCCTGAGCAAAGCCCGTTCCGTGACCCCGCCGTCTCCACTCCGGCTCAATGTAGAAATCTGTGAGCTCTGCCCAGGGCAATCCACGCCAGTCCTCCCGCAGATCCAAGCGCGCGAAGCCAATGAGCTTGCCGTCTCTCTGCGCCCACCAGACAGAGGTAGTTGGCGCGTCGATCTGGAATTGACTCGCGAAGTACTTGGCTCCTTCGATTGGATCGGTTACAACACGCGCCCGCGGCATCCACTCCTGCCAGGAGCGCTGTGCCATGGCGAAGAGCGTCTCCCGCTCGTCCCCATCTACCAACCGTATTTCAACCATCACCGTGCTCCAAAGGGAGATATCTGAAGCCTACTCGGAGCACGCTCAGCCCTTCAAACTACCCTTGCGAAACTAGTAGCGCATCCACACCCTCACCACTCCCAACCGCTAGAATCGTCCGGGTGAGCGAACGACAAGGCCGAAACCATGATCACCATCCGCCCCAGCACTGACCGAGACCACGCCGAGATCGTCACGATCGGGAACAGCATCAATCCGGACCAGATGACACGCAGCGTGGAGGATTTCCGCGCCGCAATCCGGAGCCAGCCACCCGCCGCTTCGGCTCAGTCATACGTTTCCGCGGACGGAGGGAAGGTGGTCGGCCATCTCTGGCTGAACCGGTTGATCTACGTTCCGAGTCCCCATGTCTGGTACGCGGATATCCAAGTGCCTCCGGGGGCTCAGGGTCAGGGCATCGGAAGTCGACTCTACGAGTTCTTCCTCGACCGGCTCACCGACCATCAAGCCCGACGGGTGCACGCGCACGTTCGCGAGGATCTTCACGTCGCCCGACGCTTCGTTCGGCGTCGCGGGTTCCGTGAGACTGGTCACGGTGACCGCCCCTCTCGACTGGAGGTCCGCTCTGCCAACACGGAGCCTGGCCGACAGGCAGCCGAACGTTTGGAGCGTGAGGGCATCCGGATCTCCACGCTGGAGGAACTGAGCGGAGACGGGGAGGAAGTGCTCCATGGGATCCACGAGCTGGTAAACGAGACGTATGCCGACATACCCAGTTCCCGCCAATGGACGATTATGCCATTTGACGAATGGCAGCGGCTTCGTACCGAGGCGGGAGAGCGACCGGACATGGTCTGGGTGGCGAAGGAGGGTGGCAGAGTCGTCGGTGTCGGCACCCTCCTGCAACGACAGGAGAGCGCTGCCTACGCGGGACATACCGGCGTGGCACGAACGCACCGCGGCCGGGGCATCGCCCGTGCGCTCAAGCACTATCACGTTGATTGGGCGCGATGCCACAGCGTCGACTACCTGTTCACCGAGAACGACGTCGAGAACGTCCCAATGCTGCACATCAACGCGGGCATTGGCTACCAACCGTTGCCGACAGACATTGAGGTGATCAGGGACCTCGGGGGCGACGAGGGAGCAGCCTGTCCATGAATCGGGTTCTAGGCGCAGGTGGACGTGGCGCGGAGCTGCCATCCGGTAGAGGACAGGAGGAAGTCGATCGAAGGTTCTGATCACCTAAACGTCCACACTATCGTGCTTCGGGAGGGGAACCTGGTCCTGAGGCCGCCCAGCGAGGCCGACGGGCCCTTGGCCATGCACTTCGACGACGACGCCCGGATAGGGCCGGTGGTCGGAGGCGATGATTCGCAGCCACAGGTGTTGGAGATGCACTGCCCAATCTGCCGGTCGGCCACCCAGCACGCCTTCTGCTTCGTAATCGAACAAGCTGGCCGGCCGATCAGCGGGTGCCGGCTCCAGCAGATGAATCTGCGCCGTCTGACCGGTCGGTGGCCGAACCTGGACCTTCGCCGGATCGACCTGGTGATTCGCGATGAGTCAGCCTGGGATCGAGGCGGCAACGCTGCGGCCATCCGCATGCTCACCCAGTTCGCGTTCGACCGGGAACGAGCCGACGCCATATTCGGCTGCGACATCTCGGAGCGCGACTCGCGCTCCCTCCGAGCCGTTCGAGAGGCCGGCTACATGGAAGAGGTGCGCTGGCAAGCGCCTGCCCAGATGAACGGAAAAGAGACCATCGACATGGTCATCTGGCGCAACCCCGCGCCGGGTGCGGGTCTGCCCGTCAACGATCCATACCTGACGGAGGCTGAGGTGCTCGACTGTCTGCGGCTGCTCAACCGGGCTCTCAGCGTGCCGTTTTGGATTGGAGGTGGCGTGGGAGTGGATCTGCTGGTTGGGCGCCTGACCAGACCTCACGGTGACATCGATCTCTGCATCGATCGTCGTCACCGGGCGCTCGCGTTCGCCGAATTCTCGCGGGCGGGCTTTCGCGTTACCAAAGATCTCGGCTGGCATACCCGCTGGAGTCGAAGCTCTCGCGTCATCGGCGAGCTAGACGTATGCTTCACGACGATCCATCCGGGCGGCAGTACCACGCTCATCATCTGCCCCGAAGATGGCATAGGTGAGCCGGGTCGCTACCCCGGACCACCCGGAACGTTTGACGAGCAGCGCTATGGGGCGATCGTCGACGTCCGGTGCCGGATCGAAAGTGCTGAGTCGCAGGTGCAACTCCGTCAGGGCTACCGAGCTCTCTTTCCGGGCGCCGCCGAGGACGCCAAAGTCCGTCACGACCTCGAACTGCTGACGTCTGTGATTGGTCCCGACCCAGCGGCGACGTTGGCTATCGCCCCGCTGCACCGCGAGGACCTACTCCCCGGGGACTGCGGCGACTGAAAGGTATCTGAGCCAGAGTAGATAAGTCCGGTCGTCGTACGGGCAGGTGGCAGTGGCAAGGCGGGCTGGACGTGGTCGGGGCGGGACGACAGGTCGTACACTTCCGAGGTGAGGATGGAGATCGTTGAGTACGACCCGCGCTGGCCGCGCCTGTTCCAGGAGCGCGGAGAGCGACTGCGGCAAGCACTCGGTGATGTCGCGCTTCGCATCAACCACATCGGCTCGACCTCGATTCCGGGATTCGCCGCCAAGCCGATCATTGATATTCAGATCTCGGTCGCCGCCTTGGAGCCGCTGGCCCGGTTCCGCGGGCCGCTTGAGTCGCTCGGCTATGTCTTCCGTGCCGACAACGTCGATCGAGCCAAACGATACTTTAGAGAAGCTCCAGGGACGCGGCGAGAGCACATCCATGTCCGCAAAGCGGGAAGCTGGGGTGAGCAGTTCGCTCTCCTCTTTCGTGACTACATGCGCGCGCACCCTTACGAGGCGGAAGCATACGCCTCGCTCAAGCGCGACTTGGCCGAGCGCTATCGGGACGATCAACACGGTTATACTGACGCGAAGGGTCCCTTCATTTGGAGCGTGATGCAACGTGCCACGGACTGGTCGCAGGACGTAGGGTGGGATCCAGGTCTTACCGACATCTGATCCCGGGTCGATCCATGCTGGCCCGGATTGGCCACCATCGTCGCGCGAGCAGGGACTACGAGGTACGACTGGAGACTTAGCGCGCATTGATTCATCTCTGCATGAGCCGATTCATGCTGCGACGGCTTGCCTCATGACGGTCTTCAGACACCTCTCGATCTTGCGTTCAAATTAGAGGGCAGCAGGGCCCCGGTGAGATGCTGCTACGCCGACGGCGTGGCCGACTAGCGATACGGGCTGTGGCTGAGATCGGAGGCTCACCATCAAGATTGTCATCCGACCCATCGCGGCCGAGGACATCCCTCTAATCGAGCAGTCTATGCCGCAGCGGATGCCCGGCACCCACCAGGAGCGACTGGAGAAGCAAGGGCGGCGCGATGCCGTTTACCTGGTCGCCTGGCTTGATGGCGTACCGTCCGGACACTTCCTCTTGAAGTGGAGCGGCTCCCCTACATCCGCCTCCGTCCTCCCGAACTGTCCTACCTTGTCCGATATCGCAGTGCATCCAGAGCATCAGTCGAGAGGCATCGGCTGGCAGCTGATGGATCGCGCTGAGCACCTGGTGGCACAGCGCGGCCATCACCACGTCGGTCTGAACGTTGCGCTGGAGAACGTGCGGGCCCGAGCGTTGAATGAACGGCGAGGCTACCGGGAGAGCGGTCTTGGTACGTATTGTAGCCGGTGGCCCTACCTGGATGAGCGAGGAGAAGAGTACTGGCGCTTGGCATCCTGCCTTGTCTACTGGAGTTCCTGTGCGACGTGGCCGGGCGTTCGGTTCTGGACGCCGACTGCGGTGAGGGATATCTGGCCAGGGTGCTGGCTGCACGTGGTGCGCGCGTCACGGGGATTGATCTCTCGCCCGTCTCATCGAGATCGCCCGGGAGAAGGACACCCCTGGTGAGATCGAGTACCGGGTGGCCGACCTGAGCCAGCCGTTGCCGGAGCTTTCCGGGCGCTTCGACGCCGTGGCCAGCTACCTGGTGTTGAACGACGTGGAGGACTACCGCGGCTTTGCTGCCACCCTTGCCGCCGTGCTCAAGCCGGGTGGGCGGCTGGTGCTGGCGTTCAGCAACCCGTACGGCGCCGTCATCCGTAAGCACGTCGCCGACTACTTCGACTCGGATGCGGTCAGTCCCTACCGTGGCCTCTGGGCGGCAGGGATAAAGACGTACCACTACCATCGCACCCTGGAGGAGTATCTGGACGCATTCCAGGACACCGGACTCCATCTGACGAAGCTCGCCGACCTCACCGGTATCGCCAGCGTGCACGACCCGGGCACGATCCTCCCGGAGGGCTGTCGGTTCCCACGCTTCATGCTCCTGGCGTTCGTCAAGCTTTAGCGGTAGTTTGTTGAAATAAGCAGAGGAAGCGTGGTGGAATGGCAGAGGAGGCCTGCCATGACAAAACCAAAGGAATGCCCACCTGCTCCCGGCCCGTTGGAAGACTTTTCCCATCGCTTCGACGACCTGTTCACCAACGTCGCCCAACGTCGCAGCTTTCGCTCGTATCTGCAAGGGTTACTCCTGCCCCGGGACCGGCACAAGACCCTCACCGGCCTGGCCGGGACTGAGCCGGTCACCGGAGCCCAGGATGCTCCCGCTCAGCGCTTACAGTTCTTTCTCTCCGAGGCAACGTGGGAGTCCGAGGCGCTCAATACTCGACGCCTCGAGCTGCTCCTGAGCGACGCCGACACACGGCCGCGCGACGATGGCGTGCTGGTGATCGACGAGAGCGGCTACCGCAAAGATGGGACCAAGACGGATCATGTGGCCCGGCAGTACCTGGGGAATATCGGAAAGATCGATCACGGTATCGTGGCCGTGAGCAGCCTCTGGGCCGATGAGGCGATCTACTATCCACTCCACGTCGCTCCTTATACCCCCGCCGAGCGCTTGCCGAAAGGGAAGCAGGATACCGCATTCCGCACCAAGCCCCAACTCGCCGTCGGGCTGATCGATGCGGCCCTGGAGATGGGAATCCCGTTCCGGGCCGTCGTGGCCGACTGTTTCTACGGCGAGAATGGCACCTTCGAGGGAGCGTTGCGTACCGCCGGTCTCCCCTTCGTGCTCGGACTCAAAGCCTCGCATGCCATCCGGGCTCCGGTCGATGCCGTCCACAGCCCCCAGGAAGCGCTGGAGGAGGTGCGCTGGAATGGGCCAGAGGATCCTGGCGATTGGACTAAGATCGTCCGCCGCTTCCGGGACGGCCACGACGAGACCTGGTGGGGAGTCGAGCTGAGCTTTGGCCCGTACGGTTCGGACAAGGCGATGCGAATCATCGTGGCGACGACTGACCCGGCGACGCTTCCCGGGCTCTCCACCTGGTATCTGCTCACTAACCTGCCGCATCCGAAGGCGCCAGAGATGACCGCTGTGCCGGTGGCGCCAGCTGATCTGCACGAGGTGATACGCCTCTATGGCCTGAGGAACTGGGTGGAGCAAAACTACAAGCAGACACGGCAGGAGCTGGGCTGGGCGGACTTCATGG
>JAABUH010005260.1_pt1 | contig 10245 bp, 13 predicted proteins | sample 5559121 | NCBI WGS metagenome assembly JAABUH01 (sample SAMN10711871, study PRJNA513364) | rock metagenome | isolation source: Antarctica rocks | place: Antarctica: Victoria Land, Battleship Promontory nord | collected 2015-12-28 | reverse complement strand
GCGCTGGCATGCAGGCAGGCGCCACGTTTGTGTGCATGCTGCGCTTTGCCTGCAGGGCGAGGGCTGGCCCTTGACAGGGCTGACTTGACAGGCTGACTGCGTATGCACGCATGGTGACGCGACCCGTCCTGGATCCCCATCAAGCGTAGGAGCTGATGCGTCATCACCTGAATATTTATGTTGACATCAAGCATCCCCTGAAAGGGTTCCTTCTCTGCCTGGAACAGGAGAGTGTCCAGCACAGGCTGCGGCGCAGAGCCGCCGGGGTGGCACCGAGGCGTTGGCGTTGAGGTCGAGGCTGTAGGGCGTGGTGGTGTAGTTGGCGAGATCCAGGTCCACCTCCGCGTCCAGCACCACCTGGCGCCGCGCGCGCGCCGGGGCTGAGGACATACCCTGCCATCCAGTCTAGGGCCATGGGCGGCTCCGCCACGAGGACTGCCGGATTCGCGCATGCGCTCTGACAGCACGCCCTGCCCTCCGGGACCGGGCGGGGCGCAGCTCGCGCAGGCGCCTGCAACCCAGGCCGCCTCTGCTGTTTACAGCCCCTGGAGTAAGACATGCTGCGCTGCAAGGGCTGCCTGCACCGGGTCTGCACTCGTCACTGCATTTAGCCATCTTGGTCTGGGGGCCTCACCACGTTCGGGTCAGAGTCGCCGTTGTCATCGCTCGGCCAGAGCAGCGAGTTGACCGCGCCCGGGGACCTGCGCACGCGGGCGCGCCTGACCGCAGGCACGCGAGCACTGCCCGCCGCCTTGCGCCACGGCCAGACACGGGCATGTTGTTTGCGCTACATGCATGCTCTGCCGCCAGGACCGCATGTTGTTTGCGCTAGATGCGTGCTCTGCCGCCAGGACCGCATTATATTAGCGTGACATGCATGCTCTGCCGCCAGGACCGCATGTTGTTGCGCAACATGCAGGCTCTGCCGCTAGGACCGCATGTTGAACGCGCGAAATGCGCGTTCTGCCGCCAGGGACGCGAGCCGCGCGCGGGCGGCGCACACGCTCTCCAGCTCGGTGTTGTAGTCCGGGTCGGCGAAGAACAGGATCTTGCCGCGCAGGCGCGCGATGGTGGGCCAGGAGCCGTTGGCGGCGCCGCCGGGGAGCACGATGTCGCGCAGCGCGACCGACGCGTTGGCGCCATTGTCCACGCGCAGGTTGTCCGGCGTGTAGATCTGGGCCAGCGAGAACACCTGCGGGCGCGTGGTCGCTTGTCGGGCTTGCGCGAGGGGCCGAGCCGCATGTAGAAGTGCTGACTTCTAGCCCAGGCTGTTTGCCCCGCGCATGTTAACCCAGCGAGGTGCCCGCGGCCGCCGCGCGCAGGCGCCGCGCCTCTCACCGCGCCCCTGGCGCGTGTCTGCCATGCACGCAGATCAGTGGAGGGCGTGCGACAAGGGTGCCGCGGAGCACGGCAGGCGCGCCGCTCGCGCGCGCGCACCGAGAGGATCTCGGCCTTGATGTCCACGATGGCCGCGTTGGCGCCGCGCGTGAAGTTGGTCGGCTGCACGTTGGGGTTGGCCTGCATGCATAGGAAAGGGTACGGTTGGGTAGGGCGCACAGCTCAGGCCACCCCCCAGCAGCATGTGCTTGCAATGGTGCTCGCACTGGCCTCCGTTCACGCATGCATGGCGGCACTGTGCAGCATGTTCATGGTGAGGCGCACAGCTCAGGCCGCCCTCAGCAGCATGTGCTTGCAATGGTGCTCGCACTGGCCTCTGTTCACGCATGCATGGCGGCACTGTGTAGCATGTTCATGGTGAGTGGCTGCATCGGATGGAGGGCGCAGCCGGACGCGCTGGGGAGCCTGCGCACTGCGTCATGCAGGCAATACTCGCAATCGCCTGGCAGCCTGTCGGCGGCCGGGCGGGCCGCGCGCGCGCCTGCAGCTGCGCGAGCGCGGGCGCGTACTGCGCGCCCAGGAAGCTCTGCGGCGCGGTGGTGCCGGGGTGGTGGATGAAGATGACGATGGGGAAGTGGCCGGGGTGCGCCGCCGACCAGGCCGCGATCTCGCCCAGGCAGCCCTTGAACAGGTAGCAGCTGGACGCAAAGTCAAAGTCCGGCAGCCGCAGCACCTGCGCGGCGGCGCGGCCGCGCCGGGGCTCGCGCACTACTGGTGCTCATGTAGGAGGGTTCATGCCCTGTCTGCAGCAGCCTGGCGCGGCAAGCCCCCAGCCATACTGATTATGGGCCGATGCTCTTTGATCAGCCAAGCATGTGGGTGAGAGGGTGTCAGCACATGCTAGTCATGACATACGTCTGGCGCTGTGAGATGTGTGCTCTCCTCGTGGCGCGCGGTCTCTGCTCAAGTACGGAGCATGCCGGGCCATGCAGCGCCTGCATGCGCCCCTGCCACCTGTCAGGCGCGCCGCACGCGCCTTGATGCCCGGCTGGAGCAGGTCGGGGCTGATGAGCGTGTTGTTCGCGCCGGCCAGCTTCAGCCCGGCGCTGTAGGCGTACTTGCCGCCCGCGCCCGGGTCGGCCTGCGTGTCGATCTCGAAGCCGCGGATGCCTGCGCGCGCCGCGCGCCTGAGCTCCGGTGGGGCGACGCGCAGGCCCCCATGCAGAACGCGCGTTCAGCGCACCGGCGTTCAGCTGCTGCGTGAGCGTCTGGTGCGTGAACGCCAGACGCGTGGGGATGTTCTGCTTGTTGGCGGTGAACACGGCCTGGTACGGCGCGCTCGCCAGCAGGCTGAACACGCTCTGCGGCGGCGCCTGGTGGTACGATTGGAACGTGCCGACGACCTGCGGCCCCGCCCCCTGGCTTCGGCCTCGACTGCCGCTGCATCATCGGCTTCTGCGGCACATATCTACCACCTGAAGCTGGGTGGGCTTTGACGACTCACGGCAGGGATACGGCATGATGCCATCGGCGCCAGCGCCACAATGCCGCAAACTTGAGCGCTCGAGAGCCGATGTACATGGTGAATTGTCGCTGCGACAATACAATAAGTTTGCAGTCGGCAGCGTGCGCCCAGGCGCGCCTGCGTCTGTGTGAGTGTCAGGTTGTCGCCCTGGCCGGGGGGCGTCGGCGCCACAGACGGCCGCGGCGTCGAGGTCGGCGCAGCGCTCGTTGTCGGCGCGGGGCTGGTGCTCGGCCGCGGCGTCGTGGTTGGCGCGGCGCTCGTGGTCGGGGTGGCGCCGGTGGTCGGCGCGGGGCTGGTGCTCGGTGCTGCGGTTGGCGTGGGCGGCGGCGGCGGGCAGTGCTGCGCGCGCCCCGCACACGCTCAGGGAGCTGCCAGGCTTGGTGGCGCGTGCGGCGGCCGGGCTTGCGCCAGGGCCAGCATCACACATGCTCTGTGAGTTTTTTGGCACGGCAGCTGCCAGTGCTTGGGCAGGTGGTGCACACTGGTGAACTGGCATCACAGCGGATCTCTGGAATGTGGTGCGTAAGCTTCGCCTGGAGCCGGTGTACATGAAGTAACACTGGATGTCTGCGCGCACACAAGGGTGCCGTGCGTCGAGTGAAAGAAGTGGAGCAGCAGGCATGGCGTATGGCTCGTCGGGGCGCACATGCAGGCTCGTTCAGGCGCAAGTGGGTACGCATAGGGCCCAGTGCGCTCGTTTCACTGGGAGCCACTGCTGCACAGGTGCACGGGCCGCCGGAAAGGGGAGCCTACCAGGCCAGCCAGACCGCACGCCACGGCATCCAGCTGGTCGTGAACGGTGCTGGCCTGCGCGCGCGCGCACACCACCAGCAGGGCCGCGACAAGCGCGACAGCCGCGTTGGGCGCCATGCTGGCTGCGGCGCGCTCGCCCTGTCGAAGCACCTGCGCGCAGGCGCGGCGGTAGTTACACAGCGGTCTGCTGTCTATGCAGGGCTCTCGCACGCTCAGCGGCGGCGTCAGGCTCGGAACAGAGGGCCCCTGCTTGTGCTGACAGAGCTCAAAGGCTGCAGCGCGCTTCCCAGCCGGGGCTCCTCATGCAGCAGCGGCAGTACTTGTGTACACGCTTATTTTTGCTTGTGTGGCAGTGCTGGAGGACAGTGCTGGAGGACTGTGAGCACCTGTGCAGTCCTTGGCGAAGGGGCAGCCCTGCGCTCTGGGTCTTGCTGCCCTGGCGCCTGCTTCCCCTTGTTTAGCACGACATTGCAGAGGATGCTGCTCACCCATCCCAGCGCCTCGCGATGATCGGATATTCCTTAGAATTTCGTCTGAGCTATGGGAACTGTCTGAAGCCTTTTTGGATGGCACAGGTTTTGGGTGTCAAGACCTAGGTGCCGGGCAGGTGTCAGTGGGTAGGTGGCAGCGCCATCATGAGCCCCACTTGAGGCCAGTTAGCAATTGCTTTGAGCAGCGTGATGCGCCAGGGACTGGGAGGAGCCTGACGCTCTTAATGAGCGATACCCGGCGCCGCCCACCCCAACATACATGGCAGCAGGCGACCAAGGGCGCTTGGTATACAGAGACTGGGAGGACGAGGCAGCCTGCGCTTCACAGAAGCACAGAAACGTGTCCGGGCCAGCGCCCTTGGACAGCGCCAACCCGAGCAGCGACCGTGAAACAGCCGCGACGCGCTCTGGCGGCGCGGGAAGCAGCGGCGTGGACAGCGCCGACGCGCTACGCGCGCCAGACGCCCCAAACCATGAGGTGCCACGCAGCCCATGCCAGGCACACGCGTGTTACTAAGCACGCAAGCGCGCTCGCTTTACTAAGCACACGACTCAGATGCACACAAAGCATCAACGGGCAGACGCCCGTGCAACACAGGAAGTCAGCTCTTGCGATGGCACGCAGGTGCCGTGGCGCGGCGCGGGCGCCTGCAGCACCCCGCAAGGCAGCGTAGCGGAGCTCGTAGATGAGTTCAACTGCTTAGTCCATGAGTACCAGGTGCCGGGCAGGCCACACTGCAGGCTCCAACCACGGCCACCTGTGAAAGCAGTGTTGTATGAGCAATTGCGCAACAGGCGCTCGATACGCAGTCTTACTGTTGCCCGCTGCACTTCTGCGTAGGTTGCTGCCTAAATGGTCGCCGGGTACAATTCTGCGTTGCTGCCTGCGCACCTCAGCACACCGGGCGGCTGATGGTCGATGTATCACCCTGGTATCTGACACCAGGCCGTGTCGGCGCTGGTCAGGTGCAGTACGTGGAGCGCTTCCTGCAGTATCAGGCGCAGCGCGGCTCGGAGGGCGGAGCAGCCGGCGAGCGTGACGGCCAGCCCGGGCAGGCCTGGCAGGGTGTGGGGCCGGCGGCCGTGGCACAGCGGTGTCCCGGTGCGCGGCAGCGTGAGAGCAAGCCATGGAGGCCTGGAAGAGGGTGAAGGCAGCGGGCTGTTGCACAGCGCCGCCGCGCACGGAGGCGCAGGGAATTTGCGGCAGCAGCGGGTGGTCAACACATGAAGCGCCGCCTGTGACCCTGAACATGGCCTGACTTGCAGACCTGCACCACGCCCCAGCGCAGCGCTGGGCAGTGGTTTGCCTGCGGGCTGTCGCTCAGCACATCAGCGCTGTGGAACAGCATGCGCTCATGTCTTGTAGGCATGCACCTGGCCCCTTTACAGACTTTCAAGTCATAGGGCATGCCAGTGCTGGCTCTGACTGCATGACAGCATGAAGTACCTACTTCTACTCTGCTCTACGAGCCTGCACACTCCAACCACTGGGCGCCCTGGCAGCCCCGCACATGGAGGTCCCGACAGCGGACTCACAGGAGCTCGGACACCTCCACTTCGCGCAAGCACACCACTCTGACAGCCTCCACGCGCCTCACCACTGCCTGTACACATTGCTTCGCCTCCACACTGCGTCTCGTCCGCGCCATGCCTACGACGCATCCCTACGCATCCCTGCATTGTGTCCGCATGCCAGCTAGCCTGAGGTGCATGCTAGGGCTCTGGCTCAATACCCCTGATCGGCTACCAATGAAGAGGAGGGCGCTCGCGTGCGAACACCGTCTGACATGCATGTCATGTTCGTGGCTGACATGCAGTCTGCCAAAGGGTCCGCTCCAAAGTGTGTGATTGGGCCGTTGCAGTGGCGGCCCCACCACGCAGCATGCAGGCACCTGTCCCTTTACACTGCGCTGCACGCACTGGCAGCATGTGCCTTTCACCCCGTGCTTGCCCCTTGAGCCTGGCGGGCGCGCTGCCAGTGCCTGCGCTCCTATGCCTGAGCCTGGTCACGCGCACACATCTGCGCTACCGCGCGTCTCTCTTGCGCGCCGACGCGACGTGCTGGGCCGCTGGGCGTCATGTGCATGCCTGTTTCCAGGATGCGCTGCTGAAAACATAGAGCAGGCATGGTAATTCCAGTAGTGCCAGGTGCTTCCAGCAGCACGGCGTGCCCCGCCTACTGCCTGGCTCCAAGACTTACAGACCTGCCCGCAATCTTGCCCCACAGCATGCTCGAGCGCGCACCAACGCCGCGCCTGTGCATTCCTCATGTGCAACCCCCAGGCGTCAGCTTGCCCGCCTTGTGATCCATGTGCGGTCGCACGCTGGCACGCCGCACTGGCGCACCCGCGCGTGTCCTGCTGTCTGGCACGGCCGCAGCGGTGCCAGTGGCGCGCAGCGGGTTGTGCGCTCCCCGGCACTGCTCCACTCTAAACCCACCACAGCTGCCGCTGCTGCCTAGTTTGGCACATAGTCAAACGCCGGCGGCCCGCTCTCCGCCGCCGCCGCCGGCAGCTGCCCCACGCGCGCCTTGGACGCGCTGGTTGGCTTGAGGTACGTCGGCGCGGCGCCGGCGCCGCCCCCGGCCGCCGCCTGCAGCGGCGTGTCCGGCGGCAGCGCCGGGGCGGCGGCCGGCGCCGGCGCGACAGGCGCGGCCGCCTTGGCGCGCGGGACCGCTGCGGCGCCGACGGCGCGGCCGCCGCCGGCGCCGCGCGCGGCCGCCTGCGCTTCCCAGAGCATGCTTGTTGGCGGAGTAACCAGCACATCACAGGGATCCGGCAACAAATGCACTGATGCGTTCGGATGCACAACCCGTGTGCACGCGTCCCCGCTCCGCATGGATTCCCGCTTCGCTACAGGGGCCGCACCTGCGCCCAGGCCGCGCGCTCGCGCTCCAGGCGGCTGCGGTGCACCTTCATGTCGCCCAGGCCGCCGCCGCCGCCGGCCGCCGATGCCGCCGCGGCGCTCCTGTGTTGGCGGCATGGCAGGTCACGTGCTGTCTGGAGACAGGTGGCCCATGGCGCTGTGCCAGTGCACTGGGTGCCTGGGGCGGGACGTGGCAGGGTGCAGCCTGGGGCCACGGCATGCAGCGCCCTGGGCAGCACTGCTGCTGGCAGGTACCCAGGCCTCCGGCCTCGCTTGGCGGACTATCAGTAACACTAGCAGGGCCGGGAACGGGCACGCAAGGGCATTAAGAGACCGAGGCCCAGCGGTGAGGCCCAGGCGCGGCGGCGCACCTGCCGCGGCCGCGCGCAAACGGGTGCGGCGTGCGCGGGTGGCCGCCGCCGCCGCCCGCGCCGGCCGCCGCGGCGGCCGCCGCTGCCTCCTTCTCGAGCTCTAGGCGCGACTTGCGCACGCGCGCGTCGCCGAGGCCGCCGCCCGGGGCGGCCGGCGCAGTTGCGCCGCGCCTGCGCCCAGAGGCAGGCGCTGATTGCAGCCGCGGGCACACCGCAGCGGCCTGCGCTGCGCGGGCTCAGGCGGCGCGAACAGAGCGTGTTTGCTGCCGGCGACGGCGCACTGGCAGCGCGATCCCTGCATGTGGCCGCGGCATACCACGCGTACTGGACACGCATGCGCAGGGCGCCCGAAGCGGCCACTCGAAGCACGCAACATCGCTCGCCCGTGTGCACACACTATCAACGTCTCACACGTCTTGCAAACCCGTCACGAGACAACCGATGGCTGCATGAACATTTGCTGCATGGCCCAGGGCTCGCGCGCCTGGCGGCGGCAGCACCGGAGCGCGGCGTGGCGGGCGCGCCCGCGGCCACGCGCGCAGCGGCGGCCGCGTCGCGCTCGCGCTCCAGCCGCGACCTGTGCACGGGCAGCTCCGCCAGCCCGGGCTCCACGGCCTGTTGCAGCAGTGATAGGTTGAGGTAAACATAGGGTGGTCGCGCTCGTGCTCCAGCTCCAGCCGCAATCTGTGATCCAGCGGATTTGCCAGCCCGTGCTTCGCGGCTACGCAGCAGCGACGGGGACCTGGGCAGAGCGGGCATGCTGACAAGCGAGTGCCCTGGCCGCTGAACCCGCTGTTGTTCGCAAGCCCTGCAAACCCAGGGTTTGCCGCCTGCGCAGGAGTCCATGGCGCTGTGCTGGTGTCGGTGTCGACCAGCTCATGCAGTCGGACCCGCGCCCACGCCCGCTGTGAGGACGCGCCGCAGGTCTGCCAGCTCGGGGCGCCTGCATGCGTGCAGGGCATGCAGTCCCCGGACCAGGCAAGGTGCTGGACACCCCGCCCGCGCTCCCAGCTCAGCGCTGCGCCGCTGCGCCAAAGTGCAGTCCCCGGGCAGGCAGGCGCGGCAGCCCGTGGCGCGCGCGTGCGGCCGCTGGCGCACCGCGGCCTGGCGCTTGGACGCGAAGGCCGACGTGGCGCGCATGTAGCCGGGCACGCCGCCGCGGCCGCCGGCGCCCTTGGCGGCCGCCGCGGCCGCCTCCTTGTCGCGCTCCAGGCGGCTCTTGTGCACAACCATGGACTGCGCGCACGCAACACTTGGTAGGGTATTGGCCTAGGGTAGCGCGCCGGGCAGCAGCCGCGGAGCAGCGTGGGCGCATCACAGAGCAGGAGGCAGCTTTGGCAGGGCGCCGCGGCCGGGCCTGCTTGCGGCAGCCGGGGCAGGCGGTCCGTGTTCCATGACCAAGCTGCACGCACCAACCCCGATGCGGCAGGCACGGCAGGGACTGTCCAACTTTCTTGAGCCTTTCTCACGTTTGGGCGATGCAGCGCGACATGGACATACCGCACTCACGCCGGCACCGGGGGAAGCAACGCCCGAGCGCGCCCACCGAGCCAGTGCCTCGGGCCAGGGCGCGCTGGAAGGGCGGGGCGCTGACATGGCGCCATGCGGGGGCGCGCCTCGCGCAGGTCCTTGCCCTCGGATGCGACCACGTTGGCCATGACGCCGCGCACCAGCTTGTGCACGGCCAGCCGGTCCGCGTCGCTGCGCCTGCGCAGCGTGCGCGGCCCTCTTGTATCCCACCCGCTACCTCACCGCATCTGGCACAGAGCTTGTGCATGGCCAGCCGGTCTGCGTCGCTGCGCCTGCGCGCGTGTTGCCGGGGCGGGCCAGTTTGCATCCTATCCGCGACCTCACCGCATCCTTATCGTCACAGTACCGCACAACCTGCCAGGGGTGTCTCTCCACTGAGCTTGCTCATGCATGCCTGCCTCTGACACAGCACATGCGCTAACACATGCATGCGCATGCCCCGAAATCTGGCTCCAAGCGCTCGCGCGCAGCTCCCAGCAAGGGCGCCGCCCAATGCGCCTCAGCCTACGTGTCGGGCGCCCCCGTGCGCAGACCGTGCGGCCAGGGCCCCCGGGCGGCTAGATGGCTGCCAGCCGCTCGCTGCGGGGGGCCTGGGACCCCCGCGCCCATCGGGGCCTGCGGGGCGCCTGCAGCCGCGCTGGGCGCGCACCGGCTGGCGGCCGCCGCCTCCTTGGCCAGCTGCACCTTGCTCTTGTGCAGCTTGGCGCGCGCGCCTGCCGCGGGCCCCCACTCCCGATCCTGCCGCCAGGGGGCGCGCCCGAGGGCTGTCAGCGGCCCGCGCGCGGGGCGCCAGCGGCCCCGGGCAGCGGCCACGGCAGTGCATGACGGCAGGCCCCCTGCCAGGGTGGGTCTGCGCTCCCGCACCCGCACTCCAGGGGCTGCCCCTGGCGTCTGAGTCTCAATCATGTCACGATGTCAACGAGTCTGTGTAAGCAGCTCAGTGAGGCGCGTGGGGCCACAGGAACAGAAAGCAACCCAAGGCTCTGACCGAGCCGCATCACAGCCTGTTGAATGCGGCTTGGGGCTCATGGGGCCCGGCGCCGCGCCTGGAGCGCCTTGAGCTTCTTGTCCATGTAGGGCGTGGCCCGCGCGCGCGGCACGTAGCCCGGCGGCGTGTCCTCACGTGCGCTCGCGCCCGCGCCGGCGCCCGCGCCCGACCCTGGCCCGCCCCCGCACCCGCTGCTGGCGCCCGCGGCCGCCGCCTGCGCCGGCGGGGCAGCCGCTGCATCGCCCGGGCCGCCGCCCGTCCCAGCGGCGGCGGCCGCCACGGCGGCGGGCGCGCGGGCCGGCCCGTCACGCTCGGCGTCCTTTGCAGCGGCGGCGGCCTCCGCCGCGGCACCCGCCGGCGCGTCGGCCGGGGCCGGCGCATCTG
>JAABUH010005257.1_pt1 | contig 10246 bp, 15 predicted proteins | sample 5559121 | NCBI WGS metagenome assembly JAABUH01 (sample SAMN10711871, study PRJNA513364) | rock metagenome | isolation source: Antarctica rocks | place: Antarctica: Victoria Land, Battleship Promontory nord | collected 2015-12-28 | reverse complement strand
CCGTCGCCGCGCGGCGCGCCGACATCGCGGCCAAGGAGGCCGCGCTGGCGGCGCACAACCCGCGCGCCTTCCTGGCGCTGCAGGCGCGGCGCCGCGCCACGCCGGCCCCTGGCCACGGGCTCGCGCGCGCGCGCTGCGCTCTCCTGGCGTCGCTGCTGCCGACCCCTGAGCATCCCGGGCGCCACCGCGCTGGCAGCAAGCGTGCCTGAGGCGTGCCGTGGCACGCAGGGCGCGGGCGAGCACGAGGCGGCGCAGCTCAAGGCGGCTGCAGCCGCGCTGAAGCGGCTGTGCCGCATGCGCACGTCGGTGGCCTGGAAGGACTGGCGCGCCTCTGTTGAGGCGGAGCATGCCACGACATTGCAGGTGCAATGAAGTGACCGCGCCCTGTTCGCCGGTTGCAGGACCATGAGTGCGCCGCCAGCGGCAGCATGTAGGAGGGGCATGCCCCGAGATGCATGGAATAACAGTCGCATGGAGACAGCTGGCTGCCCCACCCACTCCTGCTTCTGTCGGCACACACACAGCGCATCCATGCAAAACGCGCAGGCCAGTGACAGGATGCTGGATGATGACGTGCACAATGCGCAGGCCAACAACAGAATGCTGGAGGATGATGCCGCGCATGCGGAGGCCGACCTGCAGCGCCTCCGCACTCTGAGCCGCACCGCCGCACAGCTGGCTGCCGCGGAGGCGGCGCGCCTGCGCAGGCACACGGCCGCGCTCCAGGCACGCCCCAGACCCGCAGCTGGCAGTCGTCTTGACCCGGCTGCGTGCTTTGTCTCGCAGGCTGCACAGACGGCTCGTGCCAGGTCTGACTTCCACTGCGCAGTTTGGACTTTGCAGCCGTGCTGTTCCACGAGCAAGGTGCCGGCAGCTCAGGCAGCGCGCCATGCGCAGGAGGAGGCGCAGGCGGCGCAGAGCCTGGGGGTGCTGCGCACGGCGCTCGCCGGGCAGGAGGCTGCCAATGCTGACCGCGCGGCGCGCAGCGCGGCCAGCGCGGCGAGCCTGTCAACGCTGCAGGCGCGCCCCGCATGCTATTACGTGTGCAGTTGCGACCAGGCTGACAGCAGAGCAGAGAGGCTGCTGCGGCTTCCTGCAGGCGCGGCTGGCGGACATGGGCCGGCAGCGCGAGGCGGCGCGGCAGAGCCTGGCCGAGAAGCAGGCGGCCGCCTCCGCGGCGGCCAGGCGGGTTGTGGCCGCCGATGGCAGCGCGCCTGTCCTGCTTGCCAAGGCATGCCCCGCAGGCTCGGTACATGGTCTCCGATGTTGAGGGCTCCGCAGCCTACCGTGTCACATGGCCTGCAAGCCGTGGCTGCATGACGCGCACCTCTGCCTGCCCTCTGCTCCTGTCTGCACGTGCGCGAGCGTATAAACCCTTGGCAGCTGCCCTGAAAGGGCCGGTGCGACTTCACGCTGCGCTTGCGCTCGCCGCAGCTGCGCGACCTGGATGCGCTGGCGAGCTGCATGGGCTGGCGGTTGGAGGCTGCCAGCGCTGGTGAGAAGGGCGTTGAGCTGGTGGCGCGCTTGGGCGCGCTGCTCCGCCTGCGCTGCTTCATCAGCTGCGCCGCTGCTGGTGCTCGGCCGCACGCACGCGGCTACCTCGAGCTCGTGCAGCCAGGCGCGCGCGCAGCACAGTGCCTTGTAACCAAGTTGACGATGCGGCACTCTGGTGCATGCACACGGGCCCTTGCTGTGCAGACAGGCTCATGCCACGTGCTCCAGCACAGGGTCGGGTCGCTTTGGGCCATGCTGCCTCACAATGCTTCCGGGTGCACAAGAAGTCATGCTGACAATGCTGGCGGAGTAACACAAGCAAGCGCTGCAGGGGAAGCCCCCGGCGTCTGTGAGAGCGAACGCGCACTTGCGTCTGCGCTGATGCGCGCGTGTGCGCCGCCGCCGCTGCCTGCGAGCCGGCCGCCTTCGGCGCGGCATGCGGCGGCAGCGCTGCAGCCGACAGAGGTTCTGGCGAGCCTGGAGCTCCGCAACGTCACGCTGCCGCGCGTGTCGGCCGCCTTGCTTGCCTACAGGCACTGCCCTCTTGCTGGCATGCTGGATGCTCGCTTCTGGCATGCGCTCCTCGCCGTCATGGGCATGCGGTAGGTAGCGCGCGGCAGCCTGTACACTGCAGGCACTGCAGCCCAGGCGGTGCAGGGCTGCAAGTGAGTGTGTGGCGGACCCTCTTCCTGTTGACGCCAGACCCTGCCCGCTTTCTTATGCATCAGGGCTGCATATGTGAGTGTGTGGCACACGCCTCTTCCTGTTGGCGCCAGACCCTGCCCGCTCTCTTATGCATCACACCCTCCCCGGCGCTGCGCGCAGCATGTGGGCGGGGCGCATCGCGGACGTGGCCGCGGACGCAAGCGGCCTCCGGCTCGCCTGCGCCGCCCTCGCGGCCGTGGCTGCCGAGGGCGGCGGCCTGCGCCTGGACTTCCTCAACCTGGCGGCGCAGCTCAAGTTCTCGGTGCTGCTGCGCATCGGTGCGCCCCGACCGCTCTCGCCCGCTCTTGGCCACCAGTGCCCTTGTGCGACCCAGGCCCACAGCATGCGGTGTGCCTGCAAAGGGAACATGTGGTGGACTGACTCCCAGAGGCCTGGGTGCCCTGCAGGCAGCGAGTTCCCGCTGGGCGCGCTGGCGTGCCAGGCCCGTATCCGCATGGCAGCGCCCGGCTCTGCGCTCACGCCGCCCGACATTGAGGCCGTGGTGGCCGCAGTCGCGCCCGGCTACGGCCGCCTGCAGGGCATCTGCTGCGCGCTCGCGCGCCTCGCCGCTGCCGCAGGGCCCCGCGACGAGAACACCAGCAGCATGGGGGCGGACGCAGAACGGGGCAGCCGTGGCGAGGTGGCCGCTGCCGGGGAGGGCGCCAATCTGCACCTCTTCAGCAACCCACTCTTCACGCAGATGACTCCTGGGCAGGTGGCGTAGCTGCAGACAGTGCGGGGGCGGTGACAGCATGATGGTGATGGAACGATGTTTGTACTATATGCTGGCAGTCTGTGCTTCCACACATGCAGCCCAGTCCTTGCCCCGCACGTCCTCAGACAAGGTTTCACGTTGTCTTCTGTTTGATTCCCATAAGCACACAGATGGACTGCACGTCACAGGGCAGGCCAGCACAGTAATGCACAGCGGCACACGGCGTCCTCTCAAAACACGCGAGCGCAGTGTTTGCGATGTCTTGCAGAAACTGCTCGCAAGCCAAGCGAGGTGCGTGCAGCGAGGACGCAGCATACTTCCATATGCTGTGTGTATGTACTGGCACCACAGCGCAAGGCCGCGCACAGGTGCGCAGCTCTCTTGACGCCGCACCCGCTTAAGCACTGCGCCACACTCCGCACTACCTGCGGCCCCGGCCCCGCCCGCGACCCCGCCCGCGTCCGCGCCCCGCCAGGGCTGCTGGCCGCTCTGGGCGCTTGGGCCGGATCTTCGGCTGGTCCAAGTCTACCAGGAGTGTGTCCAGGTTCAAACTGTCGGGCAGGATGTAGTACCGGATCTGGTTGCCGCGCACGCTCATGCTGTCGACATGCACAGCCGGCTTGCCCTTGGGAATGAGCTTGATGGCCTTCAGGTGCGTGTTCATGGCGATATCCACACCTGCAGCGTGGGCACAGCGCGCTGCTCAGCCGGAGCGCAAACCCGCGCGGGCCTGCAAGCGCGTTATGCGGGTGCCGCACGGACGCGCCTGTGATGGTGCCCTGGATTACTGTCCCGTTCTTCAACTCTATCTGCACGGTCTCACTTGTGAGCTTCATCAAGAACCTGTGCGCGGCCGTGCAGCCAGTGTTAGCCACACGCCCAGTGCAACCAGACGCAAAACGCAAAGGCGGCTGACTTTGCCCATACCTCACAAGCTTCACCATGCTGTGCGATCTCGGAGAGCGGCTTCGGCGCGTCAGGTGGAAACCTCAGGGAGAGCTGCAGAGCCTCAGCGCCCAAATGCACTGTAAGCCGGGTTGCATGTATGAGAGCCTTACGCAGAAAGCAAACGCCTGTTGTGTGGCCCGTGAACAGAGTAGCCGCTCCGACAGGGGAGAGGGGCGGTGCTAGGGCTCCTGCTGGCCCTAACCCTAACCCTAAGGTCATTACCGACCATTGACAAAACTTACTTGAAATATGGACCTTGACGGTGGCCAAATGCATACTCGCATGCTTAGATGAAGTTAATTTGATCACTACGCGGCCCTTAGGGCCGCGGCCGTAAGGGGCCAGGTTTGGCCGACACACGGTTGTAACTAGGAGAGTATGGAGGTGTACGCGTCCTGTGCGCACAGGGGCGTATGCTGCGGCGTACCCCGTGTGGCTGCCACACTGTGGCAAACCGCGACAGAGCTGGCGAGGCGGTATTGGAGCACGAACGCTTACATGGCATGCGTTCCTATGACAGGACAACACAAAATGTCGGAATGCTCACCGTTTGGCTCAAACATGCCACGCAAGCACATGGCGCCATGGAGCGCACTTGCATGCACTCCCATCAAGTGTTACCCATGGTTCAGCCAGTCTGGTTCGCCCTCATGTCGACAAGCAGCCTCAGGCCATGCGGCACGCAACCGCCGGTCGCCCCTCCTCGCCCTCCGCACCTTCGCTCTCCCCCCGGGCCGCATGCGCCAGCAGCAGGTTCAGCAGCTCAGGCCGCTCGCTCAGCCGCATCAACACCGAGGGGTGGATGCCCAGCGGGGGCCCCTCACTTATGCGCTCCTGCTTGGCACATGGTGAGGCATCATCGCAGGCGGCCACACTGCTCGGCCCAGGCAGCACTGCAACACACGCAGCAGGCACGCCAGGCAGAGCGTGCCATGTCAAAGGCGTCCGGGGGTTGACGCACGCTGGGCACACCTGGTTATCTTTCATGGTCTGCATGAGCGAGCGGGCGTCCGCCGCCTGCTCATCTCCGGGGCTCCAAAGTTTCACAGTCCGCTCGATGCCGCTGGTGGCCAGCACGGGGAGGCTGGGGTGTGCCTGGCAGTGAGGCCGCTGCGTCAGTGCTGTGAGCCGCAACCAGCTGGCAGTCAGCCGGGGAGCCCGGCGGGCCAGCGCTGGGGTACGGCAGCATCTGGGAGTGCCGACCTGCACTGCGTTGACCACGTCCTGGTCCGCGGCCAGCGTGGCCACAGGCCGGCCGGAGTCTGCAGCGTAGATCCACACGCGCCCATCATCGCTGCCTGCTCCGCTCACCCGCCGCAAGCTTGCAAATGCATGGATTTGCAGGCAACTGCGTGCAGCACTGCCATAGAGGTGGAGCTGGCGGGCTCCGCTGACACATTATTTTAAGCCGTGGCCTGAGTCGGTGGACTGCACAGCAGAGCCCGCACCGACTGCGACCAGGGAGTCTCCACCAAAGAATGTGGCCTCCTTGATATCTGCAGGTCGCGCATCAGGCGCCATCAGGCAGGCAGGCAGGCACAGCAGAGAGTGAGCGTGTGTGCATGCGCCGCTCAGCTAGCACACCGGTCTGCACGTTGATGTGTCCAATGTAGCGCCGCAGCTCGCGCGTGGAGCCCGCAGCCTGCGTGGCGGCGAAGCAGTCCTCGCCCGCAAACAACGCAGCAGCAGCCTCTCTGCCCCTGCAACAGACAGAGGCGTCACTGCACCGAGCCGCCCTCTGGTAGCCTCACTCTGCCCCGCGCGCCTGCCACACACCTGTTAGGCGGCGGTCTCCGCCCGTTGACGCTCTCCTCTGCGAGCGCTCCTGCTGCTGCGGACCCCCGCTCATCTGCGGGCAGGGGAGTGCTGCCCGGCGAGCCTCCTGCATGTGGCGGCGATGGCGGCGGCGGCGGCACCTCGTCCTCCTCTGCTAGCCCCACAGACGGCGCATCGCTGCCTCCCCGCCCGCCGCTGCTGCGTGAGCTGCTGGCCCCGTCGCGGCGCTGACGCCCGTCAGCCGCCATGCGCATGTGGGCAATGATGCCCTCGCGCACTTTGGACAGGACGGGCGCATCCGCACGCTCGGGGTGCACGCGCTCAAAGGCGGTCACAGCCGCTGCTGCAGCCTGCCGCGCAGCGGCCCGGCGCTTCATACACCCTGCCCACTGCTCCCAGCAGCGCACAGCCGGCCGCACAGGCCGTGGAACAGGGGCGCACCTCGGTAAGGCCGAGGACAAACAGCGCCTGCACACGCAGCAGAGCTGCCCGGGATGAAGCTCGGCCCGTGGGCGCGTCTGTTCTCCGCTGGCTCAGTGGCAGTGCTCCAGCAGCCTCGCTGTCCATCAGTGCTGCCCAAGCATCGCCGGCCCAATCCCTCGCCTGCGCGATGGCCTCCTTGAGTCGCGCTCTGTTTGGAGCGCTGCTTGCCGCAGGAACACCCCTGTAGCGCACCCCCCGGCTTTCAAGCAAAGCTGCCAGCATACCCTGCAGTGCGCAGGTCGGCACAGGTGGACGCCCGGGCTGTGCGAGCGCACGAGCAGGGCCGCAGCGCGGTCCTCATGCAGCTGTGCCGAGTGTGGTGCCTGCTGCAGCGCGTCTGTGTACAGCCAGATGGCCTCCGTGTAGCGCTGCACAAACCCAGAGAGTGTTGGTCAATAGCGGGAGTTGGCCGACGAATCAGTAAGCATGTAAGCCAGCACAAAGTCACAGCACGCTTGGTGCATGCCTTGTCCCGGAATGCAGCACTGGCTCTGGCGTAGAGGGCGGAGGCTGACGCATCATCGCTCCGGCCAGCTTGCCTGCGGGCAAGTGCCTGGCTGTTGTGGGTGGGGCTGACAAGCAACCGTTCGCAGCTTCACATGTGCACGGTGTGCTGCAAAGCGCATGCTGCCCTGCAGGCGCACATGGCCTCCGGCACGCCGCGCCGCTGGCCCTGCGCCGGGAATGCCGCCACGCAGCTGCCGTCTCGCGTCACATCGAACGCATACGCGTTGTCGCCTGCGGAGCATGACTCGGCCCTCAGACACATGTCAGACAACACCAGGAGGGCTTCGGCAGCATCAGCATGTCAGCCGCCCACCGTTGTATGATGCCACGAGGCGGTCGCCATGACTCCCGAATGAGACGTGCGTTGTGTGCGGCGTTGCACGGCCGGCATGCTTCGCTGCGGCACACGGCGGACGCATCAGTCCTGCCAGCCTGGATGTGCTTCACATGCATGACGTGTCGTCGGCAGAAGCAACAGTGCGAGCAGCTCGTCGCCTGGCAACTCATACACTTGTGAGCTGCAAACATGTATGCTTCTGCAGGGGCGTGCGGGAGGCACTCACGCAGGCGGTGGTGGGCTGGCGCGAGGCGCAGGAGGGGCCTGCAGCCACGAGCTGCGTCCTCCGGGCTCTTCGGGCTGCCTGCAGCATGGTAGCCCTTGTTGGACGAGCTTTTGACAGCGGCATGCAGTGCAGCAGCACATGGCCCCGGCGCACCGACACTCAGCATGCGGCGGTCAAAGACGCGCACGTACTGGTCGCTGCACGCCAGAGCCAGCTGGGTCGGGCGCACCTGACAGAACATTCCAATATTGGCAGTGGACCGCACGTGCACTTGGGTGCAAAGCCCTGGACAGAGTACGTACAAGCTGGTGGGACACATGCCGCAACAGGGAAAGCGCAAGCAGGCAGACGCCAGCGCAAGTCGCATGCGATGCATGCACCGTGAGCGGGCACATGGGTATTGTAGCTATGCACACCGCATTTATCGACACAGCTTTCAGCTCCAGGTTGCCATGGCCGCGCAGCCGCTCCTCTGGCACGGAGACCAGCACGTTGGCGCTCTCTGGATGACTCTGGCTGCTTGCACTGCTTCCGCCCAGCAGAGGTCAGCGGATGCAGAGTGGGTTGGCACGCTCTTTGACCTTTGTGCTACGTCATCAGCTGCTTGACAACAGGTCAAAGGCATCTACCTACAAACGAGACAGACTTGGACCTGATGCAAGTGACAGAGCAGGGCAAACGACCTGCTCCGTGCATCAAACTGCCGGCATGTGCCGTCCTCCCCAGCAGACCAGAAGAGGTTGGGGTTGCCGGGCTCCACGTCCACATCCTGCAAGCAAGTGCGTGCAGCTTGTGTTTGCACTCTGGAGCTGTCACAAAACTGCAATACTTCGACAGGCATGCAATGCAGTTGCATCCTCCATTATGGACCTCTATGGCCACAGCTCTGAGCGGACGTATGCCGGGGTCACAGCCTCTCCTCCCAGCCCTGTAAGCAGGGCAGCTGACACCCTACCTTGCAAAATACAGAGCATGGCCTGCGCTGCATGGCCTCTAGTCCTACATTGAGCCACACATCACCTTGACACGGCTCTCGTGGCAGCGGTACACTGTGGTGCTTGCAGCGACGCTTGCACCCGTGCCAACCCGCCTCTCGGGCCCCGCTTCTAGCGTGTGCAACTGCGCGGGCGGTGCAGTGTCAGCGCCCTCTTTACAAGGACCTGGAGCTGATAGGAGCCAACAGTGGTGACGCTCAGCAAAGGCAGCACCTGCACAGTGCCGTCCATCCCGGCCGAAACGAGGCGCCGCCCCCCGGTGCGCGGAAGCCACGCCACGCCAAAGATGTTTGCATCCTGGTGACGCTGGTGTGCGTCAACAAAAAGACGAACACCTAGGCTTCCTGTAAAGGGCGGTGCTGGACCTGGGAGGAGATGTGCGCACATGCTCCGTTTCCACGGACAGCAGCCCGGACTGCTCTGGATAGCGCCATAGGCCTAGTGTCCGGTCATCGGAGCCCGAAGCAAGCATTGTGCCCTGCATGCAAGCTGCATGTGGCCGCCTGCTGCAACCAGGAGCAAGCACAACCGCAGCGACGGAAAATAAACCATGCCCACCTCCTCATTCCACGCCAGCCTGTTCACGCATCCCCTGTGACCGCGCAGCGTGTGCTCCAGCGCCAGCCGTGCAGCCAGTGCCTCGGTGAAGACGTGTCCGCGCCGTGGCTAGGCCGCACATACAAAAGCATCAATGCAGAAACGTTGTCAAGTCCGGTGCTCGCCCATAAAAGTGGCAACGGCGGGCGTGGTTAGCGCACTCAAACCTTGCATGCCTTACGGCATACCAGCTCATAGGGGCAGACCTGCCAGTGGTACAGGCGCATGGTGCTGCTGTCCTGTCAAGCGCTCTGGACATAAGCACAGCAGGCACCCCGCCTCTGCTTGGTGCGCAGTGAAGAACCCGAGTAACAGACCTTCCTGCACATTCCAGCTCGGAGCCCGAGAGCGTTTGAGGCACTTACACTTTTGTAGACTAGACTTGTGATGGGCCATTGCTCATTTGGCAGTCGATCATTGTCGACTGCCATTGCTTGTGGGGTGGGACATGTGGGGGGTGCATGCTGCTAAAAAGAAGCTGAAGCCTGGGATCCCGCTTGGCGGAGGTTGGCCGCCTTACATGGCTATCGCAGTTGCAGCACCACACTCTCAAGTGTCCTTCACATGCCGCGCAGGCTGTGCCAGATGATACCTTACCATGCGCACAGACCAAGCTTGAACTGCTTCTCGCGCCCTCGCAGCAGCGTTCCCCGCAAGTCCACACCAACATTTCTCGAGTCTAGACTAGGACGTCGCCAAGGCCTCAGCAAGACAGCTCCGCTATTACGGACAGCAAGCACCGGCGCCAGCATCCGCCGCAGGGGCGGAGAGCAACACGGAACGCAGAGACGGCAGCTTCGCGCGCAGGCGCGCTGCGGCGCCAGGCGCCAGGTCGCAGTACTGGACGTCCAGGGTCTCCAGAGCAGGACAGGAAGCCAGACCCGCCTCGACCCGCTCGCCAGCAAGCAGCCTGTAAGCACATCACTCGCCTCTGGACGCGCAGCTTGCGCGCACAGGGCCAGGTGCTCATGCACGGTACTCGAGGGACCGGACGGGCGACCGGGGCTACCCACCTGCAGCCCTGGACGAGCGCCACAAGCAGGGCTGGGCAGCGAAGCTCGAGGCAGCGCAGCTCGCCAGCCCGGTTGAGGTCGAGCGCTGTGAGCGACGGCAGCGCCAGCGCCAGGCTGCGGATGCCCGACAGGCCCAAGCGCAGCGTGCGCAGCCCTGGAGCCACGCAGACAGGGTCGATGGCACACCCGGCGCACGGCTGCCGCTTGGGCGCCCGCGCTGCAGCAGGTGCGCCGAGCAGCACAAAGCTGGGGCGGGCAGCAACGCCTACCTGACACGGTGGTGGGCGCCTCGACCCAGGCGCTGCTCGCATCCTCGCAGCGCGCGGGCGCGTACATGCCGGTCATCGACAGCCGCTCCTGCGTCGCGCACGCTTCAGCGAGGCGCGCAGCCAGAGGAGTCGGCGCTCGCGCAGGCCGGGCGGGCGCCGCGCCTGCGCAGCCCAGTCGCGT
>JAABUH010005256.1_pt1 | contig 10248 bp, 20 predicted proteins | sample 5559121 | NCBI WGS metagenome assembly JAABUH01 (sample SAMN10711871, study PRJNA513364) | rock metagenome | isolation source: Antarctica rocks | place: Antarctica: Victoria Land, Battleship Promontory nord | collected 2015-12-28 | reverse complement strand
TCGACTCCGCTGGTATACCTTATCGCCGGACACACCATGCGGAGCGAGCTGCTCTGACTCACTCTCTGCCTCAGCTGAATAGGGTCTCCCCACTCGAACGACGCGACATGCCCCACGCAAGCGATCCGATGCCGGACCCATTCATTACCATCCAGACCGCCACGAAAGCCCTTCCGCCCGAATGCTCGCGGTCCGAAGGCGGCATCCCACTCGGCCGAACGAGCCACGTCGAGCGCGTACAAGCTGCTCGGACCCTCGCGACGCAGAGTCTCGGTCTGGGCATGCCGAGAAGTCCTGCCATCTCGAAAGACCTGACGAGCGCGCAAGCGTCACCGGAGATGGAGAATGAGATGCTGTTCGACGCGAGCTTCGAGGAGTCTCCTGAGGGGCAGGCGGAGGTCGAGACGCCGCTGGAGAAGGAGGATTTGAGTAGGAGACTGCCGAAACCGCCGCAGCCGCGGCAGCTAGACTTGCCTAGTCCGGTGTCGAGTCCGGTGAAAGAGGCAGAAAAGCCCGAGCCAAAGAAGGTCAGCTTGTCACTCGGATCTAGGTCGGCGCTGATGACGCCCAGTCAAGCATGTTCGAGTTCTCCCTCCCCTCCATCGGCTTCACCTCGCCATTCTTCGCGGCAGCCCCTACGATGCATGACTCCGGCAGCTCGACCGACGATAACGAGCCTGAACGACCGCTCACTCCGCAGTCGACCTATGCTTCGCAGGCAGCTGCGCATGGTGACAGCCCACATCGGATCCCGGCATTCGAGTTTGAGGAGGTCAGCCTGCACGCGGTCAGCAAGGCGGAGAAGTCGGAGAGACAGGTGTCTCCGGTGGTTGCTGCGTCTTCGGTGAAGGGTGCCCCGCCATCCGTGCCTATGACCTTGGTGACATCGAGACCGCTTTCCGCTGGTGATTTCGGCAGCACAGCGATGGCGGGCGAGGGATCCACCACGACGAGGGTGAGGCAGCGGATCTCGAGGGAGATGATCCGGGAAACTGTCCAGCAGCGTATCGCCGAGGGGAGTCTCGGCCGGAAAGGCTCTATCATCGATCCCACTTCGACCATCACCTCCGACCAGCCGCGAGTCGACAAGGACCTGCCTCCCCCGCCTTCCGACTCGATCCCGATGAGCAAGGCGCATACCACCGATTCGGCATCGCGTTCCTCCGATGAGAGACCCAAGATGCGGGCGAGAAGTCAAACTCAGTCCGCTCATCAGGTGTTGATGGCGACTGAGCGAGACGGGATGATCGCCGAGCCGAAGAGCGCACTAGATCGTCTCATCCAGATCGCGGGGCCGTCAGTACCTCGCGTCGTCTCGTCATCATCCATCATGCCGGTGAGTATACTTCAAAAGTCGAAGGAGCACACCCTCCTGCCTTCGGTGGCTCTGCACAGCCCTTCGGGAGGAGACGGCATGGCGGCGAGAGAACAGGCGATCAACGCGAAGCGGAGGGAGAAGGAGGGGAGAACGGCGAGCTCAACCTCCGGTGCTTCGGGGAATACGGTGAAGGGACGACGGAGAAGTCTGAGCGTCAGCGATGCGGGGGATGGGGAGGCAGTGAGTAAATGACATGGAAGGTGGAGTAGAGCTGATGAGTGCAGGTCAAGCCATACCGACATTCAGCGAACCCGCGATTGACGCTGGGGATCGACGAGGACAATACATCGATATTAGATGCTTTCACTGAGGAGGCAGCGAATATCGGAGCAGACGTGAGTGCATCAGCGCGGGCCATCCAAGCTGACGGCGGATTAGCGAGGATACAGGATCCGCGAGAAGCCGAAAGTCCATGCGTCCTACGCAGACAAGGTCGTGCATAGCAAGGCTGGGGATATCGACAGCGGGCGAGCATGGAAGTCGCTGAGGCGGCCGTCAGATCTGGTGTGTAGATGGGGGCTTTCTTTAATCTGATTTATGCAGAACGAGCACGCTGCGGAGATACGGGCTATGCGGACAAGAGAGGCGAGTGCTGGCAAGGCGTCCGGGACGATCTTCGTGAAGGGTGAGTCGCTTGCGGAGACTGTCCGCGCTAAATGCCGCAGTGCTCGGCATCGAGGGCTTGATCGTTCCGCTACCAGAGCAACAGACGATGTTCTGCATCACCCTCGACAACAGCATAGACTATATCCGGACACCATATACCGTGCTCACGGACGGAGCGAAGGTCAACCAGGAGTTCTCCCTGTACGTGGAGTTGCGCATTCGTTAGTAAGGCTGACCAGTGCAGCGTCGAGCACCCCAACTTCGAATTCTCCCTCTCCCTCGACATCCGGCGAGATCCCCACATCCTCAAAGCGCTGCACGAGAAGCACAAGCCGACGCCCGCCGCTCCTACTTCGCCCGCCAAATCGGGCCTACGCAATCTCTTTGGCTCCCCGCGGAAACTGAAACCAGGCCGCGACTCTCGCTCTTCTACACCACTTCCTCCTCCAACGCCCGTCGACACCATCGCGCGATACCTCGCCACGCCGGGGAGCTCGACCATCGCAAAGACGCACGTCGCGTTCAAGCCTATCGCCCGCAACTGCGAAGCCAAGGTCCTGGAGATCCGATACCCGATGTTCGCGATGTTCAAGGGTGAACCGGATAGAGAGGTCCCGGGGACACCTAGTACGAGTGGAGGCGGACCGAGGAGGCAAGTGGCGAAGATCACGCTGCAGATACTCAGGTTACCGCCGATACCCGGGATGAAGCCGGACGAACTGCCACAGTCCATCGACGAGTGTTTGAAGGGGATGCGGCATCATGCGTGGCACGAGCATGAGTACCACGAGGGGGTCTTGACTCAGGAGGGAGGGGATTGTACGGTGAGTGGCTCATTCAGCTCATTGGGTCAAAATAATGAAAAGCAGCTTCCACGTCGGCGAATGTTCAAGCTCATCGGAGGGAACCTCGTCGCCATCAACGAAGTCACCAAGAAAGAGGTAGCATCCATCGACCTCCGACAGATGAGGGGGATCGTCGACCTCAACGCGATTGACTCGAGTCCAAAGACAGCTAGACCGCGGAACAGCGATGAGGGGATCGCTGTTCGGCCGAGATCGTTCCGGGCAGATTTTGCGGGCGGAGAAGTCATCATCTTTTCCGCGGACAAGGATGAGGATAAGGCGACTTGGTACGTGTCATGATTGGATATAGGCGAGAGCTGATCGGCGTAGGACGAGAACCCTTGAAGGGCTCATCGGCAGGATCCCGGGTAATCCCCTCTGGGCGGAGTTGCTGGCTACTAGACAGAGGGAGCGAGAAGCCAGAAGGAGTGCGAGCTCTACAAGTCTGGGGAAGGACCGGCGTTCAGCGAACGGTGTGGATCGAGCGGCAGGGGGACGAACGAAAGCTGGACCGACGGGTGCGATTTCGCGATGATCTGGCTCGGAGGATCTGGCAAGGAGGGATATAACGACATTGTGATACCCCGTACATGGTTGATCTTATCTTGGTTGATTTGTTGCATGGACTATGACTGCTTCGAAGGAGGTTTGAGACGCAGGCGAAGTACTATTCGACTTGATCTTTACGCGCCGACGCGTCGCGGAGATTTGGACATGTCCGTTGTCAACATCGTTGGACCGCCGCTATCCTTGGTTTCGCTGATCAGCTCCTCTCACATCATTCTCATCATTCGCATTGATACAGCCCCTTCACCTCAGCAGTGCCGCTTCACGCTTACCCGTGAGGAGAGGGTGATATACCTTCGCTACCTCGAGGAAGATTGTGGGTACATAGCGATCGGTCCAGAGGAGGAGGAGGGGTCAGATCTAGGCTGAGCGGAGAGCGAAGCCATGGGGAGGGAGATCATCTCGCTCCAGGTATGTGGTTCTTTTACCCGGTCTATCTACAGAATGAAGAAGCTAAGATTCTGTCTAGGCTGGGCAAGCGGGGAACCAGAGTCCGTCATCTTCTTGCTCGGCTCCCTATCACTGATCATTCCACCTTTCCCCGCTGTCTCGTACAGTCGGCGCTCAAGTCAGTCCATTGACCATCTCGCTTCATCTTCCTACGATCCAAAAGCTGCAGCTGAAGTATAGCTGGCTGACGTTCCCGCAGTTCTGGCAGAAGCTTTGCGCAGAACACGGTATCTCCCCTCAGGGCAATCTCGAGGACTGGGCTTCGGAAGGCGGGCAGGGCGATCGCAAGGACGTGTTCTTCTACCAGGCGGATGACGAGCATTACATACCCCGGGCTATCTTGATCGATCTGGAGCCGAGAGTACGTCTGACCAATCCCTCCAGGACCGCGACAACATTTCAACGCAAGCTTCTGCTGACTCTCGTATGCTGTTAGGTCATCAACACCATCCTCACATCCCCGTTCAAAGGCCTCTACAACCCCGAAAACATCTACCTCTCGAAAGATGGCGGGGGAGCTGGGAATAATTGGGCGCAGGGATATAGCGCGGGGGAGAGAGTGTACGATGATTTGATGGAGATGATCGATCGGGAGGCAGATGGTAGCGATTCTTTGGAGGTGTGTCCCGCTCCGACACTAAGCGGTATCGTGTATGGCTGAGCCTTTTAGGGCTTCATGCTCCTCCATTCGATAGCCGGCGGCACAGGCTCCGGCCTCGGCTCCTTCCTCCTCGAACGGCTCAACGACCGATTCCCCAAAAAGCTCATCCAAACCTATTCCGTCTTCCCCGAATCCTCAGACGTGGTCGTGCAACCTTACAACTCCCTCCTCGCGATGAAGCGGCTCGTCAACCATGCGGATAGCGTGGTGGTGCTGGACAACGCGGCTCTAACGAGGATCGCGGCGGATAGACTGCATATTCAGGATCCGAGCTTCATGCAGACAAATCAGCTCGTACGTCTGGTGGTGCTGCTCATGCTGGAGCTGATGTGATCAGGCGTCAACGGTGATGGCGGCCTCGACGACGACATTGCGGTATCCGAGCTATATGAATAACGATCTCGTCGGGATCATCGCGAGTTTGATACCGACTCCGAGATGTCATTTCCTCATGACATCTTACACTCCCTTCACCGGTGACGAGATTGACAAGGTGAGCCAGATCCCGACTCCCTTCTCCAGATCAAAGCGCCGTGACCTCGTGTCACTTTGCATCAGATAGCTAATGATATGGTCTAGGCCAAATCAATCCGCAAGACCACCACCCTCGACGTCATGCGCCGCCTGCTCCAGCCGAAAAACCGAATGGTCTCCACCACCTCCACCAAATCCTCCTGCTACATCTCCTGCCTAAACATCATCCAGGGCGACGTCGATCCAACAGACGTCCACAAATCCCTCCTGCGGATACGAGAACGGCAATTAGCCAATTTTATCCCTTGGGGACCGGCGAGTATTCAGGTGGCGTTGACGAAACGGCGGACAACGGGTAATAGGGTTAGCGGGGTCATGATGGCGAATCATACGAGTATCGCTTCGGTCAGTTCTCACTCCACTGAGGTGATTGCATCTGATCGCGTGCAGTTGTTCAAGCGGATGCTGGATCAGTATGATCGATTGAGGAAGAGGAATGCATTTCTCGAGAACTATAAAAAGGAGGATATCTTCGCAAATGGATTGGATGAATTCGATGATTCACGGTGAGATCGAAGGTTTCCGCGAGAGGAGAAAGTATGAGCTGAAACACATGTTGTAGGCGGGTAGTCGCGGAGTTGACCGAGTAAGTCGAAGGCATCACTAGTGGAAGGGCTGGCTGATTCGTGGGATAGGGAGTATGCAGCGATGGAGAAGTCAGATTATATCGATTATCGCGGGGATTAGCGAAGGGATGGGACGATATGATGCGGAATTAGCGATGGAAATGGACGATCGTGTCTGATACGAGGATAAGACTGACGCTGACTACACTTTCTTCTCCTCCTTGACCTTCTCCTCTGCCTTCTCCTTCGCCTTCTCCACCTCCGCCACGGCCTCCTCCTCGTTCGCCTGCTCTGCCTTCTCTTTGAAAATCTGCATGAACGCGTCAATCTCCGCCGACCCCACCTGGCTTACTGCTGAATCCCAGTGTGTTGCCAGAACTTCAATTCTTCGGTGGTCATCTAGCCCTTGACTTCAGCCACGTTTCGGTGGAATCGTTCGGCGATTTCTTGTAGGCATTCTCGCCTTCAAGATGCTGTATCGCCCTCCGCATCGTTTGGATCTCCTCCCTCCGCCTCGCCTCCAGCCTCGACTCCTTCGCCTCCAGTCTCGAGATCTTCGCTTTCAGCAACACCTCCGCCGTCGGCTTAGATTCTCCGACCATCTCGCCAGCACTGATTTCCGCCTTGACAGGTGGGAACGACTGACTGGATTGTCCAGCGAATGGCTGGTGGGAAGATACTTGGGGGCCAGGAGCGGCTGTCGACGTCGGCGGACTGGGAGAGAATCGACATGAAAAGGATCGACGCGTCGGGGTTTTTTTCGACTTCGAGAGTATTGCGGGCTCAGCGCTTGGGGGATTCGCTTGGACCGACTAAATGGTCAGATCATACAGTTACAAGCAGACACTGACGTGGAGCTTGATCCTTTGATCCTTGTGCGCGCATTTTGGCTGACGACCATTCTTGGAATGCTGGACGCACGGTCCCACTCGTCCCCGTCCTCACACAACACCGCTCTGTCGAAGATTGCAGGCTCATTGTCGCAAACGAAATCTGCAATCCTAGGAAGAATCAGTAGGGTGGATGTTTAGCGACTCACTTTGTCGCTGCGACCGGCCACTTGGCGTACGTCCCTCCTTTCTCTATCCTGGGCTCGGCCTTCGGAGACGTGAGATACGGTGGTAAGACCAGGTTTATGACCCAGGCGGACGAGTTGAGGGGATGGTAGTGCGGATGCTGGAAATAAAAACACATCGGTCGCCGGTGTGAGTGGAATACCTTCAACCAAGACCCCACCAGACTTGGCGGGGTGGTTATCCGAGAGCTGTGCAGCGGTCGGTTGGACCTCAACGAGAAGAGAAGCTTTGGGGATCTTCATTTCAGTCATTGCTATGTCAAGTTCTAGAGGAATGTAAAGAGGAAGAAGAAATCAGCCGCGAGATCCGAATATCGATCAACCTTATCAAAAAATGGTCGATGACGTGTGCCGATAACGATCGCCGGTTAATTTCTCCCGATGATTGTAATTGAGTCGACCAAACTCTCTCTTGTCCATATCGTCTCAACCTAAATCGAAACATCCTATCCCATCCGATCCCATCATGTCCGAACCCACCGTCGTCCCCTCTTCCAATCACCTGCCCACCACCGCCAATGGTAACGGCAATATGAACGGTACCTCCACACCCGTCATGATCCAGCGCGGCGCCACTGGCCAAGGTGCTGGTGCGGGTGGAGCCGGCGGGACTTTTGGCGTCAAGACCGGGCTCGCGCAGATGCTCAAGGGAGGGTGAGCCCCTAATTTCCAGAACTATGTTGGAGAAAGCTGATGATGGTGCATAGCGTGATTATGGACGTCATGAATGTGGAGCAGGCGAAGATCGCGGAGGAAGCCGGGGCGAGCGCTGTCATGGCTCTAGGTGTGTCTACTTCTCCTTTTACGCGATCATAGACACTGAGCGGAACCTAAGAGAGGATCCCCGCGAACATTCGTCGCGATGGCGGAGTAGCCCGTATGGTATATCTCACACCAGTCTTGTCAGGACATGGCTGATACAGTGATTTTAGAGCGACCCCGGCATGATCAAGCAGATCATGGACGCCGTCTCCATCCCCGTCATGGCCAAAGTCAGGATCGGACATACGGTCGAGGCGCAGATCCTGCAATCGATCGGGGTGGACTACATCGACGTGAGCAGCTTCTTCCTTCGCATTCGCTTCGCGGGTCGCTCCCGCGGAATGTCCAGGCAGTCAGTTGATTGCGGTTCAGGAATCCGAAGTTCTCACCATGGCAGACGACCAGCACCACATCGGCAAGCATGCGTACAAGGTGCCGTTCATTTGTGGTTGCAAGAACCTCGGCGAGGCATTGAGGAGGATCTCAGAGGGTGCCGCGTTAGTCTTCCCCCACACCAGGGCGCTCTTTCCTACTTTTTTAACCTTGCTTCCTTCAATCAGCATGATCCGCACGAAAGGCGAAGCTGGAACAGGCGATGTCGTTGAAGCCGTCCGTCACCAACGTGCCGTCATGTCCGATATCCGCCGGGCGGCGGCCATGTCCGATGACGAGCTCTACGCTTTCGCAAAGGAGCTTGCAGCGCCGTACCACCTGTTGAAGGAGACTGCGAGGTTGAAGAGATTGCCCGTCGTCTCGTCAGTCCACCAGATATGCGATAACCTCTTTGCAAGGTACGCGCAGTGCAAGCAGGCTGACATCGGTGTAGGTTTGCGGCGGGAGGAGTCGCTACGCCTGCGGACGCGGCTTTGATGATGCAGCTCGGTTGCGATGGGGTCTTCGTTGGATCCGGCATCTTCCTCTCCGGCGACCCAGCCAAGCGTGCACGCGCCATCGTTCAGGCAGTGACCCACTACAACAACCCAGCAGTCCTTGCTGAGGTATCGACAGATCTCGGAGAGGCTATGGTGGGCATCAGCGTGTGAGTCTTAGATCTCGTCTTCTGTGGCTGTCATGGTGGCATCTGCAGCTTCAATGATAGGTCCATTGCTGACTTTTGCACAGAGCAGGAGAGGGCGAGAAGATCGTGGGCGGGAGGATGGCGGTTCGGGGAAACTAAAGCCTCTAATTTAGCGGAATTTGAGATCGTTATGCTGTTGTTTCTCTTTCATTGCTTTGTAGGGTCCCATAATTTGCGCTTTCACAAAATCTTTGCTTATCGCACAGCGACTCGTCAGACACTTAAGAATCTGTGAGCTTTATGCCACAGCGGCGGAGATTTCATCTTCGTTCCAGATATTACGTGGAGGTACTAATCTACCAATATCTGCGCCAATATATACCGCCCTTATCCCTCCCATCCCGCCAGTATCGACGCTTTTATGCGGTCTGAGCCTGAGCCCTCGATGGATCGGGAGTGAACCGAAGGTACGGCTGATCTCGAATCAGCACCATTCCCAAGTTTCGGAAGGGGACATCTTGAACAGATGATCGTCACCATAAGAGAGTGCACTTACGTAGACGGTCTCGACATTGTCCCCAAAGAGCTCCTTGACTTTCTCCCCCTGCACCGATGGGTGAACAATGACTTTCTCTCCAGGTTGCCAGTTGGCGGGGGTAGTGATCTACCCAACCAGTCAGTGGGCGTCTCGGATCGAGAGAAAGAGAGGACACGCCTTGTACTTGTCGCCGAGCTGGAGGGAGTCGATTACTCGTAACAGCTCGGGAAAGTTCCGACCGGTGGACGCGGGGTAGGCGAGGGTGAGGCGGATGACCTGGGCAGGGTCGATGACAAAAACGGTCCTCACTGTGAAGGGCATCCTACATGACGAGTCAGACTAAAAGGCTCATCGACGGAGTGGAGGCAGGCGGCGGTAGGGTGAATCATTTGTGTCTTGTGGGGAAAGAGGGGGAGGGTCAGGTGAGAGAATGGAGGACGAGATTTTGACTGACCCCTTCTTGTCCACGTTCGAACTGTCGAGCTTATCGAGCATCCCGTACATCCTCGCAACGTTGCGATCCTCGTCACCGATGATGGGGAAGTCGAGGGCCGGTCCAGATGGGGAGAGGGCGTTGATGTCCTTCACCCAGCCTGAGTGGGACGAAACGTTATTCGCCGATAACCCGATGAGCTGGGGATGGATTAGCAGGGGATTTGAGGAAAACAAGGCATGGGGGTGTTTCTTCCGAAGCAAAACAAAGGGGGCGGTAGGGGAAGGGCTGGCTCACCTTGACACCACGGGAAGCAAAGTCGGCATAGGACAGTGAGACGGCAGAGAGCTCGGTGGTGCATACAGGCGTCTACATTCCAAACAAGATTAGCTGGCCCAATGCCAGCAGAAAGAAAGTCGCGACCCACGTAGTCGTCCGGGTGGGAGAAGAGAATGGTCCATGAGCCTTTGATGTAGTCGTGGAACTACCGTCGTCAGCGTCCGCATTCCCCAAAACCCCCCCAGATTGTCGATGCTTGGAGTTGGCAACCTACCTTCATGCGGCCGATCGTGGTGTCGGCCTAACATAACCTGTCAACGATTTCCCATAGAGCTTAGCAAAATGTGAACCGCACCTCGAAGTCAGGAGCAACGTCGCCGAGTCGGAGAGCCATTTTGATGATGATATAAGCTTTGTGAAGGAAGATGATAAGTGGTGACTGAAGATTTGACCTGCTCGATTTCGCTATGGCGTAATCGCTCACAAATTGGAATTACACAAGTGGAGGCAGATTCCAGTAAAGTTGTACCATTTCC
>JAABUH010005255.1_pt1 | contig 10250 bp, 11 predicted proteins | sample 5559121 | NCBI WGS metagenome assembly JAABUH01 (sample SAMN10711871, study PRJNA513364) | rock metagenome | isolation source: Antarctica rocks | place: Antarctica: Victoria Land, Battleship Promontory nord | collected 2015-12-28 | reverse complement strand
CCCCTCCCGTCGACCAAAGTAATGATGACATCGATCGGCTGCTCCGAAAGGGATCACATATACTGGATGTACGGCTGCGAGGAGGTCTTCATAATTGATCAGCGGCCCTCGACCTTGCTCATCCACGTTGAGATCTTTAGCAGCGGACATCCAGTGGGTAGCCCAGTCGAGCGTACCTCCCCCTCCGGTGCCCGCAGTGACAGCGTAGTCATTGAAGTACTGAAGAGAGCTCAGACCCGCCAACACATAACACGAATGGTATCCATCCGGGTATCTGAATGCAACAGTCAGTGCTGAGAAATGGGCGTCACCACCAATCCACTCACATTTCAGGCTTGTCTCTTAACCCCCCTCCTTCAGCCTGGCAGCATGCCATGATGTAACGTATCAGTAACTCTTCGCTGTAGAAGCTATCAAGATTGTGGTTTGATTGTGGCCCATTCAGTGCTGCAGTGATGAGGGGCCAACACCCGCCGACCCAGTGGCTGTAGCAGCCATCGACTAATTTGTTGGTGCGGCCAGAGAATCCGCCTTCGGGTGCGTACTGTCGTGCAGCCAACCATGAGATCAGAAGTGGTAGATCAAGGTACCTTGACGACATTAGCCAACAGATGTGGTATATGGCAGATGAGCTCAAAATACTTTGGCAGCATCTCTTGTGGCGGGCCTAGAATGCACAGGCAAGCCAGAGCACAAAAGGCGTATGAGCCATGAGCCTCACTCTGTGGTTTACCGGATATGCCGCCCTCAAATGTTTGACCTGCAGCCAATAAGTAGAGAACTATCAGTTCATGAATAGAGAATAAGCACATCGAGACAGATACTCCGGTAGACCATCCAGTAGCGAAGTCAAACCGTGGGCCCGTGCCGGTGCGTCCAAGGGTAAATCAAGTGGTAAAGAAAGGAGAGATATTATGGTCGCCGCACAGTACGCGCCACTGTGCATGCTGGGATTAGCAACGTAGACCTCTTGATGAAGCAACACACGATACACACCGCACATCTTCTTCCCCACCAACACACATGCTAAACCCACCGTCGATCTGCTTCACTTGGCCAAGCCATTTCCATCTTCATGCATTCCACGTTAGCCTTCATTATAGCTCGTAAGGTTGTTTCGACTGACAAAGACCGTCGATCGATCAGATCAAGACTCTCGCTCTCACCGACCATTGCAAGACTTAAGACGACCGCATATGAAGGTGCAAGATGTGAAAGCTGGCCATGGCCTCCGCCAAAGCCCCCACCTTCATTTTGAGCCGGGGCGAAGGTCTGCACCACTCTGTGTCACCGATGAGTTCGTGCGGTCTGTATCAACGACAAGCATTTACCTTTCTCTGTAGACCTCAACATTCTTGCCAAGCAGACTGAGACCTGTCAAACACCAATATACGACCCAGGGCCGGGAAGCATCGAGACCCGTGAATCGCGCATTTTCGATTGCGTTCTCTAGGAATTCAACGTGTTGGTCACGATTCAGTCTTGGAACCCAACGACGATTGAAGCCCAAAGCAGGTGTTCCTTCTTCGGCAGCTAAAAGTGGCATGCATAGTTCGACGACTTCAAGTTGTGCTACTGACGATTGGGATCTCTGAGGATCCGGAATAGGTGACTCGGAAATTCGGTAGAGGCTGGATGATGCGTCCGCCATGCTTGTATCTTCCGAAGGCTGCGGATCGTTGGGTCCACTCGACTCATACTCATCCTCGGCATCATAATGGCTGCCAGTGTCACCCGAGGCCATCTTCCTCTCAGGTACCCGGCCCTTCATTTCCCCTAACCTTCCACTTCGTTGCGATGATAGCTTTGTGCCGCCGTCTTTGAGCTGAAAAGTCACTTTGGCCTTTTTAGGCTTGACTCTCATCACCACTGCTTTGTGGCACTGATGCGAGGCATGGCCTGCTATTGTTCTCGGGGCATGTCATTGTGTTGCCAAGAAGAGCGTCGAATAGGGCAGACTGACGATGCCAGCTGGTTGCAGACAAGCAGTGGATTCATCATAAGTCTTGGACGACTTCGCCGGATACATAATGCTTGGGTTTCCAATCGCACTTTCCTCAAGAAATCGAAACAGAGGTATCTTGGCTTACAAAGTCTGATGAGCCAATCAGATGCCGTCATCTTCTGCCCCACTCTCTTTGGCCTTTGCCATTTCTCGAAGCAGTTCAATTCCTTTGCTACTTTTGGTCGCTCATTCCAATAAAGAAGTCATCGAAGCGATTCACTTGATGAAGCAAGATCGATTTGACTGACAGGATTCATGCCGTGTCCCATCGTAGATGGGATCAATGTCTGCGTTTTCTACACCATAGTTCTATTGCAGGCCGCATAGAATACTCGCAACAAACCCTGCACTTTTAACGCATGAATTCAAGTGTTCTGCTACATCCTGGGTGATGCTACTCTAGGAAGTCTTTCAGGCTCACCACTGCTCTCAGCGATCGCTCGAACCATTCCTCCGATGTCAGCGCCCTCGAGGCTATCTCATGTACCTGCACCGTCGGGTCTTGGATGTATCCTGGTTAGCGTCATGCATGCCTTCATCTGATGCTCGAGGATACAACGCGGAGCGTGGGAGAATGCGCAGCCGTTTGATTTGCTGCTTGGCGGGATCCCTCGGAAGGGAGATGAGGCTGCGAGGCTGCATTCAGCACGCGGTAGACTGCTCAGCAAGGGATGAGGGCGTGTCTTGCCGACCGACCTCATGGCGGAGATGGTTGACGGGAACGTGGAGAATGCGGGTGATACACACATACTTTACGTGCAGACCGTCGGATCAATAATGAGAAGAATCAGGAAAAGATGATGCCTTCTGACGTGAGTACTTTACATTTACATTTACATCCTTCCATCGAATATCTCCCGAGTCTCCCATTCCCCGCCCCCGCCGGCCAGATGTCGCATCGCAGGCCGGCATTCAAAGCGGAGCAATGCAGCATGATGAATCTCACCCCCCATCTCTCTTCAGCTTTGCCATTGCAGCTTAGCGCCGCTCGAGATTGTCAGATGCGTGTCAAGAGGTCAAGAGTGCCGAGGCCGCCTGCCAGCCACCAGCAAACACTTCGAAGTTCATCTTTCGGACTCAGCGGTCGATCCTCAGAGCTTAATCCTCGGTTGTGCGAGAATAAGGCCCTCAAAGCGCGCTCTAACGACCTCTAGCGGGCCTCTAGTGGCCGATGGTCCCCGTTGATTGGCGCTCTCGAGGCGCGTCAGGGATCTTCGGGCGCTGTCCCCTGTCAGGACTGCCCCTCCCCACCTTCATCCGCCTATCACCTCGGGGGTGAGTGCCCGCTTCACCGCTTCTTCTGAACGTGAGAGAGGGAGAGGGAGAGGGAGAGGGAGAGGGAGAGGGAGAGATCGCTCCTCTCTTACTCCTCCTCTCCACCACGACCATCTCTCCACTCTTCACTAACTACTGCCCTGCTGCTGCTGCTACTACTGCTGGCCGCTACTGCTCGAATAGAGGAGACCGATCATGTTGAGGAGCGGACCTCCAATGTGACACGATATGTCCTCTCCCCATCCGCCATCATCGCAACTCTCCACTTGATTCGAACCTCCTCCTGTCCCTCTGTCAGCCCACGCCCATTATGGCCGAGATGGATTTGCCTGCTGACCTCGCCGCCTTCGACTACGACTTGCGAGGCCTACCATACCCGCCCTCGTACACCTCCAGAGTCACCTGGCCCCTTCCAGTCGCGGATGAGCAGAATGCCTCGCGGTCCGCTCCGCATCACCGCAATGCCAACGTTAATGCCAACGCCATGAAGCGGTCAACCACGCCGCTCCAGAGTCAAGCGTACCGACAGCCCATGAACCAGCAACCCCAACATCTCCCTCAGGCACGCGGTTATATACCAGACTGGCACATCCCACAACAGTCGACCGTCCCACTTGCCTATCCTCTTCAAGGCACCTTTGGCCGTGATGCTGGCTATGCCCAACCCTTCACCTCCGAGTACAACCAGATGCCCTTCCAGGCGTCCCCGACCGACTACATGTCTCAAGGCCCGTACGACTCGGGCCTACCCTTGGAAGCATCGTACCTCCCGTTGACGAACCAGCTCGACAACTCGATGCCCTTTGAGTATCAGGATTTCTCAAACAGTCTGATGCCATACCCTGTTGCGAATGGGCTTCCTGATATGACCATGCCGCTTCAAAACTTGCCGAACTCTCCGACGGATACCGCGTTAGAGGTTCGATCTCTCTCAAGCAGCGACAATGGCTGGACGTCGGTCGACTATCAGCACCCATCACTCGACGGGTCTTTTCAGGACCCTCAGATGGGTGCGATTTTCAACCCGGAGCAGACCCTACACGGACGTACCTTCTCCGACTCTTCGTACTCTGATGTCGAGCGACAATCTCGCCATTCCTGGGGTAGCTATGTCGACATCCCGCAGCATGCTATCGGCTCACCAGGCAGTGACCCTGGCGACAGCTCTGGACTAGAATTCCATTCTCCCTATCTGAGTAATCACTCAACGTCACCGGTTATCAAGCAGGAAGACCAACCTACTCGACCGACAATCCTCACCTCCTCTACGGTCAAGCCACTCCGGATCAAGACATCATCGTCACCTCAACGGTCCCCCACCTCAACCGGTAGAGTCTCGCCCCCTGGTAGACGTCAGTCTAAGAAGGCCAATGGAAAAGCCACCAAACCAACGATCCGAAGACAGTCTCAGGTGCCCAAAATTGAGACAGAGAAACGAGTAGGTCGACGGAAGGGGCCACTCCGGCCAGAGCAGAGGAAGCAGGCGTCAGAGATCAGAAAGCTTGGGGCTTGTATCCGTTGCAAGTTCCTGAAAAAGACAGTAAGTGTCTCAGTCTCCGTGCTTGCACACATTGTCCTAACCATATTTAGTGTGACAAGGGTGAGCCCTGCGAAGGATGTCGTCCGTCCCACGCCCGCCTGTGGCAAGTCCCCTGCACGAGGATCGATATCAAGGAGATTGCATACTTTATGAAAGACTGGAAGGCGGACTACGAACGTCATATTAGCCTCGGCTTTTCCGTTGGAAACATCAAGGGCTTCGCAGAGGTCGAGCGGACGTTGTTCATCACTCATGGGTACGGCCACATGCTGCCAGTGCAGGCTCGTGAAGTCTTCGTCCGCGATGAGAGATGTTTTGGCTTGGACTGGGTGGAGACTGTGCAGAATTACCCCTCGGAACATTCGGTGAATACCGCTAAGCTCTCCACCGGTATTGAAGGCATCTCTCGCTCCGTTCTGCACGAATACTTGGACCGACATATTGATGGTGGCTTCGAGGAGTTTGTCGATGAGTATTTCGATGGTACACCTTTTTTGACTCCAATGCTCAAGACGGCCTATCGGTATTGGCTTCTCGAGAAAACACCGGTCATCAGGAAGTCATTGAAGCTCCTCCTCGCTTACAATCTCACCCAACACGTGACTATGGTTGAAGGCATTCCGGATGAGGAAGGCTTCTTAGGCAAGATTAGCGACCCCACCTCAAGGTTCTACGGGAAAACTGTTGCGCCAGTCATGATCAATTTCGAAATCAAGTGTGCCATGGCCGAAATGTGGCGCGAGTTGCAAAGAGAGATTCTCGAAGAGCTCTCCCAACTATACTCCAGTGTCTACACCAAAGACAAACTCAGACATTGGCCAACGATTTTCATGGTTGCTTCGATCCTGCTTGCCGTTTGGGAGGAAATGCAATTCGACTGTCACTATCGGATCCCTGTAAGAACCACCCGCTCTCTTCTTTGACATTGCTAACAGCGAGCAGGACAGAGAGGTTGTCAACAAATTTTGTCACGACATGGAATCCACGCCTGTTGGTGTCATCGTCGGACTCTTCTCGGCCATCTCGCAAAAGCTCCCGTCTTTTCAGGACTGGGACACTGACAAACACCATAATCTTCTCGGCTCGAATATGAATGTTTGCTCTGCTCTTACCGAGGTCAGACAACATGTAACGCGTCATGGTAAGCCTTGCTCATTCGATGTTCACTGCCCATTTTCAGGACTGACTGTCGTTGCAGACAGATATTTACGAACACGATGTGAAACGGCCTTTGACCGCGACGATTTTGACTCTTTATCCAGCAAGTTCACTTCTCAACTTGTCATTCGAGCCTCGGCATGCTAGCATTTGCACGACCGTCTACGAATCACGACAGCGACCGAGTGATGGATGCTTCACGAACATCAGCGTTGCACGGATTTATGATTCTGTAGCAAACTTCCCCTTCTTTTCTACCTTATATTCGTTGATCTGTTACCATCTCGGAGACACAGCGACCTTCAAGTCCTGGCATCTACAGCGATCTCTACGCCTTATGATGACGGCTGCATGAAATGGTTTGCGTGCGAGATTTTGTCCCTTGACGGCCTTTTCCTTCTTGTCTTAGGGGCGCATGGAGGTCTATGGAACTCTTGGTGGGAGCATTCCCCCCAGGCTACATAGAGGGTGGAGACTCCTAGACTTGGATGCACGTCTAGGCGGATGCCTATCTTCACAGATAACATAGCCTAAGTACGCATGCAGAAATGTTGATAATGTCTAACAAAATCGCCTCCGATCGCGGAGGTTAGTTCTATAGTCCAGAGCCGTCTGCAACATGATGATTATGTAGAGGCTGTTATTCATCCAGTCCATCAATCTTAGGTGTTATCAATTTACAACAGCAGAGTGGTGGAGCATCGTCAAGGCAGCTGAGTGATTTAAGTGGAAAGTTCTGGCTGCTTCCGGCCGCCTCATCACGTTCCGCCGCTAGCGCCAAAGCTGTGTCATCGGAGCCTACTTACAAACCCCAACTCACCTGCACCTTCCTCCTTCTACATCATCCGTGCAACTCAATCACAACACCATTTGCTCATTTCCCTGAGACCACCACACATCAACTACACATCAAATCACATCTTCACCCATCTACAACCATGCAAATCTTCGTCAAGACCCGTAAGTTGACCCCGCTTTCGGAGCTGCTGCCTCACCGCCACCGATATCCACCATTTACTGACACCTTTCCCAGTCACTGGCAAGACCATCACCCTTGAGGTGGAGTCGAGCGATACCATCGACAATGTAAAGGCGAAGATCCAAGACAAGGAAGGGATCCCTCCCGACCAGCAGCGTCTTATCTTCGCTGGAAAGCAGCTCGAAGATGGCCGTACTCTCTCCGATTACAACATTCAGAAGGAGTCGACCCTTCATCTCGTCCTTCGTCTTCGTGGAGGCATGCAGATTTGTAAGCCTCATCCCTTACTGATACTCGTGTATCACACGAGCTAATGCCATCGCAGTCGTCAAGACCTTGACTGGCAAGACCATCACTCTTGAGGTCGAATCTTCCGATACCATTGACAATGTCAAGGCGAAGATTCAAGACAAAGAGGGTATCCCACCCGACCAGCAACGCTTGATCTTCGCAGGCAAGCAGCTTGAAGACGGCCGCACCCTTTCCGACTACAACATCCAAAAAGAATCCACTCTCCACCTTGTCCTCCGTCTCCGTGGCGGTATGCAGATATTCGTCAAGACGCTTACCGGCAAGACCATAACACTAGAAGTCGAATCCTCAGATACCATCGATAACGTCAAGGCGAAGATCCAAGATAAAGAGGGCATTCCACCAGATCAGCAGCGACTCATCTTTGCAGGCAAGCAATTGGAAGATGGCCGCACCCTATCAGACTACAACATCCAGAAGGAATCCACACTGCACTTGGTTCTCCGGTTACGAGGTGGCATGCAGATTTTCGTTAAGACTCTAACTGGAAAGACAATCACATTGGAAGTTGAGTCATCAGATACAATTGATAATGTGAAGGCGAAGATCCAGGATAAGGAAGGTATCCCACCAGACCAACAGCGGTTGATCTTTGCTGGCAAGCAATTGGAGGATGGGCGTACACTTTCTGACTACAACATCCAGAAGGAGAGCACTCTGCACTTAGTGCTGAGACTTCGTGGAGGGCAGTAGAGGGCAGTCAACGGCGTGGGGTGCTTTTCGGCATTTTGCTCTTTAGCGGGAGCTTCCTGGATTCCAGGAATGGGTTCGTGATATGACTTTCACGTTGATGGTACTATGTAGTCCACTTGAGTATACAATACTTTGGACTGCAATCCGTTTCCTCCATGATTGAAATGAATTATTAGATTGTAGACAGGGGCATGTTAAAGTGCTGGGCCAGTAGAATTGCCTTTCCTCGTTGGCATACTCCATAATATCAATAGATGTCCTGGCGCCTTCCAACCTCAATACTTCTCACAACACACACTCAACCCAACAAACCAAATATGATTCTTTGCAAGAAGTGCACCAATGCCGTCATATTTCTTCCACATCGTCTTCGACCTTGATACTGCACCCGTGACCAGCGATCAGCCAACCTGGCTTAAGAAAAGCGTGAACAGAGAAAGGGACACAATTGCAGATCCAGCGATATTAAAGACCGCGACAAATCTCCAAAAGACTCCCGGTAACAGTAGTAGTGAAGACCCTACGAGTTTGCCTTCTCACGACTGGCGTTACGACAAAATCTCAGTACAAGACGTCACAATGCAACCGACACCTCCAGATAAAGGAGGTGGGCCAGATGCAGTCGTAACATCAGAAGGTACTGGTCAAATCACGAATGGTATCGGTGCCGGGCCCGGCGGTCTTGCTACAAAGGGCAAATATGAGCCTCTAGGGCCAAAGCAGGAAGAGCTAGGATGGGGTGTCGTGCGTTTATACAAGGATTCTGAGGAGACACCCGGACTCTATGAAGAGTCTGAGCATCAAAAACCCTCGAGGCATGGAAGACAGGCATTGAGGAAGAGTGTAGATGCTGAAGCGCCATTCCGGGACGAAAACTGTACCACGCTGTGCATACTGGCAGTACCTTCGTACCTTACACCGTCAGACTTCCTTGGTTTTGTTGGTGAGAAGACGAGGGATGACGTGAGTCATTTTCGAATGATCAGGACGGAGAGAGGAAATAGATATATGGTGCTTATGAAATTCCGGAATGGGAAGAAGGCAAGGGAATGGAGGAAGGTGTGGAATGGCAAGCCTTTCGATGGCATGGAGGTAGGTCAGAGGTCGATATTCTTGGAGTACTTGAGCTGATGCCTATGCTCGATAGCCTGAGAATTGCCATGTCGTCTTCGTCAAGTCTATCAAATTCCGAACTCAGGAACTTTCAGGTCAAGAAGCCTCCTTTCCGGACATGACCAATGATCCATTCACTCCTTCAATCACCAAAGCAGGCCCACCTGTCTCTACATCCTCCAACCTCCAATCAGCTCCTATGACTTCAAGCTCCCGTTCATCCAGACCACACGCTCCGCCCACACCAGCCTTGATAGAGCTCCCTACCTGCCCAGTCTGTCTGGAGCGTATGGACGAGTCTACAGGATTATTGACTATACTATGTCAGCATGTCTTCCATTGCTCGTGTCTGCAGAAGTGGAGAGGATCAGGTTGCCCGGTTTGTCGGTACACCCAAGACGATGTTGGTCTGGGCAAGAGAACATATAATAGCACAAACCACGGAGAGGATACCGGCTTAACCGAGTGCAGCGTCTGCCACACAGACGCCAACCTCTGGATCTGTCTCATCTGTGGAAACGTAGGCTGTGGCCGCTACGACGCCGCCCACGCCTTCTCCCACTACTCGCAATCCCAGCACTCCTTCGCCATGGACATGACCACCCAACGAGTATGGGACTACAGCACCGACGTCTACGTCCACCGCATCATCCAATCCAAAACGGACGGCAAATTCGTCGAGCTGACCCCCACCTCCACCCCTCGCACCACCCAGTCCCACGACGACGACTTCGACGACTACGTCCCCCGCGAAAAACTCGACAACATCGGCCTCGAATACACCCACCTGCTCACCAGCCAACTAGACAGCCAACGCACCTACTTCGAAGAAATCCTCGAGCGCGCCGCCGACAAAGCCTCCACCGCCGCCTCCTCCGCCGAAGCCGCCACCTTATCCGCCTCCAAAACTTCCTCCCAACTAAGCACCCTGCAAACCTCGCACACCACCCTCCTCACCACCACCATCCCCACCCTCGAACGTGATCTCGCCCGCGCCGCCCGACGCGCCGAGAAATTCGAAACCATGGCGCGGAAACTCGAAAAGGAGTGGCGGGACGAAAAAGCGATGAACGAGTCGCTGATGGCGCGGATCGCGCATTTGGGGAAGGAGTTGGAGGGGGTGAGGGGGGAGAATGCGGAGTTGGAGGAGCGGAATCGCGATTTGGGGTTTTTTA
>JAABUH010005254.1_pt1 | contig 10251 bp, 18 predicted proteins | sample 5559121 | NCBI WGS metagenome assembly JAABUH01 (sample SAMN10711871, study PRJNA513364) | rock metagenome | isolation source: Antarctica rocks | place: Antarctica: Victoria Land, Battleship Promontory nord | collected 2015-12-28 | reverse complement strand
CATCTACCGGCCACCTGGACTGCCTGTCTGCGCTTGCGAAGGATCATGTTCTGTCATGTGCACATCATACCTGCAGCAGTAACAGTGCCATCCTCCACTCTGGTAGCCTGTAGCACATGTATGCAATGCAGTGATTTCCCACCATTGAAGCAGACACAGGGCAGGAAGCATGGCAGGGGTACCTGCTCTATGCTGCGTTCCTGCAGGCTAGCATGGCTGAGGCCGGGCGGGGCCAGGTGGGCGGAGACGGCACCGCTGTCCGTGTTCCACACCACAATCAGACCATCATAACCACCTGTCACCAGGGTATGGTTGCCCTGCAGTGTTTCAGGTCCTGGATTTCAGGCGGCATGTGCCTGCTGGTATTGACTGAAGCTACCAAAACAGACAAGGCTGAAGGTGTCGGGGTGCTTGGTGGGGTTAGACAGAGGTGGTGGGTGATTGTCTGCAGCATTGTGCTGTGGATTGTGCAAACAAGCACACCCATGTACACATCTCCACAGTGCACAAGATGATGACACATGCTGATGTCTGCTGCAAGCAGTTTTCAGCAGGCAGCATGGGATTTGGCATTGTGTTGAGGCAGTGTTGATGCATTTGCCTGCCTGCATGGCAGCAGTGAGGATGTCTGAGGAGTGGCCCTGATGTATGGCAGCCTGCTGCTGCGCAAGCCGCTTGTCTGGCACTATACGGCAAGGGGCTACAGGCCGCTTGTCAGACTTGGCATCTTCATAGAACACCAAGCAGCGCTCCCAGCCTACAGTCACTATATACTGCCTCTTCAGCATGGTCTGCACACAGCATGTACCAATCAGAAATATAGTCAGAGATCAATGCAACTTTGCTGATACAGACAGCAACCAGCATTGACTTTGCGACTTTCCTGAACACTCCTGCAGAACATCTGCTCAACACAAATGCAGACACAAGAGTAGACAGACAATGACATAGCATTAGACACACACAAACACACAGGCAGTCATGCAGTGTGGCTTACAGAGAGGCAGATGATGCCGGTGATCTCCTGATTGCTGATGGCCTGCAACTCCTTTAAGCACTCCCCACTAGAAAAGTTCCAGATCTGCATTTACAGTAGACTTCAGAAATGTATGGCACAAACAGACAAAACTGATGACCAGCATAGGATGTTCTTAGGCGCATTTTGCCCCAGTCTAAGCACAGTTGGCATCCTGCACTAGCACAGCAAATGCAATAAGTGAATCTGATGGCTGTCAAAAGATGATAATGATCAATTGCTTGCTGCAACCATAGTTGTTTTATGTTGTCGCTGGCATAGCAGTAAAGAGTCACCTTGACACCACCATTCTCACAGCCTGTTATGAGGCGCCGGAAGTTGAGGTCGAAAGCCATAGATGTGATGCGCGCGTCATCATGAGCCCTGGCCCAGCGTACCCTCAGAGCCCCTGTTGACACCTACAATACTGTCTCGACTTGCTTTCACCTGATGCAACATTGAGTTGACAGGGTCATGGCACCAAACGCACAAAGTTGCTGAAATGAACTGGTGATCAACGCAAAACCTGTGCCATGCACATCATGGTCTGCATTGGCATCAGTGCAATGCTTGTTTGGCAGCACAAACTGGCAGGGTGTGCGGCGCCTGTGGTCATGATGTAAACAGAGACAGGCCACCGTGTAAAAGCATGATGCTATGATGCATACATGAGGACTCTCAAGATGATGCCAGACTGTACCTTCCACACACAGATCAGGCCAGATTCATCAGCACTGATGGCCTCCTGGTAGACGGAGTTGTAGGCTAGCTGGCAAACTGGATGCGCATGCCGCCGCAAGCTGCTGTCAGGCTTCAGATGCACAGCTTTCCAGGCCTGTACACAATCAGACACTGGAGAAGCTGCAATACTGCAAGTGGCATGCCTGCAGTCATTGATGGTTGACTATTGGGCAATGCCACGTTCAGGAGCGCACCCATCCCAGTACAGAATCTGGACATGTACACATGCTGCAGTGACCCTAGCTAGGTTGTAGGACAATGAGCTGTGTGATGCAAGCTTGACATGAAGAAGGCTGCAGTCACTCTAAGCAACACATACATGCTCTGACAAGCTAATTGATTTTTAAGCTAAAACTACAGACAAATGTATTGTGCTACCTTTGGTAGGACAGACCCAGACAGCAGCTGCTTCTGCTGAGGATCGTACATGAGGCAGGTCAGAGCATCTTCTGGTCGATGCTTCTGCTTGTCTGTCAGCGTCTGCAAGCACCTGTTGTTTCGGATGTCCCATACCTGCAGATATGGTGCTGGACTACTGACTGCCTGGCAAGCCTCCAGTGTGTAATGACGTATGCATAGCCTGAGACGCTGTTAGTGCAAAGATCAGCCTGGCATCAAGTGTCCCAGAGCAGTTTGGCAAAGCACTCAACAACCCAATCTGATGCAAGATTTGGTGCAACAACTAAAACACAGTTAGCAGAGCATGGGTGGAGCGTCCTGTACAATGCTGAATGCACAAGCTCTTGCATTGCTCATGCAGCAAGCATGTTGGGTGCAACTGCTAGCCAGTCTGCAGGAACGTGGCTCAAAGATGAGCAGCACCTTGATGACCTTGTCTGCACTGAGTGAGATGATCTGACTGCTCCGCTCATTGATGGTGATATGAGTAACAGCAGCTGCATGACCCTGCAATGCACCATCCTGACTGTCCTTTGTCACTTGACCCTGGCGCATAGAGAAGAATGCATACAAAAGAATCTCTCCCATAGAAGAGAGGCATTTCATTGTACATCAGCACGATTGCAAGAGCTACTGTTTGCCGACAAGATGATAGCAGCACATGTCTGCAGTGGGTAAGCAGTGCGCACAACATAGCCAAAAGGCAACAGGCCCCACTTTACACAGCTTGAAGTGATGGGACCCAGCAATCATCAACTGGGACAGTGTACAAAAAGAGTGACCATGCAACAATTTGCATTGTCCATGATGAGTGGCCCAGCACAGATGCACATGGTTGCTTCAGGCTTGACTCACCGTCAGAGTTGCCATGGAATGCAGCTGAAATGGGTTCCACAGCATGACGTTCCGATCCAGACCTCCACTTGCAATGAAGCTGTATGCCCTGCTCCAGTCCACAGCCCTCACTCCTTGCGTGTGCCCCTCAAGGTACTTCACTGTCACTCTGGCCTCCACATCTGCCAGGCACAACCGCTTGTCCAGGGAGCACGAAAGGATACTGTTCAGCTCGCTCACATACTGCAGCTGGCAGATCCAGTCTGTGTGCAGCAGCTGCTGCCACACCTGCCTCAAGCCCCACCTGCATTTGTACCCCAGCTTGTTCATATGCATAGAGAGGAAGAATATCATACACAGAGACAGACATGCCATGATTCACGGCAATCGACAAGCTGTCTGCTTGCTTGTCATTGTTGCAGCATTGGGGCTTGTGCATGGGTGTATGTGCATCAGTCACAACTAGGAAGGTTGTTGTTTACAATGTACCATGACAACAGCTGTGCATTGCCAGCAGGTTACACTGCACAGCTACTCAAGGTACATTGTCATGCTTCCAGAATTGCCTGAGACTCATCAGCTGACCTATTCTCACTTCTTTTAGGCTCAGATGCATTCTCTGCTAAATTAAACAGGGTGACATATCCACCAATGTCACCGACAGCAAGCACCTCCTCTGTTGCTGAGGAGGGTCGGCGCCAGCAATCCATGCAGACAGGAGTGTGAGCCAGCTCTGGAATGCTGCCACATATCTCCATTCCCTGCCAGGCAAAAGCAACATGTGCTGCACATTGCCTGATTGCCTTGCAGGCTACTGAATGCTGCATTCTTGCTGCACAGATACAACAGACACTGCTTCTCTGAACTGCTAGAGTGAGACAAGCTAATTGAACAAGTCAGCAGCGAATGATAGCATTCCTGAAGGTAATCACTTTGTACAAATGTGGAGACTGAACTGTGTCATGCAGTATGCCTGCACAATCATCTGCTGCAGAGATTGTTTACCTGGAGTTCATAGATATTGATTGTTCTTGCATACGAAGCTGTGCACAAATTGTAGCTGACAGGTGTGGCTGCTGCCGCTGTAAGCCATGCGCTGCCTGTCCTCACAGTCCCACAATGTTCTAAGTCCTGCATGATCCCGCAGGAAAGAATTGACAAGGAAGAGCTGTGTGCACGCTTCCTGCTTGACTTTGTGGTGATGGGAGTGCTATCTAGCTATCCTTGGTCAATAGTACGCATCAGAGCGCAAGCGACCACAAACTAGCAGACAACACTGCATTGGGCAAAGTTGTAGCATGTGGCCTGTGCTGATAGAGTTTGGCGATGAACAGAACAAACATTTGATTGACTGTCTGCTGGTGCTGCATAACCAGCAAAATCCCATGTGCTACAGCTGCTAACTGATATGCTGAACAGATTTTTAAGTTTTGCAGCCATACCTTGGCTTGCCAGAAGCGAAAAGTCCCATCTTTGCCTGTAGTCACATACCGTTCCTTCAAGTGACCCTTAGCTGGCAAATTAATGATGTTGGTGATCATATGACCATGCCGCCTGTGACCTGAGAGATCCTCAGGTTCCACAGGAGCACCATATGACGTTGACTCCTCTTCCCCACGCAAGCTGCAGTATGGGACATATTTGCAAATGTACACTGCAGCTTTCACAGGCACAATGATGTTGCCGTGTTACCTAGCTGCGCTGTCGTTCTCGAGCAAATTATAAGTAGAGAACTCCCTCCAGTCCACAGTGCCGTCAGCATTAGCATCAATCCTAGCAAAGAGCCTGCGAAGAGCGTCTGGGCCGTCCCCCTCATCGGTTTTCAGTACTCCTTTGAATGCCGTCACAAACTCATTGACATCTAGACTACCCCCTTTGTCTTCGTCTGCTTTGGCAAACACTTCTTTTGCTTTGAGCAGTCTCTGCATAGCGATCAGTCCAAAGTCAGCAGAATTCTACAAGCTTGCAAACGCTTTAGTGGCCTGCAACGTCCACCCTGACCTCCAGATTCAATTCATTTTCTGCACTGTCAGTGGAAAGGTTAGTGCGAGCAGTAAGAGCTCCGGCTGCAAGAGCCTTGTTGTCGATCTTGCCAGCGCCCCTGAGCTTCAGTGTCTTGACCAGTTTGCTTGCAGAGGCTGTCATGGCCCATGCAAACGCCACCTAACGGTGACTACATCATACAGTGGTTGCGTGACGGAGCCTGAGGTTGAAGCTGAAACTTGTCAAGGCAGTTTGAGCCGAGGAGCTGAAGTCCACGGGTCCGGGTGATAGAGCATTTCTGCCAGCAGTTCTGGTTTCATGTCTCCGTCGCGCCGGACCGTTTCATTTTGCTCCTGGAACTGGCGGTCCGCATGTGGAAACTGGTTGACATACCACGAAGGAGTGCTTCTGATCGACCTTTGCCATTTGACCTTGCCCCGCACGGGCTCAAACTGCGGGCTCAAACTACGGGCTCAAACTGATCACTGACGGCAGCACAGCCTGCGAGCAAGCTGCACGGCGGTATTGATCAGCGCAATCGTTGAATCCGTCAGGGATTACGCATCGGGCTTGCAACTGCCGGGATTAGGCTGAGCAAGTCAGCATGGCTGACATAGAACGGCACTGGAACACTCCCTCAGGCTTCAAAGCAGCTGTAGAATCAGCTGTCCCATTGCCACAGATCTACAACAGTCTCAAGGACAGTAAGCAAACCCTTGTCCCTGTTGGAGGTCCATGCAGCAGGCAACTGACCTGGTACGAGTGCGGGCCGACAGTATACGACAGTGCACATATGGGGCACGCCAGAAACTATGTCACATTTGACATTGTCAGACGGATCTTGGAGGACTATTTTGGCTACAGTATACTGTATGTCATGAATGTCACTGATGTTGATGATAAGATTATCAGACGTGCCAAGAGAAACTATCTTCTACAGCAATACGAGAGACAGCATACTGACAGTGCACAGGTCTGTGCAGACATGAGATGCTGAATCAATCTGCCCAATGCATGGCAGTCACCAGTACTGTCTGATGTGCAGGTACTGGCAGAGGCACATACTACACTAGCAAACAGCGTTGCTGCACAAAGCAGCAAACTGTCTACAGCTCAGTCAGAAGCTGAAAGCGCCAGAGATGAAGCCAAGGCAGCCAGATCGCAGGTATCCATTGATGCCACAATTCGAATTCAGGCACTCTTGATACGCACCTTCATCCTTCATGCTTGTATGCAGCATCTGAAGGACGCTTCAAAGAAAGAGAAGCTGGCAAAAGAGTTGGCAACTGCAGTACTCCAGGAGGACTTGAAGCTAAAGCAATTGCAGTCAGCGCAGAAGCAGCTGCAACAAAAGGGTACTTGTTGCTGCTGCCTTCATGCACAGACAGGCTTGTGCTCTCGCTTGCAGGTCACTTGCTTGATTATTCACTGGTTGCAGGGTCCCAAGCTAGTGTGCCTGACATATTGGCAATAGCTGGTGACGTTATGGGAGACCTGCTGGACAAGCAGCAGGGACACACAGTCACAGACAAGGACATCTACAGGTACATAAGCAATACCCACTAACTCGTGTGCCTTCAGTGTATTGCATGCACTGCTGTGAGAAGCACTCTCTTACCCAGCAGCTTATCTCTGTATGCATACTTCCACATAGACTGTGCCTTTGCTGGCATGCATGGCCGTCCTGAGCAAATTCACCTGTATCTTGATCACCTGTATCTTGATCAACAACAATGCTGGTATCACCGCATGGCCTGATCAGATGCACGCAACACCACTTGACCTTCTTTGCATAGCTAGTCCTCTCCCCTGTCTGCATCATATACACGGCAACATGTATCATTTGGCCTGTATTCAGTCAACTTCGGTTGCTGCACAGGCAACATGCTGCTCGGTACGAGTCGGAGTTTCTGGAAGACATGGATGCTCTTGGCTGCCGGCGGCCAGACGTCATGACCAGAGTCAGTGAATACATGACAGAGATTGTGGAGTACATTCAGACCATCATGAGCAACAACATGGCCTATGAAAGCAACGGCAGTGTGCATTTTGACACGCAGGCGTTCAGGTACATGCATCTTGGGGATCAGCCTACACCTGACGCCATGTGCAGCTCATATCTGCGCTCACACGATATGTGATATATTTAATGTGAAAAGCCATCAGGCTCGTGGCTCTTCAAGGCATCCAGAAAGTGTGCATCTTGTAAGTCGCCATTCTGAATGCTTGGCTTACGTCCTGCATGCTTGGCTCACTTTCTGCAAGTTGCAGCATGGTGCATGCTTGTGCACTTCGCTGTTTGGGTCATATCAGCATTGAAAAACCTTTGCAGACACGTTTTGGTGTGCTGCAGGGATGCTGGTCATGTATACGGTAAGTTGAATCCATGGGCTGTGGGCTCAGCAGCACTGGCTGCAGATGATCCAGACACGCGACAAGGCAATGGTGAAAAGCGCCACCCAACAGATTTTGCCTTGTGGAAGGCAGCTAAGCCTGGAGAGCCCTCCTGGGACTCTCCTTGGGGCCAAGGCCGTCCTGGTAAGCTGCTGGCGTGCATTGCAGTGTTCAAGATGTGAATCCAGTGTAGACACAGCACTCCTGCAGTGACTTTAATTTACAATCTGCCTTTGTAAGGCAATGGGTTGCTATATGTCATGATTGGTGTCTGACAGGTTGCCTGACCCGTTGACATGCAACACAGACATTTCTTGAGCATGATTGCTTACTGTACATGTGCACACAGCTAAGCTGCATAATTTTCCCTTCTATAGCATGCATAAGCATGTGATTTGAGCCCGCAACCCAATGATATGTAAAAGCTTTTGCCAGTTAAGCATGATCATCACGTTCATCCTCATGGTATAGTGCAAAGCCTTCCCATCAGCCATGAGCAGCTGCATTGCTGTGCCTTGCTCCACTGCTTCACAGACTCTCAACCCCTTCTGGCTCATGGCTGCCAACCTGACAGGGTGGCACATAGAGTGTTCAGCCATGGCTAGCCGGATCATTGGGGAGCAACTAGACATTCACAGCGGGGGTGAAGACCTGCGCTTTCCCCACCATGACAACGAGCTGGCCCAGGCTGAGGCCCACTATCACACCTGCGGCTGCCAGCAGTGGGTCAACTACTTCCTACACACTGGCCACCTCTCCATAGAAGGCCTCAAGATGTCCAAATCTCTGAAGAACTTCATAACCATCAGGCAAGCCATGCATCTTCTGCTGGGACTCCCACCATGGAGTACCTGTCAATTTGACCCAAGGCTGCATCAACTGCTGACGTGCAGTCAAATGTTCCAAGGCATGCAAGTGTGAGCAGACAAAGCCAGATGAGCCCTTGCAGAAATGTATGCATTGCATGAAAACACGAGTCCATATAGGAGTTTGTAGCGTCATCAGCTGCAAGTCCTCATGTGTTGGTCAATATGCACTGCCATTGAGGGTACTTCAGCTGTATGTTATAGGCACTGGAATGAATGTGACATGCCTGCCTGCTGTAACATCAGCCATGACCCTGCAGTTGTGCGAGTAAAGACTGTGAGCCACATGACCAAGGTGTTGTCCTGTCTGAAGGGAAGCACTGGCCTCAGACTTCACTGGGCGGCAACTGCGGCTCATGTTTGCGCTGTCACCGTGGGACAGGCCCATGCAGTATGGCCAGCAAGCAGCAGACGAGATGAAGGCCAAGGAAACCCTCTTTAGAAACTTCTTTCAGAATGTGGAGGTTGTCATGCGCCAACATAACACAGTCAAGCACAGATCCAAATGGGATGTAAGTCTTGTGACTGGGTATCTGTAAGCCTACCCCAATGGTCCAAGACAAGTATTGCATGACACCAGATGCCTGTTCAGTTGCTGGCGTCAGCTTGATTCGGGCCTGCCAAGAGCCTCGACCAGATCACAAAATGTATATGCCAGCGTGCTGTGTACCGTGATCCATCAAACTTGGTCATCATCAGTGACCTTGCAGAATTCAACATTGCCTCTTTTGCATGTACTGTCTTCAGGCAGGTGCACACATGCAACTCAGCACTCAGTACATTCTACAAAGCACTGGATTTGCAATGGAGCCATAAGTTAGTACTTGAGTGCATTGGCCAGGAGTCTCATGAAACAGCAATGCTGCAGGAAGGGGATGGTAAGGAGAGAGGACTCGCAAAGAACATTCAACAGGCCCAGCAGCGAGTGCATGAGGCGCTTCTAGACAACCTAAACAGCAAAGCAGCTCTGGACGCCCTTCTGGATCTGGTCAAGGACACCAACAAGTACCTGGCAGACCGTCAAGGCAACACACAGGGTCAGTACATCGACCAGTGCAGCTTTGTGCATCTGCGCGCCAGCAAGCGCTAAACAATTGCATTGCTTAGCATTTGAGCAGGCTTGGTCATTTCCTGAATTTTGCTGCAAAGTTATGTTGCTGTAATCAACTCATTCAGAAGACATTTTTGCACGTCACTTCCAGACGTTTGCAGTTCTAACGCTTAAGAAACATTGGTTCAGTAATCTTGGTCACACTCTGCAGGTCCACCAGCTCAACCTTTCTTGGTAAGAAAGGCTGCAGCGTATGTGACGCGCATCCTGAGTATCTTTGGCATCTCAGCAGCTGCCCCGGACCAGCTGGGCTTTGGTGGGGAAGCCGCTGCAACAGCATCAGCAAGCGAAGGGGCAGCCAAGTATCTGGATGCCTTTGCACTGTTTAGGGATACTGTCAGGAGCATGGCCAAAGGCAACAGGTCACCTGGGCAGATGTTGGCAGCTTGTGACAGGTGAGACGCCCAGCAACACATCCTGCCTAGCAAGCAATTTGCATCAGACAAGTTGCATCAAATGTCTTGTGGCAGATTGGCACTTGACCTGCTTCTAAGTGTGCTTTTGGACCAGTGCCCTTCTCAAAAAATGAATCTGCTAACCTGTTGACCAGCATATGGTATTTGTTGTCATGGAGAACGGCAACTAGGTAGCCTCACATGTTGCTGGGTTCCATACTCATTGTGTGGTACATCCATGCTTCCACGCTTGTCTGTCGAATGACCCAAAAAGGTTTCCTGTTTTGCATGGTTCAGCACCATATGATGACACCCATCACTTGCCTATGTCCACAATGAGTCTTAACACAGTATTTCTGACGTCAGCTGGTCTGGTCAATGCTCTCCAGCAATTAGCCAAGCATGTGTGCATCCAACATGTGGCTTCATGAGGGTCAGGCATGTACAGCCCTGAGTTGTCTGGTGCGTCGACGCAGAATACGTGATGAAACAATGCTGGAGCTGGGAGTGCGG
>JAABUH010005253.1_pt1 | contig 10253 bp, 16 predicted proteins | sample 5559121 | NCBI WGS metagenome assembly JAABUH01 (sample SAMN10711871, study PRJNA513364) | rock metagenome | isolation source: Antarctica rocks | place: Antarctica: Victoria Land, Battleship Promontory nord | collected 2015-12-28 | reverse complement strand
ATAAGAGCAAGTCACAGCCGGCAAGGCCAGACTTGCGGGCAGCTGGTCTGCACGCGCGCGCGGCGCGCCTGGCGCGGGTCGAGCTTCAGGCGGCGCTGCCCGGGCAGGATCCTGCAGAGCTCAGGCGGCAGGTAGTTGGGCTTGGCCGGCGAGCCCATGTCCAGGCACGGCACGTTGGGGTACTGCAGCCTGCGCGCCGCCGCGGACGGGATGTCAAGCGCGCGGCGGCTCAGCGCGCTCAGCGCGCATGATGCCTCCACAGTAGGCAGGGTTGGGGACGTGGTGCGGCGCGTGTTCAACGGCTTACTATATTTTCACCGTCAGGGATTTGCACCGCAAGGAGCGCTTGCTTTCCTCTCATCACGCCATTGTGGGTCCTGAATGCAGCCAGTGCAGCGGCGCAAGCCTGTGGGCGGGGCAGGGCAGGGCCAGGCGTGCGCGCACTTGATCTTGTGGTGCACTTCAAAGTACTCGGCGACGCTCATGTCGCGGTTCTCTTGCCTGTGCCGCGCCGCGAATTTCAAGCCTCAGAGCTGGAACTGGCGCACACCCGCAGCACGTGCCAGCGCGGTGCCAGGTTCACTGCAGAGACAGCGCGCTGGCAGCGTGCGGCCTTGCGCCGGTGAGACACGCCTAGGCAGCGCAGCGGCCGGGCCGCGCACTCATTGTGAAACATCATCTGGGCGGCGCCGCGGTCGGTCAGCCGCTTGACGCGCGCGCGGCGCCGCGCGTGCTGCGCCTCCACCTGCGCTTGGCAGGCGGTCAGCGCCCCGTACATGTGCGCGGTGAGCACTCTGGCCGCGGAGCAGTCTGGCCACCCACAGCATGTCCGGGACGCAACAAGCATTTTGTGCATTTACAGGCGGTGAGCGTCCCAGACATGCGCACGGTGAGCTCCCCCGGCCACGTGACACACTGGCCATCCTAGAAACATGCATGAGCCGCCTAGGGAGCTGCGCATACGAGCATCCTGGGCACTTGCAAAATCAAGCATCATGGACACATGCAGGCGCAGTGAGCAGCCTGGACATATTCGTACAAAGAATAGCCTGCACACTTGCACCGTGAGCATGCTGGTCACATGCATGATACGCATCGTAAGCGTGTGCACAACTGCCAGACCCCAGCAGCCTGACGCCAGGCCTGCACAGTGTCAGGCACGCCACACAACGACAGCCTCATGACCGTAAATGGCCGTGCCTCAGTGCTGCGTGTGCGCAAGACCCGCCCCGTTCTATCCGCGGGACGGGAGAGGCGGCACCTTGATGCCCGACACGGCCCGCGAGGCCTTCCTCAGCTGCCCGGGGTTCATGGGCCGGGCGAGGTCGGCCACGCTGCGCAGGCCGGCGCTGGCGGCGATGTAGTCCAGCATCGGCTGCCGCACACGCCACGCAGCTTGAGTGACTGCAGTAATGGTGTGGGACTGTGCATTACGTTCAAGTCATTTCCACGCAGCCTACAGAAACACGGGTGCTCAGCTGACGCACAGCAGCCAGCTGCGCATGACCAAACGCAATCATCGGGCCCTCAGACGCCTGTATCACATCAGACTGGCCAGTATAGACCAGCTGATCGCGCCATGTGCACAGCCGCACATGCGCGCTGCCGGCACTGCTGACCATCCGCCTGAGCACCACGCGCACGCCTGTGCAGATGCAGCCACGGCGGGCGCTTCGAGCACTGGCATGCCTGCGGCTGCAGGAAGGCCGTGGCTGCCAGGTCCACGTTCAGCGTCAGCCCAGTCTCGCACGGCCGCAGGGACTGCTGGTAGCCCAGCCACACCTGAGAGCGCGCGCAGCAGCTGAGGCAGCGCCGGTCCTTTGCGCATGTGGTGTAGCTCCGGTGCAAAGTGGGTCTGGTTCAGAGGGCATCTGCTTATGAGGCGCAGGGGAAAGTTCAGTTGTGTTCACGTGGTACAGGTGTCATACAGACGGCATGCTGGTACTGCTCTGCTTTTTTACAAGCCAGATGTTGAAGACAACACAGCAACACGTCTGCCTGAAACCCACAGAACATAACTGTGTGCAGAAGGCGGCTGCCAGGGCGGGGAGCTCGAGTGGGAGCCGGACCTCGGCGCCGCCGCCGAGCGGCCTGACTTTTGTGGGGTCGTCCCAGAAGAACGCGCGCGCAAAGGCCTGGCAGTTGGCCTTCAGGGCGGTGCCGTGCTTGAGCGCCACGTCCAGCGCCTGGATGGCGTCCTGGGGCACGTCCCCGCCTCCCTGGCCCCTGGCGCGTCCCCAGTGCCCAACGCGTGACATCGTGATATTATCCTGGAAGAAGTTCTGTTCTTTCAGATGCGCTGCATGCATGGGCACAGCTAGCGGCTGCTGCCACTTGGCGGCGTGCGACAGAGCTGTGTGACACCAAAGATGCAAGCTCTGAGACGCCCGAGCCACTGCTCGCTTCCAGTCACATCACATCGGAGGCGCACCTCCATCGCTAACAAACCAGGGACCCTTGAAATACGGGGGCGTGCCTCCACGTGAAGCAGGCTGTCTCACCTCATGCTGGCGGCCTTGAAGCACACCGCAAATAGCGATAACTGCCAGACACACTGGACGCTTCTCATCAGCATACCAGAGGCAGGCACAGGCTGCCCCCCTGTTTGGCGCGCTACCGCCAGCGAGGCCTTCAGTCTGCATCTCCGTACAATATTCATTGACAGGTGGCGCGCCTGATGAACTCTGCGAGCGCCGCAATGTCGACCCGCGCGGCGAATTTGATGGCAATCATAAAGTGCCGCTCCTTCGAGTCCTCCTCGGTGACGGCCACCTGCGCGCGCGGTCACACCCGGCACCGTTGGCCAACAAAGCCCAGTCAAGGCAAGCGGCAGTGCTGCTCATGAGGAAATTGCACCGTACTTGGTAGGGCTCTCAACACGTAGAGGACTTGTGGTGTTGGACCGAAACTCATGATCTCAACATTGCAGACCTTCCAATGTGCTCCCAAACGAGGCGGGTGTCCACCAGCGCTCGCTGGTGTGCATGCGAATGCACTCCCTGCTGCGCAGACAGGCCTGGATCCGGCCGTCACCCCCTGCCCTGCGGTTGGCAGAATAGGGTAAAGTGCCTCAACCCTATACCCTGCACACCGTGTAGCGCGTCTCGTGCTGCGGCAGGAAGGCCTCCGGCGAGTACATGTTCTTGCGGCCGTCAAACGCCCAGTGCGGCGGCCACCTCTGCTGGTCCGCCAGCGCCTGCATGACCAGCCTGCGCGCGCGGCCGCGCGCTCGCAAGCGGGCGCCGGTGCGGGCGCCGGGCGCAGCCCGGACAAGTGCCCGGCGTGGCCCCAGGGCTCCAGGCGGACACGTCTGTCGTGCCGTTCCAGAATGCAGTGGTGCTTGGGTTCTGTTCCACACATTCATGCGTATATTGCACCCGTATGAGCATGCCCAAGGTCTAAGGACACATGCACGCAGAGAGGGAGGCGCATGGAGCAGGTCTTTTATCAGCAGGAGCCTGGCGGGGTGTGGTCCAAAGACAACTTCGCCGCTGTTGGGTGCTGTGCAATGGCACCGTGCCCAATAGTGCGCAGCATGCCTCACACCGTGGTGCACCCATGGCCAGCTGCCTTCACAGGCCCAGATCGCGGCTCTCAGACCACACAAAATAAACTCTCAGCAGCCACACAGGAAACAATCTTTGGAAGACGCCCGCAGATTTGCATACTGGCGGTGTGCCGCAGCGGCGCGCCTGCACACGCCGGAGGCGAGCGGCCGCGGCGGCGCGCGGTCGCGCGCGGTCGGCTGCTCCTCGGCGGCCGCGCCTTCGCGGCCGCCGCGCTTCTGGCCGGTGATGTCGACGTCGTAGTGCATCACCTGCGCGCCGCACGGCGCGACGGCGCGCTATAATAACCGCTGTACGAGCTGCGCGCCAGGCCACCTGGTCTGCGGCAGCACATGCTTCCACACCGGCTGCGCCTCGGCGAGGCCGCGGGCGTCCGCCCTCACAGCTCAGTCACCATAGACCTCACGCCGGGCGAGCGGCCAGACAGCGCTCACTCGGGATAGTCAACCGGCCACAGGGTGTCTGGACCTCTGCAGACGCACACCGCGCAATGCACGCTGCACAACGCGCCCGACCTCACCAGCCCGCCCAGTCCTGCGCCAGCACTTTCCGCAAGGCTGCGGCACGCACGCATTGCACACTCGCACCCCTGTCTTGAGGGCCCATGCGACGGGGGCGCCACTTCTGCGGGCCGCGCCTGGCCCAGATTGCAGACGACCCGGAAGTGGTTGGCCAGCAACTCGCAGGCGCACACACCCGTAACCTGTCCCAGGGTTTAGGCGGCGAGTCGCAGGGTTGCGGGCCACGCCTGGCCCAGGTTGCAGACGACCCGGAAGTGGTTGGCCAGCAGCTTGAGCGAGCGGCCCGCAGTGCCAAAGCCCGGCCGCGGCGGGCGCTGCATGCGGCCCAGCGCCTGCGCGCGCGCGCGCCCGGCCGCTCACGCCTCTCCCCCGACCACACGACAGACAGCTGGCTCCCTGCCAGCTGCTTCCGGACCATGCACGACATGGCGCTCTCTGGACTCCTCCCAGCTTGCAACATGCAGCGGCCTGTGACTCACTGCTCGGAAGCACAGAGCAGCCTGCAGCGGAGCTTGCACTGTTTGCAACCTGCAACCGACCCCCGCCCGGCACTGGCTGCCGCCCTGAGCGCAGTGCCACGGCGGGGCACAATGCCACGGGCGAGCGCAGTGCCGCAAGGGAGCGGCCGAGCGGCCGGGCGGCCACCTGCAGCTGCTCAGGCACGGCGGCCACGGCGGCCGACACCGCGCGCTCCGTCTCCTCCGCGCTCAGTACCTGTGCGACGCGCCCGGGCCGCGCGACCGTGCCCTGCGGCGCCTCGCGCTCCGGCGCATAGCGCGCCGGCGCGCGGCCACCGCCGCCAAAGCCGCCTGCGCGCGCGCCGGGCGCGCAGGTGGGCCCTGCTCTGGCAGCAGCCAAGCGGCGTGCCTCGCCCGTAACCTGGACTCGCGCTTTGTGTCTCGCGGCGACCCCATGACTTGCCAGCAGCACTTGCCTTGCCAGACGCGTCCGCTCTGCAGCGGGAAAGCATGCGAGGAGCGCAGGGCCGAACCGCCTGCGTGCACACCGCGGACAATGACAGGAAGCATGCATGCATACGCCAGCGCCCGCCCGTGCTGCCGGCTCAGCAGCTTGCGCACGGGTCGGGCAAGCAGTCACGTGGGGAGAGAGGGGTCCTGTGCAGCTCACCGCGACCGCCGCCGCGGCCGCCGCCGCCAAAGTCGCGGCCGCCACGGCCGCCGCCGCGGCCACCGAAATCGCCGCCGCGGCCGCCAAAGTCGCGACCGCCGCCGCCAAAGTCGCGGCCGCCGCCGCGCGGGGGCCCTCTGCCGCGCCCTGCAGCACGCCCGCCACACCCGCCCTTACAGCCTGCCAGTGCGGGCCAGGACAGACAAGACAGCGCATATTGCCTTTTATTGCATATACGTGCTGGCATCAAGGTATGCACATGCAGACCTGTCACTGCGACCCACTGTGTCTGTCCTTGCCAGCAACTTCAAGAGCCGAAGTATGACGTTGGTCGATGCAAAGACAGCGCCCGCGACGCAAAGCTGGAGGCTTTTTGATCTGAGCTGCCGTCAGCGCGGCAAGGGGCACACCACGCCCGCGGTCACTCATCCTCGGCGCTCAGATGGAGAGACGCGCTGGGCGCCTGCCACACAGAGTTCTGGAACCTTAGCTGCGCTCGGTGCAGCAGCTCACGCTGCCGTGCAAGAGCAGACACGCGTCCAAGCGGAGGCAACAGGGCGCCGTGAAGTTGCCCCATGTGCGCAGACGCGAACATGGGACAAGTGTGCCGGCGCACATTGGCCTCGCGAGTGACCGTGCCCAACGGCCTGTGCCTGGACAATCAAACAAGGTGGCAGCAGGCGCTGCCGAGGTCACACGAGGCGCTCGCGAAACTCGCGTGCTCAGCAAGGCTCGCACCAGCGGCAGCGGGCGGTGCTGCGCCTCAGGTGCAGCCCCTGCGGCAACGCCGCCAGCGGGGGATCGCTCGCGCTCTGTTCGACTTCACAGGAGCGCACGCGTTTCCAGGCCAGCTACCAGCCGCTGCCTGCTTCCAGGCCATGCCTGTGAGCCGGTTGTGCTGGCAGGCCTGCGAGCATCCTGGCGCGACAATGGCCACCGCCCCTGCTGGATGTGACCCGGTCTGGTCACCGCCTGCGCATGGCAACCTTGTAAGAGGGTGGGCTTGAGTTCAAGCCTGTTTAAGCTGGCACTTGGGCACTAGCTGGCAACTTGGGCACTAGCCGGAGTGCCTATAGGCTTGGTGAAATCGAGCCTCCTGTGGTGTTGCATCATGCATGGCGTGAGGTGAGGTGCTGAGGTGAGCATAGCTGAGCCCTGCATAGGAGCTGCACACTGCTTCATTCAGGTAGCTCAGCAAGAAAAGTGCACCGCCGCACCACTCTACGACCACAAACAAACTCGCTCACACACATAAAGACAGAGTGCAGGCGCACATACAGGGCACCTGGCAGCAGCACTCCTGCAGGAACCATCCCAGGAAGCCAGATCGGCTATGGCGGTCTAGGCTGGCACACAGACAGGCTGAAGGCATCACGCAGCTAACACAGAGAGTTACTCAGCGCTGGTGAGCATGCTGTTTGCGGCAAATAACAGGAACATGACGCCGCCGGAGATAGCGACCGTGCGCTGCGATATGCGCATTGCCAGTAGCTGGCCGCCGATCACCGCGGTGCCCTGCAGCACAGGGGCCAAAGTGATAGCTGTCTGCAGGGTCAGGATTGCTCTGACAAAAGTATATGCTTGAGAGACGCCTTTCCTGTCAGGCGTCAACTCAGCAATGCTCGGTTGCGTGGTGCAGCTCACCACACAGACAGGAAGACATCCACTCGCATGACAACATCGAGCAGCATGCAGGCGGGTTGCAGCGGACCCCATGCGAGGGTCCACAGTTGCCCGCATGCAGCATGCCATGCCTGCATATGCCTGCATGACAGAGCATGCCAGCAAGGCATGGGATGCGCGCAGGGCTACACCGTACACAGCAGGTGCCCAACCAGCGCGCCGACGGTGACGCCGAGCGGGTTGTACACCGCCGCGAGCGTGATGGTGGCGATTTGTGACCGGTCTCCCCACTCTGCGGCGCAGGCGCTGCGGGCTTTTGCTCAGGTGGTTCGAAGCAATTCATGTGAATCCATGTCACCCCTGCACTGCACTGTCTCATCCAGGGCATGGCTCGCAGCATGCAGCCCAGGCCCATCCTGCCGCCCTGCAGAGGCAGCTCGCCGAGCAGCCGCCGCCATGGAAGATGCAGACAGGCGGTGCGGCAGCAAACAAACATACTGCGCGGCCCGCAGCCAATGCAGGGACATGCAATGCATGTAGCGCACCATGCATGCAACGCATGACGAGCCGCAGCCGCGAGTGGGCGCACCGCCCAGGACGGTGGTGGTGGTGAGCACGAGTGCCTCCGCATAGGGCAGGTTAGGGGAGGTATTTCAGGGTATGGCATGCACAGCATTCCGACCCTGGGCCGCGGCCGCGCGCACCGCCCAGGAATGTGAGCACGAGCGCCTCCAGGAACACGGGCGTGCAGAACTGCGCGAAGAAGCGGCGCACGGCGCCCTGGTTGTGCTTCTCCTCCGCCTCGCTCAGCTTGGCCTCCGCCTCCTCCACCTCCTCCTGCGCGCCCGCGCGCGCCTCGGCGGCCGCGCCGGGCGGCCAGGAGCAGGGCCGGGCCTGCGCCTCGTCTTTTGTGGCCTGCGTCACCTGCCGCAGTCCTTGCGCCTGCCGCAGTCCTCAGCCTGCCACAGTCTCAGATTGCTGCAGGCCTCAACTTGCCGCAGCCCTCAGCTTCGGCCTGCCCCAGTCCTCAGGCCTGCCGCGGTCCCCAGCCTGCCGCAGTCCCCAGCTGCACCGGCACCACGCCCGCGCTGGTGCGAGCGCGCGCACAGGGCGCGACCCAACACAATGATGAAGGCTGCACTCCCTCGGCCATCCGCTTCGCTCAGCTGGGCCTCGGCGTCCTGGGCCTCCTCAGGTGCGCGCTCTCGAGCTCCGCCGCCCGCTCGTGGCGCATGCGCAGCGTGCGAATCTAAGCAGCCCGACATGGGTGTGTGCGTGGTGCGGTGCTCAGCCCTGCCTCCGCCTCGTGCCAGCGTTCGCGGCCGCCGCCGGGCAGCGCATGCGCGCATGGCGTCAAAGCGCAGCGCTTAGGCAGGGACGCGCCGCGCAGCACTTGCACCATGTACACCCGCGAGTGTCGCTGCTGCCAGGCTCTGTCCAGGCGCATGCGAGCCCCTGCACGCACGGCGGGCGCCGCGCGCGCCTGGTTGCTGTCCTGCGGCTTGGACCGCCAGGCGATCCAGAGCAGGCGCACGCCGAAGATGACGTACAGCACGGACGCCGCGTGGTGCGTCGCCTTGCGCGAGATGAGGTTGGGCAGCACGACGCCCAGCGCGGTGGAGATGATCTGCCGCGCATGCATAGGGTAGGGTTAGGGTAAGGTGCACGCCCGCTGCCGCCTGGCAGGCGCTGGCGAGGCCGCAGGCGCAGAGGCTGTGGTGCGTGCGGCGCGCGGGGCGCAGCGCAAGCGCGGCGGCAGGAGGGGCCCGGGCGGCGCACCGTCATGCAGAACAGGGCGGTCATGGCGCCGGCGTAGACCACGATGCGCGGGTGGCGCATGGCCATGATGGCTGCGATGATAAAGGTCTCGTCGCCGACCTCGGTCACGATTATCTGCGCGCAGGGAAGGTGTAGGGTCACATGCAGACGCCCTGCTTCCAGGCGGCGGCCATGGAGAGGGCATGCCCTTCAATGACACCCACAGACCAGCCTGTAGACTGCTCACATGTGGTGGTCAGGCCTGAGCTGCAGGGCCGACGGCGGGACAGCAGAGCGGCAGATCAGGCCTGATCACCGGCCCACAGGCGCGCCAGAACAGAGCAAGCTTCAGGAGCGACCGCTGCCGCAGGACGGGCGCTGCTGGCGCAGCCCTCACCAGTGGCTGACGACCGTGCTGGTATGCAGCACTCAACACATCAGGGGCCTCATGCAGGAGGTGCATGCTGCGGATTGACCCGTCTCATGTGCAGACTGCGATACGCTGCTGCATAGCGGCGCGGGAGCTCCGGCGAGCCCCGCAGCGCTCATTTTAGACCTCTCACAAGCACGTGAACGCGCGACACACACAGCAGCAAAAACAAGGAGCGAGACGGCATGCGGTAGCGCGAGCGAGCCGTTCAGCCAAGCTCTCACCATCACAAAGCTCTTCACGAAGGCCGGCACCAGGCCGGTGCCTTCCTCTGTCACGGTGGCCTTTGGATTACTGGTAACCTGCGCGGCAAGCCGTGCACACGAGTAGATAGTGGATCAAGCAGGCAGGTCAGCCTGGCACGCTTGGCCTCAACGGCTGACAGGCGTGGAAAATAACACAGAGCAAAAGCCCGCCGGTCGAGCATGCGGCGACAGCCGCGCACCGCCCCGCCGTGGCTCGCCGCATCGCTCGGAAACTCGCGCCCAGCGCTCTGGCAGCACAGCAGCAGGAGGCCCAGCGCACAGATGCCGCCAGCCGCGCACGCATTCGCCTTCATAGCGCCGCTGCCCGGGGTGCCAGGGCGCCCAGGCCGCACGGCTAGCCCTCAGGCGCTACCATGGCCGTCGCAGCGCACGCCCCCAGGCCAGACAAGGCGCAGAGGTGCCAGGCGAGAAGGGTGATGAGGGGGGCACGGCTCCTGGCGACCCAAATGGATGCTGCTAGGAATGTTGTGCGGGCTTACCACCTGTGATGGGCCACCGATGGACTTGCATTTCGAGGAGATGTTGAGCAGTGCGAGGAAAGGTAGGGTATAGGGTTAGGGTAGGGTAGGGCACCCAGCTTGCAGAGCCCATCGATATAGGGAATAGCCCTGCTTTGGCCACGCCTCTGCACACAGCTCTTTCCGTCGCTCCGCGGCTGCACTCAAAACATCGTGTGGGCTGCAGCAGCGGACGCCTGAGCACCGCTAGCAACAGTGTAGCCTCAACAGCATACTCCCAGGCGTTGAGGGGGCAGCATGGCGCTCGCTACGCGGGGCCTGCACAGCTTCTTGGCCGAGCCGGCGAGCACCAGCTCCTCCAATGTGTCGTCGGCCCGGGGCAGCGCCACGTTCGGGCAGAAGCCGTTCGTGGGGCACAGTGGGGCCCGCGGCGGGACTGCAGCCTTTCCGAGCTCGCAGCGGCGGAACAGCTTCAGCGCGCCCTCGGTCAGCACGCCGGCCGT
>JAABUH010005250.1_pt1 | contig 10253 bp, 6 predicted proteins | sample 5559121 | NCBI WGS metagenome assembly JAABUH01 (sample SAMN10711871, study PRJNA513364) | rock metagenome | isolation source: Antarctica rocks | place: Antarctica: Victoria Land, Battleship Promontory nord | collected 2015-12-28 | reverse complement strand
GCACGCTTCCAGACCTGGCACGCGGTGACCGGGACGACCGTCGTCGCCTGAGCGCGCGCCCCCAAGGCCGCAACTCGCCCTCGTGCAGCTTCCCTCCCCGCATGGCGCGCTAACTTGACAGTGCCACCGCCGAGGACTACCGCCACCAGCGCAATCAGGCTTTCGCCACCCGGCGTGAGGTAGCCGGGGTATCCGCTGCCGTCTGAGCGGTCGCCCCCATGCTCCACAGTGCGCCCCCGCGCGCCCCGACAGGCTACTGACCCGCTCAAGTTGACAACACCTCCGGCGCCGCCACCGCCGTTGTCGTGGTGCTGATGGCTTCAGATTTCTGGTTCTAGCATCGCTAGCCGTTCGCGTACCTTGTCGCTGACGGCGGTCAGCGTCGCCAGTTCTGTCGCGCTGAGATGATCGATGACGACGGCGCGGACGTCGGCTACATGCTGCGGAGCCGCGGCTTCGATCAGCTCTCTGCCCCGTGAGGTGATGGCGACGACCGCGCCCCGCCGGTCGTCGAGGCACCGCTCGCGCGACACCAGACCCCGAGTCTGCATCCGGCCCAGGTGTTGAGAGAGACGACTCTTCTCCCAGCGCAGTAAGTGAGCGAGCTCGAAGGACCGCAACCGCCCCTCGGAGGACTCCGAGAGGTGGGCCAAGACCCGGAAGTCGGCGCTCGAGAGGCCGCACCGGCTGCGCAGCTGCCTGTCGAGGAACTCGCCGAGGCCCTCTTGCATCGCCACGAAGCTGCGCCAGGCCCGCTGTTCTCGATCATCCAGCCATTTCACGTTGCTCACGCCTGCCATCCTAACGCTTGGGTTCTGTCTGGCGGATCTTTCGACGGGTGCGATCCATCAGTCGGGACGGCCACAAGCCGCTCCTCATCGGCCCGCTCATACAGCGTCGGCACGTGAGGGCCGCTCGGATCCCATCCGCGCGCTCGCGCGGCATCGATTACCCCGCGTAGCAGTCCCGGCGTGACCGCGCGGTAGCGTGGCGGGCCGTCTCGCCTGAAGCCCAGGCTGCAATCGAGCCACGGGACGATGACCCGGGCGCGGTCACGAGAGAGGCGCACGCGCAATCGGCCTCTGGGGCGAGGCGGCTGTACCAGCCATATCTGGAGGTGGAGATAGCACGCGCCCGGCGTTTCAGGGCCGCGCTCGAATGTCCAGCGACAGACAGCACCATTGACGATGATCTGGCGCATTCCTCGTAGTCTGCTCATGTGTTTCCCCGACTCTGGCTAGCGAACCGCTATTGTGCAGGCCAGCGGTGTCGCTTCCGCCCCCTGGCCGGTGCCTCTGGTGCCATCATCCCCTTCCCTATACCCAGGGCCGTTGTCACATCGGCATCCAGCGCAACAGCGCCGCAATACCGATCACCGCGCGATAGTTGAGCGCCCACTTCTCGTAGCGCGTCGCGTCGAAGGCGAGCGGGCGGCCGCACCGCGCCGCTGCCGCCGGGCCCGGCGCTCGGGGACGATATGCGCGATGTCCCGGCGACGCAGGAGCCGGCGGCAGGTCGGTTAACTATAACCCTTGTCCGCGATGATGTGGTCGGGGCGTTTCCAGGGCCGCCTGCGGCCGCCCGGTCGCGGCACGCGGATCGCGTCGAGTACCGGCCCGAACTGCGCGCTCGTGGCGCTGCCCGGGCGTCAGCACGACGGCGAGGACCCGCCCGTGCCCGTCGCAGGCGAGGTGCAGCTTCGTCGTGCGCCCGCCGCGACTGCGCCCGAGTGCCTCGCCCCGGCGGCGTGCTGGTGGGCGCGCACGTCTGGCCCGTCGATGCAGACCGTCCACGCGAGTTCCCCGGCGTCAGCGGCGGCGAACTGCGCCAGGGCTAGGAAGCGATCCCACGTCCCGTCCCGTCGCGTCGCCAGCAGGCACACCGTCTAGCAGGTCTGCCAGGGGCCATACCGCGCGGGCACATCGCGCCACGGTGCGCCGACCCGTAGCCGCCAGCGGATGCCGCTGATGACCTGGCGATGGTCGCGCCATTGACCGCCGCATTGCCCGCACGCCGGGAGCAGCGGCCCGGGCCGCGCCCAAGTTGCCTCGTTGAGGTCACCCCGCGCCATTCGCATATCCCCTCCTCGTCCCACACGGAAGCAAGGAGCGGGGTAGCGCAACCACGTGCTATCCGTCAGGCACGCCCTAACGCTTGGTTGACATGGGAACCAATCTAGGTGTAAGATGTGGTTCACACATCAACCAAAGGAGGTTGCATGACCCCAGGACGTAGCCCGTTGTCTCGCATACGACCGATCAAGCCGCCCTCAGATCCTCGGTGGTCGTCCGCCGCAGGTAAGCCCCACCCACGCCCAGACAACCTAAGTAAGACCCGTTTAGCCTGAAGGAGACCGAGATGAAGATCGTGACGATCGGACGAGGGACGATCGGCGGAGGGCTCGCCAGCCTCTGGCGGGACGCAGGCCACGAGGTCGACGAGTTCGGTCGTGACGGGGGGGATGCCGCGGGCGCGGACGTCGTCCTGATTGCCGTGCCCGGCGCAGCGATCTCGCCCGCTTTGAGCAAGGTGACGGGGCTCGAGGGGACGATCGCGATCGATGCCACGAACATCCTGCCCGCGCGTCACGGCGACTTCCTGTCCTACGCCCACGAGGTGCAGTCCTTCACCCACGCCCCGGTCGCCAAGAGCTTCAACATGAACTTCGGGAAGCTGCTCGGCGCAGCGCGGGCGCAGCGGGTGCGGCCGAGCAACTGGTACGTCGCCGACGACGGCGCCCGCGACGTCACCGAGCAGCTCATCCGCGATGCCGGGTACGACCCGGTCAACGTCGGAGACCTCTCACGAGCCCGCGACTTGGAGAACGCGGTGTGGCTACTGATGGGCATCCAGCCCGTCGGCGGGGTGTTCTATCGGTTCGCCGTGCCCGGCGAGCTCTGAGCAAACCGACCCGCTCGTACACGCGGCCCGCCGACCTAGATCTACCAGCTAGTCGACGAACGGGCTGCCAACCTCAACGCATCGGTACCAACCCGGGACAAGTTCGGAACGCCCTTCCTGACGCGGCGACCGTCGGCGTCGCAAGCACGTATCAATCTGCAACTGATAGGGAGAAGACAGATGAAAGCCGCAGTCGTCCTTGGCCCGAACCAGACGCCCATTTACGGCGAGTTCGACGAGCCCACGCCGCAAGACGGCCTAGCGGTCGTTCGTGTCGCGGCCTCGGCGCTCTCCAACGCAACGCGCGCGCGGGCTACGGGCAGCCACTACTCGATGACGGGAGGGTTCCCTCTCGTGCCCGGTATCGACGGCGTCGGTTGGACCGAGAGCGGCGAGCGAGTCGGGTTCCTGCTGCCGGAAGCGCCCTTCGGTGGCATGGCTGAGAAGACGCTCGTGCGCGACGCTTTGTGTATGCCGGTCCCGGACAACCTCAGCGACGTGCTCGCTGCGGCGATCATCAATCCGGGGCAGTCGCCGATCGGTGCGCTGCGCGCCCGTGCGACGCTGCAGCCCGGCGAAGGCGTCCTCGTCAATGGCGCGACTGGTACGACCGGTCAGATCGCCGTCCAGATCGCCAAGCACCTCGGCGCCGGCCGCGTGGTCGCAACCGGCCGAAACTCCAGCGCGCTAGCCAGGCTTAGGGAGCTTGGGGCCGATGACACCATCGACCTCACCGGCGATGTCGACGCTGTCCAGGATGCGCTGGCAGCGCACTTCGCCGATAGCGGGATCGATGTCGTCCTCGACTACCTCTCCGGCTCGCCGACCGAGATCGTGTTGGGGGCAATTGCCCGTAGCCACAAGGCGGCGAAGACGATCCGGTACGTCATCGCCGGCGGCGCCGCGGGCTCGTCGACCAGCGTGCCGACCAGCGTGCTGGGATCCACTTCGCTCGTGCTGATGGGCTACGGCATCGGGTCAGTGCGTATGCCTGACCTCGTGCGGTCTGCTAGGGAGGCCCTGCAGATCGCCGGGTCGGCAAACCTGCGAATCGACCTGACCGCGTTGCCGCTGGCCCAGGTCGAGGAGGCCTGGGCCACCGACCACGACCGCAGCCGCGTCGTCTTCACTATCTGACCGGCCGATTGAATGGATAGGGTTACGGTGATTGCTCGTATAGTAACAGGAGTTCCGGGGTGGCGGTGAGGACGCGGTGATTGCTGCGGCGCTGACCGCGCCAACGAGACTGTCCCCCACCGCCGTCCCGTGGGACTTGTCGCCATGGCGCCGCATGATGGGGGAGGGTATTGTCAGGTAAAGTTGGGGCGGACGACTCGCGGGGGATGCGTCAGGATTCGGAACGCAAGCAGGCTGTGGCGCACGTCAGGCTGCGGGGACACCTGCCTGATTGAGGTTGGCCCGTTTCTGTGAGTGCTGGCGAATCTTATGGTAATATACGCGGCTTTCAGGCGGCGATGGGCGCGGCGAGGAGGCGGGCGAACGGGGAGCGCGGCGGCTTCCGTCGAGACATGGCGAGCGACCATTCCCCGAGGCGCAGGAAGTTAAGACCGGTCGCGGCGAGGATGTGGCCGAACTGGACCTTCGGCAAGCTGCGGTAGCGCGTGCGGCGCAGGCGGCAGCGGCGGATGCCGCGAGCGAGCGTGCCCTCGATCCCGGCGCGGCGCGCATACGTCTCGCCCAGCGCGGCGGTCGACTCGCGCTGGCGGGCGGCCCGGAGCGCCTCGAATTGCGCGCGCGGGCGCAGGCACAGCGTCCGGCGGGGGGAGCGGCCCTGCGCGCGACAGCACGTCGGCCGACTCGGGCACGGCCCGCAGTCCTTGCTCGAGAACTTCACCCAGATGAGGTCGCGGCCCGCCCGGTCGGGCCGTTGCCGCCAGCTGATACTGGTGTGCCCGGCGGGATAGAACGCCCGCTCGCCCTCCCAGTGGTACTGTCACGTTAAGTTTTGACTGAACGAAACCTCCCCACACCGAGCCAGTTCTGGCCGTCGTTAGCGCTTGTAAAAGCCGGATCCGGTCTCCTATGAGCCGATCGTTCCCCACTTTCAGACCGCCGTCGGTGCCCAAAAGGCTTAACTTGACAGTGCCCCACAGAGGGACGCCGCCTGCGAGCGACGGTTCTCTACGACGACGGACGCTTTGGTTGCTCGGCCCGTGTTCCCCCGGCGCGAGCGACCGCCCGTGCGCGAAGCGCGAGTGCGGCGAGCGCCGCCGCCCCGAGGCCCGCCGCGCCGCGTTGGCCCAGCCCGCGACCGTCCCCGGCCATCCCACCGCCGCCGGTATTCGGCAGGCCGGGCATGCTCGGGGCCGCCCCGGACGCGAAGACCAGGCAGACCGGCGTCGGGGTCGGCGTCACCTGTCCGGTGGCGGTCAGCCGGCCGGTCGCGGCGTCGATGCGGAACGGCACGATCGTGTCGGCTTGCTGGTTGCAGGCGTAGAGCCAGGTGCCGGTCGGGTCGATGGCGAAGTTGCGCGGGTACTTGATCCCGGCGGTCGTGTACCCGGTCAGCGTCAGCTTGCCGGTCGCGCCATCGATGGCGTAGCCGACGATCGCGTTGGCCTCCGGCGTGGTGGCATCGGGCTGGCCGCGATTGGAATTGTAGAGGAACTTGCCGGAGGGATGGACGACGATCTCGGCGGTGCTTCTGGTGCCGACGAAGTTCGCCGGCACGGTCGAGAGCGTCTGGAGCGCCTGCCCGAGCGTGCCGGTGGCGGCGGCGTAGGGGAAGACGGTGATCGTCGCGTTCAATTCGCTGACGACGTAGAGGAAGCGGCCGTCCGGGTTGAAGGCCAGGTGGCGTGGCCCGGCGCCCGGCGCGGTCTTCGCCTCGCCCACGACGACCAACCTGCCCGCCGCGTCCAGGCGGAAGACCTGGATCGTATCGATCCCGAGGTCGGCGGAGGCGATGTAGCGCCCGGCGGGATCGAAGGCGACACAATGGGGGTGCGGCGCCTCCTGGCGGTCCGTGTTCGGCCCGCTGCCGGTGTGCTGGATCGCATTGGTCACCGGGCCGAGCGCGCCGTCGGCCCCGAGCGGCAGGGCGACGAAATTGCCGCCCACGTAGTTGGCGATCACCAGGGTGCGGCCGTCGGGCGCGACGGCCAGGTGTGCGGGGATGGGGCCGCCCGTCGCCTGTCGGTTCAGCAGGGTGAGCATCCCGGTCGCCTGGTCGATCGCGTACGCCTCGACCGAGCCGGTCTTCTGGCCGCCGTAATCGTCGATCTCGTTGGTGGCGTAGAGGAAGCGTTGGGTGGGATGGACGGCCAGGAATGACGGGTTGGCGCTCGGGACGGTCTGCACGAGCGTGAGCGCGTCCGCGGCGACGCGGAACACGGCGATGCCGACGGCGGGCAGGGGGCCGCCCCCGCCCGGCGGGTTCGTGGTATACGTGCCGACATAGGCGAAGCGGGCCTCGCCCGCCCCCGCGACCGCGAGCGGCAATCCGCCCGCAACGGCGAGGCTGGCGAGGCCCGCCGCCCCGGCCACCACGAAGCGGCGACGACTGATCCGGAATGTGGTCCCCATGCGTTTCCCCTCCTCCACTAGCGGCCGGGCGGTTATCGCGTGCGAGCGGCACACGCGACCCGCGCCATCCTGAACCGCACCTCCTTTACCGCCCGTGACCGACAACAGACATGGGGTAAGATGTACTATCTGACACATCGAAGCTATCATAGCGTCCACGTTGGTATTGTCAATAGCTGTGCTGACCGTTTACTCGATCGTCGACGCCTTTCTCGCACTCTCGTCGCGTGAGTGCCAAATCGAGCTCTGGATCGAGTAAACGGCCAGCACAGGTCGCTCTTTCACGGACGATCAATGCCGCTACGCTACCAGACGCTGATCGTTCCTACCAGGCGTCTGACTTCTGACGCAGCCCTTACGGAAATGTGGTAGATCCACAAGCGAGGCAACCTCACATGTGGGCGATACCCATCCCTGGGCGCCGTGGTTCTCTGGTATGATGCCGGCACGGTACGGCGGGTGGGCGAGCGGAGGTGGGCGATGGCACGAGAGCGGGTGGCGGTGCTGCAGTGTGCGGCCACGGCGAGCGACGATGCGGTGCGCGACGTGGTCTTCCGCGCGGCGGACCTCGTCGGCGCGGGGGTACAGCGGGGGCTCTCGGGCAAGCGGCGCATCCTGATCAAGGCGAACATGGGCACGGGTGACCTGCGCACCCACGCGGGGCGGCAGGTGGCGCTCTCCGACGTCGGGGTGGTGCGCGCGACGGTCGCGCTCATCCGCCAGTTCCATCAGGACGAACTCCTGATCGGCGACGCGACGACCGGGGACAGCGCCTATCGGCTCTGGGACGCGCTCGGCTACGCGGCGGCGCTCGCGCCCTACGACGTCCGCCCGATCGATCTGAAGGACGGCCCCTACGTCGAGCTCGCCGTCCCGGGCGGCGGCCTCCTGCACCGCCATTACCGGCTGGCGCGGGCCTATGCCGACGCGGACGCGATCGTCTCCTGCGCCAAGCTGAAGGCGCACCTCGCGACCGGGAGCACCGGCTCCTTGAAAAACCTCTTCGGGCTGTTGCCGACGCTCCAGTATGGCTCGCCACGCCGCTACCTCCACGCACCCATCCGCCTGCCGCGCGCGATCGTGGACTGTGGGCTGCTCAACCCGCCGGTCCTCTGCGTCATCGACGGGCTCGTGGGGCAGCTGGACCGGGAGTGGCACGGCCCGCCGGTGCGGACCGACACGCTCATCCTGGGCACGAACACCGTGGCGACCGACGCGACCGCGATGCGTGTGCAGGGGATGGACCCCACGGCGGACTACGGCGCGTGGCCGTGCTACTTCGACGCCAACCCGCCCAACCTGGCCTGCGCGATGGGGCTCGGCCCGGTCGAGGCGGCGGGGATCGACGTGGTGGGGGACGGCATCGCGCGGGTACGCCATCCTTTCACAGTGGACCGCGAGCGCTCCCCGGAGCGCGACCGCCTCCGGCGCGAGGTGGCCGCGCCGGCGCTCGTCTTCCAGGCGCGGCGCGAGGAGCTGCTGGGCGACTACGCGGGGCAGATCGTGGCCCTGGCGGGTGGGGCGGTCGTCGAGGCGCACGCGGCGATGGCCGATTTCGGCGCGCGGGGCGACGCGGGCGGCCCGGGTGCCGGGCGTGGCATCTTCCTCAAAGGGGTCGTCCCGGCGCGCGAGGAACGTGAGCACCTGGCGCTCTACGCGTCGATCGCCCACGGCCCCGCCTTCACCAGCGCGTAGGCCGGGCGGGCGCGCTTCCGGATCGGTCCGTGCGGCCCCTCGACCCGCTCGCCGTAGCGGCGTCGCGCGATCCTATCCGCAGCTGCGGACCGGCTTGCGCAGGCGACTCGGTTGCTCGCTCGCGGCCTCGACACGATTCCGCAGCTGCGGACCGGCTTGCGCAGGCGACTCGGTTGCTCGCTCGCGGCCTCGACACGATCACCGGGGTGCGCGATGCGGGCGATGCTCGTCGGCCACCCGCAGCGCCGCCAGCGCTCACGCCTGCGGCTCGTCGATCATGGTCGCTGATGACGAGCAAGGGGCCGGGCGCGGCGAATGAGCCCGCACCATGTCGTGCGGGACGTGTGGGATAAGGAGGGATGAACATGCATCGTCAGACGGGCATCTCGCGACGACGGTTCCTCTGCGGCTTGGCGATCGTCCCGGCGGCCTTCCTGGCCGCCTGCGGCGGGACGGCAAACTCGGGCGCCGATGCCACCCTCCAGGCGGTTGCCGGCAGTTCAACCGCCCCGGCGTCCGCGCCGCCGGCGAGTGGCTCGTCGGCGGCCTCCAGCGCTGCCGCCCCGACGGCGAGCGCTGCCCCGGGGGGTTCGGCCGCCCCGCTGAAGCAGGTGGCGCGCAACCGTACCCTGATCTTCGCGAATACCGGCAACCAGCTCACCGACTACAACACGATGAACCCCTTCCTCACCGGTATCGCGACCAATGACGGCTACCCGTATTACTTCGAGGCCCCGTACTATTACAACGCTTACGCGACCGCTCAGGTGAGCGGCCCGCCCGGCATGCCGAGCAAGGATGGCCTGATCCCCTGGCAGGTGGAGAGCTATCAGGCGAACGCGGACTTCACGCAGTACACGCTGAAGGTGCGGCAGGGCGTGACCTGGAGCGACGGGCAGCCCTTCACCGCGAAGGACATCGCCTTCACGATCACGATGCTCCGGGATCATGCCGATACCCTCACCTGGGGTATCGACATGAAAACGCGCGTGAAGAGCATCACCGCGCCCGATGACTCGACCGCGGTGATCACACTCAACGATGCCGATCCGCGCTTTTTCTTCAACTTCTTCCAGTTCCACCAGGACATCGGCGTCTTGATCATGCCGGAGCACATCTGGAAGGATCAGGATCCGACCAGCTTTGCGAACTTCGACATCGCGAAGGGCTATCCGGTCACGACCAGCCCCTGGAAGCTCGTGCTGTCCACGCCGCAGCAGCGGATCTTCGATCGGCGCGACGACTGGTGGGCGGCGAAGACCGGCTTCCATCCGCTGCCGGCGGTCGAGCGGATCGTCGTCCTCCCCGCCGCCGACGAGACCAAGATCGTGCAGCTGGCGATCAACAACGAGCTCGACCTCTCGTTCGACCTGCGCCCGACGAACATCGCCGCCGTGATCGCGCAGAACCCCAGGATGACGACCTGGACCGGTAGGAAGCCGCCCTACGGCTATCGCGACTGGTGGCCGGTCAGCCTCGGCTTCAACGACATGAAGGAGCCGTTCAACGACCCCGAGATCCGCTGGGCGATCAACCACTGCATCGACCGCAACCAAATCGTCGCGCTCGGCTTCCAGGGGGCGGGCGAACCCACCCTGCTCCCGTACCCGAACTTCCCCGCGCTGCTGAGGTATCTCGACACCGTGAAGGATCTCGCGGCATCGATCGACAGCTTCAGCCTCGAGCAGAGCGCCGCGCTCATGACGAAGAAGGGCTACACCAAGGCGAACAACCTCTGGACCAAGGACGGCAAGGCGATCCCGCTGGTGATCAGCTGCCCCGGCAACCTCTTCCAGGACATCGCGCCGATCGTGTCGCAGCAGCTGCGCAACGGCGGCTTCGACGCCTCCTTCAAGCTGATTCAGGGGCCGGAGTACGCCGACAACCTGAACGCCGGCAACATCGACGGCTTCATGCAGGGGCATGGTGGCAGCGTGCGCGACCCGTTCGCGACCCTGAACCTCTACCATAGCCGCTACAGCAAGCCGACCGGGCAGCGCGCGACCTATCCCTATCGCTGGGTCAACGCCGACTACGACAAGATTGTCGACCAGATGAGCAAGACCGCCCCGGAAGATCCGGCCCTGCTGCCCCTCTTCCGACAGGCGATG
>JAABUH010005249.1_pt1 | contig 10254 bp, 16 predicted proteins | sample 5559121 | NCBI WGS metagenome assembly JAABUH01 (sample SAMN10711871, study PRJNA513364) | rock metagenome | isolation source: Antarctica rocks | place: Antarctica: Victoria Land, Battleship Promontory nord | collected 2015-12-28 | reverse complement strand
ATGGGGGGGGGGGGGGCACAACAGGCGGAGACAGCGCGGGGCCGGACCTGCCCGTCTGCACCCGCAGTGACCAGGTTCTGCCCCGTGGCGTCCACAGCCAGCGCGCGCACGGGCCCCTGCCGCATATGCACGCGGTCAGGGCGGCAGGAGGCGGCAGAGTTGACCAGTGCTGGGCGGCAGGGTCCGGCAGACCCAACAGCGCATACGTAACAACCCTCACATCAGAGCGTTACCTGTAACAAGGTGGCCGCATGATGTTTGAAGGAGAGAGGAAGAGTTCGTCTGTGCAGCAGGGACAGCCGGCGCCGGGTTGTGTATACTGCCACGCCGTAGCTGGTGCCACCACGGGACCCTTCGTCATGACATCCTGATTGTTGCCAGGTCCCCGGCGGGCGTGACCTGGGCCACCGACACCATCCAGGGCGCAGCTGATGCGCGCGACCAGGGTGAGGCCCATGTATATTGGGATGACCATTGCGCGTGACAGGCACGCTCGAAGACTGAAGCTCAGCCAAGGAGGACATGACCACGGAACTCCTGACCACGCACGGCATGGAGGCCGCCAAGCGTCTGTCCGTGCGTGGTCAGTAGCTCCGTGGTCATGCGCCCCAGGCTGAGCTTAGGATTCAAGCGTGCCTGTCACGCGCGATCGCCATTCCAATACACAATGGCCACACCCAGGTCACGCTGATCAGATGCGTCCTGGATGGTGTTAGTGCCCAGGTCATGTCCGCCGGGGACGGGACACAAGCAGATGTCGCCTACGCACACAAGGAGCGAAGTGGTGCGCCGCTGCACATGCTGGATGTCCCTAATGCTGATGGCGCGCAGCAAATCTTGCAGAGAGCACACCCGTCGCCTCTCCCATACCGCGCGCCGGGGCGCGCCTTGTGGCAGAGCAGCCGAACCACGGGCACGGTGATGTTGGGCGTCCACATGGTGACCACGCCGTTGGCGTGGCCCAGGCACTGCACGCCGTTCCAGGGGTTGTGCCGCATGGCGTCGCAGGGCCCCAGCTTCGTGCGATGCTGCGCCACGATCTGCCCCGTGCTCGTGTCCTGCGCGGTGCATGCAGACTTGGAAGCAGCTCCACCACCCCCGCTTGCCGCAAGCGGCTCATGCCTGTCGCCTGCATTGCAGGCACGCGGTCACAGCACCGCTGTGAGACCCCGTTTGACCATGCACTCGTGCCCTACACACTGCCCTGCATGTCATCCTGCCTCCCCTCGATCCACCAATGTCACAGCAGCGGCCTTTGAGTGCACAAAGCAAAGGGCTGTTGTGAACGTTTGCTGCCACGGCCCTGCAGCATGTGCACACCTATACAGGTGCAGGGCCGGCGCGCCTGATACCGCAGCACACCGGCCTCCCCGACAGATGTCAGCAGGAAGTGGTATGGCAGGAAGTCCAGGCGCCTGGCAGCCATGTGCTCCTGCACACCATGCACCAGACCTGAGGGGCACAGGGGCTGTCACTGTTAGAGATCTCTGAGACGTCCCGAAGTGCCACGTCGCCTCTCATGCACGATGCCATGCGCCTCTAGACCCTACGTCATCACGTTTGTCCGCTTGCCGCAGCTCCAGCACATACTGAGACTGCACCATGCAGCATGGAGCCGCACGAGGCCGGGCGCGGGCGCGCGCCTTCAGGCAGTGCACCTCGACGCCGCGCTTGTCGTAGATGTAGACGTATTTGCGCTGCGCGGCCGCGAAGAACTGGTCGTTGTGCAGGAACTGCACGTCGCGCAGCGTCTCGCGCACCTGCGCGCGACCCGGCGGCGGCCGCTCGGCGCGGCGCCCGCGCGAGCGCGCCGCACGCGCCCTCAACAGCCCGCACCCAGCCCCGCGCTGCGGGCACTCTACGCCCCGCCATGCGCTCCGATGCCGGCCGCGCGCGCGGGCCGCGCACCCGAGCCAACCCCCAGGGCCGCCGCGGCAGGCCGCCTGCCAGCCCCGCGCCCGGCGGGGGCAGGGCCGCGCGCCTGGACCTCGCACAGCAGCTTGGCGCGCTGCCAGTCCAGCAGCGCAAGGTGCCCGCGGCGGCCGCCGAGCAGCAGGAAGCGCCCGTTGCGCGTGAAGTCCAGCGCGTACGGGCCCAGGTCCGGCAGCGCCAGGTCGAACGCCTTGCGCGCCGCGCCCTCCTCCGCTTCGCGCACAAGCGCCGCCTGCGCCGCCGGTGCTCCCAGTCACGGCCTGCCCCTCACCAACCGTGTAGCAGGTCTGCGCCTCCTTGCCCTTGCATACCAGCGCGGCCTGCGCTCTTGTCGAGCAGGGCCGCCGACTGCCCCACTTCAGGGGCCCCCCTCGCTGCGCAGAGCGCGCACGATGCACGTCCCCTGACTTGCGCGACGAGCAGCCAGCGGCCTGCGGCTTTCTGGCCGCAGCAGCACGCCAAACGCCGTCGAGCGGCACACAGGCCACGGAGGCAAGCGCGGCGGCCGGGGCGCGGTGAAGGCGCCGCGCCTGCTGCAGCTGCCAGGTGCGCTCCATGCCCTCCGCCTCCAGCCCGCCGGGCTCGCTGGGCAGCAGCCACTCGTCCGCCTTGGCGGCCTGCTCCGCGGCCTCGCCCGCCAGGCGCTCCGCGTAGCGCATCTGGCTGCGCAGCTTCTTGTCGGGTATGCGCCGCGTCGCAACCGGCGGCCCGCGCGCGAACTTGGCGAGCCGCGCGCCCGCGCGGCTCTCACGCTCCCTGCGCAGGTCAGGTTGGGAGCTGTGGGTACATGTGCAGACGGCTGTTCATGCAAACAGGCCCGTGTACTGGAGCGTGCTAGGACACACCGTTTGCGACCGGACGGCCCAGCCGCGCCGGCATCATGCGCCGGCTGCGCAGGGCGCGGGAACTCCTCCTCCGCCATAACTTGCAGCGCCTCTGGCAAGCGCTTGGCCAAGCACTTGATGCAGAACGGAAAAAAAAAACTCCCGCCTCCCTAAGTACAAGCTCACCTGTTTTGGCTGGTGTACGGTGGAGGGCCTGCTCCTTCATCAATGAACGCGGTCTGGCGGAAAAAAGGAAAGACTTAAAGAGTCGTACCCCGCGTTGTGACTGCGCTGGTGTGGGAGCTGTGGTAATACAGCCCTTTAAGGATTGCGCCACATGCCTGCCGCGCCAGGCCAGGCTGCTGCGCGCGGGCTGTCCACACAGTGCACGCATATCCGCACATGCAGACAGCCTGACGGCCGCGACTGGCATCGGCGGCGCGAGGGCCGGAAGCGCATGCCCGGCAAGGCGCATGAGAGCCCACGCCTGCTCCAGGCCGCCTTCTCTGACAGCCTATGGTGTCCCGGGTCAACTTCCAGCACCCCGGCGAAGAAGCGCTTCGTGGCGCTGGCCGCAGTGCAGGCCGAGAAGGGTGCGCGCTGCAGCCTGAAGCTCGGACCTGCCTCAGCTGGCACTTTTATTGAACGCCTCAAGCGCCACTGCTGCTTGTACACCGCATAGTCAAATGCACGCTGTGGCAGCACGCCGTGGATACCACATAACAAGATTCACTGCCCGCCCACAGTCAGCCTGATGCGCACGCCCACACAGCCTTTCTATGCAGGTTCACAGCGGCGGATATGGCAGGGGCGTCAGACTCCGCCGTTTGCGCCCAGGAGGCTGAGGGCTCCTGCCCCTCCCCGCGCTGCTGCGGCCGCACCGCTTGGCAACAAAGCAAGGTACTGCCGGCTGCAGGCACTGTGCAGTACGATGAGGAGTCGCGCGCGCGGCTGTGCGACAGCGGCCTGCCCGACCCCGACGTGTGCGACGTCCTGCCCGTTCCGCCGCGGGACTCGCAGGTCGTCAGCGAGGCCTGGTCGCGCGGGCGCGCCCCCCCCGCCTGTGTCGGCCACAAACAGAACTTGCTCAACAGTAAAGCGCGCTTTTCACCGCATGCTGGGAGGTGCGTCAGTGCATGCGTGCGGCACCAGTGGCGCAGCTTATTTGAGGGTGGTGCGCTCCAACGCCTCAATCACCGGACATATGCGTGCGCGTGCAAGCCCTTCGGGCAAGCGCGCATACGCGGGCGCAGGCGCTGGCTCCTGGGCCTGCTGGTGCTGCAGAGCATGTCCTCATTCGTGCTCGACTCGTACCAGGAGCTCCTGCGGAACCACCTGGTCGTCACGCTCTTCCTGACCATGCTCGTGGGTGAGACCTGACACCTTGGATGCAGCACGCAGCGGGGTCCGGCCGCGTCTAGGCCTCATCCCTGCTGGTAGCCGTGGGTTCGTGCCAACCTGCCGGCACTCACACTGTTTGCATCCCGGTGCTGTGCGCACTCTGGTCTTGCTTGACAGCATATGGTGGTGTCTGCACACACGGCATGCAAGACGCGTCGGACACGGGTGCAGGCGCGGGCGGCAATGCGGGCAACCAGAGCGCCATCAAGGTCATCAGGGGCCTGGTGCGCCCTGTAAACACCCACTCATATCAACAGCTTGTACATCTGCTGGATGGGGCTGCATGCACAGCTTCCGGCAAGATCGGAGAGTTAGTTTAAGTCTCCACACAGGCGGCCTTGAGCTGTCACTGCAGTCAAGCATCCTTGGATGGTATGCTGGAGTGTCAAGTGACCGTTGCAAGTACCGTATGCGCGGTATTGCTGCACACTGCGACAGGCACCACACCTGCTGGTGCAAACAGAGAAAAATGCTGAGCGGGCGGACTGCGGCTGTGCTCGCGTGCTCCTCAGCTGCGCTCGTGTGCAGGCGACAGGCGCCATCCAGCCATCCGCAGCAGCAATCCAGCGCACGCTGTGGCAGCAGACGCAAGTCGGCCTCCTGCTGGCATCCGGGTTGTCAGGTGCGTTCCGCGCCATACCCGACTGCTCGTCAATCAGCCTTCCGCCTCGGCCGCCTTGATGTGCCTATTGCGCGAGGCGCGAGCGCCGGCGCGCAGGCTAACTTGAGTTCTGGCGCGGCTCTTGCGCTGCTGCCTTGTCAGTGTGCGACTTAAAGCACTGGCTCGGCTGTTGCGCTGCTGCTTTGTCACTGAGCGACTTAGGCACTTGTATCGTGCTTGCTTGCGCAGTCGGCGGGTTTGCGCGCGTGTACCTGACCAACGGCAGCCTGGTCAACAGCTTCGCCATCTCCACCTCGCTCTTCTGCATCGTCTTGACGTGCGCGCGCATGCCACGGGTCGACGCCCTGTCGCCTGGTTGTGAGTGCTGTGGTGTCCGGGCGCGCGTCAGAGCAGCACCAGGCATATGTGCTCGCACGAGTCGCATGTGCGGACGCTGCCACCTGTCAGGTCCGCCAACTCCCTCGCGCTTGTCAGCATGCCCCCGCGGGCGGGGCATGCACAGGGGATCGCTATGGACATCAGGATGCGCACACCTGTTGGAAGGGGCCGCCTCGGCGCCTCAGCGCCTTGCTGCAGCTGAGGGCGGCCCCGCTCGCGCCAGGTCCGTGCTGGCGGGCACGGGGCTGCCCTTCGTCCTGGCCAGGCTGGGCGGCGACCCCGCCAACGCGGGGACGTCCATCCAGGCGCGCCGGAGCGCGCTGTGGCCTGCCTCAGCGCGCGCGCGCGCTTGCGTGTGCATGCCCGGCTGTCCTGCAATGGGTCCTGGCACTGGAGCGTCTGAACGCCCCTCTGTGTGAGTCGCGGCATGTGCGCGTCCGTGGGTAGCATGAGGGCTGCTGCGCGTGGCAACTTGCCTTGCGGCTCTCGACGCGCGCTGCCGCCGCGGCGCAGGTCCTGATGGACATCGTGGGCTGCCTCATCACCTGCGCGACCTGCTTCATCATCCTGGAGCAGCTGGCGCATGTCCTGCCGGTCGCGTGAGCGCCAGTGTGAGCCGCGGGGGGCCTCAGCTGGGGCGCTGGCCAGGCGCGAGGACCGGCAGCTGCGGGTCCGATCAGCGCGCCTCGCAGCTTGCGTTGACAGCGGAACGTTTCTGTTGACAGCGGAAAGTTTTCTCGTGGGACCAGCTGGAGGCGGCTCCCCGCTTCAGCCGCAGGCTGTGCTGTGGGTTTTGCGCCAAAATTTATTATTGTTATCTCATACGTGCCCGATCTGCCAATGCGGCCTGGTGCCCTGGATACGGACGTTTCCACTGGAGCCTGGGAATGTGCTCACATGTGAAGCTGGGCCTGCTATGCAGACATGCACAGTTGATACATCGGCACGAAGGTTGCAGGCGCATGTTGCTGTAGTGCAGAGATGGCTGTGTGTGCCTTTCCTGGGCGAGTCCACATGACACAGACTGGTGTGGGGTAGCACTGCCTGTGTCGGGGAGGAGCCTCGGAAATTGCTCACATGTATGGATGGCTGCTATGCAGGCAAGAGATCGTTGGCATTGAATCATCGGCACAGGTCGGTGTGGGGAATGCTGGCCTGTGTCGGGTACGGCGGATGCTCATCCGTCTGGAACTTCTCATTCTCAGGATATTGTCGGTCACACCTGTGCGCAGCTTTTGAACGGGCCGCTTGGCAACTGAATGACTGAGACTCTGCCCATGTCTTCATGTACCCAGCCTGCATGCTGTGACACTCCGGACAGCGCGTAAAGCAGCGCTGCGATGATGCCGCGGCTGCCATAGCTAGTCTGGAAAAATGGAGTACGCAAAGAGTACGCAACCATGTAATGAAGGCTTGGGAAGCCGTCGAGAGGCGGTTGAGAGGAAGAGGGACGGCAGTGCTAATTCCTGTGACGCTTACATCAGGACCCAGGTACCCCAGCATGTCAGTAAAGCGCTCACAGGCGCAGCTGCAGAACACAGCGACGCCTGGATCTGCCTGCCGCGTGTCCGCCCAAGAGCTGGCACAGGCGCCTGAGAAGCCCCCCAGCCGCCGCGCCCGCGCCCGCGCCGCCCGCTCAAGCGACCAGCGCGGAGGCCGTCGCAGACTCGTACTTCCAGTTGGGCGGCAGCTTCTTCGCCTTCTGCGCTCGCGCGCGCGCACACGCCGGGTCACACCCCTATGCGAGTCGCTCAGCTGCTGCCCAGCGCACAGCTTGGAGCATGAGCTGATACACAGGCGTTGCCCGCACAGCACGCGCACATGCCGGGTGGCACCACTGTGCAAGCCCCTTTGCCGCTGTCCGGCACACAGCTTGCAGCGTGAGCTGATACACAGGCATCTCCCGCACGACATAGAGCCACAAGTTATACAGCACAATAAATTCAATCAGTGTTGCCTGCTCTTTTCAGATGACCGGCAGGTGTGCTGCGATCGTATGTCCGGACCAGGGCCGCCCACCCACAGAGGAAACCCCCCATCGTCGACCGCACACCAACAACCTGACCCTCACGGGGCCTGACCAAGCCCCTTCTCTCCTGCCAGGGGCAGCCCCGCCGCAGCGGCCAGCAACGCACCTTGTAGTAGCGCGCCAGGCGGTGGATGCGGCTCTCGACCAGGATGAGCCGGAACTTGCCGTCGCGGTCCTTGCGGTTGGCCTCCAGGTGCTTGCGCATGGTGACCGCCTTCTTGATCAGGCAGTACAGGTCCTCCGGGATTTCCGGCGCCAGGCCGATCTTCTTCATGATGCGCAGGATCTTGGAGCTCGTCACGGCGCTGACCTGCTCGCCCGCACCACCGCCCCCGTCACTCGCGCCTAACACCGCACGCCGCGAGCGCAGCGGCAGCTATTTTGTCCCTGGACACCGCGCTAGAGGCGCTGCACAGCCTGCAACACCAAGCCACCCTCAGTTCGCCTGCCTACACCGCTGCAGCAATCCGCAGCTTACAAGCACCACACTAGTGCTAATATAACACTAAACTACGCCAACGTGCCAAAGAGCAGCTCCACACAGGCAAGACCGACCGCCGCGCCGCCCGCAACACTCCGGCGTCCTTTCACCGCCTGCCTGCGGACGATGGCAACAGGCGCCCGCACGCGCCTGGGCGATGCCGTGCTGGTCGCGCAGGATAACACCAATCGCAGAGGGCTTCAGGCCCTTCTTTGCGAGCCTGGTGATCTGCTCCTCAACCTGCGCGGCGGCACATGCTGTGCGCTCACGCTCCGCGCCCGGTGCTCAGAGCAGCTAGTACTAATAATTTGCTGCCCGTGCTGCGCCAGCGCCATATACGAGAGCTGAGGCTCAGCACGCGCCTCCAACGGCGTGGTCTTGAGCCACGAAGCAGGTGACCGCTTGTACGGCAGCGACGAGGTGCTCTTGCCCTTGCCATTGCTGTGCATGCGCCCCATGGTGGCGGCTGGTCGTGCTCAGCGCCTGCTCGGCTGCCACCTCCAAGCGCGGTCGCGCCCCGCCAATAAGCGCTGTATGTACACTATTCGCTGCTTTAGCAGCACAACCCCACTGCTTTCACGCGCACAGGCAGCTCGGCGAGGCGAGGAGCAGACAAGCCGCCAAGAGAGGAGCCCTGCAAGCCCTACCCGAGACCTACATCATATTGTGTGGGATGATCAGAGTGGCCAAGCTGAGAGCAGGCCTGCGTGTACGAAGCAGGCTATGCTGACCTTGGCGACGCCTTAGCACGATGACAGAGGACACCCTGGGGGCTTTTGTCGTGCGCACCGCACTTTTCACCAGACGTGTTGCCCATCCTTCCAGATCTAAGCCTGACTGAGGCACATGGCGCGCAGAACTGGCTGGGGCTCCTGATCGTGGCGTTGGTGCTGGCGTACCACTTTGTGGTGGCAGACCCGAAGTTTGCGCAGGAGTGATCACCGGATGTCCTTCACTGGGGGCAAGCTCAAGCTCAAGGGAGGTGACGTTGGCAAGCGCAAGAAGAAGAGAAAGAGCAAGGATGCCGGGGAGGGCGCGTCGGCGGGCGCGCTGGTCTTGATGGACGGCGCGGAGGGGAGCGTCGCCGCCGTGCAGAACGTGCGTGCGACCAAACCCGATCAGTCAGTGTGTTTACTGTGACTAGCCTGTCAAGTGTGCAACACTGGCCTCCTCGCCTGTTGAAGGGCTGTCAGCAGCACTGTGATCCCAGTATCTAACTTCAGCCTGTATCTAGTGCTCCCTCTCATCAGGCACAGCAGCTGTCGACAGTGTGCCTGCAGCTCACGTGCACCCTGCACAGCTGTGCCCAACTCACCCATCAGTCCATGCTGCAGCAAAGCACTCGCCGAACCCCCTCCCTCCCCAGCTTCTGACGTGTATGCGGGCGTGCTTGCGGACTCGTCCCCGCTTGCCTGGCATTTCTGGTTACCACAAGGGGTGCAAGGGTGTTTGCAGGCCTGGGGCTGCTGGACACCTCCTTTGCGCCATTAAGAGCGTTGCTTTGACCTGCTTGCACTGACAGTAACAAACAGTAACAAGTGCTCTTCACTTAAAAGTTCACGCCATTTAGAAACCCTGCCCGCACTCAGGAGACGGAGGAAGGCTTCGTGCTAGCGCCGCCGCCCGAGACCGCGGACCGGCGCACGGCCGCGGAGAAGCGGCACGACGAGAAGATGGTCGAGCGCGAGGGCGAGAAGACGCGCAAGATGGCGATGAAGTCGCACCGCGAGCGCGTCAACGACTTCAACGCCGCTCTGGAGCAGCTCTCCGAGCACCACGACATCCCGCGGGTGCGCGGCGGTCTCCACACAGTCACGTGGGACTCAAACGATGCACAGCTTGCATCCTGCTGTATTCACTTCTGTGTGCTGGCGAGGCGCAAGCAAGTGCCTGCAGTCCTCTGGCGCGGGCACTGTATGCTACTCGGCCTCTCCACATGCATGCCAAATGATGTCTGGTCATGCGCCATGCAGGTCGGTCCCGGATGAGCTGGCACGGCTGCGCTGCGCCTCCATTACATGTATATAGCTATATCTGGTACGGAGTGGCAGCGCTCAGTTGCTTTTGTCTCGCCAACCACTGGTGACCTGGGTGAAGCATTGAAGCGCAGCACCTGCGTTATTGAAACTGCGCTTCACACCCCTGATCAGTCTCTTCCCCCTATCATGTTATCACCTTCAACACTTTGACACAGATACAGCACACTTTGGTACGCCAATGCTCGACATGGCATGCTCTGAGAGTACAACACATCCTGAGAGCCCAAAAGCAGCCCTAGCCGCCAGACAGCAGCAGACATAAAAGCTACGAAATAGCTGATTCACATTGCAGCATTCAGCTGCTCCAGGCTCATAGTAATTCCAAGGAGGCCTGGTGCTGATCAGTACACTGGCTGGGCATGTATTGGAGCACTGTGCGAGCTAAAGTTTGTCCTTCCTGGCATTGAATGCGCTGGCCTCAGCCACAGCAAGTCCGAGCAGGCGCTGCAGCTCCGGCAGCACATGCGCCTGTATGCTGGGCCGCGCGCTGGGCGCCTGATGCATGCACCTGCGCACAGGTGTCACGCATATTGCTCACTGCCCGGCAG
>JAABUH010005247.1_pt1 | contig 10258 bp, 12 predicted proteins | sample 5559121 | NCBI WGS metagenome assembly JAABUH01 (sample SAMN10711871, study PRJNA513364) | rock metagenome | isolation source: Antarctica rocks | place: Antarctica: Victoria Land, Battleship Promontory nord | collected 2015-12-28 | reverse complement strand
TTGACTGTCGATTTTAGGTATTTTTGTTTCCAGGCAGATTGAGGTAACCGAGACAAATGTAATACAGCGGTCTTACAATTCGGCGCGAAGGATTGGTGTCCAGTTTCTAATGATTGTGTATCTTGTCTTGTAATGATCAGAATGAGCAGCACGGATCTATTATCTTGTGATATCACAATATTCAAACATAACGGCCCATGAAGGTTGCAAGCTTTGCCCATCCTCCACATTTCTGAAATTCTGGCGGAGTCTCGCTCCCCTTCGTGTCCCAAGAAGTCTTCTTCATCCACTCGAGATCCAGAGGGTAATGGCTCCCATCGGGCATTCAACGATCAGCATGAGGCTTTGAAAGACGCTCGATGACCAATCAGATGCTGCCTCGACCCGTTTCATCAACTAGAGCATCTCGCTATGATGTTTATGCTCATGAATGTCATGTTTATCGACGCAGAAACAAGTGCCAAGACATAATTCAGGTTGATTGGCCGGAATGAAATTAGCCCCGTCAGTAACTTCGAGCTCCTGAAGCGCCATTTTTTCCCTCCGGTCCTTTCCACTCCATCACCCACAACATCTCCAACCAAACAACGCTCCCCTTCATCCAGTCCTTTCATCAATTCCTGTCGTCAATTGACCTCAGTCTCCCTTCGAAATGTCTTCGGCATCCATGCTGTCCTCCAAGATCGCCTCAATGGCAGGTGTCACGTCAGCCAAGGCAGCTGCCCGCCCAGCTCTCCGCTCCAACATGAAGCTGCAGCTCTCTAACGCCCAGCGTGGCATGTCCGGTAAGCTATTTATTGGGCTCTACAGAACGCATTGAAAATTGTGCGAGCTGCCATAGAAAGTAGCTCTGGCTGACTGAGGCTCTCAACAGGTGTCTCCCGAACCCTCCAACGCGACCACGTACCCTCCCTCGCCAAATCCCCCTTCCAATCCATGAAGCGCCAACAAGCCAACCCCGTCGCCCTCAACATGGCCGCCCGTCAACTCGTCAGCCGCCAGGCTATGCGCCCATACTCTAGCGAACTGGCCACCGCCTTGGTCGAGGCCGGCCAAAACATCGGTACCGGTATGGCGACAATCGGTCTTGCAGGGGCTGGTGTGGGTATCGGTTCCGTCTTCGGATCTTTGATCACCGGTGTTGCTCGCAACCCGAGCATGAGGGGACAACTTTTCGCATACGCCATTTTGGGTTTCGCCTTTGCTGAGGCTACGGGTCTGTTCGCGCTCATGGTGGCGTTCATGATTCGTTTCACTTAGAAGGATGGCGAATAATTGGGTAAATCGGATGTGCTTTCCCGTGCTGGGTGCACTTTGACAAGCTCGATCAATTAGAAGAGGTGATTATGGTAGATCTTTGGGGCTGAAGGGGGATATCCTGAGCCCGAATAGACGATGTGTTGTGCACAAGCTTGTACTTTCAAACATTCATGCTCACAGATACATCAGACAAGCTCAAAATAAAAGATGTACCATTACTGGAAAACTCCAAGGACCCAGAGATCATTTACTGTGAAGCATTCGGCTGACTGGAAATTTATCAAATAGACCTCGCGACATTTTCATCATCTAACTGTGTCTTGATTACGCTGATGTCTTCTATCTACAGCTGTCACGGGTATCAAATTCCCAAACGCCTACACCACCCCAATAAACCAGTTCTGCCACTCCACACTCTCCCGCCAACCATACCCAAAACCACTCTGAAAATAACCCATCTGACCTTCCCACATTCCCCGTTACACGGAGCTCCTGGCAATTCCCCCTCAGCAGCAAACCGTCCGGCATGCGAGAGTCATACCAATATATCACTCTTCGAACCCTTATCCCCTTCTCCTTCATCACACCAACATTCACGTGGAAGGATCCAAAAAGCTCAAAACCCCATCATCAGAAGTAGCTATCGGCTACATACCCAGATACATCAGTTGTGTTACGGGAGGATCACGGGTATAGGATAGTGCGGCGCGAGTGGTGGATTGGTGAGAGTGGTCATACTGTGGAGGAGTTCGACGATGGAGTTTCAAGATTCTGGGGATGGTGATACTCGGAGGGAGACGCCCACCTGCTATGTGGCAGATTCTATGTTTACTCCTCTGGAGAACGAATGTCCCGGAATCCTCTTCTTCAGGGTTGATGTCCGTACAATTTGCTTTTCCGCGTCCAGATGCTCTAGACGTATATGTCTCGCTCTGTCCACTGGATGACCCAATAGACACTGCAATGTTTTGATAATGCGGACTGGAGTTGAGCAGGAGCAAGATTTCTGAGAAGGATCTGCCTGGTTTGGTAATTCGGGGGTGATGGTGTGGATGGGGTGGTCGAGGGGAGATAAAAGGGGAATTCAGAGGTGTGGGGGTGTTATTACGTTTATTGCATTGCTGTAGCTACAGATTCGGTATATTATAGACAAGCAAGCTCATTTCCGACTGAAAGCTTTGTATGATGGAAGCCTTGTACATTCTTTCCAGGAAAGAAAACTACTGTGTCCGATATATACATACGCCTAAGCTAAGAGCCGAAACGCATGGCAGTAAGAGCATACTTCGCGGCAATGATCTGTCTAGAATCGCGCATGCTTTTGTGAATTTCATGAAACTATGCTAGGCAGAAACGCAGTAGTATCTCCCATCTCCGCATAGTCTGTCCATCAAATTCAGAGATATTTGGTCCATATTGCAGAGGTAGATAGGAAGACTATGCCTGCTGGAGCTTCACGAGTTTTCTCGGGTCTTGGGTGCAACTTTTTCGTAGAAAAGTTTTCATCTTGCCGTGGAGACCATCAGCCATTAGTCCCATGCTGGTGTTCTCAAATGGCTGTCATCGTGTCGTTAATGTCGATCGTGTTGCCAACGGACTTGCGTAGCTGCCTAAGTGATTTGGTGACTCCATTATTTGACTTGCTTGAATGCTATTATTAGTTTTACCCTGCCTAGCTTGGGCACGGTGTTTCGATTTTGCGGGATTACACGATGTCTTCCGTTCCGTGTTCATGGCCTAGCTCCTGATGATTGAAAAGTTCAGCCGGCCAGTCTCTTGTTCCGAAGTATACTTTCCTCTCGTCGCCACATGAGTCGAGAACAGGTCCTCGGCAGTGAATGGCTTCTTCGTCTTTGTTTCAAATGGTGGCTCTGTCCCTTCTACGGATGAGTCATTGGCTTTCGGCTGGTTGAAAATACACGAGATTGGTCTCAATGGCACTCCAGTTGCCACTCCTGCATCTTGCCACAGTTTGACAAAGGAGTCTGTGCTGTGGCGAAAGATGGTCCTTTCTTTGCCGTCTTCGGTCCTATCAAAAGGTGGTTTCAGTGGTTGCTCGACAGGCTCAGAAACGCCTGCTTGCGAACCGATAATCATACTCCCAGGTTTTTGGGACAGAAGGCGGAGGATGCGTGTTGCTACTTTCAATTGATTGCCGTAATCAAACAGATGGAGGAACATATTGATGGCAATCATGTCAGTCTGGCCAGGACCCAGCTTGGTCATGAGGGTTCCTTGCAGAAAGCGGTCATTTCCAGCTAGCACGTCATCTGGTAGGAAGTGGTGCGCGGGAAATGTATCTCTGTCTCGCCACAACTCATAGGATAGGTCCTCGTACTCTGCAAAGAGGTCAGAGGCGTAGAGCTTATCGGCGGGCGCTCCATCGAAGACGCATTTCCGAAGATCTTGGCCCATGCAGGCTCCAAGATCAAGCAGCGAGTCTCCTGACTGCAGCCGAGGTAGGACCATGGTATGGTATAGCGGATGCTTGGCCAGACCGAAGCTCAGGAACCAGAACTCGCCAATGCAAGGCCATGGAAAGATGCCCCATGCTTTGTCCCTCTATAAATGCCTAGTCAGCATGTGCCAGCATCTTATTCGGCGTGATGACTGACGATTCGATAGACATGGTTCTCGACATCCTCAGGGGGGACTTTACTGTACTTTTCAAGCAGCGTACGTGCGTCTGGGGTTAGCTCTGTCGTCAATGTATGGTGGTACCATGGCCAGGACACACTACGTGCACCGTCGGGCACTGGCCCATCCAGCATTTTTGCCATGGTCGAGATAATGTCCAGGCACAAAGATTGGGAGTCAACAAAGGAACTCAAGAGATCTAAGGGATGAAGTTGCAGCCAGTCGAAATGCCCAATAGCAACGACTTATGTCGTCATGCTGACAATCCTCAGATGTCCAGCACACCCAAGAGAGAAGAAGTGTATTCTCCAATGGCGGTGAACAATGGTCTGAGGCACAATGACTTGCAACGACCACCACTCAGTCACAGCATTCATCTGATCATAATCTCATCACCGGCGATACCAGACCCACGACGTTATTACTTCAAAGTCGCAGACAAGTTGCCAGACCCATGGACTTCGTCAAGTATTACTTGCATCACACCCGGGTGTAGACGTGTTTCAGAGCATGCACAATCAGGCCAACCGGCCCTACGCATCCCAACAAGCCGTTCGTTGCTGAAACATGGCTTGAAGCCTCGTCATAGGTGATTTGCCATAATGATTATATAATCAGAGGCCTCTTGGCATCCATTTTCTCTTCCCGCTCGTCATTTTCATCTGCTCTTTGACATTTTGACAGTTTGACAGCAGATGGGGTGCTCTTTCTCTATCGTCTTCGCTCACTGACCACAAAGGGCTAGGTCCAAGCATGCATCCAATGCTTTCGCACACACACTGGCTTGGTCGCTATGGAACCAGCCCTCGCTCGCCGCAGTGCAAATGCAATATGAGGCATTGATTGCTCGTATCACGCCTCAGCAACACGACATGGACGTCGTCACACACCTCGGGCCTGTGTCATGAATGGCCGGCGTCGAAAATACCGCCCAAGCCTCCTTCCTGATTCGACAAGACTAAGCAACGTCACCCGCATTGCATGAGACCTGCATTTGATGGCCTGCGACTACTTCATGGTTATTTGCTGGCTTATTGCTTCTGGCAAATAAGAGTTTCTACATCTGGGAGTAAAGTTGAAGAGATCGCTATGAGCTAGGCTTCTGCAAAGAGACCACCCATCGCTGGCTCGATTGGACTACACACGCTGGATCTGGATCTCACCCCACACTTCTCATCACCTGCTCCACATTTAAACTCCGAGCCCACGCCATGATGTAGAGCTGGACCTCGCTCACCGTCTTCGCCTGCGCCTGCGATGACTATACATCATCTGTCAGCTGGACCTGCAATTCTTGACGCGATGACTTTGAGTGCTTCTGGAGAGCATCTTCTGGATCTGATATAGTTCTCCCCGGACTCGAGTATCCCGTACATGCTGTCGGGATCCAGCCGATGGTCGTCGCCACATGGCTTCGGTTGCTGTGAGCGATCAAGAAAGCGGTAAGCGAGATGTTCAAACCGGTTCCTAGTTTTGGAGCCAACTGCGAATGATCGCGCTGTAAAGAAGTCTGGAACCTCATCAGCATGAAATTCCGAGCCAAGTTGCTTAGACTGGTTTGCGTGATCCGGAGTCTAGATATTTGTGCCCCTGCTCTTACTAGAAATAGGAGACAATCATCGCGTAATTATCTATTATTTTCTTCACTGCTTGAACCCTTGCTTTGACAATGGCAATATACATGTGTCTTCTTTCTTTGCTCATACTGCTCCGTCTAACTGTTGCTGCTCCTTCCCAAGCCTCAGAGCCTCGCGGTGCCTCTCAGTGCGGGCAGTATTTCAGTATCTCAACCGGAACATTCACCATCGCGTCTAACGAATGGGGCGCATCTTACGGTTCAGGCTCTCAGTGTTCCCAAATCAATAGTCTAAGTGGCAGCACGCTCGGGTGGCAGACGACGTGGGCATGGGCAAACAGTCCCAATCAGGTCAAGAGCTACACTAACGTCCAATCTTCAATAACTTCATGCAAGCGATTGAGCGCATACATAAAGATTCCTACAACTTGGTCGTGGAGGTATAATCACATAGGGCTTCATTGAGCCAGAGCCCCTCATTGGAGATCCATCGACTGAAATGAACCTATAGCTACACTGGATCAGACCTCCGAGCCAATGTGGCCTACGATTCAATTGTTGGCACTTCCTGCAACGGCGCTCAGGCTTATGAGGTGATGATCTGGCTCGGCGTCTTCGGTGGCGTCAGTCCCCTCAGCGACAATGGGTACCCACCTACGCCGGTAGCGACGCCCACCATTGGCAGCACTGCGTTCAATCTCATCGTCGGTACCAATGGCGCCACGAAGGTGTACAGCTTGGTAGCCCAGAAGAGTGCTACAAGCTTCAGCGGCGATCTCCTCGCCTTCTACAAATACCTCGAAACGAACCAGAAGCTGCCTGCAGCAGACTACTTGCAAGTGATACAGGCCGGCACGGAGGTATTTACAGGTAGCGGTGCACAACTGCTTACTACAGGGTATACAATTTCAAGCAGCTGATCGATGTTTGGTCGATGTATGTGATGTGCATGCTATCCGTTCAATCTGTGCCTATTACATCATCACTTTATCAATCATATACTATACTCGCATACCCGCATCAGGCTGACTCCAGCTCCACTCTCGCCGTGGTCTCTCACTAATAGAAATACTGAATGGGCTATTAGCAAGATGTAGACACAGTCGCCGGCAAGGAGATTTTACATCAACTCCAAATTTCTTGTGACCTGCGGCTTGCTTTCGATGGTGCATCTCCCTATTGCGCGCATCATCAGCCGCCTTTGAATGTCCCTTGCGTGACTTGGCGGTGTTGAAATGGAGCCAATGCTCTTCGTCAAATTGCGTCCGCGCCTCATGGTGACTATCGCATTTCAGCATCCTCGAGCTAGCGTTCCAGTGGGATGTACTTACGCTTGCGCAGCATCTGCGGCACTCCATGCATGGTCATATAACTCGCGGTGATGTCGACGGATCGCCTTAGGATTACCAACATAATCTTCTGTCTGAAGATTGATCTTGGGAGGCCTAGGGACTCTGCCCAGTTGCTCTTTATATCCTTTCGCAAGCAGGTCTGAACGAGCCTGGAGGCCTTTGTACTCATTGTGTTCATCATACATGCGAGTCCCCAGCGATTTCCTTGCGTCCTCGAAATCCTCGTCGGCAAATCCGTAATCCTCCCTGTCTGGATCGCTACCCGCGGTTGCTGCCAAGATCTTGATGAGACTCTATTCAAAAGAGCAGACAATGGGCTCGTTCTCTCGTGAAAGACAGGCAACGTGGGTTCATGAGTGTAGAGAAAAATAGCGAGCATGGGATTACAAGAAGAGGATGGCTGGTAAACATTTGGTTTTCCCATCCAGGAAGATATAGGCCATGGACTTACACGATGCAGTACCATAGTAGGATGGATTGTACCCTCTTGAACAACGCTCCGAGAGTCTTGGATCCGTACGTTCGCTCATGAATATGTCTGACGCACTGGGTCGAAGGCGTGCATTGTAGGGGACATTCTCTGGGGAAGAGCGGCGATACCAAGGGTCGTAGGAGTGATTGTCGAGGCGCATCTGTGCTGGGTCATCATATGGATCGTCAAGCTCAGGATCCGCAACATGAACAGGACGAGGACTTCTGGCGTAGTCTGAAAATCGTGTCATTATGGCCCAGGATGGGACGGGTCTTTGGATAAAGGATATAGCAGGGAGACAGATGTGTATTTGCATGAAGGTAAGTTGGAGGATGCCTATAAGTACTTCCATCCCTGTGGTACAAGTGCGCTCATCTGTACAACCTCGAGTCCTCCACTCCACTCGAGATTCCAACGCGCGACCCCAAGACTAGGGGTACTCGCCCGTTAAAGACTGCAGGGCGAGGTCTCATGTCCAATGGATTATCAAAGTTGAGGGCTCGAAGACTCCTTTGGATCTAAAGTGAGCGAAGTCACCGGAATCTGTTACTCTTTCGGCTGGGCTGCAACCCACTCAGACCCCGTTATCGCCATTTGTTCGGTCTTCTAACCTAGCTGTCTACTCTAATACTTTGGTGTAACAACACAAAGAGAAGGCGAACCATCTGCATCATGAGTCATGTGTCGGTAAAGAGGTATGCATCTCCTCCAACGTAGCAGACAAAATCTCTCGACATATTGCCAGGTTCTTTCTGGAACCCGAATTCCCACCTGACGCTAGGCCTCATTCGGCCGGTGACTCTTGCCAACCTGAGGCGTCGCGCATCGGAGTGTACGACAATTCGAAACTTCATCAACACAAAAACCTGTGTGAAGTCGCTGACATTCTCAGTGATTCGATTATCCATAGGATCTCACAGAGCGTCGAAGCGCAATTATGCACCACCCGCCAACAGCATCATCTCATCCATTTCTTTCGCTCTCCTTGGAACTCAAGCACGCTATCTTCGGCTCTCTTCCGGACGTGCGATCACTGTTTTCCGTCATTCTTACCTGTCGCTCATTCTATCATGCCTTCCTGGGCGCCCCATCACTGTTACTCAAAATCATCTTACAACGGCAGATAGCTCCAGAAGTAGCTTTTGATGCATTAGTCGCGTTTGAGGCCTCGAAACTTGGACCTTCCCAAGCAAAATGGAGCAAACGACAAGTGAAAGAAATCCTGGCGCTATATACAGGAAACCGGTCGTGCCTATGGTCTCGGCAGTGGGATCTCCAGGACGCTCTCGAATTCAGCAGACTACGGGATATTGTGAAATTTTTCGCCACTGGCTTCGTCACCACCGCCCTCTCTCGACACCCTACCGGCCTTCTTGATCCCCCAGCCACCACGCTAAGAGACGTATCACCAGCTGAACTGCACCGTATCCAGAGGACGATTTATCGCTTCGATCTTTACTGCAATCTCTTCAAGAAGAAGAGTCCAACGCGTCCCACAAAAGGAGCAAAACTCGTCTGGGCTGTTCCGTTCACTCTTCAAGAGCAACAAGCATTCTTCTTCGAAAGATTTTCTGTCTGGGAAAACGAACAATTGGCGTGTGTTCATGACTTTCTTGATGAGTGTTTGTCGATCCGTAGGAGGCCCGTGACTCGGCTATGGAAGAGTGTTGGCTGACTACTTCTAGCATTCAACGATGTGGCGCAGCACGACATTGGGTGGGGTGAACTTGGCATTGAATGGGTCGATCGTTGGTACGACGAAAACAATGGCTGGAAAGAGGGTTACCTCACAAGGGGCTTGGGATACCTTCATCAGCTTGTTCATGCTCCCACATACGAAGCTCGTTACAAATTACTCAGCTTCTCCGATATGGAGAAGCTTTCCCTTTACGACGGCCTAATCCAGCAGCCTCAATCTGGAGAGCGGCCTTTCTCCGAATATAGTCCGGTGGAAAGGGACGCTATCCTCAATCATCCATGCCCTGCTGATAGCGATAAGGGTCCCCGAGACGCTTGGCTATGGGCGCATCAGGACAGCGAGTGTCACAATCTCTACAACGCTAGGTACGAAAGACACGCATATCTTCGAAAGTGTGGCTACGTAATGTGGGACGCTGTTCGATGGCGAGATTGGGGTTTGCTGGACACAGAGTGGGATGACTGCAGGGTGGAAGTGCAGGAACGAGAGAACTTGCCGCAAGATATCACGTCTTTCGTGGAGGTACAAGAATCATGGAAAGTAAGGTCGCAGATCCATGCACGGGGGGGGAAGGGCTGGTGGGCTCCAGGTGATCTAAGTCGCGTTGTATGGCGCTCTGGAAAGCCACCCGATGATTGGCCCCCAAAGGAGATCAAAAAAGAGGTCAAAAAGGGCAAGAAAGATAAATGGCAGGTAGAGGCCCCACCGCCTCGAGAAAAGAGTCCAGAGTTGCCTTCAGATCTCGCAGGGTGGAGTAAGTTTTTTGAGCAGAAGGCGAAAACATCGAGGTCTTGACTCGAAGATTCAATGACTCACGGTTGATTTACCGCTCTAATGGCATCACAAACGGCAGGAAGTGCATGTTCCGTGGGTGTAGGTAGATTTGAAGGAGGGCTACAATTGCATGCGGGACTCTCATCACAATTTCATATCACAAGCTTGACCCACTTTGTGCAAAGTCCTACTAATAAAGGTATTCGGTCAGCTTACTAGTTACTATCGAGGATAACAACCGCGCCATCCGGGCCGCCGAATGATGCCTGTGTTGCACTGGGGTCCGTCATTGATCAGAACATGACACACGTTGAGAACTTGCTGCTAAACTCAAGAAGCGCTTGATCATCATTCATGTAAGACCGCAACAAAAAAGCTCTGACCGGCAATCTACTTTCTCTCCCGCGTCCTCCCCTTCAGACTAGCAATCTTCTCCCCCTTCTCCCTCCCCTCACAACTCCCCACAGCAATAACCCCTCTCTTCCCCT
>JAABUH010005246.1_pt1 | contig 10258 bp, 11 predicted proteins | sample 5559121 | NCBI WGS metagenome assembly JAABUH01 (sample SAMN10711871, study PRJNA513364) | rock metagenome | isolation source: Antarctica rocks | place: Antarctica: Victoria Land, Battleship Promontory nord | collected 2015-12-28 | reverse complement strand
AGGGGTGCCAACGCGGCGCGGAACGTGGCGTTGAGCCGCTCGATGTAGGAGGTGTTGATCTGCGTTCCGCCCCCCCTGGCCATGATGGCGTCCGCGACCGCCTCCGCTGTCCCGAAGACCACGCGGCGTGTGACATCCACCAAGTGCCGCCCGTTGTGATTCTTGACTACTTGGGCCAGCAGCACGGTCGCGGGCAGCACCAGGCGTGGACGGCCGGGCAGTCCCGTGCGCACCGCCACCCGGAACACCGTGCGCACGGCCCCGACATAGGCGGCGAAGCCGTCCACACAGATCAAGAGGGCCACACTGGAGGCACAGGCGGCGACCCGCCGCAGCGTCGCTGTGACCAAGGCACCGTCCCGCGCCGGGCTGAGGTCCCCGCCCAGCCACAGCCGCGACGGGACAGCGAGCGCCATCGCTTGCCAGATCCGCCCCCGGCGCACCTTGACGCAGATCTCGTCGACCTGCACCTGCCCCACGTCGACCTGCCCTGTCTCCACCACCGCCGCATGCACCCACGCCGCATGGCCGCCGGCCCGGTGCAGCCACGCCGCGACCGTGCGCTCGTCGAGGCCGCAGGCGGCCACGATCGCCTGCGTCGGACAGCCGTGGCACAGCAGCGTCACCACCAACACCATCAACTCCACCGGGTGGTGCCGCCGGTAGAGGGCGGTCCCGCGCGTCGCCGCGAAGGTCTTGCCGCACGTCGCGCCGCGATACCGCTGTTTCTTCTGACGGTGGATGCCGATGTTCCCGCGCCCCTGCTGCCCCTTGTCATGGCAGGCCGGGTTGGGGCAAAATACGGTGGACGGGTCCATGTGGTGTACGCTCCTGGCCGTGTGAGCGAGACACGACGAGCGTCAGCATGCCGCATGCGACCCGTTCCCGTCACGATCGACCCTCCTCCACGCTTTAGTGGGGTGGTACCGGCTTAACTCTTATCCATTTATTCATCGGCGCATCCTAGCCCCCGTGAGCCTGCGGCGCGGGCAGGCGTGCGCCCCCTTGCGCTGCGGGAACCGGTAGGTCCTCTAGCTCTTCATCGGGTTCGGGCTCGCCATACCAGCGCGCCAACGCGACCGCGGAGGCCAACAGATAGAGGGGGCTACTCAGGATCCACATCAGCACGCCGCCCAACTGCTGATCGGCCAGCGCCGAAAAGTCCCACTGGCTCCGTCCGCGTATGAGCGGCAAGATGCCCAACCGGTCCACCGGGTGAAGGTAGGCCGGATACAAACCCAGCGGCGCCAGGGTGATGATGATCCCCAAGAGGCTGCTGGTCAACCCGCCGGCGATCAGATACACCACGGCGCCGAGCGCCGGCAGCTGGCGCCGCTCTGGAAGGGGGGCAATGACCGGCCACCAGAAAATCGTCGCGGCCACCAGGAAGCATAGATGTTGCAGGACGTGGACGCCTTGGTAGCGCAGCGCCAGGTCATAGAGCGCCGGCGCGTGCCATACCCATAACGTGCCCATGCCCAGCGACCATGCGAGGAGGGGTCGTCCCAGTACGCGCTCACTCTTATCCGCCGGCGTCCAGCGCAACAGCCGTTCGAACACCTGAGGCGGGATACCCAACAGTAGCAGCGGCGGCACGACCAGCACCAACAAGAGGTGCTGCAGCATATGGGCGCTAAAGAGATAGCCGTCACCGAGCGTATCGATCGGCGAAATCAGCGCCAGCAGCATCACCACGACCGCCGTTACGAAGAGGGCCGCCCGCGCGGTGATGATGGGACGCGCCTCGACCCAATAGCCCACGAGCAGCGCCGCGCACCCGATCAGCACGGTGGGCTCCCAGTCCCAGGCGGTGAGTAATAGCTGTTGTGTTGTCATCCTGTTACCGCTTTACCAGAACTACGGCTCAGTGTATCGGACCAGCCAGCGACCACAAAAACTACGGCTCAGTGTATCGGACCAGCCAGCGACCACAAATAAACGGTGGGGAAAATCACGACCCACACCACGTCGACGAAGTGCCAGTACAGGGCGACCGTATTGTACGCGGAGGGATGGGCGCCGCCGCGGAACTTGCCGCCCATGACCAGGACAAACATGATCGTGAGCAGCAGCAGTCCGATCAGAACGTGAAACCCATGGAAACCGGTCAACGCATAGAATGTCGTGCCGAAGATATCGCGGTTCGGCGTCACACCCAGACGGCTAGTCAGATCGATATACTCGGTCGATTCGCCGAAGAGGAACGTCGCGCCCAGCCCAATGGTCAGGAGCAGCCAGATCTTCATCGCGCCGTCCTTGCCCTTTTTGTGGCCGCGCTCAGACATGATGATGGTAAAGCTGCTGGCGTACAGGCAGGCCGTAAAGATCGCGACCCGCCCTACGTCCAGCGCATTGAAGTCGCTTGGACCGCCTGCGTTGGCCGGTGAGCCGCGGTAAAACACGAAGGCCAGGATCAACACGGTGAAGAAGACCGCCTCGGAGGCAAGGAAAAGGAGCATGCCCAGCCGATACTTATCCGCCATGGCTCTATACTCCCTCCATCGCGCGACGCTTCTTCCAGTCGGGGTTCTCAGGATGGGCCATATCCCACAGTGGGCGGCGGCTGCGCACCGGCGGCACATACTCGAAGCTCGGCACCGGCGGCGGTGAGGGCGTGGCCCACTCCAGCGTCCAGGCCTCCCAGGGATTGTCGCCGGCCGTTTCACCATAGCGCAAGCTATAGACGACATTGATGAGGAAGAACAGCACGCCGATGGCCAGGATGGCGGCGGAGATCGACGACACGAAATTCAGCAGGCCCCACCACGGATAGTCGTGGTAGCTATAGACGCGGCGCGGCATGCCCATGAAGCCCAGGAAGTGTTGCGGCATGAACGTGCCGTTGAAGCCGATGAGCATCAGCCAAAAGTTCCACTTGCCGAGCCTCTCGTTGGGCATCTTCCCTGTGATCTTGGGGAACCAGTAGTAGGCGCCGGCGGCCACGGCGAACACCGTGCCGCCGAACAGCACGTAGTGGAAGTGCGCTACCACGAAGTAGCTGGCCGTCAACTCCCAATCGATGGGGAAGGCCGCGAACATCACGCCGGTGACGCCGCCGAGGACGAACTGGGGGATGAAGGCCAGCGCGAAGAGCATCGCCGTGGTGAAATGGATCTTGCCGCCCCACAACGTCGCGGTCCAGTTGAAGATTTTAATCCCCGTCGGAACGGCGATCAGGAAACTGCCCACACTGAAGGCCATGTCGAGCGTCTCGCCCATACCGGCCGCGAACATATGGTGGCCCCACACGAGCAAGCTTAACAAGACCACGCCGGCCGTGGCCCCGGCCACGAACTGGTAGCCGAAGATCGGCTTGCGCGAGAAGACCGGGATGACCTCCGAGATCATGCCCCAGGCGGGGAGGATCATGATGTAGACCTCGGGGTGCCCGAACGACCAGAAGGCGTGCTGCCACAGCAGCGGCTGCCCCCCTTTGGCGACGTTAAAGAAGTTGCCCGAGAGCAACCGGTCAAACAGCATCATCACCAGCGAGGAGTTGAGCGCGGGGATGGCCAGGAGCAGCAGGATGCCGTTGAGGAGGGTCATCCAGGTGAAGAGCGGCAGGCGCCGCAGCGTCATGCCCGGCGCGCGCATAGTCAGGATCGTCACCATCAAGTTGACGGCGGCCCCGATCGTGCCGATGCCCGTGACGATCAGCGCGACGGCGTAATAGTTCATCCCTGGGTTGGCGGTGTAGTTGAACTCAGTCGACAGCGGAGCGTAGGCGTACCAGCCCGCGTCGGGCGCGCCGGTGGCCAGGAAGCTGAAGTAGAGCAGGATACCACCGAAAGCGAACAGCCAGAACGAGAGCGCGTTGAGGCGCGGGAAAGCCATGTCGTTCGCCCCGATCTGCATCGGCGCGAAATAGGTTGAGAAGCCGATCAACATGGGCATGACGACGAGGAAGATCATCGTGACCCCATGCATGGTGAAAATCTGGTCGTACGCCTGCGGCGTGATAGCGCGGTTGTCGGGCGACGCGAGTTGCAGCCGAATCAGCAACGCCTCAATGCCGCCTACGATGAAGAAAAACAAGGTCAGGCACAGGTACATCACGCCGATCTGCTTGTGGTCGACCGTGGAGAGCCAGGCCAGCAGACCGTTATTGGAACGCGTAATAACAGGCAGCGGCTCTTCGTTCTCCGGGACCGATGGCTGTGCGGTCGGGTTAACTACGACACTCATCGTAAACTCTCCAAGTAGGCGCTCACGTCGCGAGCTTGTGTCTCACTCAACTGGAAGTTGGGCATATGGACGCCGGGCTTAATGGTATCGGGGTTGAGCAGCCAGTGCTCCATAGGAGCGGCCGTGTTGCTGATCGCGCCCGCCGCGATAATGGAACGGCGGCTGCTGTGCGTCAGGGTGGGCGCGTCATCGACGGGTGGTTGAGGGCGCGTCCCGTGCACACCGCGCACGTAGTGGCAACTCTGGCAGGCGTAAGACGTAAAGAGCTTTGCCCCGGCCGTGACCTCACGCGACGCAGACTCCATCGTCGGTTGTCGACGTTGTCGCGGCGCCGGCTGATGGCGTTGCTGCTGTTCCCATACAGTAAACGGAACTGGCGACGCGGCGACGACGTCGACGCACATCCTGGCCTGGCCCGCGCCGCGGAACGCGGCACAGTCGCCATGGTACACCCCCGGCCTATCCGCTGTTCTACTGGGGCACGAATGGTCTGTTTCGTTTCAGGGCACTGTCTTTATTCTACTCGTTACATAACATAAACAGTATCATCCTGTCCAATCCTCCAATCCGCAGATCTTAGGTCTTTAGGTCTGCGCGTCTGTGGACGAGGGTGAGCCAGAGTGCTACACTGAAGAAAAACACTAACGTGTTACGCCAACAGACGCCGCACGCCTTGAGTGAAAGACTGCGCGCCATGATCGATATACAGACGCCTCCCCAGCAAAACAGCGACATTCCACCCGCGTTCTATCGTGACGACGACGTACCGCCGCCACCGGCTGATGATCCACATTGGCGTGAGTGGTGGCACAACTACGAGGATGATCAGTTATCACGGTGGATTATGTATGGACTGCCGGCGTTACTCGTCGTGACGGCCGCCCTCCACGCCGTCCTCATCCTGATCGTCCTTACGGGCACACCGCGATAGGCCGAGGGTTGGCGGATCCCGGACGTAACCTCCCAGGGTCATGTCGTTCTCGGGGGTGATGTCGGGGGGGTGATGAGGGCAAGGGCAACGTCGGGCTGGGCGGCGTCGTGGCGGTCGGCGGCGCTGTGCGTGGTGCCTGCGGCACCCAGGATGCTTATGGCTGTGTTGCGCCGCGCCGCATGACCTGGGGGAGAGCGCCGGGCGGGGCGCACCAGCGCGCGATCCTCGTCGACGGTGACGGCGCGGACCCCGTGGGTGCGGTTCTCGCTGCGCCACTGGTCGCGCAGGAGAGGAGAGGACCGCCCGTGTCCGCTGGGGGGCAAGGCTGGTCACGCCGTAGACCCGCTCGTGGCGCTCCTTGCCCGTCTTCTTGACGACCCCATGACGCGCGATGACAAAGACCTGGCGCGCCCCCGGCCAGACGCAGCCTCCGGGGAGCAGTGCCCGCGGCGTCAGGCGGTGCCGTTCGCTGCGCCCGTGGCTGAGGTCGAGGGTCTGCGTGGTCTCGGGTGGCGCGGCCAGGTGCGGCGTCGTCGAGAGGACCGCCGCGCTGGTGTCGCGCAGGCCCGGTTGGTTGTCCTTCACGTCCCCAAGCTGCAACGCGTGCAGGGCCTGGTTGGCTTCTTCCGCGCGTTGCGCGGGGCCACCTTCGTCTCCTCGGCGCTGATGGACCCGATCAGCGCCACGTTATGGGCCGTCGAGAGGAGTACCATGAAGAGGGAAAGCAGTGCCCCATAGTCTAAAGAGGGACAGCACGGTGAGCATGAGCAACGAGAGCGGCGAGACGACCTTCGCCATTTTCTGGCTATACCAGGCCGCGCCGGAGTGGCGGCGGCTGCCCGGAACCGAGCGCGCCCGCATGTGCGAGGAGTTCGCGCGGACCCTGGAGGAGTATCGCGACCCGCTGACCCTACGCGGCGCCTACTCGCTGGCGGGCCTACGGCCTGACGCTGACCTGGCGCTGTGGTTGCATGGTCCCAGTCTCAACGCGGCGCAGGACCTCGCCGTGGCGTTGCGCAAAACGGGCCTGGGCGCCTATCTGGCGCACGTCTACGCCTACACGGGCGTAGCGCCGCAATCGCGCTACGCGCCCGAGCATCGCCCCGCCTTCGTCAAGGGCGAGCCGCCGCGCACGTACCTGAGCTTTTACCCCTTCATCAAGACGAAGGAGTGGTACCTGCTACCGTTCGAGCAGCGCCGGAGGCTGATGGCCGCGCATGGACGCATGGGCGTCAAGCACAGCGCCCTCCCCGAGGGGCGCATCCCCCTCGACGACGGCGGCGCCGGAGGGACGGCTGTGGCCATCGCCGAAGCGCCGCCGGCCGCGCCGACCGGCTTGGTCCTGGCCAACACCGTGCACGCGTTCGGGCTGGGCGACTACGAGTTCGTCGTGGCCTTCGAGTCCGAAGATCCGGCCGCGCTTGAGCGGATGGTCGAGGACCTGCGCGCCGCCGAGGTGCGTGTGTATACGGCGATCGACACGCCCATTTTCCTGGGACGGCGGAAAGAGGTGCGCGACGCGTTGGAGGATCTGGGGTAAACCCTCAGCCCCAGCCTCCTCGCACCACCTTCGAGTAGGGAGAGGAGGCTGGCTTTTCTGGGTAGGTAGGAGGGAGAAACGAAAATAGCATTTCGGCAGGTGTCGTCGTGATAGCATGCAGGTACCGTCATAGGTCACACGCGGATCGGGTGAAGGAGGAGTCATGGTCATGGAGGAGGAGGTCCCGACGTTGCAGTTCGAGCCGGCGCTACACGCGGCGCTGCAAGAGGCGGCATGGCGGCAGCACGTCTCGCTCAACCGACTCGTGGAGATGTACTGTGCACAAGGGCTGGCCCACGAGAACGAGAGTGGGCCGCTGCGCGAGGGCCAGCCCGCGCCGGCGCTGCGCGCCCTGCTTGAGGAGGTCGTCGCGCAGCGCGTCGAGCGGCGGCTGGAGGCCCTGGACGCCCGCCTGTCAAACCTGACGCTCCGCTCGATCCGCCACGCCGCGTTCGCCCATCGCTTCCTGTACCACAGCGTCGCGCGCACCGATCCCGCCCGCGCCGACGCCATCGAGGCGCGGGCGGCGGAGGACACCGGCTGGTTGCTGGCGACCAATCTGGGTGACGAGCCGCCCCTCTGACGGCACCGTCAGCCACCGACGGACGGTATCGGGCCTGACTGAGGGTGTCGGTCGTGCTTGATCATCAACGCCGTGGCGCATGCCGGACAGTGGACCTCCGCGCATCCGGACACGGGCGGGGGCATCATCCTGATCCTGGCGCTGCTCGGCGTGGTCCGCACCGTCGGGGCCGGGTTCTGCGGCTGGACGATGATCCAGACCGACCATGGGGGCATCAAGTTGACGCCGGAGCAGGAGCGGCTGGAGCCGACCCGGCCCGGCACGGCCTGACGAGGCTACCGGAATAACCCGCCATTAACACTTGTGGGGGGCGCCGTTGCGGCGCCACGTCGAGGGATCAAGGACGTAGGACAAAGGGGGTTTCTCATCGCGATGCGACCTATTCACCGCGTGGCCGAGGCCGTGTTGCCGACCCGCTACGGCGCGTTTCGCATGCGCGTGTATGGCACATCCACCGGCAAGGAACAGGTGGCGCTCACCATCGGCCGCATCGACGGCGAGGACCCTGTCCTGGTGCGGCTGCACTCGGAGTGCCTGACCAGCGATCTCTTCGGGTCGTGCCGCTGCGATTGCGGTGAACAACTGGAGGACAGCCTGCATATCCTCCAAGAGCAGGGCCGGGGCATTCTCCTCTACCTCCGTCAGGAGGGGCGGGGCATTGGCCTGACCGCCAAGATCCGGGCCTATGCGCTGCAGGACCAGGGCTACGATACAGTCGAGGCTAATCTCATCCTGGGGTTGCCGGAGGACATGCGCGAGTACGCGGACGCCGCCGCGATGCTGCGCGACCTCGGGGTGCGGCAGGTGCGGCTGCTGACCAACAATCCGGCCAAAATCGTGGGACTGGCGCGTCACGGCATCGCGGTCGTGGCGCGGCTGCCGCTCCAGGTGCAGCCGACCCCCTACAATCGCTGCTATCTACAGACGAAGCAGGAGAAGATGGGCCACCTGTTCTCGCCTTCCTTGCTGGTGCAAGACCCGCGTTGAGCCCTCATGTCCGAGGGCAGGAGCGGCTGGACCCGACGCGGCCGAGGGGGGCGACAGGTGGAGTGGAGGGCCGCACCCCTCACTATGAGCGACCGCACGGAGAGTAGAGAGAGGCGTAGGATGAGACAGGAGACGATGAGTCGCCCGATGAGCGCCAGGGCCGCCGTCCTGGCGCGCGGCAGAGAGCTATCGTCGAGAATAGCATGCCCAACGGCGAGGTCGCGCCGTCCTGGCGCGGCAGAGAGACAGAGGAGGATGGGGAGATGCCGCAGAACGAGTATGTGCCCGATAAACTGACCGATCGCGTCTTGGTGCGCCTGCCCTGGCTTGATCGCCTGGCCGATACGGTGCAGACGGCCACGGCGCCGGTCCTCGGCCCCAGGGGACCGAAGCGGCTGCAAGACGCCCTCAACGGCGTCTGGTTCGGCCATCCGCTCCATGCCGCGCTGGTGGTCGCGCCGCTCGGCGCCTGGACGGCAACCCTGCTGCTCGACGTCGCCGGCCTGGAGGAGGGGGCCGACCTGTGCCTCAAAGCGGGCGTAGCCGGCGCGCTGGGCGCGGCGGCGACCGGGGCCGCCCAGTGGCAGGACACGCAGGGCAAGCCGCGCCGGCTGGGCATGCTGCACGCCGGGCTCAACATCACCCTCACGGGGCTCTACGCCGGCTCCTGGCTGTTGCGCGCCCGGGGGGCCCGCAAGGCGGGCATCGCGGCCTCGACCCTGGGCTACGCGATCGGCGGCGTCTCAGCCTGGCTGGGCGGCGAGTTGTCCTACGACCTGGGCATCGGCGTCAATCGGACCGCCTTCGAGGAGCCGCCGACGGAGTGGACGGCGGTGGCGGACGCAGGCGAATTGGAGGAGAACACCCCGCGGCGGGTCGCGGCCAACGGCGTGCCAATCATGCTGCTGCGCCGGGGGACCGAGACCTCCGCCATCTCGGCGACATGCGCGCACTTGGGTGGCCCGCTTGACGAGGGCGTGATCGACGGGGAGACCGTCACCTGCCCGTGGCACGGTTCGGTGTTCTGCGTCACCGACGGTAAGCTGCTGCATGGGCCGGCCACCATGCCCCAGCCGGCCTACGACGTGCGCGTGCAGGACGGCACGATCGCCGTGCGGGCACGAGACCTGGGGCGGCGGTAGTCGACCCGAGACAATAACCGCGCGGGCCAAAGGCGACATACGCCCGCGTCCGGGCCACGCATGGCATGAATACGGTCCCAGGGGGCGCCGCCCGGAGGCGGTCGGGGTGGCCCGCCCTATCGTGTCCCCTGCCCCGTTAAGGATAAGTGGTCAGTGCACGACCTCGGCACATCTCGTGCACAGGCCGGGGGGGGCGACATGGCAGGGGCCGGGCGACATGGCAGGGCCGGGCGAATCGGCGACCCAACACGCAACGCCCTCGACAATTCCCTCGTTGATGCGTCAAGCCAAAGGTACGCCGAATGGCTCTCCTTCGTGCTTCCCTTGCCATGGGTAGTGAAGTACGCGATGGCTGTACCATAGCGGTAAAGCGCCACCCCCAGTGGCTCTTCTTCCGCCACTGGGTCTATCATCTCCGCATCAGGGAACTGCTCCTATAGCTCATTCCCGCAGCAGGGAACTGCTCCTGTCGCTCATTCGTGCTACCCGTGTCCATCTCTTTATTCCTTCACACGCATCCGCAACATAAATGCCTTACGGTCCGCAATAGTCGCTCATCCCGCTTGCTGGCGTAGCGCGTCGTCGGTGCGGCGCTCGGGCGGGATCGACGCGAGCCTGACCGTGCGCTTCACGGGCCAGGCGTTAGCCTCCATCGCGGTGGTTGGCAGCGCCAGCATCCGCTGGGGGGAAGACGTCTCGATCAACGGCGCTACAGGGACAGCCCTCTATCGCAATGGACAGGTGTTGGTGGCGCGCGCGGGGGAGCGGACGGACGCCCGTGCCCGTGCCGGCCGCGCAGCTCCCGGCGTCCGGCACGCTGGCCGGCAACTTCGTCGACCTGATCCTGGGGCGGGTGTCCGCGCCGGCCGCGCCCGCGTCCTGCGGCCTCG
>JAABUH010005244.1_pt1 | contig 10262 bp, 8 predicted proteins | sample 5559121 | NCBI WGS metagenome assembly JAABUH01 (sample SAMN10711871, study PRJNA513364) | rock metagenome | isolation source: Antarctica rocks | place: Antarctica: Victoria Land, Battleship Promontory nord | collected 2015-12-28 | reverse complement strand
ACATCTTTATTATGACGCATGAGGTCCTCTAAAATAGTGAATGGTGCGGTCTCGACATCGGCGTCTCTCCAGTAAACCCAACTATGCGTTGGACGAAGGGCAGCGCTCAGAAGCCAGTTCCTCGCTTGGGCCATCAACTTTCTCCTGCTGGCCTGGGCAGCGAAACCGTGTCTACTTTCCACGTCTTGGTTCACTTTTTGACCGAAATCCTTCTCTATCACTGAGATCTCACCGTAGGGTTGTCTTGGGTCAGGGTCATTCTGTAGGTCCGTGAGCATCTGCGAGAGCAGACTGAGAGTATTGTCTTTCGAGTCAGACACTAGAAATGCGAGGTCCACTAGGTGATGAGGATATGTGAAGTTATGGAGATGGGCGAAAAACATTGGCAAGTGGGATTCGGCATCTCGTAGAGGGGCACACATCAAGACTCGCTCTTCGCGCTCCCATCCTCTGGCTGTGCCCCCTGAATTCGATAGATCGTAATATCGAACAGTTTCCAATTGCAACTCAGGCGCGCCACCGGAGAGCAAACCTAGCGATAGTGTGCCAATGACCGTGGAGCGTAGCGAAGGGAAAAATACTAAGATCAACAGAAGGGAAGTACCTCCAGCGATTGCCAGCCGCATGAGGAGTTGCCTTCTCCGTCGTAGAGCTGGCTGAGATCGTGGCTGGAATCTGTGCATAGGGCAGCCATATCAGCAATGTGGACAGTCGCATGATAAATGCACTGCCTTGAGTGACGGCGATTCCTTACCTGTGAGGCGATATCGATATGTTGCCGCTCTCTCTTGACGAGTAACCCTTCTGCCCATTAGAATAGGCATTGTGCCGGTTCATCTTTCCCAAGCGCCACTGCCCTCTGGGTAGGCGTAGTTGCGGTCAATGACCGGAAGGCGATGCTCGACTCCCAGTCGAGGACTTGAGGGAGACAGGAGACGCTTAGCGCAATAGTGGTACCAAGTGTAGGGCCGATATGACAACTCCCAATGAATGCGACCAATTGCTGCAAGCTTCCATACGACGCGATTGTAGGAACCACAATGAGATAGCTCAAGCCATAGATCCCTAGGGCGATGGCAGCTTGGTAAGCTTGCTGGAGTACCTACGGAACAGACTTCAGGTTCTCGAGTAGGAGAGAAATTGTAGGGCCGACCAAGGCTGCCGGCTTGGCATTGGACGCTAAACTCAAATTTTCCACCGCTACCAACTTTGGTGGTCAATTCTCATTTTTCTCTTTCCATCTTCGACCATACCTTCGACCTCGCCAAGGACTGCGCTCGGGTTTGATTGAAACTACGGAAGGTGATCTCAACATAGCTCGCCCTCGATGATGCATTCTTGAGCGAGGTCTTGGTGTGAGATTAGGCGCAGGGTATACCCGTAGATAACATGCTCGCGCTTCGTCAGTCTGACTATGGCTTTGTGATCTCAAAAGCAGTACGTTCCCCCTGTCTCCCCACACTCGAACATGACATGAGGAATATCATCACACAAGTTCCGGCGATTCTTCTCTGAGCCATCGAACTACATGCACTACCATCTGACCACATCAAACCCTCACAATACTAATTTCTCGTACTTTTCCAAATGGGCTCTTACTGAAATTCATGGTAGAAATGAGGATTAGGTAGATCTGTCGGAGATGATGCTTTGGCTCGACTGGTATGTAAAACATTCATGATTCCTTGCTTTGCAGCCCTCGATATTTGTGTGATGAGAAACCAATATAACAGTTCTGCTTCTGATTAATCTTGAAGACAACCATTACCAAACTTACCAATTTCTCTGACATTGTATTGCCATTTTGTGTTGCTCACTAATCATGACAAATCAAGCATTCAACAGCTGACTTCAGTGTGTCCGATAGATCTCGATGTGTCGCCGTCCTTTGTTCTATCTATGTAAGTCTCATTTTAAGCCGTCGATTACGTGCAAGGATGAGAGAAGTCAATCCATTCTATGAAGCATCACCTGCCAAGCCACCCTCCCTATACCGGACTGGGTCTTCGTGGCCTGGGATGATAGGTTGTGGAGTTCGCTCATCTTCCAGACGGCGTTCAGTGGTTTCCGAGCTCTAGACCTACATTGGTTGTCTTGACCCCTGTGTGTCGAGGGCCGGTGGGGACGTTTGATTAATTCGGCTTTTCTGAGCTCACCTAGGATTTCTCTATTCACATGTGTTCTCAAAGTGCGGCTTTCTCACTGACGCGGTGCAAAACAGGTCACGTTCTCCCGCAACTTTTGTTACAGATAACGGTCATCCACGTCAGCATTGGCAGGCTTTGATTATTGAATATTGGCCTTACATAAAGCATTGGGCAGAGAGTCATTCATGGTCATGGAAGAGATGGAGAATCATGCTTTCTTGTACCAAATATGACGATCACCCCGGAAAGCCTTCAAGCAGATACATCAATTGTATTTTTGCAGTCCGCTATTAAAGCTTCTCTTTCTAGACTAGTGCTATCTTCCTATCTACCTGAATGACTTCTGTCGTGCATGATCAAGGAAACCTATTTTGCAATAAGACAAGCCAAAGTCTCAGACGACAGCGACGCGATTCTGTAAGGATCTGCCTCAAATGCCTCTACCCTCTACCCTCTACCCTCTACCAAGGCAGAATAATGCGCAGCATCGACCTATAGCTGTGCTTCTCTACCTAAAATTTAGCCTTTGTGCCCCCCTTTCCTTCTGAATCTAGTGACTCACATAAACTCCTGTACCTGACTCACAACGAAATTTCTTCCGCAAGAAGCATTCTACTTCTACCTCTACATTTCATCGAATTTTGTTATCTTGTCTTTCTATCAATCATTAATATCGCTTGCCGTAGCTTTTACTCAATGTTACCGTGATTATCGATAACTTGGAGTGTTCAACTCATCACACGGTCGTTACTCATACGCCGCCATCGAAGCGACCATGGCGCTACCATCATGGCAATTGAGGCCGATCCCCGAAGTCTCGTTCGTTGAAGCCAAGAAGTTCTTTGCGGTGAACGCCTCCGCTAGTACAATGGGTGATATCATGACAGCACAGAAGCATACAGCGTATTCACTTCATGGGAATCCCAATTATCATGTTGCTTTATGGCGCCATCAATGCACGAAACTTGCCTCGTCGATAGCGTGAGCTCTGGATACTTCTCCAGTTTCGGCGGCACTTCTCCGGACTGTAAGTGATCTATCTTCGCCCCTCTTTCGATATGATCTTAGAAAATAAGAGCTTGTTTTATAGACATTCGCTGGTAAGTAATGCCTTCCAGTTTGCATCTCTACTTGATGGAGACATCTAATCTTGACATTGGGCAGGCATCCTTGAAGAACCATCTGCCATAGACCAAATAAAGAGCTCTTCTGACTTGTGGGTTCTTTCAACAGGCGGAGTCATAGCCACGCAAAGTGTGACCACGCTTACACGGCTAGCACAAATATTGGACGTCATTCAGATTCCTATTATCTTGATTGTGGCTGGTGCTCGGTGGGCGAGACCAGATCTGGCAAACACATCTGTTGGCATCCCATTCTTTGCCATCGCCAGGGAGGCATTGATCTTATTCAAAGACCACAATACGTGTCAAGTTTATATCATTGATGCTAAGGGAGCCTTTGAGCTACTGAAGCTAGACTATGACAGTGGTCTCTCGAGCTGGGATTCGCTTCCCACCTTTGCAAATGACAAATGAGTTCAATGAGCGCTGTACGGAATTAGGCATTAGTCTTGTTCAACTTCGAGACCGGACGACCACAAGGGCTACCTCTCTTGGCGCGGAGTGGGACGCTGCAGCAACTGACAACGCCCGTGTTGACGTACCAACGCCCTTGAGTCAGATCAATGTTGGACTCGAGGATTTACACGACTTGTTAGCCGAAGAAGCTATTACACAACTCGCTCTCCTTTGTAAGACTCGCGGCCAACTGGGCGAACTTCGGGATTTACTCCTTCGACATAAGCAGCAGGAAGTCATGGGGCACACAAGATCATGGAAAAATTGCAGCTTGCTACAATGACGCCCAAGCAAAGATTTCCGCTCCTGGAGCAGCTGAATATGAAGACAGTTCTGGTAATAAAGAATTCCCCGAGTGAACAGAGCCGACTTGCGTCCGAATTCAATAGGCTCATATGTAAGCCGAGGCCTCGCCATGGTCGCTAGTTTTGAAAAAGTCATCTTACAGTACTGCAGAAATTCTTGATAGAAAATCCAACCAAGCAATGTGATAAGAAGTTGTGTCCGCTGCTGACGGCGAGATCCACTTAGCAGCACTCGATCTCTCTGACGAAATCAATGGATTTCGAGGTACATGTACCATTTGCTGCGGCGAAAATCAGATCACGTCTATCGTCCTGAAGAGACTCGACACCGTTGAAAAGAACATTACAGATTTCGCACTGAACTTTCCATTGACTGCAGCACAAGGAGAACAGAATGCGGACATGATCTCCAGTCAATGCATTTGCTTCCAGTGTACACTTCTCTGTCTAGGATCTATTTACCAAGAGGACATAGCTGCCACCATCCCTACCATTGAATATCGAGATGTCAACAAGAAGTGCATCGACCATCAGCTCGCCCTCGCCATCACGGCTGGACTAGCCACAGGTGCATCGGGCATAGCACAACTCTTCATGGCTATCCTAGACCGAACCTTGACTCCCAAGGTGTGGTGCTCAAGAGACCATCCCGAGGATCTTGAAGTCTTGCTTCGGCGCTAGGTCCTTGATTCTACGGGCTCTGTGACTATGGCGGGCTCAGATGTGTACATAATTCCTGATACTAAACGAATGATCTCACAAAGTGGTCCATGCACGCTATGTAGAATAGCAAGGTGAGCTTACTGTCCTCTAGGCTTTATCCCATCGCTGCAATATTAGTTCGTCTGCATTATCATAGTCAAATTTAAGAAGCAAGCGATCTACTCCAGCGCCGGTCCACGGGACGAAGCCATCCTGCTCAGATGTCTCATTTGGTACCTTGTATCGGCGCCTAGCCGCTCTTGCAGCATCGATGACTCGTAAAGCTCCGATCAAACCTTGTACGCCACTGGAAATCTTTACTCGAGACGCCGTCAAATCTTCCATTATCTTTTGTTCTTCGGCGCTGGAAGGGTTTGCCGAGGCCGCAAGTCTGTCATCGATCTCCAAGTTGGAGTTGTGCTGAACGGTATCTAGTCGCTGCATCAATGCGATCAAGTGGTCCGTTGAGGTCATGAAACGACGCAGTTGACCCGTAAACTCCCGATCATCGAGCAGCAGTGCGGTTTGAAGATACTCTAGATAGCGTTTGTGTGCTTGCGTCAAGGTTTCAGGATCGTGAGGAGATTGAGTTGCGTATCCCAGACCGGAGCGTGACGATGCTGGCCGCGAGCTCTGTGAATATACTGCTGGACCAATCGAGGATGAAAGACTTGAATCCCCTGGTCGCGTCTCGTGCGTGAGACTGGGGATCAGCCAGGAATAGAAATTCGACCATGAACTCTGTATCACTTCTCCTTGGAAGTACTCTGCGATTTCCGACAGGAAAAATACAGCGGAGCCGATCGATGCCCACACCGGACGCAGGTCTTTGGTCCTCTGGCATGATCTGGCTCTCAAACGCGCCACCGCATCGAAGCCATCGCGCTGATTCTCGGACCCTGAGATCTTCGACGATGGATGCTCTCGGCGGAGGACGGATAGTGAAAATAGTCTGCTTAGACGTAAATGTGCCCTTCTGATAGCTAAAAGGTAGGCGTGAATGTGGGAATAAGCATCCACATCGGGAAGGGTGAGGAATAAGTCCAAAGGGGAGGGTACATGAAGGCTCAGAATTGTTGATGATGGCAATAGCAGATCGTCAAACGAGGCCGCAATAGTCCAGGTATTAGGCTCTCGGATAGTAGTATTGCTAGTATCGATTGACTTGATTGATAGGCTTATGAGTTCGCGGGCTAGGTCAAGCTCCTCGTCCACATGTTCGTCATTGAGGCTCTGCAATGATGCTAGGGAGGTCCAAGTTCGGGCCAAGACAGCAGTGACTTCACCCTCTTTGATCGCCATACTGACCAGGTCGTTGGTCCTGTTCTGCTTCGATCTCTGGATTTTGTTTCTAGATGAGAGGCGATCCTCGGCTGCGGTAACAAGGGCCACAGCGAATTCGCCACGTGCGAGTAGAAAGAAGCCTTTCAGGACTTGTAGGATTTCTACAACTTTGGAAACAGGTAAGAGCTTTTGTAGGGCATTTTGAGAAAGCGAGAGCCGAATCGCTCCGATTGCTGCAGAAAAGCTGGAAGGACTGAGAGGGTAGTCCAATGATGAGAGTTGGGCAAGGTGGTTAGCGAGCAAAATCAGCTCTGGAGAAAGCACCTTGGAAGAGCTAGTAGCGAAGGTGGATTGCCTATCCCTGATGTGATTGATCGATTTGCCGATGAATAGAATGGATTGTGCGGTGGATTTTGAAACGAATATGGGAATTAAGCTATCTTTGATATTATACATGTCCACTGAGCTCGACTGATCGACTTGCTGTCGAGTAATAAAAAAATCTGTATCTCCGTTTGTCGGATACCGGCCATACAGAACCCATGCTGACACTTGTCTGAGCCACGCAGTCTCTGCCACTTTCACTAAATCCCGCGATATTGCTTCTATGTCGGGATATCCGGTACGCATAGAATCTCTTAGCCACCGTACGACCTCAGCAGCGGTACAAGGGTCGTGGTCTGGCTTTTTGAAGCCAATTTCCTTGGTATCTTTCGGCATCTGTATAAATCGAACCAGTCTCCAGAGCCAATCCAGCTTCCGAGGCCAACCATCAAACGCCCCCACAATTGCCGAAAGCGGGACGATATTGTAGGCCCCAACGATACTCGAGCTTTCTTCTAAGACATCTTTTTCGACTTCCAAGATTCTTCGCTGGAAGTTTGCCAGATGTGTCGAGAGGATTGCGGTAGAGACAGCGCGGCACACTGTGGAGGTATGGGATGCAGAAACGGTCAACGCGATTGACTTGATGTCCTTGTTTTTCTGGCCTAGATCTTGAGCTAGAGACCTGAGCAAAGACTGTTCAGCTGGTGAGAGGAGTGATTGAAGAAGAAAATTCTTTTCATGATCTGACTCGTTGGCCTTTTTTTCAGGGAAGGATAGTAGGGGAGATGAGCCGTCAGCCAGAGACAGGAGCAGCTCGTGGAGCATCCTGTCGCATGCACCCCACTAGAGAGGTATCAATGGTTTCATGGATCTTCAGACGGAGCAATGGTCGTACGAGGGATAGTTCTGAAAGCAGTTCCCGTTGACATTCGAAGTGGAACGCGTGATTATCAACGCGCGGCTTCTGTGTCTAATGTGCACGTGACTAAGACTAAGTACACTTGTGCTCTAGATGTCAATTTTTCTAAGCTATCTTTTTTGGTCATTACATCATCTTTCGCTGCAAAGATGGAGGACAACATTGGACATCTCTTGCCAAGGTAGAGCGTAGCATGTAGTGGAATATCCGCTCTGCAAATACAACATTACGGTCATTACCCAAGCAGCCGTAACGACCTTAACCCTATCTTGGCAGCATTCACCAGTCTTGAAACTCCAGGACAATAGCTGTTATGGAAACACCTAGCACCAGCTTTCCTAAAGTGAACAGATCCTCTCATGCGTGTGTATTTTGGCCCAAGAAAGTGATTTCGAATAAGGTCATTTGTAGGCCGGCCGATAGCAGTCCCCGAAGCCCAAAGAGGGGCTTGCAGCGTGCCTAACGGAGCCCTGGGTTGGCATTGGAAACACACGCCGTGTGCCCTGACCCGCAGATACGGGATACAGACCACGGGGGATACGATCAATCTGGGCAGCACGCCGTGAGCGGTACCCTGTTTTCGGTGGTGACTGCTTCTCGATGCGTTGAGGGATGAACTTTCCGCGAGGGTAGCGATCCGACACGGTGCCCCTTGGGACTGGATCACGGGAGGGTAAAGCTTTGTGTATTGTCGATGGTCGCATGGTAGCCGGCGCTTCGGGAATAGACGTCCAGTCCTCGTCAAATCGGCGTTTCTTGCCTCCAGAACCCTCTTCAGCGGCCTCTGTAGCTTCCTGAAGGGTCAGTTTCATCTCACTCACGGCTGCCTTACTATCTGAGACCTCTAGAATATTATCGAAGGGTTCTTGACTACCAGGAGAGTCTATTCTGGCAGCTAGGTAAGTAAGACAATTCTCAGCAGTATCACGCAACCACTTGGCGGACTTCGTGCGCTCCAGACTCTTCTTTGAGGTAGAATGAAAATCTTCCTTGGCATCTTGGTAGGTAAGAAAAAGCTTCCTGAACATCTTATTTCCAGTGCCTGCAATTTCTGGCTTTGCATTTGGATCGCTCAACAAGTCAGTACAGGTCAGCTTTCTCCCTCTCTCCACGATAGGACGGGAAAAGCTAGATGCCTCGCTATCATCAGAGAGGAAGAGACTTCGTTCATGACTACGACGTCGGCGACCGGAGATACGGGTGTTTTCCGAAGATTGAGTACAGTAATTATCAGCGTTCGGAAGAGCTATTTGTTCTTTGGCCGCAATTGCAGAGGAAGATAGATTCTGGCGGCCTCGCGATTCTGTGAATGCGAGGCTTAGTGTTAGTCATGAAAAATACAAATGGTCTTCGAACGGGAATTGAGGTAGACGTACGGTTTAGGATGTAGTCTCTTGTCTGGAGGGTTGTGGCCAGCATTTGGGCTCTGTCCGTCTCAGACACAACCTCAAGACCTATGATCTCGTCCACATAGAGTTCGATTGCCGCAAGGCCATCCTTTTTGTCGTCCATCAAGATCCTGAATGCTTTCTGTACCGCTGTAATCTCACCATCGGCAAGGTTTTGAGACCGACGGCGGATCACAAGAGAATCGTGGGCCAAGCAGTCCCAAAACATGCGCTCGAATTCGGGATCATCATACATCTCCGAGACTACCGGGTGAAGTTCTTCAATCGGGCGATAACGGCGTACAATCTCGCGCACTTTGGCGTCTGCATTCGCGTGTGGTATGGACATTGTGAGGCTGTTTGCTGGATTGGCCCAGGTATTAGGCAATCCAAAGCAGTTCGGAGTCTTTCGAGACTCTGAGACCAAGGAAGAGGACTGAGGGCGAGGTTGTCTAGACTAGGCTATAATTAATAGCTACTTAGATGATCAAACATCCGCGCGCCATTAGATAGGAAGCTGGCTGGTGCCTCACGGAGAGAGCGATTTGACCAAGTAATGGGAGAGAAATTGCACGTGAGCGCTTTGTGTTGACTGTTGATCGTGGCTCGGCTATCCTTGATATTTGACAGTTGTCCGTTTCAGTCTATCGTGAACCACAAGCAACTCACGCTTCTCTCGACATCCGGTCTTCGATACCTTCGACACTCAAGTCAATAGTGAAGCAGAGATCTGCTCCTACAAGACAATTGCTTTCACGGTTGATTCTCGCGATGTGATGTGAAGTCAGTCAGATTAGTCATGCTTGGATAGGGCAGTTCGGAATATAAAAAGGTCCTACATGCTTGCGCATCAGTCGAAGTGCAACAGCATTAGCAGCGTCATAAGTACGAAGATTGGATCCAAGTCACAATATTCCGGGAGTAGCATCGAAGAAGAGAGCAATGAAAAGGGCCTGACAGCCATTGAAAGGACCACTTGGCTATATGCTGCTTCTGCATTGGTGATAGGGAAGGCAGGGAACGATCTTCATGGGCGTTGAATCTCTTCAGTCATGCAAGCATCTAATTTCGGGTGGCTCATAGATCCATTGTCAAGCGACTATGAAGCTGCGAGAATCGTCTGGAGAATTACAATCAACAAGGCTCGGGCAGCCCGAAAGAGAGGGTATAAGGACAGTCCTGTTATCACACAAACTGCAGATCTTGTCAAGCATTCGTAAAAGACAAGTCTCGCCTCGTGGTCCGTCTCGGAGGAGAAGCTGAACAGTAAAGTCAACCACGTAATCACTACTGCCGGCGTTGGCTGGTGTCGAGTACGATCGAAGGGGGGGGAGTGGGTAATCGATATTCTCGCTAGTGGCTACCATTCAGGTTGGATCTGGTGAATTGGAGGATGAGGTGGTGTAGAGAATCCAAAAGGATTTTCCATCAAATTTCCGCCAATCAGAAGGCATTAGGTAAGCAGGTAGAAGAAATCACGAACACGCCCTCCAAATGAACACTTCCCCTATATCTCAACATCAACGCAAGATGGCCAAAAGGTGTCTCATATAAAATATACTTAGAATCAAAATCTGCACAAACTTTACATACAACATTTAGACTGAAAA
>JAABUH010005243.1_pt1 | contig 10264 bp, 16 predicted proteins | sample 5559121 | NCBI WGS metagenome assembly JAABUH01 (sample SAMN10711871, study PRJNA513364) | rock metagenome | isolation source: Antarctica rocks | place: Antarctica: Victoria Land, Battleship Promontory nord | collected 2015-12-28 | reverse complement strand
ACTGCAATTGCAAGTATATTCATTGACAAGGCGTCTTTCAGCCTTGTGTTACTGCAGCATCTGAGACGATTATACTGTAACATCCATTCTTATTCTACTGCTCTTGTAAGCCAATTGGCTGTGGCTAAAAAGGGTTCATTCATAGCATAACGAAAACAAGTCCATCATGATTAGGCCTCAGGGTCAGCAGTAAGGTATAAGCCAGTAAGCATGCGGCTGAATGCCCATTCCATTCCTCAAGAAGGTATTCAAGCAGATTCCTCACCAGGTGATTACTATCAGATGATGCAGATGCCATGCGCATTTGAGGCCCTGGCCTGAATGATCAGAGATGCCGCGACGTTTGAGCTTCGGCAGTTGACCTTGCATGTGAGGTGGTTTGATCAGGGTCACAGTGTCAGGGGTAATGTCATCCACAGTGTCAGGGGTAATGTCATCCACAGTGTCAGGGGTAATGTCATCCCCTAGCTTTGCTGGAACATTCATACTGGCTGTGCTTGCCTCACATGGACCCCTCGTGACGGCAGGACGTGGGGCATTGTGAGACAGGAACAGAGATAGCTATACCGGGCGTACAGTACGCATGCAGGCTGTCGTCTGGTGAGCTGCTCCACTAGTGCGTCACACGACTGTAGTCTGTCGGATCAAGAGAAGCGGATTAAAGCCTGTGAGGTCATCGTTCAACCTATCAGACCAAGGTCTATTTATATATACCGCGCCTTTTCCGTCAATACCAACTACTTGCGGCAACCACGCCGGGTACAACATCGCTCGCATTCTGCTTGAGTGCCGTGAATTCACTTCACGGCCAGCGTTGAGGTGTTGATCAATACCTCTGCACAGCCGCATGGAAGCAGATAACCTGTCGCTGACCAGAAAGGAGAGGAGAGCGAAAGCCAATCGAGAAGCTTCCCTCAAGAAACCTATTGTCTCCCCGCTTCTCACCAAAAGCCCCTTTGACTTCATCTTCTTCACCTGGTTTGGGCCCATATTGCGGCTGGTAAGTATGAAAGGCATATTATTGTGCCTACACAGCAGGCAATCACAAAGCTTTTGCTCACTGCAATGCACTGTACTGCAGGGTTTCAAGAGACCTATCCAGCATGCAGATCTGCCCACGCTGCCAGATACAGTCAAGACTGAAAATTGCTATCCAGAATTTAGGAATCGATGGAATAGCTTTTTGACAAACTCGCAGAAGACTGAGAAGGTACTTTTCTGCTGCCCTGTCTGGTCATAAGGAGCAATGTGGCTGGAGCCTTGATTCAATGTCAAAGTGTGTCCTACATGCAGGGTCGTGTCCTGTTGAAGAAGACTGAGGATGGGCAAACTGCAGGGCCTCTATTTAAGACCCTTTACGCAATTCATGGAATCCCTTTAGCATGGGCCTTGGCGCTGCAAATACTTTACAGTGGCCAGCAATTTGCAGGGCCCTTGCTGCTAAAGCAAATCACAACATTTCTGGATAATTCAGTCTATGGCCTAGCGGTATGTCCTGTCAACGCTTTCACTGAGCAAGCATGACAGCTCACGTGATGCCTGCACTTTGTATGCACTTTGTATGCAATGCTTTGATATTAATACAATTTCATTCTGCTGCAGCAGTTAATCCCACTGACATTAGCACAGTGTGTAACAAACATGTGTGTGGCTTTCTTTGCAGGATGTGAATGTGAGTATCAATTACCTGTGGGCAGCTCTGATGTTTGTGTTCCCCATGATTGGGGCGGTTGCATATGTGCACAGCTCCCGCCTGTCCATCATTGTGCAAATCAAGATGCGAGCAGAGCTCACAGCTGCTGTCTACAGAAAAGCACTGGCTCTCAGTTCAAGGTAATGCTACTGATGCCATATGTAGTAGAGAGTAGAGTAACATGTCCTTGCAAGTAAGTTACCTGTCCTTGCTGAATGGGTGGTTTTTCAGTCAAGCCTTTTCATGCGCCTCAGCCAGACTTGTAGAGCATCTGAATGTCATTGGAAACTGATGCTCGCCCTTTGTATGTCACGCATGTGTGCACAGAGCTTACATGTATATCCACTTGGTGGCATGCATGTATAACCACTTGGTTCAAAAATTTCCTTTTGAAATTCAGTTAGCAGATCCACTGCACATGGAAGTCTTTTATACAGATGTTTGCCTGAATGCATGCTGCAGGTCTCGTCAGCAAACAGAGCTTGGAAAGATCGTGAACCTCATGTCAGCAGATGTCAATCACGTCATGCAGTTCTTCTACCCCTTTTTCAATCAGCTATTCTCAGCTCCAGCACTGCTGATTGCTTCGCTGATCCTCTTGTACTTTCAAATCAGGTATGCACTGTCTGTCTTGTCTAACAAATGACTCCATAAGTGCTTCATGCATTGTGCAGCTACGACCTGATGAATGTCAACATCGCCTGCATCAGGCAGTGCAAAAGAGTGTTCAGAGCAATGAGAGTGCACAAAGCAGCATGTGATAGCAACGACATGTATTGACATGCCTATTGAAAACAATTTTGCAGCAGCCACACAGTGCTGCACCTTGCTTTCTCTGTCCAAGCGCGTATGAAGACCGCCATTGCATAAGGGCATCTCTGCGCCTCACTATATAAACGTTGAGAATTCCCCTTCAGATGGGCTACATTCATTGGAATGGCTATCTTGATGGCCAGCACACCAGCCTCGGCCATCTTTGTGAAGAAGATCATCATGTATAGACGTAAGATGCTGAAGGAGACAGACACCAGAGTGAAGCTGACCAACCAGCTGCTCTCAGGCATACGTGTGCTCAAGATCTATGCATGGGAAGCTGCACAGGAAGCTGCCATCCAGGAAGCTCGTGAGCGTGAGCTGAGGCGACTCAAGCAGGCCATTCCCAGCAGAGTGGGCATGCAAACGCTGCTGTTTGCTGCCCCTGTGCTAGCTGCTGTGGCCTCCTTTGCTGTGTACGGATCAGTGGACCCCAATGGATTCACAGCGCCGCGCATCTTCGCTGCCATCTCGCTGTTTGCCATCATGAGATTCCCACTCATTTTCCTTCCATTTGCTCTGGTCGAGGTGATCACACATCTACCCTTTGTTTCTCTTGCTCACTGTTAAGCATGCAATGTCAGATGGTCACACACCTTATGCTTGCGTGGTTGCGCTCTTTGGTCATGCGCTAAGGAGGCTGACACTGTAGCTGCAGCCATGCACTTTCATGCAGTTGTGGATGCTTGGCCAGAAGCACATGAAGACAAGTCCTGTTGCTGTTTTGCTTGTATTTACTGCTATGCATGCAAGTCACGTCCCCAAAGTCATGCTTCCTATCTTAACTCATGCTGTCTTCTTTCACAGATGGGAAATGCCATGGTGTCATTGCGGCGTCTGAGTCAGTATCTGGTCATGGAGGAGCGTCGAGACACAGTGCAGCCATTGGACAGGGTGGGTCTTGACATTGAGGGCGGTCAGTTTTACTGGTGCGAACCTCCCAAGACCAAGAAGCTGGACAGCGTGAAAGGCGCTCCAGGGCAGGGCAAGAAGCGCAGCCTGTTGAGTGTTTATGGAGGGCTGAAGCTCAGAAAAGGCCCGGCTGTTGGCACTGGCCCTGCAAAGGACTCAGGTATGCACACCATGCAACACTTGTTTCTGTGCATAGCAGCATGCAATGCATCTCCCTGATACTGGGCAAACCCCATGTTGACAGCATGCATCAGCTCCTGTTGCTTCTTGCAGATACAGCCAAGGAGGCAGATGCACAGCCTGAGGACGTAGCCATTACCCTGAATGGCACTCAGGATGCATTCAAGCTGGGCTGCCACACAGCCCTCGGAGAGAGCTCTAGTTCCAGCTCCAGCTCCTCATCTGATGGTCAAGCTGAGGGAGTGTATGCAGGCAAGCTTCTGCCCTCTTCAAACACCTGTGGTCCCAATGCAAACCCTTGCTGGCATGCGCCTAAGCTATGTATGCAATAGTAACTGGCTGAGTTTTTTTCAATGTACCTGCTGCTGCCTGGCCCTTTACAAGTGCAGCAGGTATTGCTGTCAGTCTGCCTGTAAGCAGCGATAGCTGCATTTCTACCCATGTGCACAAGCTTGTCTTGCACAGATCATGTCCTTGTTTCAGTGCACTTGCAAGGGCAGTGCAATGGCTACAGTGCTTGCACAACCCATGTTCCAGCAACCACAGATCCTATGCCAGAGGCTGATTTGTGGCCATGTGTTGCAGACAAGCTTGACACAGCCGACACAGATTTCCCCAAACAGCAGGACATTGTGACAGCAGCCAATGATGCGTCATCAGGGCAGGTGAAGAGGGGCAGCAACAACAACCCTGAGGGCGCGCCTGATGCCACCTGGTGGCTCAGGGATGTGAATGTGAGTGTAGGCCCTGGGGAGTTAGTGTGTGTGGTAGGCAGAGTGGGCTCTGGCAAGTCCTCCCTCATTGGAGCCCTCCTAGGTAATACTCTATATACCGCAGCTTACACCACAATCCACATGATCAATATTATAGCTGGCTGTGTTGTCTGCTGGGGTTCTGTCCTGGATGTTGCTACTTGTGTTCTGCACACAACACCAGGCTCTTTGCTTTGTTGCATCAGATGGCACTCAATATGCCACCTGTGTCAACTCATTGCAACTCAGGCCTAGGTAACACATGCACATTTGCAACTTTTGCTGCTTTACCCTCCCTTGATCTGGCATCATATCAGCTTGCTGCCACCTTTCTGTTGGTCTTGAATGTCTTGCTCGGGTTGATGCTCAAACATGCAAGCCAACTTTCCTTTGGGACGCTCGTCAACATCAGCATCTATTTTACAGGTGAGATGGAGAGACACTCAGGGCTGGTGAGGATGGGAGGCAGTCTGGCCTATGTTGCCCAGCAGGCATGGATTGTCAATGACTCCCTGCAGTCCAACGTACTGTTTGGGCAACAGCTTGATGAGCAGCGCTGGGAGGCATGCGTGCATGCTTGCAGCCTGCAACAGGACTTAGAGGTAAGCTTCATGTCTTCAAAGCCTGCCTTTGGCATTTGCACTACCGAAGCTCTGTAACTGCCAGACCTGTGTTACCCAAATCGTGACTTGTCAATGCAAACTTCTCAGCTGCATCACCGCACAAGTACGGCATATTGCTACCTTGCACAGCATTTGCATGCTAAAATGCATGGCATGCTGCTCAGAACGTCCTGACAGCAGTTCTGCAGTCCTCTGAACCCACCCAGTGCTGATGCAATCCAATCTGCTGTTGCAGATGCTGCCTGCTGGTGTGGACACTGAGATCGGCGAGAAGGGCATCAACTTGAGTGGTGGCCAGAAACAGCGCATTGCCTTGGCCAGAGCGGTCTACAGCGATGCTGACTTCTATATTATGGATGACCCTCTCAGTGCTGTGGATGTTCATGTCGGCCGTCATATCTTTGACAACTGCATTTCAGGTATGCCACACAGTTCTCGTGTGTCACTACTGGGCAACTTGGATTGCTACCTACATGATCAAGCCCGACTCATCCCCCTGCTGATGACAGTAGTCCTATAAGGCCTTGCGAGACGAGCAGTAACTCAATCACCCTGAAAGCCTTGCATGTGTCTTCAGCATACGACCTTTCCTGATAAGTGCAAGCTGCAGCGATAAGTGCAAGCTGCAGCAATACTCAATGATGTATCATTCATGCGCAGGTGTGCTGGCAAAGAAGTCCAGGTTGCTGGTGACCAACCAGCTGCAGTACCTGCCCCACGCAGACAAGATCATCTATGTTGAGTCTGGCAGGGTGGTAGGTCAGGGCAGCTATGACAAGGTCAGCCTCATTCCTGGCTTTGCCAGCCTGCTGAAGGAGTTCAACTCCAGAGCAGAGCAGGAGAAGCCAGAGGAGGCCGTTGCCATGCAGCACATTCAGCAAGACCAGATGTTTGGCGAGCTGAATGCTGCTGAAGGCAGACCTGATGCCACCACTAGCTCCACAATTGCACCACCCCATGCTGTGCACACAAACGCAGCCAGCGTGCCTGTGGTCAACGCCACAGTGTCAGAAGCCTTTTCAGACTTCGCCAACCCTGGGGCTGTCGTCCAGCGCAACATGCTTGTCAATGACGTAGATGCTGTTGAGCCCCTCAGAAACAACGTAGAGCTGGTCAGACAAGAGCTGGCAGATGATGATGCTGGTCTTGATTTAGATGATGCAGTGACCAGGCAGGCGTCAGACGAGCTCAGAAGATATACAGTAGATCCTGCTGCAGCCAGGTCCGGCGGCGCATATGATCCCACCCACAGGGACTTCACAGACCCAGACATGATTGGCGACGACCATGAGGCACAGCAGTTGGGCCTGCGTCACAGACGTACTGCCACTACAGACTCACAGCGGCGGCTGCAGATGGAAGGCACCAGTGGCAGAGATCCTGACGAGGCAACAGGTGACAGGTCTTGGGCAGGCAGCTTCCGGAGGAGAAGGTCCAAGGACCTTGTGCGCTCCTCTGCTTCTCGCAATTCCATGACTGGTGCCTCGCACAAGTCACTGCCAGTCTCACGTCGCTCCCTGGAAACTGAGGCACATGCACTTGCCAAGATCCCAGCTAGCAAGCAGATACAAGCGGTGCCACCTGCGCCTGAGGAGGTTGTTAACAAGGATGGTGTGACATATGTGAAGACGCCAGATGGCAAGCTGGTTGTGCAGGAGGATCGTGCATCAGGGCATGTCACGGTGAGCATCTCCCTCTAGTGTTCCTTGCACGTGATCCGCGTTCACCCGCATGAGCAGTCACGCCAAGTCTGAAACCACCACAGAGAGCATCTCCTTCTCTGTGGTGATTGTATGTGACATGGCCTGCAGCTTAGAACAGAATATTAGTTCTTACTATTGCATGGCCTTGCAAGGGACTGATGCATTTGTGCTGCACTTGCTGGCACAGCAGCCTTGCTTACATCAGCCAAGCTGATCAGGCTTTCATTGGCCGCGAAGCAGCACTTTTTACGCTGCAAAGAAGCACTTTTTACGCCATTGCTGTGTTGCTTATTGCAAACTCTCCAGATTGCAAAACAAAGGGTTTCGTGCAGGCTGATGTTGAGTTATGTTGCATCTGCAGACTGAGATATACAAGCTGTATGGCAAGGCGTATGGCTGGTACTCATTGCTCAGCTTGTGCTTCTTCTGGGCCAGTGAGCAGTCCACCAATATTTTGACCAGTTGGTGGCTGTCACAGTGGACAACAGCACAAATCCTCTACCAGATTGAGGCAAATGCAGGTGAGTGTGCACTGCAACGCCTCACAGTTGCATCTTTCTATGCTGTGTCAACAGTTTTGCTCAGTGCCTTTTCCAAACCTACCATTGGATCACATCTCTTGCTATATGCTCTCTTGTCCAGCAGTGAAGGTGTTCACTACAATGAGAGATTGTGTAGCCATCCTTGTGACTTGAGCCATAGGCGTACCCCAATCTGATGTTCTCCTTGGAGCATGTTGCAAGTAATGCAAGCAAGTGCAGCTGTTGTCATGCACACGGCTTACGTGTCCACTTGTGCTTCATGTGCACACCAGATGTAGTTCTGTCCATCTACAAAGCTGCTGGTCACAACAGTCCCTGCAATTGCAGGCCTGCGTGTGAGTGATCCCAGAGGCAAGTATCTTGGAGGCTACATTGGCTTTGGCCTTGGCTATGTGGTGCTGGTCTCCATCAGATCTATCATCAACTTGTTGGCTGGATGGCAAGCCAGCAGACGCATTCACCATGCTTCCATGGCCTCTCTGTGTCTGGCTCCTATCAGCTTCTTTGACACCACTCCAATTGGTCGCATCCTCAACCGATTTGCCAAGGTAGGGCCTTCACACTCAGCCTACTGTGAATCTGCGCTTTTTGGTTTGCGACATAACTTCAGTACTCTCTTGTGGCAGGGTGCTCAGTTTGTGACCCTTGATGCTTTTGGTCTGCTTGTGTTTAGATTTGCCCTGCATCTTGATGTGTTGGTGTTTGTACTCAGCCAGCTGAGAAGTATCTGTTCTTTCTGGGGACACATCTTAGTGCACGATGTGCATTGCTGCCATCAATATACAAGCACTGCTGACTGGATGTGGTGGTGACTGATGCAGGACACAGATGACATGGACTACCTGCTGCCTCAGAGTATCACAGAGCTGGGTAACTGCCTCATGCAGCTGGCTGCCACACTCATCTTTGTCTCCATTGTGCAGCCAATCTTCTTGGCAGGTAGATACATCACCCTGCATACCTGCTTCTGCATTTCTATACTTATTGTCACCTTTGACTCTGTGTTTGCAGTGTGAACAACCATGCAAAGCTTTTGCCTGCTGCGGGCATGTGTGAACTCAATTTAGATCCCATGTTGCTGCTGAGTGAGCCTAAATGCTGCATGCAGTCTGCTGTACTTTGTCATCCTCCTTCTCAAACTTTTTCAACAAGTGACCTTTGGCCCAGCAATTTGCTGAGCATGGTGACTGTGTTGCAGGCATGGTTCCCCTCATGGTTGTGTACTTCTTCCTCCAGAAGTACTACCGTCGCTCCTATGTGGAATTGCAAAGATGTGATGCGACTTCCCGCTCTCCTGTATATGCTCACTTCAGCGAGAGCCTGACAGGAGTCGAGACCATCCGAGCATTCGCGTATCAGGAGAAGTTTGCCAGCAAGAGTGATGGTCAGATTGACTACAACCACCGGTAATGCACGGCTATTCGTCCTTGGGCTTGCCCCCCACCCCTGTCCATGAGTCAGTGTATAGTGCGCACATGCTGCCCTTGGTTTATCAGTTTCTTGCATGCCATGTGCTGAGCAGTGTCAATGTGTATCTGCACTGCTTGATGTGAATGCTGTCACAGCAGTCTGCCTCACGGCCAAAGCATACTTGCTCTGATGACTGACAGCTCTATGAGGCAATGACAGCAAGCTGAATTGTGAGGTTAACGGTGCAGGGCGTACTGGACCTTGAAGACGGCTGATCAGTGGCTCAGTCTGCGACTGGACTTCATTGGTTCTATGCTCATTCTGCTGACTGCCATCCTGGCCATTGCAGAGCGCAACCACATCTCCCCTGCCATTGCAGCCCTCTCACTCAGTCAGGTACATTAGTGCTGCTGATACCGCATTCTATGTGGAGGCGTAGTGTCTGTGTCTGAAGCCATAGCATCAGCTGGTGTGCTGCTCCAGCTTTCTGCACAGAAAACCTTGTGGCTAGGCAGCACTTCAGCAGCACATCAGCTTATGCAGTCATGCCACGCAAATAACGCTGTCTTTCTGCAGGTTCTGGACGTCACTCAGTTCATGAAGTATGCAGTCCAGAGTGCAGCCATGTTTGAGAGTCGCTTCAACAGTGTGGAGAGGATTTTGGCGTATGCCAAGCTGAAGCCAGAGGCTCCTCACCACATCCTGGGCAAGCAGGCACCCCCTGAGTGGCCTCAAGCAGGCGCCATCTCATACAACAATGTTGTCATGAAGTACAGGCCAGAGCTGGAGCCTGTTCTCAAGGTGCACTACAGCATCTGCCTTCTCTGTCGCCCCTGACTTGCTCCATGCTGCTGTCAGCTTTTTCCCCCATGCCAGTCAGCTGACATAAGTTCAGGCTGCAATGTACAGCATACACATTTTGCTGCATGATCATCGTGTGCTGCAGTGGTCTGATGCTTGCATGAGGGATCAGTACCATGTTGAAGGCTGGGTGTCTCTAATGTGACTCCTGCAAGAATTTGCGTTGTATACATAGTGTCACGCGTCTGCTGCTGCTTGTTGAAGGCTGGGTGTCACCAATGTAACTTCTGCAAGAATTTGCATAGTATGCACAGTGTCACACATCTGCTGCTGCTTGCCTTGTGCCTCTAGCCTAAAACCTAGGACACATGTTAAACATTGTGCAGACACCTGTATTGATGTCCACATGTGACCCTGCGGACCCAATCTTGTCAAGCTGACACAGATCCAATGTGGTCATGTCACAATCTTGACTGACTTGGCAGCTTGTATGCTGCAGGGAGTGTCCTTTGAAGTGGCAGCAGGCGAGAAGGTGGGCATTGTAGGCCGTACTGGCAGCGGTAAGTCCAGCCTCATTGTCACCCTCTTCAGGATCGTGGAGACCGATGGCGGCTCCATCACCTTGGATGGCTTGGATCTACAGAGTATGGGCCTGAATGACGTCAGAGGCAGGATCGCTGCTATTCCACAAGACCCGATCTTGTTCAGTGGGACTGTGCGCTCCAACTTGGACCCTTATGGTCGGTATGAGGATCATGAGATATGGGATGCTCTGAGCCATGTAGCTCTCAAGGTACAGCATATGTGTCAAGGCCCAGCCAGCATTGACAGGGGC
>JAABUH010005242.1_pt1 | contig 10264 bp, 8 predicted proteins | sample 5559121 | NCBI WGS metagenome assembly JAABUH01 (sample SAMN10711871, study PRJNA513364) | rock metagenome | isolation source: Antarctica rocks | place: Antarctica: Victoria Land, Battleship Promontory nord | collected 2015-12-28 | reverse complement strand
CAGCTTCTCATACCGCAAGGCACTCTCGATCAAGTCCTGAAAGTCGCGATATGCTGAATAGGGTACGGACTGTCCGAGAGACCGGTACCGCGATCACCACAAAGAGCGTCGGGTTGGATTGATGTGCTGAACCATGCGTGTTCCGACTTGATGCGAGCGGCTGCAGCCTTACAGATCGTGAGTGACCTCGGGCATATGGAGACCACAGCCACGTTTCGCATGTGTAGACAAAACACTGCAGGCCCAGAATATGAATTGACTCATTTATTCATCACTTGTATCATTGTAGAAGCATTGATCCAACTTTGCGAGAAACATTGTGCTTTGCAAAGACCACGCAATTACTGCTGCGGCTGTTGTCAGCAGAGGTTGAACTTGACATACGTACGTAGAGTCGTAAATTGACGAGGCGCAGTCGTTTTCCTCAGCCACAAAGCCCCAGCCGCGGCTACCTTTCTTTTCGCAAGGACATGTCATCGTACTCCATGCCTCTGCCCAATACTGTGGACGGCGAATTCAGAGGCTGCCTGTCGTCTAATTAGCTTGAACTAATATCTAGCGCTTCACAGCTTGGTACGAGATTTTCCCGTTGCCACCACGTAGCTGCCTGCTCGCCCTGAATCATTCCCCCCATACAGGAGCTAAATTCCCTTTGATTTGGCCTTAGGCGGTGAAGTATGACTGTATCGAGTCTGCCTTGACCATATCAGCAAGTGTGATATGGTATTTGTATCTTGAGTCACCTTCATCGAGTCTTTCTTGATTGTCGCATATTTTACCATCAATCTGTCATTCGGCCGAATGATAGGGCAAGAGGCTTTCCTTATTTTTCCTTCGCAAATCTTTTAAAGTCTCTTTATCTTTCCTCCAATCTATTTTGCTTGGACATTTCCGCGAAGCGTTCTTTGCCGTCGCTGAACACCTTACACCAAGAATCTAAGCCCACCTCAAGGATTTTGCTCTCTCATTTCAGGTGAATTCACACAGAGTCTTCAGCCACGAGATTGGCGTTTGCAGCAGCAATTGTGCTTATACGTGACAAAGATGACCATCAACGATGCTGTACGGGCTTTCAAGCAAACAAATATGTCTAGCAACAACTCGACGGCCGGCATTGCTCAGCTCCCAGCAAATATGCTGGAAGCATTCATACCTGGCTATTCCATCATCTCCAGGTTCTTCCTAGATGCCCTGGGCTTTGACATCAACTTTCTTGTCTCCGTCTGCCTTTTGGGCTTTGGTCTGGCAACGGCCTTGACGTACGCTGGGAAACATGCGTATCGCCTGTTTCAAGAGTACTGCATGAGCTTCATCAGGATCGATTCTGATGACGACATCTATGAGCACATTATGGAATGGTTGGCCAGCCAGAAAATCTCTATCAATTCACGCAAATTAATGGCTAGATCTGGTCGGGAAAATGCCTGGGACATGGTGGACGGGGATGTTACTGTTCAAGAGCTAGATCCTAACACATTGATGAACTTCAGTAATTGGGATGCCAAGGTTCCTCCTCGTTTTCAGCCGTCCTTTGGGAGCCATCTGTTCTTCCACAACGGCCAAGTTTTCCAGTTCAAGCGAGAGGAAAAGCAAATCATGTCCTCTTCTGGTTGGGGTGGGAGCATCATGAGAGATGACGAAAACGTCACCCTGACTTGCATCGGGCGCTCTACCCAACCGATTAAGGATCTCATCAAGGAAGCTAGGGATCACTATCTCGATAAAGAGAAGTCGTGCACTGTGGTTCGCCGGCCATGCCCTAAGGAACATAGGGGAAGAGGCCGAAGCGTTTGGATGAAGGTTGCCACGCGGCCTTCCAGGCCAATGCATACTGTCGTTTTAGACCACGACCAGAAAAATCGCGTCCTTGCGGATATCAATGAATATTTGCATCCATCCACCCCAAAATGGTACTCTAATCGGGGAATTCCCTACAGGAGGTACGTCTTCCCGAGATCAACACTGCATGATTGATGCGTGTTTTCACAGCGGGCAATTTTCTTTGGGAAGTTGCTGCTAAGTTCATAGTATGTGTTTAAGAAATGGAGTGCTGACTTTTAACTCACTTTAGAGGATACTTGTTTCACGGTCCACCTGGGACAGGAAAGAGTTCCCTAGCATGGGCTATCGCTGGAGTATTCGGCTTGGACATCTATTGCATTTCTCTGGTGGACCCGACCCTTACAGAAGAGGATTTGGGGATGATGTTTACCAGTCTTCCGCGCCGTTGTGTTGTTCTTCTCGAAGACATCGACGCAGCAGGCCTGAACAAGCGGCAAGAAACCGAAGCGACAGAGCAACCTAAAGACGAGGACCCCGCCTCGAAGATGGGCTCAGAGATCACCAAAGCTTTCAAAGCTGTGCAGAAGAGCGACAAAGACAGGCAAGGCATCACGCTTTCTGGTCTTCTCAACGCCATCGACGGAGTGGCTTCACATGAAGGCAGAGTCCTCGTGATGACAACCAATTTTCCTGACAAGCTAGACGAAGCTCTTATCAGACCCGGTCGCATTGATATGAAAATCCCGTTCACGAATGCTACACGTAACCAGATTACGGAACTCTTCACTCGGATGTACTCCCCAGACCCGCCCAAATCGTCCGTCCAAGAGAAAATTACCCTAGGACCTATACCACTCAAGAACGAGAAGTTGACTAATGGAACCGTCACCACACCAGCCCTCAACGGCCATACGATCCGGCCCAAGTCTGACGACACACCACCCGATACACCAAATCAAGCCAATACTCCAGTAAGATTCTCTTCGCCTGCTAATAGTGTCGAAGCGATAGCTGTCCAATTTGCAGAACGGCTACCGGAGCACACCTTTACGCCGGCTGAAATCCAAGGGTTCTTGCTAACGAGGAAGAAGGAGCCGAAGCGGGCATTGGAAGAGGTCGAGGCATGGAAGGAGGGCGTTTTGGAAGCCAGGAGAAATCAAGAACTTGCGAAAACAGAAGTACAATAATAAGGGAAGGAGGAAGGCAGAAACGATAGATTGAATCGAAGCATGCAGACCAAGGACTATTCGTACCACGCATTCACCCCAGTAGCCCGCAGGACTGAGTGCTACTCAGCCATGGAACCAACCGATTCAGTCCTGCGGGCTGCTGAAGTGAGTGCGTGGCACGGATAATGGCGACGAATTAATGCTTTTGCGTGGCGTTCAGGTCTTTATTAGAGGGCGGAAAATTTGATTGTTAGTAGATGAGCTTACGAGAATATGATTTGAAGGTATCGAACATATGCTCTTATGAAGTTACAATTTCCCCACCAGCACGTCCAGAAATGAACTGTACACTTGACGAGTTAACTTATCCAAGAACGCCCTATCTGGTCAACGGAAGTGCAGTACCAAGGATTTGGTTGACAACCTGTGACAAGGGTAATCTCAACACAGGGACATGTCGCTGAACACTCGCTCGCGGCTGCTAAGGTTGGCTAAGCGGCCACTTGAAAACCAGCATGAATGAATTCTTGAAATATATATTGGAATAAGAGACGCTTAGTATCGATAGACGGTCTAATGGCCTAGTGGTAACCTTGCGCATCAATCGTAATTGACCAAGATAATAACCCTGCTGCATCATACCTTAAAGGGTGTGACCTAGGGTTAGCATCTTGCTGTATCAATGGTGATTGATCGACGTTAATATCACTATCTGTTAGCCTAATCCCAGGGTTCTGGGTTCGATTCTGCGTTGAGACTTTCGAGTTTCGACCTGGGGATGAGTAGGGCTGATGAATTTCAGTTTCGAACATCTTTTTGCTTTTTATTTGTTTGCCCCTCCCCTTGGCTAGCCTTCCTAGTAAAAGCGCCAAAGGGCGGTGATAGAGGAAGTCTGGACATTCGTCATTGACTCTGGACATAGGGACTGGGATTGGGCCTTGGATTTGGACAGTATCACCGGATCACGAGTTATACACGAATGGGAGGTCGTATTCAATATTGTCAGCGGAGGAAATATGGCATATGTTGCTTGGTGAAGGCAATGATGGTAGTCAGTCAAATGCTCCGTCCATTTCCATTTCCGGATAATAATAGGACCTGCAGTTCAACGCTAGGCTTATGTTCTGTGTTACATGCCTCTAGTGGGCTTCTATCTCTGAGTGTCTCATGCGAGAGAGTACCAACACCGAACAAAGGGAAGTTTTAATGTTCAATGACGAACCTGATAATACAATTACCGGACAAAGAGCATTCCTCATTATTCGATTTCATTGTTCGACTTGCCAACACTTGTATCTCGCGACTTCATAACGTTTCTTCCTAAATTTTAATCGTAAAACTCACCTCTGTTGGCTCACTTCTTTTGCCATTTCGAGAGCCTGCTTTCCAAGAAATGGCAGACTCAAGCTCAATAGCCCCTCAGGGTCGAACCAATTGGAGGGAGACCCTCAGAGGGTACCCCGGAGATCAGTCTAAGTGGAGAGAAACCCTTAAAAGGTAAGTTTTACCTATACCAACACAGCTCTATAAGCCATTCCGCTAACATCTCGCAGGTACAAAGGTACTGAAAGCGTCACGCTATATGTAGGACACCGGCAGAAAGCCTTCCACATCTACAAAGACTACCTCTGTGAGCGATCTGCCTTTTTCAAAGCAGCTTTTGATTCGAAGTTTAAGGAGGGTACCGATCTCACGATGACGCTCCCCGACGAGAAAGTCAGGAACTTTAAACGCTTTGTCGACTGGCTCTACATCCCACCCTTTCTCCATCATCCTGAGGACGCGAGGGATGTGCGACTGGATCATCTGATCGGCTTATATATTCTCGCCGATAAATACGACATCCCCGAGCTGGAGAAGTATGTTTGTGACCGGATATTTGATTACGCAAATAATCGTGACCAATTCAAGGCATTCACGCCCTGGCCTGATATCAAAGAGATTTCCATGGTATACAAGCAGCTCCCACCAAATGCTGGCCTTCGGAAGCTTTTCGTGGATTGGTTCGCTCGGGGATTGTGGCCAGTCGGCTTCGGCCCGTGGAGGACAGATGAAGAAAAGGCTTGGCTTATGAAGAATCCAGAAATTGCAGCAGACTTAGTTGGCGCCTTGATTGAGCGTCATTGCGAAAGCACAAAGTACCGAAAACCCTTCCCAGAGGAGATTCAATCCAAATACTACGGTACTGTGGGAGATGCAGGTGATGAGACACGGTGAGTCTTTCAAGTTTCTCGGCCTTCATAAAGATTTGGTAGGCAATTGTTGGTAGGGGTTTTAGAAAACTTGACCGCCATCGTGGACTCAATTACCAAAACAAGTATTGAAAGGCTGACCAAGTGGGCAAACTATGAGACAGATTGTCTCTCGTTGTTAAAAAGGATAGAATCATATGTTTAGCCTACTTCTCTTCACCAATACTTGCATTTGCTACTATAAATCTTAAGCAGACTTCATAGTCTGCCTTGCGTGGTGTTGTGAATAGGTATTGATATTAGAACCGAACAGATTCCTAATGAAGATGGGCATCATTCAGTGTCGTGAAGATACATGTGCGGTCCAGATCTATGCCGTAATTTTTATGAATATGAATCTTAGTTCGATCAACAGTAGTCATATCTCCAGTGCAACATTGCAGCAAAGCCATTAAGAGGCCGCAGAAATCTTCATGCCGAAAGAGGAGGAGAGATTTGTGGAAGAGGGGTGAAAAAGGACGATGTCTTCTCGTCCAACATTCCAGTAGGAGGGTTCTCGTCAAATATAGAGGCGTCTTCTGAGTATCCGTAGCACTTTGAAGGCTGAGACGAAGATGAAAGGGATGGAAGGAAACATTTATGCAAGACCGATGATCAAAGATGCAACTCGATTTGGTAAGCGATTTTGATCATTTGGATGTGTCCTGGTCAAATATTAATGAGCTTCTTTCATATAAGTCAAGCGGGTGCTTCTATTTGGACCCCAACGCCTTCAATGCACGCTGATCTAAATTATGTACAAAAGACCCGATGAGAGCTGTTCAAAAGAGAGTGTAAAGATATGTGAAAAGAATGAAGTCGCCGCCAAGGATTGTGATCCGCACACCGAGGTTGTCGCTTTTGTCGCTCTTTACTGACCATATTTGTAGTTCGAAGGGAAGCGGGCGCTACGCTTGCTGCCAGCCATGACCATGATGCCGCCGGAGCATTTAGTACCAGCGGCAACCGGGATCCAGGTGACAGTTTTCGACGAAGTACACGTCCCGATTTGTTTACCATCGGGGGAGCAAATTGATTGTCCGGGTTGAGAGCAAGAGCCAGTAGCGGCACCCCCAGCCGCTGGAGCAGCGCCCCCAGAGGTAGAGCCCGAGCTTGAAGAGCCTGACGAACCTGATGTGCTGCCGCCGGAGGCCGCACCGCTTGCAGCAGGAGCACCGGCAGCGGGAGCACCACCGGCCGAAGGGGCAGCGGAACCTCCAGCACTGCCACTGGATCCACTAGAAGAGCCGCCAGCAGCGTTAGTTTGGCTGTCAGGGGCACCACTTCCAGAATCAGTCCCCGAAGATGTGCCAGCTGCAGCACTTGGAGCCGCGCTTGATCCACCGGCAGCAGCACTGGGAGCAGTACCCGATCCAGAACCGCCAGCCGCATCCCCCGAAGAGGCACCTGAACTAGAACCACCAGTTGAGCCGCCCGAAGTAGCTGCCTGAGTACCAGCACTACCGCACTTGGGGCCTGTGGGAGGAGCAAGTTGACCACTGCCAGCCTTCTCAACAGAAGAGCCTGGGCTCGGGAATTGTAGGTCCATAGAATCAGTCGTCTTGCAGTCAGTTGTTGGGACGTTAGCCACGAACATGGCAGGGAAATTGGGTGTAGCACGCTCCGAGAGCTCGGGGATGGCGTAAGTTTCATTGAGTGACATATCACGCTTCTTTGAGCCGCCAGTGACTTGTATAGCCGCGCAGTTCATATACATTTCGCGGTTACCGATTCTGTTGAACCATGTCCACGCTAAGGTGTATTTGCCGGGGTCAACGCCTTGAGGGATGGTATAGGAAAACTTATCAGCTCCATTTCCATTTGGATTCTCCGGTAAATTGCCAGCTGCTTTAGCGGGACAGCCACCCACAATAGAGTGGATAACCATCCACTTGGAGTTCTTTGTAGCCGGTTGGTCCTTTGTGAGAGAGACTTGACAAGAACCACCGCCATGGACAGCGGAGCCTTTGAATGAGAGCTGCTGTTGAGACCCAATCGCCATGTTCGTTACAGTTCCCCCCGAGATGCTTGTGGCGCCTTTGCATGGGAAGTCGGACCCCGATGCGTCAAGAGGGCTGCTATTGGGAGAGCCGTAGGGTGGAGGGGTGAGTAAAATCATGTGGGCGTTGGCCGAGGTGAAGAAGGCGACAGCCGAAGCAGCGAGGACTGATTTGACTGAAGGCATGTTTGTTTGATTTGACGAAGTTGGATGTTTTTGCTGTTTTTGATAGCTGGCTTTTTGTGAGTTGTCAGTTTTGGAGTGAGTTGAGTGTGTGAGTTGATGTGGGATGAGGAGATAATTGCAAGTTGAGAGGGGCATATTTATACATTCGAGATCAGAGGAGGGAATAATGGAAGGTGTAGATCAACAAGGAATGTGCGGTACAATGAGGAATGTTACTCGCGAAACAATGGCCATGCAGGGTAGATTGTGCATAATGGGGATTGTAAAAGTCCTCGACAATGATACTCGATGTGTGTTGAAAAGAATGGACAAAGGATGGAGGGCTTTGGACAACAGAATCAACAATGACAGAAAGACATTGGCATACATACCTTTTGACAATGAGTACCTCCAGGGTATTTTGACGGTCTATGTACGCGGCGACTGTTCTTTGTAGAGTGTTGAATGATCGTGGGTCCGCACCAGGCGTGACAATTACAAGATGAGAGAAAGAAAAGGAAAGGAAAGGTCTAGCCTTTGGAAAGAAGCGAAGTGTCGAAAGTAGATGTGATGTGTAGGTGAGAGTAGGAGAGAAAGTAGGGTGGGTAAAAAGTTGTTTAAGTATCAAAGTTTCACGTTGCACGGGTGCCCATTCAAAACAGGGCAGATCCACTCCTGAATGCACGTCCGAGTGAAGTGAGGGGTCCGCCCCTCATCTTTGCAAGGCCACGATATTCCATTGGCGTAGAGAAGCGCGAGCACGACAAGCTTCTCCTTCTCGCTGTTTCCGGCGGCTGCACTCCGGCCGTGGCACACCGTGATCAGGAGGCGTGCATGGAGCTCTCCCCGGTGAGGTGAGACGTGAGGGTCAAGCCACTCGACCAGCAGGAGACCTGCAGCATCGTTGAATCTGAAGCATGGTGACACCTGATGGACTCGGGATCCTGGCATCGTCACTGTCTCCTGACAACATCCAGGACTGTCTCTGGTAGGAGGACCGAGTGTTCGGGTACCTGCATCTTTGCCGAAGAGCCACCGACGGCCAACCAAGGTCGGACGCTAACGGCCATGGGAACGGTGATGTCGATCACGGGGCTTTACTAGGGAGTGGAGACAGTACGCTCAAGGTGTGACGCTTTAAAAGTGCAGAAGAGTGGAGGAAGTAAACGCTGTATGTAGATGCGGACGTGAGGTGAAAGGGCGTCTGAATATAGAAACGAAGACTGGCCAATCATAGCTCGAGGCAGGGGTCGTCGGGAGATCGCCACTGCAAGTCTTGGCACCACCTGCATTGCGACCTTTTCGAGCGGTTGGCTGAGCGCCCACTCCTCCAACATGACCTGAAACACTTGTGACGCCTGGTATCTACCGGGCGACAAAGTCACTGTGGACTGCGTGTTTCATGCAGGCGTCGTGGTCAATGGGCATTATGCGCCTTGTCGGTCAGGTCCACTCAAGTCCTCCGAAATTGGGCTGTATGAACCTTTGCTTAAAACGAGGCCTCCCTTCGCTCACCTTGATATACTGCATTCCTCATGGCTAACGAAGACTCATCTCCTCTATTGCCAAGAAATCGTCCTGGCGACGACATGCGCAAACGCTCGCATTTCTGGGTGCAACGGCTTTCAAGCTTTTGGAGGACAAAACGAGGCTCAAAGGCGAAATACTCGAAGCTGGATGCTTGATATCAACATGAAGACACCGGGAATTGTTACGACGAAACTTGACTCGCCTTACTGCTCAAGCAGTCATGCAAGTCCGACACCTCGATTCTCGTCGTCTCTCCAAGTCGTGCCTTCCTCGAGCAGCGTTTCTCAATTCCACCATGGCCACTGCAATTGTTCTGACAAGGGAAGGTGCCAACTCCTGCTTTGTTGTGACCCGCCATTGTAAGGGAACAATCAGCGACACCATCAATCTCACAACTTATATACGTTCATTCTTCAGATGCTTATCAAGATCGTGAGATATCTTATCTAGTTACGAGTGGAAGACAGCTTTACATAGCATCGATCACGTTCACTCTTTTCTGAAGTGGAATGCAGGTGTAAGAGGTGAACAGAAAGAACCATCTACACTCGCTTCTCCCCAACATTTCCCGTCAAGGCCAGACAGAACTCCCTGTACACGCTATCGCCATGCCGGTCTCTCCCTGGCCAGGTGGTTCCGTCATGTCCGACACAATGCGGCGTTTCTCTAGGCCGCCTACAGGGCGAAGACCCGGTGGACGTCGTAGAGAGCCGAGAGAACTCATCTTTAGCACCCTCCATCCTGCCTTTCAAAGTCTTCGAGACAAGAATAATATCCTCTGTGCCGACGAGAGCCTTTGCGAGGAAGACAAGAAAATTGTCAAGAACTATGACGCTCAGCTTAAAAGACTGTTCAATCCCCGTCATCCTTGTGAAACTCTAGCCATCACCATCTTACGCAATGAACGTGCCGAGACACTCGAGAAGATCAAAGCCTCGAAGTGCGGACGCTCAAAGCTTATCATGGAGCATTCCCAAGCTGAGCAAGTATGGCAAGCGGTCAACATGCCGTCGGACGAAGAGTACGAAATACTTTGGGATCGATTAGATCAAGAATTTAAGACTTACTGGCAGTCCCTAAAGGCAGACACCGATTCGACGAAAAGCAAGAAGTCGTCGGAAAGCACCGATCATTTGGGCCTTATGAATCGTTTTGGAGTCGATGAAAATCCAGCGAAAGGAGAAGCAGCTGGCGTGGGAGATCAGATCAAAGCCGCAGGCAACAATACTTCAAGCGTCCAAGTCACCGAACGAGAACTCGAAAGTATAACACCGTCACAAAGCAAAGCCCCATCAATCAGATCCCTCGACATCACCTGCCAGGCTCCCAGAGAGATGCCCAGCCAGGTGTTCAGCAGCGAAGGATCATCCACAGCAACAGAGCAGCCC
>JAABUH010005241.1_pt1 | contig 10264 bp, 12 predicted proteins | sample 5559121 | NCBI WGS metagenome assembly JAABUH01 (sample SAMN10711871, study PRJNA513364) | rock metagenome | isolation source: Antarctica rocks | place: Antarctica: Victoria Land, Battleship Promontory nord | collected 2015-12-28 | reverse complement strand
CTGTGGCTTCAGGCCTGCCGCGCGGAGACGCGCCGCCGCCAGGGCCGTCCAGGGTGCTGTAAGCATACAGACTGCCTCGTGCTGTGTGCGCATGCGCTGCACATGCGGGCGGGAGGCGAGCCCTTGAGCTGACCTGTCGCACCCGCGGTCATCGCCCTCAGCGACGTGCGCTCGTGCTTGACATGCGCCGGACTGCAGGCCGTGCGGCAGCTGCTGGCGTCCATGCCTGCGGCGGGCGGCATCACGTTCGCAGACTTCCGGCGGCGCTTCATGCTCCTGCCCTCGTCTGACCTCCTGGTGGGGGAGCGCCCAGAATCCTTTCCTTGCCCTTGACAAGCGGCCCGCCGACCTGTGTCGGCAGGGTTGGGAGGTGTGGCCATGTGTTTTTGGATGGTATGAAGAGCAGGAGCAGGGCTGCTCCTCATGCAAACCCTCCTAGGCCCCGTGCTTGGATTGCTTGTAAGGGCTGCACGCTGAGGTGCTCCGAGCTCTTTACCAGAGGCATGCGCAGGGCTTGAGATGCCCTGGAAGCCTTTGACAGGCTGACGCGTGCCCCCTGCAGGTTGACTACTGGATGCGCGCGGCCTCCTGCGACATCGGCGGCTGCGTCATCATGCACTGCGGCAAAAAGAGCAAGGCGCGCGCACAGGCCAGGCTGGGAAGAACGTCCCCTTGGAATTCTGCCGCCGTTGGCTGGGTCACAAAGCATCAGATCCTGGCACGGTGGCAGCTGTCGCTCTCCGCCCTATGTGTCCGCGGTGAAATCATGACTGCATGAGTGGCGCACTGAAATGCTGCATCGGCCATAGTCATTTTAGCGACGCCAAATGAAAGAAAAGAAGGCCGAGCGGGAGGCCCGACTTTCCCAGGCGCCGCGCAGGAGGCCTGGCCCTGGCGCTGCTGCCAGCCATAGCGATATTAGGTGCGTTAAAGCAATGAAGACAAGGGCGGGACGCCCGACGCGCCCAGGCGCGCCGCGCAGGAGGCCTCGCCCTGGCGCCACCTGGCGGCGGGCGCGGCGGCGGGCGCGGCGTCGCGCACGGCCACCGCGCCGCTGGAGACGCTGCGCCTGCAGGCCATGGCCGGCTGCCTGGAGGCGCCCGGGCTGCTCGGCGCCTTCCGCGCCACGCTCGCGCGCGGCGGCTGGCCCGCGCTGTACAAGGCGCGGCCGCAGCGCGGGGGCGCAGGATAGGGTCAGGCTGGGCCTACCCTCATTGTGCACGCGTTAAGCTCGGCCGCAGAGCGCCGCCCGATCCAGGCCCCGGGGGCCGCTTGCCAGTCTGTATGCAGCCGCAGGCCCCAGAGGCGGCTGGAGGCGCGCGCCTTGGGGGGGTGATGCGTGTGTGACCTCGGGCGCTGCATTATGTGGCTCGTCGCGCCGTGTCAGAAAAGGCCCCAGAGTAGGCTGATGGTTAGGTTCCTCTTAGCTAACACGCTGCCGGGCGCGCCGCGCAGGGCAACCTGCTCAACGTGGCTAAGAGCGCGCCGCAGAAGGCGATTGATTTCTTCGCGTTCGACACGTTCAAGGCGCGCCGCCGCCGGCGCGGCCGCCGCCGCGCATTTCTTCTTTGCCCACCCTCGCCCTCTGCTTCTGATAACGACCCTGAGAGCGGGCCGTGCACGCCGCGCGTCCCGCCTCTCCTGCGCGCTGCGCGGTGGCCTGCACTGGAGGGCATTGCCCTGCACGCGTGTGCGGGCTGCGTGTGCGCCGTCAAAGAGCCGGGGAGCGCGGCGGGGCAGGGGCTGCTGGCGGCGCGCGGCGGCGTGGGCGTGCTGCCGACGTTCACGGCCGCGGGACTGGCGGGCGCCGTGGGCTCCGTGGCGCTCTACCCGGTGCGCGCGCTGCGCGCGGGGCACCGGCCTGAGTCACTGCCGCTGGCTGGCGTGCGCGGCGTGTGCCGTGCTGCAGCGCCTGCTGCCGCAGGGGCAGAGCACGCTGCACCCACTTGTCTCGAAAATCGTGCGCACGCGTTGGTGCGGCCCCCGCTCACGGAGCCGCGCTCGCGTCCAAAGCGCCCATACCCTTGTTCTAACCCTGTCTTATTCAGCGCCGTACCCTATGCCCACGGCGCTGCGCGCGCGCGCAGATGGAGGTGGTGCGCTGCCAGATCGCGACGGACGTAACAGGCACGTTCCGCGGCCCCGCGCACGCCGCCTCGGCGCTCGTGCGTGCCGGCGGCGTGCGCTCGCTGTACCGCGGGCTGCTGCCCAGCTTGGCGGCCATCGCGCCCGAGGCCGCCATCACCTACGGTGCCGCCCCAGTCAGGAGCATGCGCTCTGGAGTGCCACAGGGCCCTCCCTGAGCGCCAGCGGCAGCCCTGCGCCGCTGATGCACGGGCTCTGCGACCGCACCAGGCTGTGGCACACATACCAGCAGGGCTGCCTGCCCCCTTTGTTGCCACGGCGCACAAAACGCGTGCCCGGCCGCATGCGGGCGCGCCGTGCTGGGCGCCCGCAGGGCACGGCGGGCAGGGCGCGGCCTACAGCCGCGCCCCGGCGCCGCGTGCCGCGCGCGCGGTCACGACGGCGCGCGCGCCGCAGGCCTGTTCGACGTGCTGAAGCGGGCGGCGGCGCGCGTGGCGGGCCGCGCGGACGCGGGCGTGGTGCCGAGCGTGGCGTGCGGCGTGGCCGCCGCGTTTACGGGGCAGCTGGTCACCTTCCCGCTGGAGGCGGTCGCGCGGCGCATGCAGGCACGCGCCCCCCTCCGCGCCCGCATCGGGCGCCTGCGCCGGCGCTCCTGCGCTGGCGCTCGTATGGCTGCCGCCGCAGGCGCTGTCGTTCAGCGGGTGCTTGGTCTCCTCCTTTCCTCTGGGGGCGGTCGCGCGGCACGTCCAGGCACAGGCCCTCAATTCCACAGGCCTGGCCCTGTCGCGCGGCGCGTGCAGGCGCGGAGCCCCATGGCTGCCATGTGGGGTGCCAGCGCCCCTGTGAGCATGCATCTGACACCAGCGCAGGCTGCCGTCAAACGACCCGAAGCTGCAGGCTGCGGCACTGCCTGCGTGTGACGCCGCTCGCTTGCTTCCCCAATGTAGGAAGGCCCCTGCTCTTAGTGCACCGCAACGCATGCGCCCTCCTCCCACCCCCTCCCCCGCCATGCTATGGCATCGGGCCGCCTTCCTGCACCGTGCGCCGTGCAGTGGCCCGGGCGCGAGGCCTTATGCCCGCCGTCGCCGCGCGCGCGCAGCGCGGCGCCGCCGGCCAGCAGGGCGTCGGCGACGTCGTGCGCGAGCTGCTCGCTCAGGGCGGCGTCCGCGGCCTGTACAGGCGCGCGCGCGCTCTGCGCCCCTGGGCGCCCCTACCGATCTGCCCATGCGCCGGGTGACTGTGCTGGTGGCTGCCAGCCCAACAGGCTGCGCAGGGGGTGGATAAGTCTGGCGGAATAGTCGCATGAGTGTCTGCTGCTCTCTCTGCCACCGTTGCCTGCGAGTCTTGGGACACCTGAGTTGCGACGCACTTGACGCTGCCTGTGTCCGCCTTTGGCGGTGCAACAAAGCGTTGCGCGCGCCCGAATGCGGCTGAGCGCCTCTGGCGCGCGGCAGGGGCGTGGGCGCGGCGTCGCTGCGCGTGGTGCCCATGGCCTTTGTCAGCTTCCTGACCTATGAGGCGCGCATGCTCGGGACCGCCCTCCCACCCACCAGCCAGACACACCCAGACCAGTCCCATGACCAGGCGTGGCGTGCCGCGCGCGTGCGGGCGCCCCTGTCGGTGTGTGTGCGAGAGTGGGTGTCTAGGTAGCAGGCTTGGCGCACCACGCCAGGCGGCGCCGTTGGTGTGCATGCGCATGCTGTGCTGCCGCAGCCCCACGCCAGAGCGGCACAGCAGCGTCGGGCTATGCCGTGCGCGAGCTGGCGCCCACGCGCGGGCGCGGCGCGGCGCAGGCCGTGCGCATGTGGCTGACGCAGCAGGACGAGCGCGCGGCCGCGCGCGCGTGCGCCCAGGCGATCCTGCCGCCGCAGACCTGCAACCCCTTCCCTGAGCCGGCGTGACGCCTGCAGCGCGCGGACGCCCTGCGAGAGGCCGCCCAAGCGGCGGAGGGTGGCGGCGCCGCGCGCGCGCTAGCGGAATGATGCATGCAGCCTGGCGTGCATATACATGTGCCCTGTACCTGTTGCCGCACGAGCCTCGTATACAGTATCTGATTCTGTACAGTCTGATGTGCCTAGTTGGTTGCCCTGTTTTGCAGGCCTGTAGTTGTCTGGATCCTGAGGGGACCATGTAGTTGGTCTTGCACTCGAGTAGACGTGAAGAGGAAGAGGCGTAGTACATTGCTGGTCCCAGGAGCCATTCTTGTCGGGAGGCACTGGCACTGGTCCAGTGTGCAAAAGCTTGCCAGCTGCAAAGCCTGCACCGCGCTCTCCGGCGAAGTTTGGTGCACTGCACCGCCAGCACTCGCCGCTTAGGCTTGGCGCTTGGCAATGCAACCGTCCCAGCCTGTTGCCAGGCGAGCAGCCTGTACTATGACGACTTGCAGCAGCCATGGCGGCCCTGCTGCACCTGTCAGGCGCGCGCCACACCGCGCGCACCCAGGCGTGCGTGGCCGTTGCACGGCTGCGCGCGCGCAGGCATGCTGACAGCCTGCTGCTGTATGTAGTGGGTGGACGCGCCCGCTGCCCGCGCCGGCGGCTGCGGGGCACAGCAGGCGGGCCACAAGCAGGGGCTGCCGCGCATGGAGGCTCCAGGCGCGGCCGCCCGCTGCGCGCACCCGCCGTGCTCTCAGCGCTGCGCTGCCTGGCACTGCTCTGCTGCGACCCTGCCGCGCCGGAGGGCTGCTGGCGGGGCCTGCTGCATGCTTGCCGGGCCTGCATGGACCCGCTGCCAGCGCGCAAGCCAGGGAGCCCGCCCAGCCCAGCCGGCTGCGCGGCCGAACCGCAGGTGTGCAGCGTCGCGTATGGCCAGGCAGACGTGGATGAGCGCAGCTGGAGCGACGCGGCCGTCAGCGAGGGGGTGCGCGCTCCCCGCTGTGCTGCCCGGGCGCTGCGCCTGTGCGGGGCGCGCGGCGACCCCTGCCTCAGTTCGAGCGCCTGGCCTGCGAGGGCAGGGAATGTGTGCACCTGTCCTGCACCTACACCTAACAGAGCGCCCCTGCTGAAGAGAGCCCGCTGTCACTCGCGCTACAGCACACGCTGTCTGAGCCCCACCCGCACCCGCACATGCAGGCGCGGCCGTGATGCAGGGCGAGCCCATGCAGCGAGTGCACAGCAGCGCAGAAGGCGGCTGGGCGGCTGCACCAGGCCCGCCTCAGGCGTGAGGAAGCAAACCCGCTGGTGGCAGAGCAACATGCAGGCTAGCAAGCCGTGATCTGCGGGGTACGGCAGGGCCGGCTGGTGCAGTGGTACCCGGGCCACATCGCGCGCGCGGAGCGCCGGCTGCGCGAGCAGCTGGCGCTCGTGGACGTCGTGCTGGAGGTCCGCGACGCGCGGTGCGCGGCACGGGTGGCTAGGGACCCACCACTGTCGCAGCGGTTTCGCCACGATCCTGGCCGATGTTCTGGCTGGGTACGGTGCGGACGTCGTGCTAGAGGTCTGCAGTGCATGATGTGCGGCACGGAGAGCGAGGGGTTCAACCCGCCGCTGCTCCAGCGCTTGCGCCACAAATTCGGTGGGCCGACGCGCTGGCTGGCGGCCCAGCACCGCGCGAGCGCAGCTGGGCTGCTTGCATGTGGCCGAGCGGCCTCCCCCGCCGCGCGCGCGTAGACCGCCGCGCCGGCGTAGAGCGGCGAGCCGCCGCGTGTGGCATCGCCTCGCGTGGTGCTGCTCGGCTGAGCGCGGGCGCTGGGCCGCTAGAAGGCTCCGACGCCAGCCCTGCGCGGCTGACCCCGGCGGCGCGCGCGCCAGCATCCCGGCGGCCACCGCGCACCCGTCGGTCGCGCGCTGGTGCGGCGCCAAGCCGCGGCTGCTCGTCGTGAACCGCGTGGACATGGTCTCCGAGCGCGACCGCAGCGCTTGGGCCGCGCACTTTGCCGCGGCCGGCGAGCGGCCGCTCTGGACCGACGGCGCGTCCGGCCTCGGCGTGGGCCAGGCGCGCGCCCGCTGTTGCCGGGCCGCCAGCGGCGCGCCTGCCGCGTGCGCTTGCCCTGCGGCCGAAGACAAGCAGGCCCGGCGGCGACGCGCATGTCGACTTGCTTCAGGGATCGCATCGGCAAGCCCCGTACCTTCTGTTGCAGCCATGCCACAGCATGGAAGGCCGCAGCTTGGCCCCCAGCCTGGCATGCGTCAAGCGCGACAAGCAGCCGGGGGCTAGGTTAAGGGCGCTCCTGGCGATCAGCAGGTGATGAAGGCGGCGCTGGGCGTGAGCGATCGCATCAATGAAGCGCGCGCTCGGCGCGGCCTGCGCCCGCGCCCGGTGCGCGCGGTGGTGGTCGGCTTCCCCAACGTGGGCAAGAGCGCGCTCATCAACCGGTGCGCAGCCACCCGCGCCCGGCCCGCGCACTTATCGCGCCCGACGGCTCGCGCGCACACTGCCCCGCGGCCGCGCGCGCCGACTTGCCGTGCTGCTGGGCCCCGCGCTGCTCCGAGCGGCGCGCTGGGCGCCCGCCATGGCCAGGGGCGCACGCAGACGCGCGCCCGCGCGCGCAGGCTGCTGGGCCGGCGGCTGTGCGAGAGCGCGGCCAAGCCGGGCGTCACGCGCGTGCTCAAGTGGCTGCGCATCGGCGGCCAGCTCGACCTGCTGGACTCGCCCGGTGCGCGCGCGCTCTGACCCTAACCCCGGCTTACCCTGCCAGGCTCAGGCCCGGACGATGGGCGGCGGCCCTGCCTTGCGCTCGCGACCGCGGCGAGCGGGCGCCAGGATGCTCATGAACGGCCCGCGCCTTTGCGCCCGGGCGATCCGCGGCCAGCAGCGCGGCTGCGCGGCCCGGGCGCGGGCGCGCATGCGCGCTGCCCGCGCCCGCTGACGCGGCTCAGGCAGGCCGCCCGGCGCACGGCAGCCGGGCGCGCCGGGTGCGTATGCGCATGCAGCGTCGGCGCATGCTCTGCGGAGCCGGGCGCGCAGCTGTCGGCCGGCGGCGCGTGACGCAGCGCGCCCCGCGCGTGCGCAGGCATCATCCCGGGCAGCTTCGGCGACCAGCGCGCCGCACGGCACCTGGCCATGTGCAATGACATCGGCGAGGCCGCCTATGAGGACTCGCTTGTCGGCGCCGGGCTGCTAGACGCGCTGGCCGCGCTGCCGGGCGGCGCCGCCGCGCGCCGCCGCCTGGCCGAGCGCTACGGCGTCAATTGGGCGCCAGGCCTAAGCAGTGCGCCCCGGCTGCCGGGCAAGACGCGCGCCTTCGGACGGCAAGCCCACTCCCGAGCCTGGCAGTGCGGCTGACACGGACCATTCTTATGCAGCACGCGTTGGCGGCACTGCCCCTGCAGGCCGGTCATGCGCCGGCGCCTGGCGGCCGCCCCAGGGCGCCTGGCCTCGGCTGCCTCTTCTTGGTTGGTGGGGTAGTAAGTATTCAATGCGCATGCTATAACCTGGTGCGCCGCATCCACAACCTGCATAAGATGCACGTCCGTGCAAGGCGCGGCCTGGCGTTGGCCAAGCGACGGGCCGCGCTGCGCAGGCGAGGACTACCTGCTCGCGCTCGCCGCGGAGAAGTTCCAGGGCGACGCTGAGCGCGCCGCGCAGCGCCTGCTCAAGGACTTTCGTACCGGCGCACTCGGCCGCATCGCGCTGGAGCTGCCGCGCGGCCAGAACAGGGGGTAGATTTACGGCAGTTTCACGGGGTTGGCAGAGGGCGTCGCAACTTCCGCTGGTACTTGTAGTGCGCGTTGCAGGCGGCCATCAAAGTCGCAAGACGGCGAGGCGCTGCTCGCGTGCGCCGCTCTTGCCGGACTTTTGCACGGTCTGTACTGAACAGTCTGGCAGTCCTTCGTGTTGTCTGGCGCCAAAGCAGGGTACTGTGAAAAGCAGGCGGCTCGTACCAGGCCACAGGGCTGCTCTGTATCTGCGGCGCTGCTACATACACGCTTACAGCAGGCGGCGACATGCAATGCACTGCCAGAGAGTGCGCGGTCACGTCTGACGCACGTGAGGCTCGCAGCGCCGCCGCTCCCACCCCCCGGCACACACAGCACCGCACGGCGAGCAGAACAGGCAGCACGGCCTGCTCGGGAGCGTGGAGTTGCAGCGCCGCTGGGCGCGCCGAGTCGCCACGGCGTCCCCGGCAGCGCGCGTCTCAGTCGTCGTCCTGGAACTCCCTGCAGCCCCGCGGCAGGAGGTTGGCATGGGTGACGCTCAGACACGCGCGCCGCAAGGCAGCACGCCGCCTGCGCTGCAGCCGCGCACCTCCTGTCCGTCCACCGCGGCTGCCGGATGGCCTTTATCTCCTCCTGCGCGCGCCGCGCCCCAGCTCTGCGCTCTGCGGCGGCAGCCTGCCCAAGCAGGTGCGGCAGCCTGCCCGACCAGGCTCCCCACAGGGCCCGGCTACGCCTGGGGGCGCTCGCGGGCAGAGGCGCGCGCGTTGGCGCGGCCAGTGGCAGGCCGCGCGCCTCGCTCAGGTACTCGCCCGTCTCCTTGAACGTCTGGCGGTTGAGCTGGCGCAGCTCCTCCAGGCGCGCGTCGTCGCGCTCGTCGCGGCTGATGTAGAACAGCGGCGCGCCGATGCCCACCGCCAGGCCCAGCACCGCGCCCGCCACGCCCACCTGCCGCGCGGCCGCCCCGTCGGTCACACGGGGGGCCGCCCGCTCCATGCACGGCACAGCACCATGTGCCATGCCCAGGTGTTGACGGGTTCAGGCAGGCGGCCCTCTGAGAGCGGGAAGCAGAGCGCCCTGCCGCGCGGCCGAGTGCTCCCAAGCGCACGCCGCAGACGCTCCCACCATTGCCGCAGGCGCTGCCCGCTGGGCCTTGCAGTGCTCAAGTGCAAGCACTCCCGCAGGCCACGGAGCCCAGGCACGGCAGCCCGCCCGGGCTCGCTCACCAGCGTGTCGGGGTCGGACCAGTCGAGCGACAGGCCGGCGCGCGGCGCGGGCAGCCGCGTCCTGTGCTGCGCGCGGGGCGGCTGTGCCGTGAAAGCGCAGGGGGCACGTGGCGCAGCGGCCTGCCTGCAGCAGCAGGGCTGAGCGGGCCGCGCCGCAGGCCGCGCTGTCGGGGCCATGGCCTGCATCTTACACTGAGCAGCAATCGCACAGGTACAAGGGAGGGCGCAGTGGACTGGTGGAATGAATTACAACCGGGTGGACAGAACCGCAACACAACAAGGGGAGCAAGACCCTGGCAAGCCTTAGGTCTAGGGGGCTGCTGGCCGGCAAAGTGCGGCTGATAGCGAAAAGCAAGTCTCGAGGTCGCTACACAGAGCCAGAGAGGTGCAGCCGCCCAAGGCAGCTCCAGCCAGCCTCTCATCCGCGCTCCTGTGGTGGCTTCGGCCACAGCTCATAGCAGCCTGGCGGGGTCTGTTGCAGCCCTGACGAGCCAGAGCGATGAAGAAGCGTGGCAGTAATTGTGGTACGTCCGTAACAGCGACAGTGGTCAGCAGCCGCCACACCAACCTGCTCGAGCGCGCGCGCGCATTCCCTGTGGAGGCGGTCCGGCCGTGGGGCAACGCAGCCAAGTTCAAGAACCCGTGCTACTGCGACGTGCGCGCCCCGGGGCCCCTGCCTGTCGCCGCGGCCTGCGGTCGCCGGCGCGCCGGCGGGTGCGCTGGGTGGTGACTGACAGCTGCTTAAGGCCGCGCAGTTGGCCAAGAAGCCCAAATAACAGGACCGGGGAGTTACCAGCGCCTTCCTCATTCCCCGCCTGTGACAGCAGCCGCCGCGATGGCGCTCCCCTGCCCCGGCTTTGAGGGCAGCGAGAAGCGGCTCGAGGTCGACTTTTCCTTCGGTTTGGGCACGCCGGCGGGCGGCCTGCGGACGCTGGCGCGCCCTCAGCTCGACGGCCTGCTCCAAAAGGTGCGGGGCGGCCTGATGCACGGGGTGCTGCTGGCGGCATGTCGGAGGCATATTGTGTGTACGTCCTGATCGCCCCGCAAGGAAACCGGTCTGATGTTGATGGCGCGGTTTCCTGCCGCAGGCCGCCTGCTGCATCGTGTCGCGCACCTCCAGCGCGCACGTCGACGCGTATGTGCTCTCGGAGTCGAGCCTGTTTGTGTATGCGGACCGCCTGGTGCTCAAGACGTGCGGCACCACGCGCCTGCTGGAGGCGGTGCCGGAGCTGTTGGCGCTGGCCGCCGGGCTCGGCCTGGCGGCGCGGCGCTGCAAGTACTCGCGCGCCTCGTTCCTGTTCCCGGAGCACCAGGTGCGGCGCGTCCCCTCGCATATGCCGCGTGGGGTGTGTGGCGTGT
>JAABUH010005239.1_pt1 | contig 10264 bp, 10 predicted proteins | sample 5559121 | NCBI WGS metagenome assembly JAABUH01 (sample SAMN10711871, study PRJNA513364) | rock metagenome | isolation source: Antarctica rocks | place: Antarctica: Victoria Land, Battleship Promontory nord | collected 2015-12-28 | reverse complement strand
CTGCATACTGTGACAGCTTACAAGCATTGGTTTCAGAGTTTAGATATACCTGTGGGTCTGCTTGTCTGAAACAGTCATCCAGCACAAGCGAGACCTGCAACCGCATGTCCACTGGTACTACCGCGCAGAACAGTAGCATGGCATGGAAGCTGATGTCAGGAAGCTGACACATCAGCTTCCTGAGATGGTCCTGCAGCGTGTTGACCCGTCCGCTGCAAGGACTTCCACAGCAGGTTGCGGGACCCATGCTGCTTATCCTTATGAGCTGCTTGCAATACCTCGACGAGGTCTTCAAAAGCATTGAGCACCTTGATCTACGTACGTATAAATGTCACACAGTGGGTCTTGCATCACTGAGAATGCCTTCATGAATTGATGGGTTGATCAACAGTGCCCATATAGCTGCTGGCTGCTAGTGAATAAATGTGTCAAGCCAAGTTTTTTGTTTTGTTTTTTCCCCCCATGTAGCCTCTCTTTGTGTAGCTTGCACTGCAATCTTAGCTTACAATGCACGTGAGTTGGTATTGCAACAAAGTCATTCTTCTCTGCCTATATAGCCTAGCAGAGTCAGCTGCTCACAAAACGGTATGTACCAGATGGCGTTGTACGCAGCAGCTTTGACATGTATATTCCATTGATGAGCAGGGCTACTTACTGTTTGCCCATGCTGAGCACTGCATGCAGTCTGAGACAGCGTTTGCATGATGTAGTCAGCCACACAGTTTCAGCAGGACTGCTTTTGAGAGTGCAAACAAACCCGGAAGCAGATAAGGGCTTGCACATGCTGTGGTTGCTCTTTCTGACGCCCGGCCCAAGTAGGATCATGAAGCTCACCTGCCTGCAACACAAACACGTGCATGACTAAGCATCACTGATGACAGCAACCATTGAAACAGACGCAGCGTTTTGCAAGTTGCGAATGCTCAGCATGCGCTTTCTCAGAGTGTGTTTGTACCCGCCCACTCAAGCATTTTAGTGGAGCTATGCATGGTTTTGAATCTGATTCAGCTCATCATGCTAAGAAACAGCGTTTGATTTAGTTGGCATACAACAGATATAGAGTATGTTAGCAGCATGAACACTGTTGCTGAGCTAATAACATAAGTGCTCAGTATCATGATTGGGCGTGTCATATGGCAAAGTATAGCTTGAGTATCCCCACATCCACAGGTTTCATACAAGAGTAACCTTCACAATGCATATGTCATGCAGTCACTGCTATTGCTATGGGTGCTGGCGATTGGCATTCATCAGGTTCTGCTCATTGCTAGGCAAACCTTTGCATCCAGATCAGCGCAGATAGCAGTGGTCAGCTCTTCAAAGGAGCTCATCACTTGACCACACCACAGGTAGACTGTGTCTGTGACCTCGAGGTGAGGAGGAACACTTTCCTCAGGTTGATGTCTGAGTCTGCGCATGCAGGGACTGTTGCCTTTAGGCGCTGCGCCTTAAGTAATGGGTAATCCTTGGAAGGCTCAAGCCATTGTAACAGACTGAGTTAGAATTCTCAAGCACTCACGGGTCATTTGGTTTCCAACTATTCTTAGGTCAAGTTCTGTGGCAGCAAATCTGCCTCACTGTCGTGAGGATCTTCTTGAAACATCAGAGAATGATGCTAGTGATTCTATTCTTTGCTGCCCCAAAATGGCATGCATTGCAGCTAGCGTGCTTGCCTTGGCCAAGGCATTTTCTTAGTTTGCCAAGGCATTGAGAGCAGCACAAAGCTCCGTTGAACTTCGCCTAGCCATGTTAAACGCAGCAGGTAGGCATGGAAGCTTGATTGTTCATTGCATCAAAGAATTTTGCATCGAGCTACTAAGCAGGGCATACGCATATTCTGGTACACTGCAGTCTGTGGGCATATTCTGGTACACTGCAGTCTGTGGCTAACCAGACCCAATGCAAACTACGTATCAAGACGCTGAAGTTAACAAGGCATACTACGCCTAGCATCATTCCAAACTTGGTCGTGAAGCACCAGCAGTAACATAGTGGCTCAAAATCTGCAACTTCAAAGTACACAACTTACTGTATGGCATGGTGTAACCTGTGAAGGTCGTGAGCTCGTGTAAGTTGTGTGAACTGTAAGCTGCTTAAAGAGGGCAATCATGCCTACCACAGCGTCTGTATCGACGCCAGCGAGAACCAGCAGTGTACTCAAACGTCCATGTCTTTCTCAACCAGACTTGCCGAAAGTGTCCTGACACTCAGCTTCTTAGTCATCATCTTTGCTGTTGTCGCTGATAAGTTGACCAGAGAATTAGCAGAAATAGGTTCACTGTTCAGAGGCTTCTTGCCATGCATGTCCATGGCTGACTGTACCATTGGCTTGATGACCTTTGCCAGCTTCATACACAGCTCCTGCAGGTGGATAGGATGCTTAGCAGTCAGTGAGTGGAGGAGTAACGCTTGCTGACCATCAGAGTTCTGTCTGCCATAGAACTCAGCAGATTGTGCGACACGTTGCATGCCACTAACGGTATAGTGTAGTGCTATAGGGATGTAGGAAATCTTGGCACACATCTGCGACAGACTTGTGTATGTACGCTTTTCGAAACTTATTCGGTGGACTGTGACAAATGGCTGAGCAAGTCACTACAGGCACATTGTTGGAAAGTTGTGTACACATGCAGTGCTGCCAGTGCAGGCACCCTTGTGAAAGAGTGTACAGTTAGCCACAGCTGATGAAGCAAGCAGAAACACAAATGAGGAAGTAAATCATACCATCAGATGAGATTCTTGATGTCTAGAATTCTTGCCCCTGCTGTTGCCACCAATGCGTGACCACATAGAGTCCACCTCAATTTCGTCAGCAATCTTGGGATTTGCCTGCACGGCAAGTTTGGCAACTCAGTCATGTAGTGTGGACACAAAAGCAGGGGCTCAGCCTCTGGACCCATTGGCCTTTGTCTATGTGCAATGCGTTCATATACCGCAAAGGTCTACGCTGCCGTGTTTTGCTTGGCACCACTCAGCAGGGGCTGCAGTTTGACTGGGATGCAATGCAAACACTGCTGTCTTGCTCAGGCTTGTGCAGCACCAGTCTTCTACAGTCATGCAACTGCATACGTGATAGTAGGCAGGAAAATAGTATTTGCAGCAAATAGCAATGCCTCGCTACATCATGTATCCACAGAAGCTGACTCATGATGCCATAGCAAGATTGTTCGTCGAGGGCAAGTATGCAGGTGGCATTGTTACCTTGAGCACATAGACATGGACAAGGTAACATTCAGAATTCCTGTTTCTGAGGCAGTGTGAGACTACCATCTCAATTTCTTCAGTCACTTCTGCTTTGGTACATATAAGCCTCAGACCCTCATGATCTTGTACCTGCAAACAGCAAGAACAGGGGCTTGCACCTATCATCATCAAGGAGTTGCATTACAAACATGTGCACAAGATGAAGACCATACAATGCTACCTGCAACTGAGGGACTGTGGCGCCGGTCAGCAAGTCAAGTCAAGCAAGATGACAGCCATCACAATCACAATCATGCAGAGCAGATAGCGGCCTCATCTGCCATAGAAGATGCCAGTTTGAAAACCACTGACCATAAAGGTTAACCCAGTCACCCAGACACCGCGGCTGAATGGATTGAATGAAAAGACAAGTGAGCAAGTGAGCGAGGAGTGAGTGAGTGAGTGGGTGCGTGCGTGCGTGGGTGGGTTGGTGAGTGAGTGAGTGGAAGAGTTGCTGAATGCGCTGGACAGAACAAGAGGCACGCAGTGCAGCCTTGACGACAGATGAGCTGACCTGGAGCTGCTGCTTATCTTCTCAGAACAGGATGCCAAAAGGTTCAGCAGCGCCCCACATGGTGAGCATCAGGAACAGCAGAAACCACTTCACATCAGCCACCAATGGCTGCAAAGTGTCCAGAAAGGCATTCTTGGTCAACTGGAACGCCCTGCAAAGAATGTGCACAGTGAGGCTGCTGGCCACACTACATCTGATGTTGCATCTGCTGATGCACATACCAATGTTGCTGCATGTGACAATTGCGCCAAACGACTACGGACTGATGCGCATATATTGCAAGTGTGTGTTGTCACTGGAAGGTTTGCAGCATCAACGTACATGCACTGATTGATACTCCTGTGGTTGGGGTGAAGGAGGACATGTAAAGATGAAGAAAGACAGCGTTTACATTGCAAAATACTGTATTTTGAGCCACAAGAGGAGAGTTAGGTATGGGGTGTCTACAACATGGCCAATACGGCAGCAACAATGTCCGGAGGAAGTTTCCCACCAGGTGCCTCGAGTTGTGATTTGGACACAATTGTGCAATACTCAGTGACAAGAAGCCATGTGGTCTGTGCAACACAACGTGGCAAGAATGCACACCTCAAGAAAGTGTGTTGCCAGGTCCGTGAGGTTGCGGATGCTGAAGCACCTGTTTGCATCATGTTGGAGTGCTGCGGGGAGCTTGATATAGATTGATGAAGTCATGCCCGGCAGTGTCAGGGCCTGACTCGCATCAGTGATGAGCCCATGCTTTGTTTCCACCAGCTGCAACAGAGTCAAAGACAGGTCATCATCCTAAACCACAGCATCAACAAGGGATCACGCATATCTGGTACTGATGGAGTCTGTGGGGCAAGGCGTACATTGTCAAGGTGCAGAAAATCTGGAGTCACGCATTGTGTGAAGCGCTATGACAGCTTCCTGAACAAAAATGTATGCTGGTTGTAAGTACAAAGGTAAACCCAGTTGTATTGCACAACCTTGGTGTATGCAGGCAGCTATGCATGGTTTTTGGACAGGATCAATCCTGTTAGACAGTGAACAGTGAAAGAACAGAACAGCCACGAGGCTCTGCTGTCAAAACATCTTTTTTAGCATGTACTGAACACTACTTGCAAATATAGTTGCAAAGGAATCAGCACATTGGAAACCGTTTCAGGTACAGGCAAGATAGACAAAGGCTTGAACAGCATTACACAACCAAGATATAAAGCAGGGTGGGGCAGGGCAGAGCAGAGCAAGAAATGAACTGACGTGGGCTCACCTGAAAGAGCAACACGAAGACCTGGAAGGCCAGCAACCAGACCATGAACAATGCAAACGTCAGTAGCAGTATTCTTCTGGCCCACCTGCATTCATCCATGCCAGTCAGGTCTGTCTGGCATGCATGGCAACTAGAAGCATGTTGCTATATATTGCATGACTTGCAGTGGTCATAGCATGCAAGGACCAGGGAGCGCAAATCTTGACAGTCAGCAAGTTGACACTAGGCCAGATTTAGGCTGGAATCAGGTAGACCGTGTCGGTCCTGTAGCAATCCAGACCTTGGTAAGGCAGAACACAGTTGAGAGTGCAAATGGTAGACACTCTCCTTTGCAAGCAGAGACTGAAGACATCATGCACCAACATGTCATGGCAGCAGGCAGTGCCTTTTTGTGACATGTTGCAGAGGCCAATGCAAAAATTCATCGTGCACAAAGCAGTAAGTGGTGCCCACATATCAATAATATCCCATCAAGTTGCATATGCCAGCACTATATACAATGGTGCCAAAAAAGTGATGCCTCTGTGCAATATTAACAGAAGAAGCTTGTTATCATGGTACAAGCTGCAGACCTCACCTGTCATTTGTCCAAAGAATTACCTGCACCCACATCCATGTGACGCTGCTGTCGTCTGCTTGGTAATGTTAGGTGAACAACATGGGACTTGTCTCCTCTAGGGACAAGCCTTTTGGGTACAGGGACAAACCATGCAAGCTTGATATGCGAGTTTGTCATCATCGGGCTTTTGATGATTGACTATGGGGAAGTTCCCAAGGCTGGCAGGCCTGTGGCAAGACATGAGTATGGATATATTGTGTTTTTGGGACTCTTGTACATGACTAAACAGCCGCCTGATGCGCAATGCCTGCAACTGCTAGGTCCGCCCAAAGGCAGGAACAATGCCAGGTCTGAGATCTGCTGTTAGTTGGAGCAGTCGCGAACTGTCATTCATCGATCGTATTCAACCTGCGAGAGCAGTTGTCGCAAATGCCTCTCGATATCAGCCCTATCAAATATGCGACAATTGCTCTCGCAGGTTGCACATGAATTGAGAAATAGCGTCGCTCCCACATCACTGGATTTCAGCATGGTCTGATCAAAGCACAGATGATCCGTTGCCTGAGATCGCCAAAGTGTGCCAGCAGAAAACATGCGAACGGGGAATGCAGTGCTGCTCGGAGGCGGTCACTCGGCTATTGACGCAACAGGCATGCATGGCGTGCCCGTGATCTGCCTATAACGCCAGCAAGTTAACGAAAGCCAAAATTACTAGATTCCCAAACTGCCTTTTGCCAAGAATGAAAGTTTTGTGACAGTTTGTTGAGAGACAGAAAGGTGCTCTGCGAGTCTGGACAACAATTCGTGACCATGAACATGAGCGTTGCATTGTTCAGTGGTCTCAGTCGGGCGGCCGGGCGCTCGTTGCGGACTGGCACCTTAAAGTCAGGCAGGGCACTCGCTGTTGGACTGCGCAGGCCGTTCAGCACGGTTCTTGGAGTGCTGCCCGGCGTGCCAACTTCTGGATGCACGGTGAGTTGCAGCAAGTGCACTAACAGCCCATGCTTGTGTGTCGGTCTACCCTGGACCCCTGGCTCATCATCTGACGACAGCTGTCAGGAACTACTTTCAGTCATCCGGACCTCTTACAAGTTCTCGTCGATACAGAGAAATGAAAGAACATCGACGGAGAGCCTCACGGAGGCTGTAAGATCATCAGTGGCAATTCCAACAGTGCTGGCCGTAGTCCGCCTCTATGCACTTGCCCAGCGTATTGACCTGGATGTACAAGCAAAGCATGAGTCGTTGTCACAGGTGAGCAGGTCGCAAACTCTACGTGGTCTACATCACTGCATGTCATCTAGACTCCAGGCACCAGCAATGCAGCTGTCCTCAATGCTTGCTCGTTTATCTCTTGTACAACTGAACGCATTCACTAGGCAGCGTCTTATCCGAAGACACACAGGAGAGTAGACAGGATGTCATTACACTGGCCTCAACATTTTTGAACCATTGTTGTGGTTTTGATTGTAGGTTTTGGCAAGCCTTGGGCGCTGCAAAGCAGATGCAGCAGCTTCAGAGCTGTTGGCAAGGGCTCTGCTGAGTCTGGTGGCCAACATTGCGCAGCGGCCGCATGGTATATGGCTGGCTGCAGAAAACATCGCAAGGAGACATGTGGACGGTGCCTTCAAGGTGTGAACTTGAACATGTGACCACCTGTACAGCATATTGTGTATGCGGTACTGAAACTCTTGCGCGCTTGACTGGTGTGCTGATTGAACTGTCTGCCATGCGCCAGATGTGGCGTTTGCTGCAACACTGCAAACGCATTCTGCACATCCTTGTTGCCTAGCCATGTTGTTGCAATCCTCATCGGCCCATTGCCTGCCCATGAACTGAGCAAGCTTAATGTTTTGTAGTGGGTGATGCACCTGGTGACTGGTGGGAGTGAGAAGCAGCTTGCTGGGATCATGATGCAAGCAGAGGCTGATTTGGATGAGCTCATTGTGGCATACTCTCAGGTATATTGCAATCACTTTTTGACAGCTGCAGGGACCATTGCCCATTCAAAAAGCAACCATGGAAACTTATGCGCCAACACAACTTTGTGTCAGAATGCATGCCACAACCTTCATATACGATGCCTGGCCAAAACTGCAAGGCTAGCCTCTTGTTATCAGTTCAACACCATGCCATGCTGTGTTCAAGGTGTACATGCAGTTCAGCGCTTGCTGTTGTACCACATGGTGTGTCATGATGGGTAAAGACACTTGTCACGCATGCTGCAGAGGATTGGCAACCAGTACAAGGTGGTTGGAGCTTCTGCTGGCTTGGCCAACCACCTGTGGGCCATCATTCAAGGAGGCTACCTGCCAGCACTGATGAGTGATTTGGTCCCCGCTGCCTCGTGTGCCATCGCCATGGGCCTGCTGGGCTTGGACCTAACCCTGCCAGGGTCACCACATGCTCAGGTGCGTGGCTAAGTAGACTGCGCCGCCTTGAATGCTGTCATATTGGTTGCTATCAACTGCTATAGTGTGAGTGATCTCTGTTGGCTCCTTCTGCTCTGTGTTGATGATTTGTCGTACAGTGTGCTGATCAGCTTTTCCTTTGAATCCTTCTGATTTCTTGGACCCTTGCCTCGCCCCTTTCTGAGTCTATGCTGGTGGTCTGAAGGCTGCTGTCTGTTCTTATCTGGCCTGAGGAGACTTCTTGTCTGTCGCCATGTTGGCATTGTTTGCTGTGATGCAGCATTGTCTGAGTGTCATCTCGAAGCTGCTTGTCACAGGCTAGGATGCTCTAGTTTTTGCATGCTTGAGCAGTACGGCGTCACAGTCTCCAGACACACAACGCATGTAGAATGGCATCCAGTGCCTAGGAAATACTACAACACATAACAGCCAACCAAATTTGCGGCCTATGAATACCCCAGAATATGACTTGCCTGCCTGTGTGCTGCTGCTGGGTCCATATTTAGCATTCTGGGTCTGACCCTTCAACTCAGTACCACATGTGACTGAACTGTGCTTTGGCCTCACTGCTGGCGCTGCAGTATAGCTGTGATCCATCTTGACCAAATCGGCTGCTGCTAGGTTTTGGTCAAATGAACAAACTGATGCAGACCACTCACAGGCTTACGATCATGTTCCATGCTCAGGGTCTCAAAATGAGCCAAAATATCCAAATTCAAGCTGGCGTTTGCACTGACAAGTGTGTTCGTGATGCATAAATACGTTCACAATAACATCAGTAATAACGATAATAACAACAACAATGATAATAACCACGATGAAAACACAGGCTTAGCCAACAGGCATCAGGAGTGTGCATCGCAAGTTAGCTCCCTCTGGACAAACTTTCAGAGCATCACAAATGCAGCCGCTCCAATTTCATTTCATGAACATCAGACAATACAAAATTGATCCAAACAGTCCTGGATTACCACAACGGTGCTGCCCTACTGCCTGTCCGTGCAGCAGCATCTAAGGCAATCTAAAGTCAGGCATCCTGCAGATATGACCATGTAAGCTGAGTATGTAACCAAACAAGATCCACAGTGCATGATGTCTGAACTGAGGATGTGGTTTCTTGTTGAAACGCCACAAACATGCCTTAAACACCTTACGGAAGAACAGACAGAGAGGGTGAGATGCATATGCTTGTTGAGTAAAGACCAGACTTCACTACCATACCACAGGATTGTAATGACGATGGTCTGGCAGAACTGACGTTTAGTGAACAAGGACATGGCCTTGTGACAACCAGACATTAGTTTGCTAGAGCCTAGCAAAGATTTTAGCATAACCAGCCCTATGAGCAATTTCTGTGTTCAACATGCTGTCAGAGGCAAACATGCTTCCTAATTATTCAACCACGAGACAACCTCCTCCACTTTCCCCCTGATGGTACCACTAATGACCCCACAGGGAAGCCCAATGTACCTCGCCCTTGGGCTTTTTGTCGTCAATGCCGAAAGGCATAGTCTTTTCTTTGCTTTTTTTCAAGTACAAATGACAGCATTTGGTGAAAGCTCAGGACAACATGTTGATCAGCGGTGATGCAAGTGACAGTAGGGTGTGTCCGTGCAGGAGGTGCCAGTGGCTGCACACGATCTGCAGCCGCTGAAGGAAGCCCTCACCCTGGCAGCCGCCCCAAGACCAGCAGCCCCCATCAGGGCATCCCCACCTGATGACAGCCCTGCTGTGCAACAGCAAACTGTCCATGTAAAAGACCCTACAGCAACCCCAGCTGATATGCAGTCAGTGGGCAATCATGCCTTTCAGCAAGGAGCTGCCAGTCCAGCAGAGGCCCCAGCCAGTGGGCAGTCAGAGGGCAGCCTTGCCCTTCAGCAGGTATCTGCACCTGAGACCAAAGTCCAGGCTGCTATTCAGGAGGTATCTGCCAATGAGGCAGTATCATCAGGAGCTGCATGCAGCAAGCAGCAGCAGGACAGCACTGCCAGCTCGACCAGAGATGACAAGAGGGTGGAAGTGGAGGACAAGTCTGCTCCAGCAATGGCAAGCATGACAACAGTCAAGCTGGGTGAGCATCGGAAGAGCAGCCTGGCAGGCAGTCCCACCACCAGCACTGCCTTCAATGAGCCGGCAAACCCGCTTCATAAAGAAGAAGAGCCAAGGGGTGAAGTCCCAGGGGTCAGCAGTCAGGCTATGGTCGTTTCAAGCAGCCCTGTTGAGGCTCGCAACAGCCCTCAAGGTGTGAAGGAGGCTGCCAGGCCTGCAGTGCCAGCAACGAGCAT
>JAABUH010005238.1_pt1 | contig 10265 bp, 18 predicted proteins | sample 5559121 | NCBI WGS metagenome assembly JAABUH01 (sample SAMN10711871, study PRJNA513364) | rock metagenome | isolation source: Antarctica rocks | place: Antarctica: Victoria Land, Battleship Promontory nord | collected 2015-12-28 | reverse complement strand
ATGCTTGTCTTGCTTGCCTGCAAGGACTGCCCCAACTGGAAGGAGCACCGGACGATCCTTGCCTGCAAGGACGTATGTTGCAGGCGCACATCCTTGTCTTGCTAGCACCATGTAGTTTAGGGCGAGTGTGCCTGGTACTCCACAAAATCGCCAGCCCCATGCCACGCAACGCTCAGCCAGTGTGTTCACCAAGCAACGCAGCTCGCTGAGCTTCGTCCCGACCAGGGCCAGCGAAGGTGAGCAGTGAGGAAGTTGAGCGGCCCGCGCGGGGGCTGCGGCAGGTCTGCCTGGCCTACCGGAACGACGGCGGCCGCGTGTGCGTGGTGCTGAGCCCCGTGGAGAAGCTGGAGATGGAGGCGCGGCTGGCCGAGCTCATCCCGCCCGCCAGCCGCTTCGGCACGACGTTCGTCGTGCGGCAGGGCCTGCCGTTGGTGCCGGACGACCTGCGCATGGTCGCTGCCGGCTCTGCGGCATCCACCGTCGTCATCTCCAACTCGAGCAGGCGCACACCCTTCTGCCTGCCTGACTCTATATTCCAGGAGGGCTTGCCGCTGGTGCCCAAAAGCCTGCAAAGCATCCAGCAGGTGCCATGGCCTCAGGTCACTGCCTAATGAGTGCAGGCGTGAGCTCAAACGTGAGCGGTGGGTGCGTACATGCTGCAAGGGCTTCAACGGTGCTCGGGCGGAGTCTGCGTGGCGGCTGCGCAGGGGCCCGGAGGAGGCAGATGCGGAAAACGTGCGCGTCGCCGTGCTGCTGGACGAGCTCGACTTCCCTGGTGCTCGCATGCAGCTCAAGTCGATCTTTTTTGTCCTTCTGCTGCTGACTTCAGTGCATCCAGGCCTCTCATGGTGATAGTGTTGCTTGGAAGGCGTCGTGAAGATTATTAGAGCTGTTGCGGGGTGCACAACTGTATGTTGTTTTTCGGGTGCCTGGAACTGCGTCGGTATGAGACTATGCTGCCAAGTGTGTGATGAATGGTGGTGTGCAGGCTATGGTGAGCCCGACACGCGCACGGGCACGGTGCTCGTGGAGCTGCGCACCGCCAACGGCGTGGCGCTGGTCGAGTACAGCTGCTCCGCGCGCGTGGTGCCGCTCAACTCGAGCAGCTTCTGCTCCACGCGGTGCGTGCATGCCCTATCTTAATCCTATGTTCTGCACGGCACCGTGCCCGCCTGCCTGATATGGAACAGTCAAAGGGGCAGCAGCTCGCGAACACACGCTCACAGCCGCGCGTGCGGGCGCAGGGTGGCGCGCATGGTGCGCCACCCCGTGCTGGGCGCGCTGGCGCAGATGATGTGGTCCTTCAACAGCCTGAGCGCGCTGTACGTCACGCGCTTCCCGGCGCTCCAGGCGCGCGGACCGCTGCCCGGCGGCAGGCTGCCTGACACACTGGCCAGCTTGCGCTTGCGCGCTGCACCCAGTCGCCATGCTCTTAGCCCTGTGGCGAGCCGGGCATGGCGTACCTGGAGCCGTCCGAGTGAGGCCGCACTACGTTTGGAAGCAATAACAGTGAGAGCCGTGATCCAGCACACATTGTTGAGAGGTGCGGTGTGGCCTGCAGTATGTTCATGTAGTATGACATGTATTTCAGGGTGATGCGTAAAGGTGTGCTGAATCTTCCAGTGAACCATTACAGAGGCTGGTACTAGTTGCCTGGAATGTGCACATACCTCAAGCAGAACATGCGCAGGGACTGCGCTATGGAGACCTCTTCAAATACTTTGTGGACGCGACTGTCATGGGCCTGTACGAGCCGGGCGAGCGGCGCGTGCGCGTGAACCCTGGCCCAGACGAGGTCGTCGGGCCTGATGACGAGCTCATCCTCATACGGCCGACCAGCGCGTCCGCGGCGGAGTATGTGCCGCTGGACGTGCCCGTGCTGACAGACCCAGGTGCGAGGTCTGTGGGCCTCGTCCCGTCCTGCTGCTCCAGAGACTGAAAGCATGCCGCGACACATATCAGTGGTCACATGTGGGATGTGAGTGAACCATGAGAGGACTCAGTAGCCCGCCTGCTCATGGGTCGACCACGGATTTACGCCGTACGCCCGCGGCTTTCATAAAGCCCGCTCATGTGAGGTCAAACACAACCAATTCTTTGGCAAAGATGTCCCGAAACTGCCTGCAACCGCTCGCTTGACGATGTCCCATTAGCGCAACCCATAAGACCAAGGGATGGCGAAGCAAGCAAAGTCTGTGGCGTGCCACAAAGTGCTGTGATGGGATTGCGGTACTTTGTCACACATGCTAGTCAGGGTGGCAATGCTGCTGCTTGCAGCTTTACCATAAAGCATATGCTGCAACATCTGCACAGCATACCTCCTCATGCGCACCTTTCTCTGCAGGCGACTGGGACCCCGCGGAGTTCTCGCGCAGCTCGCAGGACGAGGTGTTATTTGCGCCCACCGGCACGATGGCTGCGGCCAACCTGGGGTCCCAGGACGCTCGCCCCGCCGCCGCTGGCGCGTCCGGCAATGGCGCTGCGCCCGTAAGCAACGGGTCCGGCAGCACCGCTTATTCCAGGGACGAGTCGGATGCGCAGTCGGCAGCAGGCAGCGCCCCTGCAGCTGCCGACCTGGCCGCCAACGGCGCGTCAGCGCGCGCTGCCGGCGGCGCCGGAGCTGCTGCGCCCCGCAACGGGGCAAGTGCCGACCTGGCGGCTGACGGCGTGTCCGCGCGCGACGACGGCGGCGGCGGCGGCGGCGACGCCAAGGCCGCGCTGGTGGACATGCGGCGGGCCGCGTACCTGGGCGAGCAGACCGCGCCGCGCGCGCAGCCGCGCGAGCAGTGCGCGCCGCTGCACATCATCGCGCCCGAGCTGTCGCCCCGCTCCGCCGAGCCGGCGGTGCGGCCCTCGCTTGGCAGACGTGCTGCATGCACACCACACTTTGCATGCTGTGTGACTCTGTTACCTGCTGTGTGTTGACATTGACTGGTGTGCCTGTCGCACGAGCATGGCGTGCCGCTGTAAGGATGCTGCGGTCTGGTGCATGGCTCGGCAGACGCTTGGGTGCAGTATGCATCGCATGTGCGGCGTCGTCACCGATCGTTCACCTGGTATACCAATACGCCAGAACTGTTACCCCGATGCGCCCGCGGCGCGTGATGCTGCTGCGCCTGGCAGGCGCCCCGTGTGCATCGCTTTTTCTTGAAACGTGTAGTTGTGCATACGAAGCTGGCAGATACAGTTCCGTGCATGCTCACGCCTGAATGGCTGTTGATGACGAGTCTGCAGGGCAAGGGACCTGACTGCGTGTGTTGCGGCGGGGCAGCGCGTGCTGGTGTGTGGCCACGGCGAGGAGACCTTCATGCACGACCTGCTGGCTGCGCTGGACCGCGAGCTGCCCAAGGGCTCCGAGGCGCGCCCCTGCTGGGCCACCGTGCGGTCTCCATGCCCTCTGGGTCTCGATCCTCGGTCAGGAGCTGATCCCCTGGTACACCGTCATGGAACGTCTGGATGCACGGGCGCCGCTCTATGTCAGTCATGCTAGCAAGCAGATGTCCGCTTGCGCCCCATGTGCGCCGCCTCCGCGCAACACGCATCAGCCGCGGGGCGTCCCGCCCACGCCGCTGCTCTGCTCGGGCCGCTCCCGGGCCCCACCGCTCTCCGGGCGGCGCAGGTAACGCTGGTCAGCCAGCGCGACACGCGGGCGCTGCTGGGCGACCTGGCGGGCGCGCGGCGCCTGGCGCGGCTGTCCGTGCTGCACGTGCGCGGCAACCCGCTCAGCCGCGCGGAGCTCGGCGCGGCGGCAGACGTGTCGCGCTTCGGCGCCGCCATCTGCGTGCTCGACCAGTCCTGGGTGCGCGGCCTGCCTGCACGTGTGTCGCGGCCCGAGTACAGGTTCACTTCAGCTGTCTTGGCCGTGAGCGCACACTACATAAAAAGTGATCGCTGAGAGGGCGCTGTGCTAGAGCGCGCGTGGGGAGGTTCATGTATGCATGCGGACTGAGTTTGTCAGCGCAGCCTGACTTTCACTGGCGTGCTGCGTGGTATTTAACAGTGCAAGAGCGGCAGCAATGCTGTGTGAACTGAGCGTCTGGCTGCACTGTGAGCGTCAGCTCAGTGTCATGGTTTCCGCGCGCGTGGCGCAGATCGACCCGGACATGGTCAGCAGCAACGGCATCGAGATGGGCTCCCAGACAGACATGCTGAGACTGGATGCGCTCATCATGACCGTGCAGCTCAACCTCCGCAAGCTGCTGCAGGTCCGCCCCGCCTGCCTCTGACCCGCCCACTTGTTACCAGGCGCGCCGCGTGATAGGCCCGGCCCACAGGCGACGATGGGAGGGTGACTGGGGCGAACGCCGACTCGTGCTGCAATCGTGTGCATGCTGCCTTGTGCTGCCGGCGCACGCTGCATGCGCAGACTGGTATCGGGGTGCGCGCCGGCCAGGAGCAAGGCTTCCCCGACATCAACATCGTGATGGAGAAGGTGGCCTTCGACGGCATCACGCGCTTCGAGGACCGCGAGCGCATGCCGCTCGGTGCGCCCCGGCTCTGCAGGGCCTCCTGCAGGGCCGCCGCTCGCGGGCCCTGCGCTGCGGTGCCGAGCGCCTGCACCAGCGCCGGCCGCTTCACACTGTCTCAGTGCTTGATGTCTGGTAAGGCTATTACCTGGGGGCAGCACGGCAGGTTCAGATCGGGCAGGGAAGCGCGCGCGCTGACCTCTGCGGCCGCGGGGTGACAGGCATGGTGTTCAACGCGACCTCCTGGGGCGCCAAGCTGCTCATGCAGGCAGCATATAGCCCCCAGGCGTGTGCCTCAACGGCTTCCCTTGCATAATCCACATGATGCTGTTGCCTGTGCGGCCAAGGTGTTGGTTTACTGTCCGTGCATAACCTTAGTACCCTGCCTACATCATGCCTGCATACCTGGGGGCCCATCGGCTGGGAAGAGGCTGTTTTCGCCTGCCCAGCGTGCTGCAGGTAATGCGCATGCGTTTGCAGCATGCATGCAATCTTGTCGCTGGCAAGCTTCAACAGCCGGGCAGCGGACCAACCCAGGCTGCATGCGTGCACAGGTGGTGCGGGTGTACCCGCAGCTGATGGCGAGCGAGGTGGCGATCCTGGACGCCGCCCGGCTGGCCGGGCAGGGCGAGGACCTGACCTACTGGCAGCTGCAGGCTTGCCGGACCTCCTGCCTCTGTGAATCACTTGTCTTGAGGTCAAACAGCGATACCTGCTTTTTGCACCGAAGTGGTGGGGGCCATCTGATGGAGCGCAGGGCGTATTGCGCATCACCGTTTGCAGGGCAGTGCCGCCGTCATGCAGCCGGTCGCAAGCATCAGTCTCCCAGCTGAGCCGTGCTCGCCATGCCTGATCAGCCCAGCAGGCGCACCGAGGCAGGAGGTGACCGCGCTGCCGGGCGCCAGGCGCGCGCGCACGCGGTGCACCACACGCTGCTCGGCTGGTTCCAGATCCCGCCCGCGATCGACCAGCCGCTGGAGCTGGCGCTCAACCCAGCGGGCGACGTCTGGCGCTCGCAGCGCCGCGTGTGGAACGCCGGCGACGGGCGCACCAAGCTCGTCTGCCTCGCCGCGCCGCGCGATGCAGGCAGGCCGCCCTGCCCCCGCGACCATGCTGGCCCAGAGCACGCCCTGCTTGGCCTCCTAGCATGTGCTGCACGCAGGTTGTTGGCGTCTGAGGGCCTCAGACTGAGGCACAGAGCTCGCCTGCCCGCCGCGCGTGACACGTGCGTCAGGCCAGCGCCCGTGTTGTGGTGCATGCTTAACAATGCTGCCCGTGGACATGTCTGCACGGCTGCACTGTGCGTGTTGTGTGTCTCTCCTGATTGCCAAGTCGCTCATGTGGCTGTCGTTCTTGTGGTCATGTGTCATAGTGGCAGGCCAACACCTTGTGCTTGCTACTTGATGAACCTCTGATGCTCTTCTTGAGGATCTGGTGTGATCGCGTCGCGCGGCAGACCCTGCGGACCGTGGCGAGGGCGACGCTGCTGCAGAAGCGCGCCGGACAGCCGAAGCTGATGCCCAGCAGGGCGCTTCTGCCGTAGTGTAGGGTGCAAATCTGCTGCCTGTGAACACCTCAGCATGGAGCTACATGCCAAGCTGGCCGGTGCGTGGGCGCTTAACTAATTACTGAGCGCGAGCAGTGGCCCTGAATAAGCAATGCAATGCCAATGCAAAACTTGGCTGTTGTCATATGCAGACAGGCGCCGGCTGGCCACATGGTGCTTTGATTCAACCATTGTCACTCGCTGTGCATGCCCCAGAAGAGGACTGTCTTTCCAGGTGATGAGGCACCCTCTAAGAGGCAGCTACAGGCCTGCATTTCCAGGGTTGCTGCTCAGCGCCAGCTGCGGCCCTGCTTAGGCAAAATGCCTATAATGTGCAGCGCTGCCTGCCGCGGCTGCCATCTGCAGCATGGCAGGCATGGCATGAGTGGCGCACTGCTGGCGCTGACCTCGGTGGGCACAGCGGCAGGGCGCGGCAAGCCCCAGGCAGCATGCCGCTGCTGTCAGCCAGTGCCGGGCGCACAGCAGTACCAAGTGCTGGCATGCGTAACAGTGCACTGCAGCAGGTGCACTGTGCGCCGGCATGCTGTGTCGCGGCGTGTGGAACGCGTTGATGATGCTGCTCCGCTTGCTTCTATTCTGGAGAGGACTCATGTTATTATGGTGCCGAAGTGACATGCCTTTGTCCTCTGCAGGTGCCTCCGTGGATGCTGCTCCTGTCTTCATCTCGTGCTGGACTGCATGCTTGGCCGCACTAGCTGGGGATGTAGGAGGGTGTGCTTTGTTGCAGACCACAAAGCCTGCACCAGCATCCTGCATAGCCTGATGTAGCATAGCGATTGTCCTTTGCTGCCCTCTGCTGACTGCGTGAGGCGAGACTGTTACGGGGTGTACTCTATATATGTATATGTGTTTGAGCTGACACGGCGTGCGAGGTGCTGCGGCCTCCAGCAGCCACTCAGGACACTGCTCAGGGGTCGGCTGGGTGTGCATGCATGCATATGCCGCGATGTCTCACATGAGCTCATAGTAGCCTATATGCCGGCATACCGGAGACATGAGCTCAATGAGGAAGATCTTAAAGAGCCCATCATCAGCATATGTGCTCGGTTAAGGCGATGTCGGGGTGAAGTGCATGGTTAACCTTTGGGGTCGCTTTGTATCTCAGGATCTCCCAGCGCTATACAGAAGCTGCAAAAGGCAGAGCGTGGCTCTGCCTTCAGGTGGCGGTCTGATACACCTGCAGCTGCAAAAGGTGACGGCTGCGTCAGTGGCAAGGCGTTCCAAGAGCCTTCTATACCTGGCAAGCCCGTAGCAAGCAAAGGTAACCTTCACCTAGCTTGCGATTGGCATGTGGTGACCTGTGAGTACACTTGTGACAGGCAGGTCTGTGCTTCCAGCTTGTAGATATCAAGATGCATGGCCGCCAGGTGGCAGCAAGTCTTCGCCTCCTGAGGGGGAGCTAAGTGTTGTTGCTGCTTTCCCTGCTGCCAGAACATCTGTAAGCACTGCCGTGCGGCTCGCAGGGTGCGAAAAGGACACATGGCGCGAGCAGCAGCAAGCGCCGCAGCCCTACTGGCCGCGCTGTGCGCGCTGATCGTGGCGGCAACGCTTGTTGCAGCAGTCCCAGAGGACGCAAACTCTGCGAGCTGCAGGTTCCGGTGCACGTTCCAGCGCAGCCAGTGCTGCCGCTCGTTCGCGCGCACCAACCCCTGCGACGGCAATGCGCCGCCGCCGGGGCACCCGTGCTTCCAGGGGTTCATCGACTGCCAGCAGGGGTGCTACGCAGGCTCAGCTGGGGCAGCCGCATACCCTCCCACAGGTGCCCTCCTCAGAGCCGAGGACGCCGCGCCCGCTCCTGCACCCCACCACCTTTGAAGCGGCTGCCACTCCTCCGTCGTGGCGGCTGCGCTTGCTCCTGCACTGTTGAGGCTGCTGCAACCTCCCGTCAGCCTTGCTGGAGGAGGCGTGCTCCGCATCGGCCTGGTATCGACTGCCAGGGAAGCGAACGGCCCGCACAGGATGGTGCAGTGAGGCTGTGCTGTGCGCTGCCGGAGGCAGCGGCCGCCGCACTGCGTCATGGACATAGCAGGGCCAGCTAGCGCTGCAGCGTGACCCGCAGCACGCGTCCCCGTGTGAAGCTGTACATGCATGCAGTCATTTTGGTAGAGCGAGGCAAAACAGGTGCATCTGTATGGCAGTATGCGTCTGCTCTCAGGAGAAGGTGGGACTGCTTTGTGCACTGTGTGCATGCTTGTATGGGTCAGACGGTGGCTGAGCTAGGTGGGCGCGCATGCGCCTTCATCCTGTGCTTATATTTAGGCTCTTTGAAGCGGTGCTTTGCATGCTGCGGGTGTTTAGCTGCATTACCACCGGGCTCTGAGGTGCGGAGGCGTGGGCCACATTGCCTCATGTGGTAATACTTTGCAGGCTCAAGCACTTTTGTGTCTGTGTGTCTGTTAGGAGTTTGCAGGCTCGTGCTGTTGAAAGTGACCCATGCGCCTGCGCATGCGCCTTGGTCTCTGTGTCGACTCCCTCAAGAGCATAGCAGTCTATACATCTAGTCACATTTCCTTCACTTCTCTGCAGAATCGATGCAATGGATAGCCAAGCTGCTGACAAGATGGACCTCAGATTGCATGGCCTTGCAAAGATTCAAGCACACTCTTGGGCCAGTGGTGCCGGTAGTCTCTGAGAAAAACCGCGCACCAAGCCGCTGTGCATACACTTACCTGATACATGCCGCTGGTGGCACTCATTAGTAGGCACATGTAGGAGTGGCCACGCTGTTCGTGCTCACTAGCGGTTGTGTGGCCAGCCAGTGCTTGGCCTGCTGATGGACCCAAGCCTGTGAGTGGTGAGCACAGACGTCCGCGGGGCTGGCAGCACGGCAGTGGGGCGCCCCATCTGAGCGCCAGGCATGAGCTCCCTGGCGCATGTCACAGTCACAGTGTCCGGGGTGCTCCCTGCGCCAGTGGACCGGGTGTGGCCGCTGGTGCGTGACTTTGGCAACCTCTCCAAATGGCTGTCCAGAGTGGGCAACCAGCGCGTGGACTCCGAGCTCTTGGTAAACCCCTCCGCACCACGTGCAAGCTGTCACCGTGTGTGCAGACAGCCGGCGCATGTGTGCGGCTCCGAGGAATCATGCGCTCCCAACCGCCACGGCTGACGTGCCGCCTGCGCGCCTGCGCAGCCGGGGCAGATTGCGAGCCAGGTGGGGTCCGTGCGCCGCGTGCTGTTCGACCTGAACTACACGGTCGTGGAGCAGCTGGAGGCGCTCGACGATGAGCTGTTTGTCCTGTGCGCCACCCGCACGCTGCAGCGGCGGCTGCAGCTGCCCGCGCTGCGCCGCAGCAGCACGGCCGGTGCCTGCCTTTTCTGCAGGGCATGCTGAAGAAGGGTGCGCGCGTGCAGGAAGTACAAGCTGATCAGCCACCCGTGGAACTCGAGCCCCTTTGGTGCGCTCCGCCCTGGGCTGCCAGCTCTTGGCTACGCTGTCGTTGTTCCGGACCGAGCGTGGTCTGCGTGCCACGCTGCACCTGCCGCTGACCCTGCTGCGGCCTGCGCGCGCAGCCGGAGCCTTCCTCAACTATGTGGGGACCATCCAGGTGCGCCAGCCGGCCCGCCGCGCCTGTCGCTCTGCTCGGCGCGTGACGCGTTCCATGGTCTCACCTCTGACGCGGCTGTTTTACGCAGCTCAAGGACGTCACGATGACCAGCGCGACCTACTTTGAGTGGCACGGCGAGTTCGACACGGACCATCAGTCGGCGGACGTGATGCGCAACGACATCAAGCGCCGCTTCGAGGCCGGCTTTCACGGCCTGGTGTCCTGCGTGGCCGACGCGGCGGCCTCGCGCGCCCCGCCCGCGAACCCGCTCGCAAACCCGGGGCTGGCTGGGCCCAGCGCCGCCGCCGTCTACCACAGCGGCGGCTCGCACGCGGGCTCGGTCGCCGGCTCGGTGCACGGCAGCGTCCTGATGCCGGGGCGCGAGGCCGCGCACGCGCACGCGCACTCGCACGCACACGCGGCTGCGATGCCGCCCGCGGCGCACCTCGCGAGCGCGCCGCCCATGCCGGGCGCGCTGCCGGGCGTGCAGGCACCCGTGAGCGGGCTGCAGGCGCTGGCGCTCGGGGCTGTGCCGGGGGGCCACCTGGGGGGGCTGCCGGGCGGTTACCCGGGGTGGGGCGGCGCCGGCGCGGCCTCGGGCCCGCTCGCCAGCCAGGGGCTGTACTACTCGCAGGGCGCGCTGGCCAGCCAGGCCCTGGCGACGAGCCAGGCGCTGGCCGCGAGCCA
>JAABUH010005236.1_pt1 | contig 10265 bp, 11 predicted proteins | sample 5559121 | NCBI WGS metagenome assembly JAABUH01 (sample SAMN10711871, study PRJNA513364) | rock metagenome | isolation source: Antarctica rocks | place: Antarctica: Victoria Land, Battleship Promontory nord | collected 2015-12-28 | reverse complement strand
ATGTATGGCATTCTTCACTCTGTTGCGACTTGGGTAAAGGCAGAGAAGTCGATTGTCATGGCTTAGCTAAAGTTTCAAAGCATGTTACATGGCATGCATGTTGATGCAACACGTCAATGGCTATAATTGAGTGCTCATCTCTTGGGTTAGATATGCCGGCTTTTAGCATTAGAATGGCTGGGCAGGAGCGTGGACGTCTTTCAAATCTTACTAGGACGGGCAGATTCAATGTTAAAGCATGATCGCGGCCCATAAGGGTTTGGACTACCCCTTGCACAACTATTCGAACACAAAGTTTTCAATGTAAATGTTTCCCGTCTCTATTGCTTCCACTTTCATTGCCTCCACTTCCTCTTCGAGCTCCGGAGATTTGGGCATTTTCATCTTGGCCCATTGTTCAACTTCCTCCTTAACTCCAAATCCAAAGATAATGGCAGTTCCTTGAACGATGGTAAAGGCGAGATGAGCATCTGATATGAATCTAGGAATGATCAGTCCAAGAACCCGTAGGCGACATTTATTCAAATTACTCACAATCCTCCCTCCTTCATTGTCAGCTCGACTGGAGTAACGTTTCTTGTTTGGAGTTCTTCTAGAAAGACCTTAAACCAGCCCGTCGACGCAGGCTTGAAATTAAGGGAGTGAAGATGAGAGCCTTCGTAAAACACGACCTTCGAATTGGTTGACCATAGTTGAACAAGAGCCACTGGCTTTCTGACTTCCGAAGGAGGGTTCCGAAAAGTGCAGTACGCGTGATTGGGGTCGCAACCAAACGCTTTCAAGGCCCCCAGCCCAGGTCGTTCGATAACTGATTTCGCAACCCTGCGCACACGCTGGCAAGGTAAGTTAATTGTTCAATTTCACCTCCTTACATGTCTCTTTCACTTACCTCATCACCAACCGTGCTGAGTCGACAGAAAGTTAACCCATCTTTTGTGTCGATGATCAGGGCAAGGTCCGCGTGACACAATCGAGCCAGCTGATCTGCCTTTTTTACCAAATTTGATTTCCTTCTGGTGAACTGCTGTGTCTTTGCTTTTGCTGCGTAAGTCATACTGTATGTTTCCAGATAACTTGAACGCGACAATATGCAACTCATTGAAGGAAACTGTCTTTATCTAAGACCGATTGAGGGGCTGGTTCTAAAAGACAAGTACTAATATATCTCTGAACTTTCTGCTCCGCTTCTGAATCGTCTCTATTCTATCTTGCTGGTTCCCCCAGGCTCCATTTCTGGTCCCCTGGGAAACAGTTGTGAACGAAGTTCACAGGGTTCCCCTAGATACGGTAGCCTACGAGGCACTCTGACACGGCCTTTGATTGAAGCGATGAGATAGTGCCTAAGTCTCTAAATGTGCACACTTTCTAATTCTATGTATCCTTTGGACTTGCGCACCTACATCCTTAAAACTTATGTACATTCAGTAAGTGTATACCCCCTTAAAGGTATATACCCTTAAATGATATATACACTCGAAAGGTATGTACACTCGAAAGGTATGTACACTCGAAAGGTATGTACACTCGAAAGATATGTACACTTTGTGGAGTTGGCAAAGATCACTTCACGAACTACAGCTCAAGACATCACTGATGGTTTCACTTCGTATGAAAGGTAGACATTAAGCTAAGAAGACCTGAAGCGATCAAAATCCTAGGTATCAATGCTGTGTAGTAGATGAACCACAAAACTATCTGTTTTTATTAATCTGATCTAGAAGACCTCACACAATCTATCTACTCTCATTGTGGTTGAGCCTCAAAACCACTCTCCCGATTACGTGTAGACTTTGAAGGCCTCCTCATATTCTGGCCCTTTCAAGTCTTTGGCAAAGACGTTGTCAACGAAGAAAACTCTCGTTGAGGGCTATGGATTGAGCTGTACGCACCGCGTTCTTGATTGCGAGCCCATTAAGACCGATTGAAGCATCTCAGCGTCTAACTCGAGGTGACTGAGCGTATCACAAGCTTACCTAACCCGTACGATCCTTTGCTGTGCAAGCAGATGTAGTAAGTCTACACGCGTCGTGAATCTGGTGTCAGCAAAGGGAGATGTATAGCGTGGCTCTATCAGTAAAGTAGCAGGTAAAGAGGAATCCTCGTCGTCCTTGCGAGCCCTGGGCTCTTTACGGTCCTTGCAAGCTCTACACGCTCTGCACGCCTTGCACTCCTTGCACGCCTTGCACTCCTTGCACTCCTTGCAAACCATGTGGACCCGGCGGACCATGTGGTCCTCGCGATCCATCTGTCCCAGGAGTCCCGTGTGGTCCTTGCGGTCCTTGCGGTCCTGTTGATCCTGACGATCCTGACGATCCTGGTGGTCCATGTGGTCCAGGTGGTCCTCGATATCCCTGATCTCCTGGTGGGCCGGGTGGTCCAGGGTGGCCACGTGATCCTGGTATCCCCGCTGGTCCAACGGGACCAGCTGCCCCTGGTGGTCCAGGATAACCTTGGGCTCCCTGCGGACCTGGTTGTCCTTGGATACCTGGTGCTCCTGGTGGTCCATACGGTCCCGGAGGCCCCGCAGGCCCCGCTATTAATCGTGGTGGACGGTAGAAGCACTTTTCCTGCTGTCTTAGGCTGCAGCAAAGGGCAAGCAGCAATAGAACCCCCAAAATGATACATCCCACAATAATTCCGATCGTTGTAGCTGAGGTGTTATCGCCATGATTAGAGACTGAAGTCTGAGTTGTAGTTATAATGGCTTGTTGTTCAGTTGTTGCGGCTGTTGCACAATTCGTTGAGGAGCCTAACTGGTAGACAGTTGTATAAGTAGTATGAGGTTTCGTGATGCTAAGCGTTACGAAATAGCCGGTCTCGCAGTTCTTTGCTTGCATGGCGAGACCTGGGAGTTTGATGTCATCAAAGCTGGCATGTTCTCTTGAATCCGAAGGTTGAGGAATATGCAAGCGTGAAGTCAAACAGACTAAGAATACATTTTATTATCCCTAGCCATGACTGAATGGTGTCACTGATATTAGTCTAACCAGGTTCTGGAACAACTGTCTTTGCATGCATCGATGACGACGAACGTCTCATCAAAGCTGCTTTTCTCAAAACAGAACCTCGTAGGATCAAGCCCAATGGGATGTCGAAGAATGCCATATTCTAAGGGAGAAGGCGCTGATTATCTTATTCACATGGGGGAATCTAATTCGCGAAGAGAATCCACGCTCATGCAGTCACATCAAGTGAAGGACTTTTGTCTATAGAATCGGCCATCACAGGGGGGGAGTTGCCAATGAACAAAGTTCGAGTGCAAGAAGCAGCTCGAAATAGGAAGAAGGGACGTAAAAAAGCACGTTCGGCAGCTTCGTAAAGGGGGTAAGAAATGACGAACGAATGGCCAGCTGTGGACAGGTAGCCTTGCAGCGGCTAAATGAAAATGCGAATTGATAGGTCGACAGCGACCATGAATTTCAACTTCATTTGGCTTAGTAGTTACAGATATGCAGAGGCGGCCGTTTTAGGAGATACTATAGGCAACAATTTCTGCCTATATGCAAAGAATCCGAACCAGCGAAGGAAATCCAACTATAAAGTCACTGATACACGATGATAGGTCAAGAGTACTGTCAGTGTGTCATTGAGAGGGCTGGACAGATTTAATACGAACGATTGATATTGTGTAGACTAAAGAAAGATCCACATCCGTTGTTACAATCTGCAGCAAGTGATGAGTACGGTTAGCTGCAAGATTGTGCCCCTTGTATTTGAACATGTAACTTCGACAATGATCCTCGGAAGGATAAAGCGGTGGCGGATTATATTTGAAAGGTTTCGCGAGCGGGCGAGCATCGATGGGGCAAGTGCTTTGGCGCAGGCGAATAGCTTCATGGGCCGCCCCCATGCAGGGCCCGCCTAGGAACGCTAAGCCCGATTGGACTAGCGCGTACTAGTAGGTAATTCCCCCACGTAAGCCAATGCCCGAAGGGCATTTTGAGGTAAACACCTACGCAAAGCAAGCTTCTGCGAGGAGTCGAACTCACGACCTAGAGTAGGGTGGTGAGTAGGGTGGTGAGTGTTGGAATACGAGGTCATATGGGGGCATATTGAATTCCTATTCTTCAACGCAAGGCTGCAGCTCTTAAGAAGCTCAACCATTGTCCTTATACATGATAGCTTCGGATTTGGATTGAATGGCTGGTGGATTGAAACCCCAGATAAAACGGCGGTGCGCCTCATGCTTGTAAAGCATGTCCCGCTCCAGGCTCTCCCCTCCCGCCCCACATCTTCCGCGTCTTAACCTGGAAAAACCCCTTGAAGGCAGCCACGGGAGTTTTAAATGTGCTGTTTGGCGGCGCTAGGACGTGCAGCGGGGGCATTGTGTTGGGCTCAGGTAAGGTAAAGAGTGCGGGACTTTGTCAAGCCGAGGTGGAGGTGGAGGTGGAGATGGAGGCGGAGGTGGAGGTGAGGCGGGAATCACTGATGGTTCATCTTCGTGACTTCTTGAACAAGCTCTCAAAGCAAAGCTTGAATATGTCATACTTTGCCTAACGGTAATATTTACACGCAACCAAAGGGTTTCTCCGCCGGCAACATGAACAACAAACTTTTCCCTCCCCCGGTGGCCATGACAACCACCACTGGGCTCTTTCCCGCCATTATGGCCTCGATCGCCGGCTTCTGCACCCCTCGGAAACGGCTGTCGACACTCATGACTCGTTTCAATTCATCCTCGATCTTGATGCTTCGCAACCGCTTCCATCGCTGCATTCTGCCCTCTTCCGCTTCACTTTCAAACAATCCTATCTTCCTCTTTCCCCCTTGACTGCTCTCCATTCCCATGGCTGATTCAAACCCCAAAAACCGATGCCACATCTCGCTGCAGTGGAGTGGTTGCCTTAGTCCCATCGCCAGTCGGATTGTCATCGACCACGCCTACCCAAGCCAAGATGCCACGGTCTTTCAGCGAACCGTAGCGCTTAACTCCCACGGCTGTTTACCATGCTTAGAGCGTCACAGCTGGCTCCCTTTTTGCGTCCTTCGGCGAGCTTTACTGATCGCATAGAACAATATCTTTTCAAGGTAACAGGGTTTGGTATTTGGGAGTGCTCGATGAACAGCATTAGCCAGGGCACACTAGGTACTTCTTGAATGGCTTGTAAGTCTACAAGCTGCGCAAAGTGGCTCATACTTCTTGGACACCTCCTCGTAATTAGAGCTGGCATGTCTGCAAGCTTGACAGATTGCTAACCGATACCTGGATGTTTACAGGTCGGCCAGATTGTGTCCTCCGAAGCAATGAATTGTACAGGATCCGCCAAAACGCTGAGTCGGAAGGAGGCTCTGCGCTCAGCTCGCCTAATTTCGGGAGATCTGATTTTCAGCCGCATCGCTCTAATTATCCCAATCGAAGACCTCACTGCATGACTTTTTGCTCGGATATAACAGCGCCGCCATGTCCCAAGCTAGACTCCATCTACGCAAACATGGCGGGTTATCGGTTGAACGTGCAGAGGAAGCGTCTACCCCGTTCTATTCCAGCAGTGAGAATCAACCAAGAAACACCAAAATTCCACAGACCTTGGAAAAGACCAAGCTATAGGGGAAAGATGCCAGATGTTGGTGATGGCAGCACAGTAGGACAATTTCAAAGCAAGCGCCGTCAAGGTAAACAGCATTGACGGCCAAATTGACTCTTCGGACGCAATAGCTTTTGGGACTGCGGACGAAAAATAACACCAGTTGAGGGCTTTTGACGAGTTCAATATCACGGACTTGCCACCACGATGGAAGTGTCGTCGGAAACCCGTCGCCAAGGCTTCCGCTATTACGCAAAATACTACCAAACCCATACTCAGACTGCAAAAGCTTCAGGGCTCGCCGCCAAACTCATCGGACTTGGCACAGTCGCAAGAAGTAAGGCAAGGGGTCATAGGAAGATCGCTGAACATAAGAGGTGGTGGTACTCTTCGCAATTCGCCATCGGCTTCGAGTCTTGCGAGCTTTTGATGCTTTGCCCAGGGAAAATCCGAGCAGGGGCTACAGTGCATGCGCGCCACACCATGCACAGTAGGCGAACAATGAAAAAAAATGCGCTCGAAGCCGTCTGGCATCACCCAACAAACCCTGGTTTCCACCAGTAAAACCGGTGTATGGAACCCGCTTGTAGAAGCAGGTCCCATCCGGCGACCGTGTAGTCATCAAATCGCCTGTGAAAAATTTAAGGAACAGATGATAATTAAATGTTTGGTGGAACCTCTTCAACTTCTTAGATCCTTCTCTCTACAAGATCCTTCTCTCTACAAGATCCTTCGTATCGACTTAGAGGTTGGAATAGTAGCGAACCACCTACCATTTTTCTTCGTCGCCACCTCCACCGCACCGAGGGATTAGCATAAGAGGAAGGGACACCGAACAGGCATTTCTCCTTGTGAGCATCAGCTGCAGGTCTACTGCCTTGAAAAGAGCGGTCATTGGTCGGACGAGATACTCGGTCCTTTTTCGATGCCCTTTTTACATCCTTCGCCTTCTGTTCCGTCGTTCGCTCACATTCCTTACTCTTCCTTCATCCTCGCTCGTCAGTCAGCTTCCTGTGATGTCTTCGAAATGACCGGATTTGGGGGTTCGAGGTTTGTTGACTTCGGAGGCGTTGTTGGAGTTGACCCATTATTGTTGTTTGGACTTTCGTGTTTTGGTGTGAGGATATCGTAATGGCAATGGAAGGGGGCGTGGGGAGAGTGTGGGGAGATGCATGAAGAGGAGGAGAAGATTCGTTGCGGGGAAGGTGAGGGAGTTAAGTCTACTTCCTCGGAGGCAGGAGCTGATCAGGAGCGTAGGGTATGATTCAAGGGATCTTATGTATTATGGAAGTAGCGCTCAAAGAAGATACCGATCGGGGTTGAATGTTCGAGCATTAGAAGCATGCGGGCATATCAAAATGGACGTTTCGGGTATATCGACTTCTTGAACGCTTGGGTTTGGGGAGAACGATGCTGGAGTGAATCTACATGTCTCTGGTGAAATTAGATTCATTGGTCAAATCATCCTCCGCGAAAGGTCAAGATAAAACATAAAATTGATCTCAACAGCGTCAGCGGAGAAAAGAACAAGAGAGTTCAGGCTTCAACACAAACTACGCTCCTTAATTGTTTCCTTCTCACGAATCAAACCTTTCATGCAAACAATTGAAAAATTCTCGAAAACAGTGGATAAAGAGTGTGTAGTAAAAACTCAGGGACGGGCTTGTGTTTACGTTGTACCGTCAACGTCCTAAAGCCTCTTGTTCGGATCCGCAAACTCAAAATCGACCAGATTTGAAAATAGCAGGGTTCTTTCTCGGTTCCGAGGGAGCGGACTGCCGTTGGTTGCGAAGCTATTCTGACAGTCAGTAAACCCATTCGATTAACAACAACTTGATTAGACGTACCCTTCTAAATCGTATCGCCACTTCTTCAACTCTTGTCCTCACCACTTCCCTGGCCGAAGCCGATATCCGTATAGCTTATATACAATTTCTAAACACTGCTCTTCTGATGCCGTCTCCAGTATTTCCTTTTCCTCTTTATACCGTTCCATCACGAAAAAGCCCGCGTTATTGAAAATTTCTTCAAGTCAAGCGTATCTGGATATTCTTTGTTAGTAGTGCAAATACAGGGGAGTAGACTAATCCCCTACTGTGGCTTCGTTGTACCATCGCAAACCCCCGGATACTTACTAACTTCTTGATATTCCATTATTCCAACGTGATCGTATATCAAAAGTTGTCAACGTGCTCCTTCACGATGTTATATCGAGGTGAGCTGTTCAGCGGTCCGGGTCAGCAAAGTAAAAGGGGTGGCCGGTCATAACTCTTACTGGTTCTTATGCAAGGGAATATTGACCTGCGCACATGGAATTTCATTGAATCGCTCGATCATGTATCGATATCGCATGGAACGTTGACGGTCGCAACAATAATTCATTAATGAATAATAACAGGGCTGAATCTATTATCTGATCAATTATACAACTCGATGTTGATGTTTAATCTAGTGTTCAGCCCAATCTCATGTTCTGTATCAAAGCTGTATGTTAAAAAATACAAGTTAAGCGTGAAAGTCATGTTCACATGAAGTGAATGTTTAAAATAAATCGAATTATAACGAAACTCGGTATCAGATCGAAATTTCTTACATAAACCTCGATTAGTTACTGATTTGAAGTCAAACTGGCTTCAAATCGACTTCAAATTCGATTTCAACTCTTGCATTCGGCCCTTAAGGTACTGTCAGGGTCATAACAACTTATCATGGTTGATCACTAGGAGGAGTGGAGATTGAACTGGCTACCACACAACCCTGCCCCTCCCGAAACCACCCCGCTACGCCGCCAGCCCATGAGCTGTCAGAAACTGAACTAGCAGCCTTTGAAATTCACCATTTCAACATCTTGGGCAGATCCCTCCCTTCCTGGTGGAAACTCCCGTATGCGAGTCCGTGATGGTATGTCCAGGGGCTGTAGGGTTGGCGCACTGGACGATGTTGTATTCGGTTCTCTCAAGGCTTCGGCTGCGCGGTACAATTGACCCATCTCACGAGGGTGATCATACGTGTACACATTCTATCCCGGACCATCAGCCTGATGATGTCAATATCGCTAGAGGCTGGGAAGGAGGAGCTACTTGTTTGAGGTTGAAGGAATAGATGAAGTGAGTTCCAGGTGTTCGGTAGTGAGTGCTAGATGTTTGAGGGAATACAGGATGAGATGAAGGATTATATACTGCACTCTGCTTTGCTCCTGCATGTGAGTCATGCTTTCTTCGTTATCTGTTATATTGTCCTATCATCCTAGCCATTCATATCTATTGTCGACTGCTCGATTGTGGAATTCAAGGTGCATATATGCGGGTCGTCAAGTGAGCGAATTGGTCACAATCGTCCAGGCAACGGTCTGCAAAACTGAGCGTAGGCTTATCCTAGCCTTCTGAATGCGACCTTCGATGATAGCGTATGTAGAAGTCATTGCGTGGACTTTTGATGAATTTTTGAAGGTGGTGAATCAAAAATATGAAAATTTAGGGGTGCATGGCTGAAAGTGGTGTATGGCTGCCGAGCACTAAGTGAAGATGGGCACGGATAAGGTAGATACCTTACTTCCGTAGGCAGCTTTGCATAAGGTATGGTTAGCTCACTCTTAGCTGATAGATTTCTGGTCCAAAAAAGGTATACGCTAGTAGCCCTATGAGGCTGACCAGTTGCTGGGATTGCCAAAGTCCTTCCATATCAATGTCTGGCTTCCTTATCATGCTGGTTGGTCCTGAATCAGAGGAAATCCACGATGGTGCGCATTGCTTTCAGCAAGCCACTTCCAGAATGCGAAGGCCCAAAACTCGCCCCCTTCAAGGACAGGAAAGCCAACGTGGATTTCGTACGGCTGCTCAGCGATAATGAACAGAATGGCCAGTCGCATGTTTTTGAAGTCTCGATCAAAGGGAAGGCCTACGCGCTAAAGATTGTGAGCTTGCTGTGTCCAACTCCGGTTACCCTGCTGACAGGTTTCGCAGTTCAAGTTCTATGATGTTAATGAAGCTTTATGTCATCTCAGTCAGCAAGAAAAAGCCGACCTTTCTATCAGCGTCGTTCGCGCCCTATCGGACCCTTTCTACAACGAGTGTCGTGCTTATGGCCGACTCATCGAGTCTAAGATGAACGGAACGGTTGCCGCTCGCTGCTATGGTCATATGGCTGTCTCAGCAGACCAGGAAGCACATCTGCGTGAGAAATTTGGCGTGTCCGTATGGGATAGGTCCCACAAAGATGCCTCAGTCCCAGTCTCCAAGAGACAGCCTTTTCGTGCAATCCTTAAGGATCTGATTCTGGATACAGTCCCGCTAAGTAACAAGCTGCTCAACAAGATGCAAAAAGACCTCGTAAGGATGCGAAAGTTAGGTGTCTTCCCGAGGGATATAAGACTGCGGAACTACAGAGGAGGCCTTCTTGTAGACATGAGCATTGCTATAACGGTACCCCATTATCTCTTCGAGGTCGGAAGTGTGCGGAATACTGTATACCTCCTACGGGAGGACATGCTCAGATTCCAAGTGATCAGAGACGAGTCTGAAATTCAATCGTGGGACCGTACAATTAGGAACGTTGAATATTGCAAAAAGCTTCGTGGTTATCCTGATGGCAGGCTGAGGAAACACCGCTCCATAAAGTAGCAGAGAGCATATATTGAAGTGCCTTTCCCCGAGAGTTCTTGATAGTTTTGAACAACATCTACGCGATAGAGCAAGAGAGAGAGCTGGCTGATTGTTGAACCGGCCGGTTCCTTCAGCAAGA
>JAABUH010005235.1_pt1 | contig 10265 bp, 12 predicted proteins | sample 5559121 | NCBI WGS metagenome assembly JAABUH01 (sample SAMN10711871, study PRJNA513364) | rock metagenome | isolation source: Antarctica rocks | place: Antarctica: Victoria Land, Battleship Promontory nord | collected 2015-12-28 | reverse complement strand
AAAGCTGCCGCCCATCAAGAGGGTTTCCAGGGAGTCCAATTTCTCTGAGAGCCCACGCAGCAGTGCAACAGGTGACATGGCAGGTGTTGCTGGTTCAAGTGTTGCATTGCCAATCTGACAATGTCAAAGTATTTTGAGCATGTACTGGTCATCCTTGCAAGGATGTGCAGCATAAACTGGATGTGATGCCTCTATTCCATTCCACCTCTTTGACACTCTTGCTATGACTCATGTGTCAGTATTGTGCCATGCCCTGCCAGCACTGCAGCATCTTGGTGTGCCTGTTAAGCCCAGAAATCCAGTGTGGATGCCACAACTCCATGTGTGTGTGCCAAAGGGGACAGCTTTGACATTGAGAGCGAGGTGAGCTCTGTGACGAGTCATGGCAGCTTCATGAGCGTGGTCAGGGCCGCCAAGCTTGCTGCAGACCAGGTCAGTCATTGCTTACCTCTCCTGCAACACAACAAACAAAATATGCACCTGGGTGCATGTGCTCAAGCATGGGCCATGAAATGCTGTTTGAGAGTCAACACTAGGCATATCAAGCCGCCCATGTGACTGTCATGTTTGCAGGTGAGCACTGCTTGAGGTCAGTGGTAGCAGCCTTGATAAGTAGCATGCCCTGCGCGCAAAGCCCGCACTTTCATCTATGACTGGCCTCGCAGATGCGCTCTATCTTCAGTCCTGGCTGTCGCAACCTGATGCCACAGTTTGCACAGCCGTAGCAACAATCTGTCTTGATCACAGAAACCATCAATATGCCCATGCCAAAGATGTGCTGGAACTCCTCCGTTTGCACTGTAGCTTGCGCAGGGATTACATGAAGTCTGTTCCTTTGGAGCCCCAAGGAAAACAATCAAGGGGACTGGGTCTTGCAGCCACAAGGGCTTCATCTGGCTTGGTTCAATTGTTTGCAAGTGGTAAGCGATTATGAGTACGGTTCATGCATACAGGGCATTGCTGCAAAGCTGGGATCCCCAATCAGGAACCAGCGCCTGGCAGACATTGTGGCCCACAGACCTCAGGCCTCAGTACGCTCTCTCAAGTGGCTACTTGGCATACTCGACAACATCCTCAAGCAAGTGGGTGCCAGCCAGAGGAAAGCCAGCAAAATGTCAATTCCAGACCAGACCTTTGGAGGGTTTCAGCGCAAGTATGGAGAGCTCATGGCGTCTGAGTACATGGCAAGTTTGGTCAACACTGTTGCCAAGTACAGGCTGGTAAGATTGAACACCTGTGACAAATGTGCTTTGATGATGCATGACATGACAGGCCAGCCTTCCTCTGAGTTATGGTTCGGTTATGGCAGAGCAGCTTCCAATCTTGTCAAGCTTGAAGTCACTAACACTTCAATTCCTGGGTTCTGTTGCGAGCACGTTTCATGTACAAATTTGTGCAGAACAGTGCAAACAGGATCACATGATCTGAAAGGCTCCTGAGGCCTAGCCAGCTGGACGCAGCTGCCTGACAGTCAACGCACTAAGACTGTTGCTGCCCATCACAGCAACAGGAAGAAGCCCACCTTGTCCATGCGTCCCTACCAAAGGCATCTGACCTTGCTGTGGCCTTCTCAACACGCAGAGTGGACCTTTACAAATGCATGCATCACATGTGAGACATGTGGGTGATGGCATCCGCTGACCCCGACTGACTGCATCCTTGCAGGAAGATGAGAGGATTGAAGTGCTGGCCAAGTTTCTGACTGAAGAGTGGAGCTATGAAGCACTGACAGCTTGTGGAGCGGTGTACAGGATGTGTGTCATGCCCTGCCCACTCCCATGCATTGAGTATCCACCTCCAAGTGACAACACCCAGATCAAGAGCTCCAGGCAGATAGACCTCACCAAGGTCAGCCAACACTCTCACTCCTGGTACTGTGTCTTTACTGCGTTTGTCTGACGCATCACCATGTCCTCATTTCTATTTGTCACAATCCAGGTGCATTGGGTGTTTTTCTATGCCAACAGTCATTCATACTTGACCAGCTCCTTTGCTGAATAGTAATGGCCCGCAAGCTGAGCATTTCAGAGACGAAAAGCGAATGTGGTATCTGATCAGCCACACCCAGTTGTTGTGAGCTGTGGCTCAGTGAGCTCAATCAACCAATAGTTTGTAATGACCCAATATGGTTGCATACCCAACCGCCACCTGCAAATTTGGGATGTTCTAAAGTCCTAGACACCTACTAGATGGACGCGTTTGTTGCAGGCAATCTGGATTAGTGACAGCGTCCTTGGCATACGCTCTGTGGAGACTAGGGCAACTTTCATCAACCAGCTGCAAGCAGAGTGCACCGAAGCTGCTCCAGAGGACATGCAGTGGCTGGTCAGACCTGTCAAGGAGGAGTCCTCTGTTGCCTCAGGCCCTCAGCTGTTCAAAAGCAAACCAGCTCTCAGTGCAAGCACAAAGGATCAGGAGAGAACAGCGTCGTTCAGAGCAACTACTGATTCAACCAGTAAGACTTGGCCTGTGCTCAGGCTGTTGACATGTAAAAGTCTTGAGGGTACGCCTGCATGGAGACAAGACCACTCCGGCAGTGCCAGCATCCTTTGTGTCCGGGTAATATGCTGTGCAGCTTGCCATGCGTCCTTTGTTGCATGTCGAGTGTTGGACAGAGGCCGCTAGCTGAACAGCATGCTTAGTTTTGTGTCTGCTGTCAGGTTGCCCAGTCCAGCTTTCTTCAGCTATGGCTGTAAGATCTATCATGCCATTTGTGCTCAAAGCGGGTTACAGCAAAATTTTGCAAATGCAGGCAGCACCTCCCATGGCTGGAAGATGAAGCGGATCAAGCTCATGTCCTTGGTGTGTGCTGAGACTGTGCGCATTGAAGCAGTGCGCATGCAGCAGCTACCGTATGTCTTCCAGCGCCTACCCCTCAATGTGCATGGGAACTTGCCCCTCTCTGAGGTTGGTACCTTTTCAGCCTTGTACACACACACACAGTGTAACGTCTGAAACCACACTTGCATCTGCAAGCTTGACTACAGCGCACACCTTATGTTGTCCAATACAGCATGTGTCAGCTCATTCTGTTCTCTAGCATGTAAGAGCCTGTGTGCATCTCTAGCGTCCAGTCTGCTTGTTCATGGCTGCATTGGCATGCAAAGAACATAGCAACATTTGCAGTCACGGCCACACTATTATGGTCATGACTGCACTTCTTTCTGCAGCAGTCCATGGGGCTGTTGTGCCAGGTGCGTGTGAGTGCAGGTACGTGACTTCATAGAGGAAGCTCTGCCAGCCAACTCAGGGGTGGATGACAGGGGCTTGGAGGACCTGGTGGCCAGCTTTGTGTCAGAGGCCATGGCGGCACAGACTGCCTCAGAGGGCATTGCTAGCCAATCCTCCATGTCCATCGACGCCTTTTTTGCCGCCTGCCACACTTCACAGGTCAGCATGCGCCTCAGGCTTGGAGTTATGTGAGTGATATGAAGAGCTCTTGCAAATGCATTCTGCTTGTTATAACATGTTTCTGGGCTTCATTCTCCACAGCAGTGTATCTAAGACATCTCACGAGCTTGAAGTCAAAGGGCAAGTCAGGCTGGCACTTGACATCTTGCATGTATCAATTACCTGTGTCAAGTAGAAGTTTGACAACAGCATGTTGCGATAGTTCTCAGCCTCTAGACATGCTGTAATGTGCCTGCGTTGTATGTCTATCTAATCTTGCAGCGCAACAGACACAGCAAACATGCCATGTCTGAAGAGCCAGCGCAAGGTGCATATGGTCCATTCACCATTTGTCAACTTACCACTGAACCGTTCAGATGAGACCAAACAGCTCTGATCTGATTCTGCAGGTGGTAAAAAACCACATAAAGCTGACCCTGACAGGGCCTGCCACGGCCCTGGGAGAGGACACTGGTCCTGAGGAGATGAGGGACAGCTTTGTGACAGTGCTGGTGGCCCGCCACTTTGAGGCCATGTGGGTGCACATGAAGCAGGGCCTGGATGCACTGCCTGCCCCGCATCACAGGCTCATGGACCAGGTGAGCCTGCTGTCATGTCTGTGCAAGGCTGACAGCCCAGTCAATTGCCAGGCTGAATCACGACCCCCACATTATAGACCCAGAGTGACAAATCTGCTTGAAGTGTCTGGTTGACACACTTGGCGCTTGAGTGACAGCACCTTGACCTGTTGCTGCCCTGATAGCGTACATCACATGTACCATCCTAGGTCTTTTGGATCTGTAAGCCACTGTGCTTCTGCACATGACCTGAACAAATGGCCATGGATCTGTAAGCCACTGTGCTTCTGCACATGACCTGAACAAATGGCCAGACAAACCGATTTTATTACCACATATACAATGTCACATGAGCCATACATGTATCTTGCTGTATCTGCAGGCCATACGTGTGACTCAAGAGCAACCGGGTAGCCTAAAGCTGGAAGCCTACAGCCATCTGCTGCAAGAGCTGCTCATCATGCAGTTGCACCAGGTTTGCATTGCATCCGCAGAACGGACGCATAACTCTGACGTCATGCAGGTGAAAGTCTACTTCTCTGCCAATTCATTTCAACACCCAAGTCACAGATACTGCACACATGAGCCAGTGTCAGTCCCCTCCTATCTTGACAGGTCTCTCTCTTCATTAGAGTGTCATGTGCATCAGCATCAAGCTGTGTTAGTGGTGGGCCCATCCATGTTTGGTGGATACACATACATACTCATGAATAGTCATGATGCATAGTTGTTTCCTGAAGCAATATCAACAAGATGTGGTGCTGCGTGTGTGCAGGGCTCCAGCCTTGAGCAGGTGCTGAGCCGTGTGGAGGATGCGGTGCTCATGTTGCAGGGCACCTCCTACATGCTGGCAGAGAAGGGCGCTCTGCTGCATGCGCGCCGTCGCCGCCTGCCCCCGTCAGCCAGGGTAACATCACCACCTGTCACTCATGTCTGCGCAGACCATGCTGTGACACCATTCCATACCTTGCCGCGTTCATGCTGCTATCTGAGTGTGCACGACTGATCTCATAGCATGCACAGCATCATGTTGTCGCTTTGATCTGAAGTGACATGGAATGCTGCAATGGATGACTTTAGCTGCAGTAGTAAAGTCACCTTGTCTGCTACTGTATGTAGCTGCAGCTAGCAACATGCTGTCACTTGTGTGACAATTGTCTCGTAGTCTAGTAGAAACGCTGGTTATTGGTGCAAATTTGGAGAGCAATACTGTGTGCAAATGTGTACAGGCAGTCATCTGTCAGCGTTCATGATATCAGCTGATAAGTCTCTGGCTGTTTCTTCTGATCTTTGTACAATTGGCGCTGTAGGTGGAAGGCGTTAAGGCACTGATACATACCTACAAGCAGGTACAAGACAGCTTTGCAGAGCAGATTGTGATGTATCTGCAAACAGCATGGCGAAGGCACAAGGCAAGGAAGCTTGCACGGACAGCAATTGATCAGCTTGCTACACAGCAACCCCCTGCTGGCACAAGCACACTTGGCAGCGAGCTTGATGCAACTGTCGCCATGGCTGCAGGTTCTGATGACGCAGAACGTTGAGTGTGCTAGCATGTAGGCTTGTGTGCCATCATCACCTTCATGCTTGATGCAACTGTCGCCATGGCTGCAGGTTCTGATGACGCAGAACGTTGAGTGTGCTAGCATGTAGGCTTGTGTGCCATCATCACCTTCATGCATGTGTACTCAGAAGCAAATGAAAGCACAACACTGCATGTCAGATGCAAGTGCTACATGTTGAGGCAAATCTGGCATTTTGAAGTGCAGTGCAATTCAGTCGCAACTGGACCACATGCCTGCTGTTGCGTAATAGTTTTCAGATGGCATGCACATGAGTGGGTCAGACCCTGTTAGATGCCAGCTGCATTTCATAGCTTACAAGTAAACAAATTCGCTTGCTGCAAATGCCAGAATCACCTGCAGGCACTGCAGAAGTTGAGCAGCTGTCTGTACACCGCAGATTAAAGGGATTAGCTTCATTGATCAAGGGGATAGCTTCATCTTTGCTGCTCGTCCTCGGCTTGCAGCTGGTGTGTGTTCTCACATTGCCAAGACCAAAATTGGGACATCCTTCACTTTGGTGCACGTGCCTGCCAAATCAACGGTCTTGCATTGATTGATGACCAAAACGTGGGCGCATGATAAGCTTGAAATGCATAGTTTCCACGGTGCGGCAATTTTTGAAGGTGGGTGCGGCGGTGCGCGAAAACGGTTCTGCAACAATGCACACGAATCTGCCAGCGACTCCGACGGCAATCATTTGGTCAAATTCACCGGCTATGCATCTGCCTCGACCATGCGCGTTCATTTAAAACTTCACATCGTATTGCGAGTTTTGGTAGAGATATCCTTAATGCAGGCGGCCGCGGGGTAGGCAATATCATTAATGATCTTCGAACGCATCATCCTCACAGGGCAATCGGGCCCTACTACTGCAAGGGCAAAGCATGCCTTGCTACAGCAATGCGATCATGATAGGAGCGGACAGAACGGAACTTTTCCTGACAACACAACTTTACGAAGCAAAGAACTCATTTTGTGGTGCTGCCTTGAACAAAATTAAACAGACACCTTGGCCATATTTTGCTCAAGGCTTACAGCAAGCACAAGGTCTGGTGGTCATGTGATCAACGCCCAGATGGCTTTCCACACGCTTGGGAGGCTTTTGTGCACAGCAGGACCCAAGGGGCAGGCTGTCCTTTCTGCTCAGGCAGGGCCATTTGTCAGCACAACAGGCTTGCCAGAAATGCACCTGAAGTTGCCCTGTTTTGGGATGCCAAGAAGAACCATCCATTGTCTCCAGACCAAGTGACTGTCTCCAGCGGTATCAGAGCACATTGGAAATGCAGTGTTTGCTTGCACGAGTGGCAAGCTCCAGTGGTAGGCACGCAGCAACACTGGGTGACCCAAGTGTGCAAAGGCACACGGCTGCAGGACAGCAAATGGCACAATGCAAAAGCACCCTACATTTGCAAGGGCAAAGCATGCCTTGCTGTGGCGATGGAATCATGACAGGAACAAAGAAAATGGAAAGTTTCCTGACAACAGGACATTACAAAGCAACAAACTCATTTGGTGGTGCTGCCATGAATGTCCCAAGGGCAAGGTGCACAGCTGGCAGGCTCGTCCAGCTGATTGAACCTCACGCAAAAAGCCAACAGGATGCCCTTGTTGTTTTGGGCACCAGCTTTGTGAGTGCAACTCTTTGGAAACTGTCTGTCCTGATAGTGCTGCTGATGTTGACATTGAAAACAATGGTGTCGCTGCTGCTGAAGTGACAAGGTCAACAGGCACCAGATATAGCTGGTTGTCAGGTGAGCCTGGCGCCAAGAAGCGTTCTGTGAATCAGTGCACGGCCTACTTGAGGAAACAGCTTGCCACTCATGCTAGGCGCTGAAGATAACGCAGCAAACAGCCATGCCTTTTGTGTGTTCACACTTTTGGCTAGTTTGACATACTGTCAAATGGCTTGTAGCTCAATGTTCACAAATGTGCTATTGCTTCAGAGATTAAGGCAGAAGAGGGGCGAGTTCCTTTTCCTGGAGTTCAAGCCTTCCTGTGCGTCGGCCTAGCTATCAGTATGCTCTGCTTTGCCCCCTTCTTGCCATGTCGAGGCATACTGCATCTCTACTTTGTCATTTGTCATTGCACAGCTCTATCTGGCCTGTGCAGACACTTGAGCATTGACACGCCTTTATTGTCAGGAACACAGCATGACTGCAATGATGTCATTGTTGGTTGCCTTTTTAGCATGTGTTGATATCCAGATCTGTACTATTTAAAACGTTAGTTGAAGCCTCGCTGAACGCTTTTTGAGGGACAACCTTGATAACATGAGCCTGTCTGTGCAGGAGTATGTGATCTGGGAACTGGTAATGACACAAGAGGACTGAAGGCCAAGACACATGTGATCGCTGATGTGGTCTATGGTGCACCACAATAACAGCAAAGCCAGGCGGGGTTCTGCTGTCTTCCTGACTTATTTTTGTCGGCATGAACGCTACTCAATATTGTGATTACATATAGTTCTGCCTAACAAAGCAAGCTGGCATGCATACATCACATTCATACTTTTGAAGATAGCAGCTGGCACCTTTTCTTCAGAAGCATTCATATAAATGCACTCATGTCAGCATAGTCTCATCAGAGCTCAACTGTGTTGATGCCTGTGCCCAGTTCAGTCAAAGTGCAGCACACACATCACCCATGCTCTCACTGCAGGGTGCCCTTCTATGCCAAGCTGCGCTTTGTCAGCGACACACAGAGAGCCTGTTCACAGCTGCAGTTCTTGCGGGTCATCGATGCAGATGCAGAAGTGCTCAGGTTGGCAGTGTGTAAGCTATACCGTGCTAGGTATGGCACAGCTGAAGATGTCATGACAGCCAGCCTGAGCAGCCGCACACAGCAAGTGTTGGCTGTTGACATCTCAGAGCTGGACACGAAGCTGGTCACAACCACGGAGAGACACAAGCTGTTTGGGCTGGTCTAGTAGAGGGCTGGTCGAGTAGGGCTGGTGTAGTACAAGAACACGTCTGGCATGATATGCAGGCTCAGTGTATTCTGCAACCCATCACATAAGGCACAACACTAGTACTAGTGTTAGCATGTATTTACCAAGGTATGCCTGTTTAGGTCAATTTTAGTCAGGTCAGTGGTCCTTCACTGCAGTAGCTCTGCAGGGCATTTTGTTTCGTAGCTACATTTTAACAGTGTTCTGTCTCCTGACGTGCATGCTAGACTGTGATAATTGTACTCTAGCCAATTTCCAGACAGGATATTTCTGGCTGTCAAAAACGAACGAATTGGATAAGCTGCAGGCGTTAATTGGCGTTTTATATTGCTTTAAGCTGTCTTGATGTCTTCCAAATTTGACCTTTGTCTTCTTCTATATGTGATCAGACTTGCTGGCTGGCTAAAGCATTGTAATCTTTCTCTCTCTCTTAGACAGCGTCTGCAGCTGCTAACCCAGGTTCACCGCTGCGTGAAGGGCTCCGACACACACTGCAGATTCTCCGTGAGCATGCTCTCTGCTCACACACACCCAAAATATCAGGCAGCGACTGCTCTGTGGTTTGATCAAACCCTGCTCAAGTCGAGTGGTGTGAGAGCGACGCTCTCATGCACCGCCCGCTACATCAGGTGTGCTGTAATGACTCTTGCAGCATGAAGATAAAGGTTAGACGCCGTGCACGACTGTTGCAACTGACAATAGTATTCAAACCTGGCAGTAGCCTACTTTCAGGCGGACCTCGCAAGTGCCTCACCGCGTCAGGCGGTTGACCAGCTACGCACAAGAGCCCCAGAAAGATGCTCGAAAACTATACGGAAGTACGCATGCGGTTGTCTGTTGCGTTGTGTTTTCTGACCTGGCAGCCAGCTTAAGCAGTTTTTTGTCAACTCTGTCTGCCTTTGAGTGCTCCACGCATGCATGCTGATCTGCAGGGCATGCCTGTGGCATTAGCGGTAGCGCTGACAATATGTCACAGCAGCAAAGCCCGCAGCTTGATAGCGGGCCCAACACCAGCCTGCTCGCTGACAAGCTGCAGAAACAGTGGCATGAAAAGCTTAACATGCACCTGGGCAACATTCTCATCAGGCCTGGCAGCGATCGCAAGGTCTGGTGGTCATGTGACCAGTGTCCAGATGGCCTTCCTCATATCTGGGAGGCTAGTGTACTGAATAGGACACATGGGACCGGCTGTCCTTTCTGCTCAGGCAAGACCATTTGTCAGCATAACACGCTTGCCAGAAAGGCACCTGAAGTTGCGCTGTTTTGGGATGCCGCAAAGAACAATTCATTGTCACCAGATCAAGTGACTGTCCACAGCAGCATGAAAGCCCATTGGAAGTGCAGCGCTTGCTTGCACGAATGGCAGGCTTCAGTGTCGAATAAGGTGCGCGGCAAGACCGGGTGCCCTAAGTGTGCCAAAATCAACCCTGGCAGGGAAGCAGATGGCACTAGGCAGAAGCACCCTACTTTTGCAGGGGCAAAGCATGCCTTGCTGGAGCAATGGGATCGTGACAGGAACTGCGAGAACGGAAACTTTCCTGACAACACGACATTACAAAGCGGCAAGTTGATTTGGTGGTGCTGCCATGAATGTCCCAAGGGCAAGGTGCACAGCTGGCAAGCTCAGGCTTTCTCTCGGACCTTACGCAAAAAGCCAACAGGATGCCCTTGTTGTGTTGGGCACCAGCTTTGTGAGTGCAACTCTTTGGAAACTGTTTGTCCTGATATTGCTGCTGATTTTGATGTTGAAAAGAATGGTGTCACTGCTGCTCAAGTGACAAGTTC
>JAABUH010005233.1_pt1 | contig 10268 bp, 9 predicted proteins | sample 5559121 | NCBI WGS metagenome assembly JAABUH01 (sample SAMN10711871, study PRJNA513364) | rock metagenome | isolation source: Antarctica rocks | place: Antarctica: Victoria Land, Battleship Promontory nord | collected 2015-12-28 | reverse complement strand
TAGAAGGAGGATACTGTCCTGAATCAAGGTATGAGGAGAAGCTATAAGAAAAGGTTTACACAAAGCTTTGGAAGCAGCTGTGAAGGACTAAGGATACAATCTTACCACACTGCCTATACTCATATATCAATACTCATATATATCAATCAAACCAATCAGTTGTTATATATACCTGTGCCAGCCTTTGCTCTCGCATCCGCCAGGTATGTATCAGGTATGCCTAATTGTGAAAGCCATACAGCAGCTGCAGGCTTAGGACAATCCGGGTCACAGTATCACACTACATCGACATCGATGTCTCATGCCGTAGCACAGATTGGTATAGAGCGTGGACCTGCAAGCGAAGTTGTATCCAAATTGGATGACCATTCTGTTCTGACCTTTCACAAGATTCTTATACCTGGAAGAGTAATAGACAGAGACAACAAACAATCAGAAAGAATAGGCCTGATCCACCGTAGAATTAGACTTTTGAGCTATGGGCTATGGTCTTAGCTTTGCCTCAGGAGGCTCTCATTATGATTGCTGAAAGGGGTAGACTTCTACTGTCTTTCCTTTGCTGTCTGCACCGGTTCTTTAAAATTTTTCCTGCTTTCAGCGACAAGCTTGACCAGGCAGCAAACTTTTGAGATTCCTTGTGCAAAGGCTGTGCAATATGATGGCTGCATGCTGTTGTGTACACGATCAATGGATACTGCAATTGTCAGCTGCCTTATTCTGCCACCAATGTTGACCAACAGAATGCAATTCATACCTTACCACAATGTCTTTTGCTTGCAGCACATGTATAGCTGTACAGCTGCCAAGTCAAAATGTGTGTCCAACTCTGTTTTGCGTTCCACTGTTGCTGTCTTCACCTGGCTGGCTTTCTGGAGTTCATGCATGGTGTCGAACACAGGAGGAAGGGACTGGGGATCAGCTCTCAAAGCGGCTGGGGATCAGCCCTTGAGACGATGGGAACCAGCCTTGGCCAGCTTTACGTTGAATATTAGCTCTCATGGTGATTGCTTTCTGCGCTGTATACTGCGCAAGTACTGCTAGGTTTTGATGCAGCTACATATGGCCAGTCTGCACAGCCATCCCCAGCGGCGACTACTGGTGTCACTACTGGTGATATCAGCATAGCATGCATAGCATCTGCACATCAATCAATCAATCAATCAATCAATCAATCAATCAATCAATCAATCAATCAATCAATCAATCAATCAATCAATCAATCAATCAATCAATCAATCAATCAATCAATCAATCAATCAATTTAATGTCCTGGGGGGCAACTGGGACCCAACAGACAAGAAGTTCAGTTCAGTGAATTCATACAGACAAGCTTTGCTTCCTACATGCAAAGCATTCCCTAAGGAAACCACCACATGCATTTGGTTCACACAAAATCATAAAGTCTGCCACAGTACAACAGTGCTGCAGGAGGTCCAAATGCTGTGACCTGATGTGACCTGATGTGGCATCAGCATTTGCATGTGGCCTGTCATGTGGCCTGTCATGACATGAATTGCTGAGTTTGAATACACGATCCAGACGAGACCTAAGTTGCGGGTAAACGCAGCACGCTCTTGGTCTGTTCGGACCGCAGAGAAACACCAGGAGGCACCTCTTTTGTCTCTCGGGCCTCACCGGTGGCTTTTGCGAGCTGATCAGCGTTACTCAGGGACAGACAGCGAGCATCACTGAAACCTTGGTCAAGGCCTCTGACGTAACTTCGGTACAGGACGACGATACCAAGACAGGTGAAGACGTGTCTGAGAAGTCCAGTGAGAGTGTGCCAAAGAAACGTGGTCGCCTTCCAAAGGCAGCCTCCGAAAAGTCAGCAACTCAGGAGGATCAGTCTGCACCCAAACCCTCCAAGGCCGGAGAAGCTGGACAACAAGGCAAAAGACCCAGGGGCAGACCACCAGGTGAGGGTCATGTCGTGCTGCTTTGTGCTGCCTGTTGTGCTGGTCCAACAAGAATTTGTCTATATATAAGTGGTGTTGCAGGGACAGGGAAGAAGCAAAAAGCGGCAGCAGCAGAGGCAGCTGCTGTAAGTATAAGGTAAACCTTGTGCTGATTGCTGACAACCACAATGCCACAGTAGTCACTGTCTCATGAGTGGTGTAACATTATAGAAGGCAGGAAGCACTGGCACAGCTGAGGACGATGAGGATGTTTCAAGACCTGCTCACAAGAAGGGCAAGAGAAAAACCACAGAACCTGTCGCCTCTTAGCAATGCAGACAATGGAGCCTGCAGTTGCATCACGACATAGCCAGTGATATGTGGCTGACAGGTACATACTTTCCACGAGCAACCAATCTGCTGTCAGTCTGTGTGCCACAAACTTCTGCCATCTCTTTGCATCTTATGGTAACCTTGCACACCCCCTGTTGCAACTTGAGTGAATCAGTGCACACTTTAATGTCAGTCCAGCTTTCCTTGTGTTCAAACTTGAGTGGTACTGCAATTGTGTCTAGCTAGAGCCTACCTTCCTTTGTTTGAATCTGTGTCAACATCTACTATCTATGTGAATTTGTGTGCCAGACGTTCCTGTTCAACTCCACAGGATGCAATACTTTTGTGCGCCAACACCAAGTATCAAAGACTCATGTCAGTAGCTCTGTTTAATGCTGCTCACAGTGCTCAGCTCTCTGCTAATACATTGAAAGACGCCAGTCAATGAGGGAACCAGTTGACCTAAAACGCATAAACAGTAAGAGGTTGCTTGCACTTGATAGCACAGCTGCTATCTGGCAACAAGCAGGCTGCAGCACTAAAACTGACAGTACCAGTCAAGCGCCTGACATGCCCACCTTGATGCTGACAATCTCTTGCCACCAAATTCCAATCACAGCTTTCTGCTGCATGACCTGCCTGTCACAGTTGAGATTCTACATGTGGTTGTCTACTGGTGAAGCATTTTGTTTGTCACAGTCCATCAAAAAGAGCTTCCCAGTCTGGGAGCTCTGGCCGCCCAGCAGCAATCCATCGGGACTTGAGCTCTCTGAGTGTCCTCTCGCCAGTACTGCAGCGACGCAAAACATTAGGCATGTGCACTGCACCCAGACAAGTGATTCAGCTGCAGCAACCTCTGCCCAAGACAGCAACATACTGTCAGCATGAAGAAGAACAACCACGACAAGTTGTGCATGTCAGCAGTATTGTTACACCTAGTACTTACTGTTGGGCAACACAGCTGTTGAGGCTTCCAAATTGCTGACGGCAAGCCCATGCAATGGAGATTGACCTTGTCTTGCAGCACTCAGCATATGCTCTAGCTTCCTGTTTGCATCTCTGCATTGCTTCTTGCTTCATCCGAAATATAAAAGCTGCACAATTGGCAGGTGGGTGTTTCGTGCCACAGCAGACAAGCTTGACAACAACCAATCAGGCCGAACGAGGTAATAAAAGTGCTGTGCAAAACCAGACAACACTGCTTCAAGAGATACCTTCCTCAACTTTTGTCGATACCAGCGCCGCGGGCGCTCTGTCAGACATGCCTCTCACACCAGCAACTATGTGGGGAGCTGCAAGACGACCTCCTGCTGAAGCGTAGCTCAACGCGCAGACAGTACTAGTGCAGTGTCGCTACTGCACCAACCAGATCGTCCAGTGTTTGACAGGCGTAGAGTGTTGCGACCAAAGTCAGCAAATAGTTTGCGGGTGCGCTACAGTATCTGATGCTGTTGGTTGAGCGTGGACAAGCAGGCACGCTGTGGGTATAGACTTGGCCTTGGATCCCCGGTCGAGTGTATTTTATACGCTTTCTGTCGTCCCCAGTATTTTATACGCTTGCCACTGTCATCATGCAAGCCGTGTCCACGAGGTCAGTGTCACGGAGTGCGCGCACAGCTGTGTCGCGTCGCGTTTTGGCTTGCGTCAAGCGAAGCTTCCACTTCGCCATATGAGAGCTGATCTGGAGGGTGCGCAACGAGAATTTGCAGCCTTGGCTACAACATCGTTCTGTGTCATTTTTCGACTATTCGTGTTCGAGCTCTCAGCGACTTCACGGCCGACGCCTGGGCACTGGTGGGGGCCTGCTGTTGTTTGACAGTGTGAATGGTAAGGCTATGACAATTTGCAGTGTCGCGTCAGAGTATTGTGGAGCCTTCATAGCAAGAAGTGTTTGATGAACGAGCTGTCGCGTGGTGAAACAATTTGTGCTCCGGCTGCAGACCACACCGTTGGTGGCAGGCTTGGCTATAGGAGCTGCCGCATATGCGGGTAGGGCACTCATTCAAGTAGGGTCTAAATGGCAAGCAGCGGGATCAGCAGTCGGACGAAGTTTCTACAAGGTGAGACCTCTGGAATCATTGTGGCCCAATTTCGCAGTCTGGATTTGCGGGTACTAGGTCACGCTGAGTGCTTGCCAGAGTTAGGGCTGCATATCTTGTCAATGATGCATATGTTGCTTGTCTTAAACCACATGCACTGCACAACACAAGCTCACCCCTCTTGCAGGGCGGCTTTCAGGCAGAAATGACAAAGCGTGAAGCTGCTCTCATTCTGGGCCTTCGAGAATCTGCGGCCGCAGACAAGGTGAAGGATGCTCACAGAAAGATCATGATTGCAAATCACCCTGACTCTGGAGGCAGCAGCTTTCTAGCCACCAAAGTCAATGAAGCAAAAGAAATGATGTTGGGCAAAGGGAGGCGACGAACAAACGTGTTTTGATGTCTGCGATTGCATTGTGAGTGTTTTTGTTCTGGTGTATATCACGATGCCCTTTTGTTGTTGCATGCTGAGCAGGCTGCAGATGGCTAGTATACTAGCAGGATGTATATGCATTGGGTTTCCTGCTGTGGATATGTGACACTTCTGGCCTTGTGTAGGTCACCTGAACGTTGTGTGCCTGAAAAGGTGTATCAGCAGCTGTAGGTGTTAGTATGCGTCCGCTTGCTCCCCTTACACCTACCCCTGGCCATAGGCGCAGGATGCCAAGGTGGCTGCCAAGTTGATATACATGTCTTAGAGTCCTTCCAGGAACATTGCACATGTCTACTGCTGCATCATGCTTTGAGGGAGTTGTTCAGCCTATGGCAAGGAAGTTGATTAAGCCTACAAGCTTCTCGCGGAAGGAAGCGTGATTATACTATGTTGGAATAGCACAAGTCGTAACAGAAAACCTTACAATCTGCTTAGCTTGATTGTAACACACCTACTGACGATCAGATGCATCTGCACGATATGCTTCTTTTTTACAAGACGTGTGCACATGGCGACATGCCTGCCATTGATCACAACTTCTATCCGCTGATTAATGAAATCCTGCTATCATCCCAATCGCACCCTTGCCAGGACTTGTTCCAGAGTAAACCTCAACATGCTGTACAAGCACAAAGAGTGCACATTGCAAACAGAGGGAAAACGCAATATACAATAACATGACAAGCTGGAGGACAAAATTGGAGAAACATACGTATCTGTTACTTTGGTGCAGCCAGTGCAGTGCGCATAGCCTGGTCAGCACAAATGACAGTATGCAGAACCTCAACAGGCAGAAAATGCTGGAGACCTGTAATGCTGGCAATTATTGACAAGAACGCAAATGCTGTCTGTGATACATGGCTTGCCACCTGTATAATTCCAAAACACACCAAAGGTCATGTTGGGTATGTACTGTGTTGCATGGTCAATCTTATTGCAAATCTGACACAAAAGGCTTCATGTGCTAGCTTCTCAATGAGCATCCCAGCTGAACCATCACCTTGGCACACGTAGTGTCTGCCAGTCCATGTTGATGCTGGGATGGCGAGTCATAGGTTCTGGAGATCTGTACGTCTCATACTCATTTGGCGAGTCATTCACATATGATTGAGGCTGAGGAGCATACTGCGGAGTCTGGTACTGCTGAGGCTCATACTCAGTGTGTGTGAGACCATTAGCCTCCTGGCCATTAGTGCGTGAGCGAATTTGCTGATGCTGACCCACTGGGGTCTTGAGCATACCCCTCTGCTGGTCTGGCTGAGCCTTGTGGCTCTGTCCCTTGCTCTCCTTCTTACCACCATCACCGCCACCTTCCTCTTCATCCCCACCCTCCTCACCACCTTCACCATCAGTAGCTGCAAAAAACAGAATGGTTATTCAGCACTGAAAAGCCGAGGTTCAGCTGAGCAAGCCCACAAAACAGGCAAAGATGCGTTGCCGGACAACACAACAGGTCACACAGTCGAGGCTTGCATTTGGCACAGTTGAGAGTTTGATCAGAGGCAGGATGCTGCGCTGCACTGGGTCAAGGAGGCAAAGAAGGTAAGACGAAAGGAGGGAAGTTATAAGACAGATGAAGTCAAGGCCATCAGACAACTCAATGTACAGAAGCTTAACGTGTTTGCAAGCTTCCCTTGGCATTTTGAGACAGCTGTAACAGCGCAAGCAGCACACAGCCTCCACCAGTGTAACACAAACAACACTGCAGTATGATGTGCCAAAACCTCAAGGCTGTCAAGCTGGGTCTGGCAGCAGAAACTGACGTGACTATGTATGAAGCCAAAGCAATTGAAGCTGTTTGCTTATACTCACTTGTCTTCAAATCAAAAATTGCTGCCACACTGGGTGGCAAGTTGTCGATCTGCTTTTGCACAGCAGTGTTTGCTTTCTTGAACAAGGGCCCAACCGCGTTTTGGATGGGTCTGAGGACCTTGCGAGCCCAGGGACCTGCATGACATCATTTTCAGAAGGTCAACTACTTGGCACAGGAAGGCACCATCTGGTGCACAGCAGCAGCAGCAGCAGCAGCAGCAGCAGCAAAGGAGCAGTTGCAGCTTCAGCACTGGCAGAGGTAGGCCCAGCGACAATGCGTATGCCATGAAACAGGGAACTGGTGGCGGTGCTGGAACTACAACGCATGACCAGAGCTCAGGTACACCCTTGCTACAGGCTTGGCTGAGATGTTTCTGCTGAGCTGTTCAAGCAGAAGAGAGTGGCACATGACGTGAGGCTGGTTTACCTGCAGTGCCGTACAATGGCCAGCTTACTATGCCTGCAGTAACACCTCCTGCAACAAGCAGATGGTACCGCGTGAGTCATTCAGTCACTGCTGAGTCCTTGCAAGCTACCAATTACACCCGTCAAGAGTCACACAATTTTGGATAAAAAGTCTGTTCAGGACACCAGGAAGTGGTCTCAAGTAATCCAGCAGTAAACACATTGCTGATGACTTAGTTGCTACAACAGCATATGGCAAGCTGGTATGTGCAACGGCACAGGCACAGCATCAATGTGAACAGCAGCACTGGAACCAGCATCAGCAGCAGCAAAACAACACCTGCTTACCTAGGATTTCTGCCAGGACATACACCCAAGCATAGCTCCAGTTGCAGTGGTACACAAATGCGGGCCCTAAAGTACGAGCAGGGTTCAACGAAGCTCCTGTGAATTCGCCAGCTGCACAACCACATTGCTGACTCATTGATACCAGAGCACTATCGAGCACGCAAGTAAGCCCAGCTCCATGTGTGCTCAGTATTCTTGCATTTCTTTCGCGAATACAAGTACAAGCCATACAGGGCAGAGCCAGATAGACTCTGTCTGTGCCTTGCTAAACTATACGACAGGAAAGGCAGATGGGGCAGGACATGCTGCCTCTGCTCTTTCCTCAACATAAGCAGAGCCTTATGTCATAACAGTGCTTGCATGCTCATGATGATTGCGCTTGCAAGCCTGCTTCATAGAATTGCATGTGTTGTATGCTGCGAAGAGGTTGCCCTAAGGTGTGAGCAGAAGCTCAATGCACACTGATGGCACTCCAGACATAAGGAATTGAATGCTATCATTAGCTTGCTGCAAACCTACCTACAAAGGCAGAACACCAGAGCGCAAAACCAACAGCCAGAGGACCTGTTTCCGTGAAGCTGGGTTTGCCAATAGCCACTGCATATACCACTGCCACCAAAAGGAAGGTCATAACAAACTCCCAACCAAAAGCCATGCCCTGCAACATGGAGTCCACACATCAGCACACATCTGGCATCAGGAATTTCTTGCTGCAGTGTTCAAACTCATTTGAATTTCTCCATTGCCAGCAAGCAGCTGATGCATGCTATTCTGACAAGCAGCTGACATTGCATGCGCACAGAAAATCCTGGACAGCAACAAACTCAGCATGAACAGTCAACATGCAGGTACAATAAAGGGTAATGGAATAGCCTCAGATGCTTTCAGCATAGTCTGTAGTGTTATGGCAGGCTGCAAAATAGCTTGTCACCACTTTACAGTTGTGCCATGTTCAGCCTTCAGTCCACACCATCTCATGCGATGCACATACCCTAGTCAGCCCACTGCCAGCTTTAAAGCAACCCATACCAGCATCCCCCATGCCTATTGACTGGCCTGGCAGCAGCCCAATCTGCAGCAATTGAGATGTTTGACAGATCTTTTAACAATGGACAGTGGGCGCACTCTTAGTCTCCATGCTACTGCAGACAGCCAGCAAACCTGAGCTGCAGCAGAAGCACTTCTAGTGTGTGGAGTGCATGGAAAAGTTTTGGCAGCAATGCTGAAAGCATCAAAGCGTCAGCAAGGGCAAGTGACAGGCTGAAAAAGTCAGCTTACCAGCAAGCATATCCCCAAGCAGGCTCCTGATATTTGTGCAATTATGTATGCAATACCAGCAAAAATGCCATGATGTCCACTGCAAAGACACAGAGAATGGTTTGTCTTTGTTTTGCAGCTGCACCCATTTGCAGGTGACCACAAGGCAGCAACCAGACCCCTGCTTGGCAACACCAACACCCACCTGACCATGGTGGCGATAGTCACCGCAGGATTCAAATGCCCCCCAGAGACGTTTGCCGTCAAGTACACTGCAGGATGAAGCACACAATTTGTTCGTGTCATGACAGCATGCCCAGCAATTCTGTCGCGTCTACGATGGCGCGTGTCGGGGATCTAAGATCTTGACCTACCCAGGACGGCTAGCGTGATGCCGTTTCCCCATGGGCCGTACGTCGAGGCAACGGCCGACCCATACAAGGTAAAGATTAGCACAGCGATCAATTCTGCGAAGAAGGCCGCCACAAACTTGAAGCTGGCCACACCGCTGTCAGTGCTCTGCAGCAGACCTGGCATTCTGGCCTGCAGCACAACAAGCATCAGCCCATGCTTTCAAGACGTCCTTGTCCGGCGCAATTCTGCGAGTGTCATTGTACGTGCTGAGGCCCCAAGGTTGCTGAACTCTCGAGACGATACAATCAGTGCTAACGGGAGAGCTCAGCCTGAGGAGCTGTCAGCACTCGGCCGGCAGCGGGTACATCACGAGTACAAACAAGCATGTATTGACAGTGCTTTCGCTCGTACAACAGTCAACAAAACTTCGACCAGGGGTACTGCAGCACCTCAAGACATGGGTGTGTAGACATGTGCTAGCACAAACACTTCGTACAGAGCCACGGCCAACCTGTTTGTCTGCTTCTGCTGTCGCACGTTAAGAAGCTTCTCTGCTTGCGGTTGCGCGGTCCTGTGTGCAGCGTGCTTCACAGGCAGCCGTCTCGGCCGCTCTTCCGTGACGCCAAATGATCGCAAGGCGTGAAAAGTGATCGCAGGTCAATTTTGTAGTCTCGGTGTTCAGGTGAGTCATGACACACATCGTACCGTTGTACTGCATCACATGGGACCACATGGCATGGCAGCCGGTTTCCCCAAAGTACTGCGTAAGGACAGATAGCATAGCAAGCGTTTCTATCACAGCTATCATCGACACATCTGTTTAATTTGTGTTGCGCTCTGCCACCTAGGTCCGAAAACATGTCAAAAAATTGGAGGTGTGAAATGCAAAATGGTGCGGTGTAAAGGTCCAAAAAAATAGATGTCTCAAATGTTTGTTTCTGCTCGTAAAAGAGTATTTTAAGGTTCCAGAAATATGTAATGCATCGACCCTGACCCTAAAAGGATCAGGGGACTGAAAGTTGTTGAGACCCCCATGCCAATTGCTTTGGGTCGCAAGCTTTTCTGCCACCAAACGACACAAGGCATCCCCTAGGGAAAGAGGCCTCTTTCCAGGCATTCTCTCTGGCTTTGACGCCCAGAGCGGTGAAGCTCCAGCACCCTTAGGCTGCAGCAACCGCAGCGCCGATCTTTTGGCATACGTGCTGGTAACGGCAGCTAACTTGAAGCTAACTTGCCCGCACTACTAATTTCGGCGGGGCTATCACAGACACGAGACGTGGGCAAGGATATCCTTGGACTATGCGTGGATGACTGACGTGGTCAAGCAGCGGAACTATATATGCAGCCTGACCGCTTGTATGCTACTGTCGAGGTGCTGCAGTGGATCTGTTA
>JAABUH010005226.1_pt1 | contig 10276 bp, 14 predicted proteins | sample 5559121 | NCBI WGS metagenome assembly JAABUH01 (sample SAMN10711871, study PRJNA513364) | rock metagenome | isolation source: Antarctica rocks | place: Antarctica: Victoria Land, Battleship Promontory nord | collected 2015-12-28 | reverse complement strand
GGAAGAATGTTCGATCGGTTTATGTATTGTTCGATCAACGATCCTCCGGTAGTAAGCGGGTCCAATAATGCCGGTCTTTCTGTTTTCGGTTGGAAAACCAACCACCTCTTCGGACTCGCTCCACCGGGAAGGAGTCCCAGAAAGGCGTCGTTGACGTAATGTGGGGGAAATGGTCGGGCAGCCGATCGGGTTCCGTCGGACCGGCGCACAATTTTCCGAAGGCGATCGCCGTCGAATTTGGCTTGGATTACCCCGAGAGAGAAACTCCAGGGTGGCTTTGCGAGTTTGGTGCGGCGGAACTCAATACAGCTCTATATAATATCCCTCTAACCAGCACAAATCGACAAGAGAATTCAACAGCATGTCGCTCAAGAACAATCTCACACTCACTATCCTGGAAAAAGCTGAGAGGGAAGGCTGTACGTCTCGTTCTGACTATTCATCATCCGCTTACTGACCCTCCCTCAGACGGTGTCCTCGCCCAGGCATGGTCCGCCTTTCTTAAGCAGTTCATACCACAGTAGCTGAAAGGGGTGTATTTCACGCAGTTACGACACCAACATGGCCCGAGGCCTCGTGATAGCCTGCGAGCGACAGAAGGCGCCCGCCATCCTCCAAATGTTCCCAATCACACTGGAGAGGAACGGGCGCGAGTTCCTACAATACTGTATCGACGTGTACGTCCCTACCCTCCCACTCAGTCATTCACCTGAGACACGTATCAGCGCGCACAACGCTTCGGTCCCCATTGCTGTCCACCTTGACCACGCGACTGACGCTGAGCACCTCGAATTGGCTATTGGTCTCGCCGAGACAAAGGGGATCAAGTTTGATTCCATCATGGTGGATGCTTCCCACGCCGATGTACGTCCATCCTCGCACCTCTTTTCGAAGCCAGAAATAGTCTCTGATGAGGGTGTAGACGGAAGAGGAGAACATCGCCATTGCGGTACCCTTCATCAAAAGATGTGTAGCCCAAGGCATCTCGACGGAGGTAGAGCTGGGCCGACTCGAAGGTGGGGAGGCTGGCGTCAGGGAGATCTCGGGTGAGATGTTGACGGACCCGACCAAGGCGGAGGTGTTCATGAAGGAGTGGGTGGTTCGACCCGGTATCCAAGTGAGCACTGACGGTAGTGGCGTGGCAGGACTGGCGCGCATATCTTGGCACCGTGTATCGGAAACCGGCATGGGAGCTACAAGCCCTTCGGAGGGCCCGTTTTCAGGCAGGACATGTGAGCATATCTCCTTTTCCACGCTCAAGCGTCCGTGCTGAACACCGGCTGCACAGTCTGAAGGAGCTGCAAACCCGATTCAAGGGCAAGGTCCCGCTGGCTCAGCACGGTACCGGTATACCTCCTTCTTGACCCTTGGTCTCGCACTGACAAAGCATCAGACGAGAACCCAGATGACCTTTTCCGCGAGGTCATCACAAATGGCATGACCAAGGTCAGTCCCACGTCTCGCGTACCTTCGATTTCAGAGCTGATAGATCCCAACCGTAGATCAACGTCAACTCGTGGTGTCGCGATCCTTACGGCGAAGCACTGTCCAAAGCACTCGCCACGAAGCCCTTGCCCGATGCCATCGAAGAAGCTGTCGAGGTCTTTGCGAAGGAGTGCGAGAGGTTCATCAAGCTGTTCAGGAGTGAGGGAAAGGGCAAGGCTTAAGGACTCCAAGAGGTGCATTATAATGTAACATGCAGGGCTGTGAAAGGACGATTTCTGGTCCATTCAAAGTTGCGTTCACGCAGATTGCGAAAATGGCGCTCTTGTAATGGGGCGTTACTGATGCTGAGCCGTCTTTGGTACCTCTTCGGTACCTAGTTCGGGCGGTTCGATTTATCCACCTGCTCACGATTTACATCCATCTCAAACATGCTGACTCATCAATCTCTGAACCGTCATAAGCGCGTTGTACCGCACATCCGCATTCTCATGTCCCATCAGCTCCATCACCCTCATCTTCCCTCCGAGATCCGTTATAATCCTATCGCTGATCAGTTCCGCTCCGCTTTCGCCCCAGGCAGAAGACCCACTGCTTCGCCTTATCCCCGCCATACTTGATGTACTGTCCTATATCGTGTGCAGACACAGCAAGAACTACGGGATCTTTGCTCGTCTTGAGCAAGTCGACCAATCGTCTGAAGTCCGTCAGTAAGAACAATTAGATAGAGGGCTTGAGCATACTTGACTGCTTTCCCTCCCGATTCTTGACCGATCCGCATCCCATTCTCGTTCCAGAAATCCTCTGATTCGTGTGCGGGAGACCAAACAAGGTGACCAGAGTCGACCTCGGAGACGTACTCGTCATATGTGCTAACAATGTCATGAGACGGAGATCCCATCAGAAGGAGACGCTCACCTCAACCCGTCTAATCTACCTTTCAGCTCGTCTTTCAGGTACGCCAGATCCTCGACGATCTCGTCATCGGACCACGTTCGGCTTTGGAGGGAGGTAACAAAGGGGAGGAGTTTGGATGTGAACATGGACGGCATGTTGTTGGAGGGTGCGACGGTAAGGAGATTCTTGGGGACGTCAATCTTGAGATTACAGCCTTGCGAAGCAACTCACTCGCAGGGTGGCTATCACTACTCGGGTGACTTTCTCCTTCACTGCTGCCTTCGCCACGTTCGTCAGGAGAGCGATCAAATCGCATCTCCTGGAAAAATCGCGTCAGGTTTGCCGACGAGATGAGACGGTAAAGACGAACTTGTCCATCCCCTCCGCAGCCACTTTCTCGAATGATAATTGCCAGAGACAGCAGATAGCCCAGTACTGTGCTTGAGGGTTAGGATTTGTTTTCAGCGATTTCACCAGTCTAAGACCGAGGTCGTCAGTGTTCTATCGATGATGAGATGACGGTAAGGAACTCTGGCTGAGGCTGATGACTTACCCGGATATACACTGCTCCTCCTCCCAGACCGCTATCCGGAACTGCTTCGTCCCCAGTACCGACCCCAAGACCTGCGCCGCAACCTCCCACAGCGGTATCCGTTGGCCGTTCAGCAAGCCCCGCAACGAGGCAAGGAGAACTGGGACCTGTATCTCCGGGAACGGCTTCGTGTCAGTCCTGAACCACGTCATTTCTCCTTCCATACGCAGCGCGGAAGACCTACGAGATGAGGAGGGCCAACATTCGCAAGGATCCCAAGACCGCAAACTCCTCCTCCATAGCCAAACATTTGACGATCGGACCATAAGGATCCTCCGGGAACTCCAACGACGCGAGGCTGTGGAAGAGCGGGATGGTGGAAGGTTCGGAGAGCATGTCATTGATTGCGACGAGGACGGCTTGAACGGTGTCGACCCGTTGGAGTTTTCGGAGGAGATCGATGTAGAGCTTGGCATATTGCTTGCCTTGGGTTGCGAACATTGTCGAGCGTTGGGAGATGGGCTGGACGAGGGTGTCAACGAGGCGAGGAAGGGGTATTCACGAGAACTTACGAGCTTGTTGAGGGATTTCAGGAGGGATAGCTCATCTGCTGAGAGGAGCTTGGCACGTTGATACCCCTGGATGAGACGGGGTCGTCAGTCCTGTCCGAGCAGGAAACCTGGCCGGCTCACCTCCCATGGTACGGGTTTCGAATTGATCTTGTTGCATTGATCATCGAGGTAAGGTGAGAAAAAGGGAGGTGGGATGGGTGTGAGCGTAGTGGTCATCTTGTCCAGCCGCAGATCACAGCTTGACCTGCTGAAAATTCAACAAAGAAGCAGCGGGATCTGTACTCTGCGGGGAACAAATTATCTTGACCAAGGGGGGGGGGGGGGGACCAAACAGATTTCAGGAATGCACATCCCAATCACATCTCGCCACTTGCTAAACTTTCTTCGTCTTCTCGCTTCTCCTCCATCAGGGCCACCATGACCTCGCCCATCTCCTTCACCGTCCGACCACCTTCGGCGCCTATCCGGCCGTCTCCGCTCGGGAACGGTTTGCGAGCCGGTCCGCCTTCGCGTCGGCTTTTCGAGCAGGGCGCTGAAGACGTCGAAGAAGAGCAGGGGAGGAGCAGGAGCAGACCGAGGGAGGAGAGGCTCGAGGGGTTTAGGAATGGTCGAGCTCATGGGTCGGTCGCTTTTCTGATGCACCAGAGTACTGCTGATCTCGGACGCAGCGGTGAGAGACCCGCTGAACCCCTCGTCATTCCCGCCATCCCGAATCGAGATTGGCGACAATCATCAACCCGTCGTACGCCCTCTTTCCGTCCCGAAGATTCAGGCAGAAACGGCCCGATAGAGACGTATGAGCGATCGGGTGATCAGCCAGCACGTTCAGGGATACGGAACGAGGTGAGGATGGAGGTGGGAATGAATGGCGAGACAGGCAAGGTGGAGCAAACGGAGGAGGCAGTCCTGCCGGACGGTTCCGCTTCGACCTCGATCGTCTCAGTCAAAGCCGAGCCACTTAGCCTGGAGGAGCAAGCATTACGAGCGATCCTGGCTGGAGACGCGCAGCAGGAATCCGAGGAGGAGAGGGCGCAACGGGAATTGGTTATTGCGATGGGTGGGGATGGCGCCACTACGCCAATGTCGGAGGACGAGGCGTTCAAGCGAGATGTCGCGACTCTCCCCAAAGAGGTGAGTAGTCCCAAACCTATCTCTGCGACCTCTGTTGACCCATCTCAGTCATCATTGGACGACTACGATGCCGTACCCGTCTCGGCCTTCGGCATGGCCATGGCTCGCGGTATGGGCTGGAATCCCTCATCCAAAGAGAACACGACAGTGCATGAGCCGAAACTCCGGCCTCAGCTGCTTGGTCTCGGCGCCACGCCTATGGACGCGACCGTCCGTCCGACTCACAACCATGGCGACTCGAAGAAGAAGCATCAGGATCGGAATACGCGGTCTGGGAGGGGATTCATCGCGACGAGTTTGTTGGTGAAGAAGGAGCGAGATGGATCTGGATCTGGATCGGTCACTCCTGCTGGTTCCGGCAGTGCAGATGAGAGTGACGGGTCTCGACGAAGAAGATGGGAGGACGACTGTGATAGCGAGCGCGAGAGCAAGAGAAGGGCCGGGGAGAGGAATGGGGATGGGGATGGATACCGGGATAAGGATCGGGATAGAGGGCGGTACGAGACGGAGGAGGAGGAGCGGGCGAAGCGGAAAGCTAGTCAGCGAGAGCGGGAGCGAGATCGCGATCGGTATACCAATGGCGATCGGGAGAGGCATACCAATGGCGATCGGGAGAGGCATACCAATGGGGATGGGGAAAAGTATCGAGATGACCAGAGAGACCGGGATGAGCGGGAGAGGAGAAGAGGTAGGGAGCAGGTTCGGGATCGACGATGAAGTCGGGTTGTCGCATGTGTCTCCTTTCATCTGGGTTGTATACATACAGCTAGACTAGTTCTGAACATCCTCCAAGTTTCCACGCACGGTCAAGAGGAATCAACAGGAAAATGCCTTGGCGGATCAGATACTTGCGGCGAGGACAGGTGCGGACATTATCGCCTTGCAGCGACTGGCGATCGTACTTTTTGCGATCTGATCCTGTATATTGCGAATGCGACCATACACTTATCGGAACTTCTCGAGCCTCTCCAGACTCAAATCTCCATCCAGCAGCTCGTCCTTCTTCGCAGCGAAGTCTAGAGTATCATCAGTCCCCACTGGCCTCGCTTCCTGCAGATAGACTGTCTTTGGAACGTCGAGTGCGCTCTGTGGTCTACTTGGAATCAGCTACGATGGGAGGAGGAGGACTCACCATCAAAAGCTTCATCCGAGGTATATTCCTCCCAGATGATGATCTCGTTTTCGTTCTCGCCGTTCTGCGTCGAGGTATAACCCACGTTTCATGGATTCTTCGCAGCGTTCTCATCGCGGATCGCTTTGATCACTGTCGCTCCTATCAGCTTGGTATCGCTGGGCGAGGGTGAGTGGTTTACGGACTTTCGAGGAGCTAGGGGAGCTTGCCGGGTTTGGCGGTGAAGCGAGCGAGCTGTATATCGTGTAGTGAGATTCGGAAGGCCCGATCAGGATGGCACGTACCATGATGAACGTCATTCTTTACGTGCTGGTCTGGAGGATACTCTAGGGAAAGGTTCCGGAAAGAGCGGGGCTGTCTTATGTAGAGCGGAAGAAAAGTGGAGGTGATCCTTCAGAGTGGACGAGTCCCACCGGATGCTATGCCATCTGATTCAAAGCGGGCGTGGAACGGGAGCTGAGTTGGTCAGAGCGTCTCCGGTCACGAAGCTATGGCTCGCTATCGGATAAATTTAGGAACCTCTATGGTAAAGTCCCCATCTAGCAGTTCATTCCGTCTCAGCTCAAATTCAGGTCGTCAATACGGTCGGATATCACCCAATCACGAGATGACTCACGTTTGATGAAATCTACCTCTCTCAGCAAGGACTCCGCGAATCGAGCTGAAAAGCTCACCAGAAAACCTGGTCCAAAGTATAGTCCTCCCAAATGACAATCTCATCCTTGTTCTCCTTGTTCTGGGTGAGTTACGTAGGTGACGTTCCCAGTCTCGGTAGTAGGGAGAGATGACCTACGTGGACGAATGGCATCCTGTACAGGCTGATGTGGGAAGTCAGATGGAAAGCCGTCGAGAAGGTTGGATATATCCTTGTATCGACCGCCAACGCCGAGAAGCGGGACCAAAGTGGAGAGGTTTCCCAGGGCTGTCCACTGAAGATACCTTCACGAGGGTGGGCGACTGCTATTGGTAGACCGCTAAACATCAGACTTGAGCCCGTCGCATCCCCTCGACAGGCTTTGCTGTTCTTGAGAGCTCGCCCGAGAAACCAGTCGGACGGGATGCAACGAAGAAACACGACCTAGCTCCGACATCGGACTGGAGAGCCGTGTTTCCCTGAGTGGGATAAGACTGAGCGGAATACTAACGAGAACACCTTGTGCAGGCATGCGCCTCACATCTTCCCGTTCTCAGTCCGCTTGAACGGTCGAGCATCGCCGACTTGACAGGTAGTATGGAACGCCCTTCTTCCCTGCATTCGTGCTCGATTAGATCCCCATACCCCACAACTCTCGCTACAGACTCTACACGTTATTCAAGTACTTGATCACCGGCGCCCCGGCGACCAGCTCTGGTATGCGCCCATGCATCGCTTCTCCCATCAATTCAAACCACCAAGCAAAGGACTGACTCACCCTGGACCGCCTCGCTCTTCTGGTGCTTTGTATGTCAGCTCACATCCGAGGAGGTCACCCACCAGCCTCAGCTGCCTCTGACTCGTACTGATACGAGAGCCGTCAGGTTAGGGTTCTGCCTGCGGAGCGGTGTGTCGACCCACCTCTTGCCAAACCCACATCTCATTCTCGTCCCCCTTATTACTGCCCATGAGACATTGCAACGTCCCAGGTTCGTGCGCAACATGGACTTTCACACTCTGGAAACCTGTGAGGCCTCGGTGAGTATGATACAGACGAGACGAGCGTCTCCCAGCTGCCTTGCCGGGCTTCAGTTTGAACATCGTGATCGTCAGAATGGGAAGGTGAGTTCGAGTGCTGGCCATCCGCTGTGCGCACCTTGATGTAAGCCATATTGACCGGGAGTGAAAGCTAAGAGACATCGGATTGCCCTTGATGAAGCGTAGCTAGCTGATGACGGGGAACGCTAGTGTCGACGAGACGAGATCTGAGATCACCCCGCCGAATGCCCGATCGCAAGGAAGGCAGAGAAGATCTCCTAAAAAGAACTCGAATTTAGCTCAGTAGTGGTGAGAGGGAAATGAGCAGCGTAGCTTTCTTCATCTTTACGCTTCCAGCTTTCTTGGTTAACAAAACCAAAGCTAACTTTGAAACGACGCGAACGATCGGAAGGATGGATCTGGTCGACATCCAGGCGACGTCCTCCATGTCTGTAATTGACTCGATTCACACGTCATCCAAAACATACTTCCAAAGGTCATAAGGGTGATCTGAAGCGTGACGGCTGAGGGCGAGTATGAAGGTGTGTATGGTAGCCAGGCCTTCACGGAACCCTGCTAGTCATTCGGTAAATGCCTGCATCATTGTTTCCGTCAAAGCTTCTTCGGGAGCTCAATCTTGATCGGCCCTGCCGTCAACTCATCCCTCTCCTGCGCGAATGCCATCGAACTCATATCAGCTGGTTCCCTCACAAAGCTGTGCGAGCCGACACACCCATCCATGGTTTACCCTTCCTGTGCTCTGAACCCCATCAGCATACCCTCCGTGAAAAGAACGGGATCGACATACTGGCGAGTGCGGCTTCGTCCTCGTACTATACCACATATCAGCTCTGCATGACTCGAAATATATATCGGAAGAAAAGGCGACGTACCTCTTCCCACACGTAAAAGATGTTCTCATCCTCGCTACTCTGGACTGGATGATATTGCGTCGTCCCCGGCTCGTTCGCGTCGACGTCTGCTTTGATGGCTTGTAGGTCTACGAACGCTCCATTAGTCCGACCCTGCTAGCGACTTGAGAGGTGGGAATGGGGCGACAAAGGCGCGTTACACTTACGCTGGGCAATCTTCGAGGCGTGGCCTGGCTTGGTGTGGATGGTGATGAACTGGGCTCGACGTGAGTGCAGGATACTCCCTGGCCATAGATCTGATACGTAGGCTAAAGCTCACTTGAACGAAGACCATGATGCGCGGAAACCGACTCAGAACGAGAAATGCCGTCTAGCGGGAGCGGAATATGCAGGGCCTTTGCTGGACTTGCCAAGTGGAGGTGAGAGCATGACGTGGCCATGATGTCAAGCACTGTCTCAGAAGCGAGAATCCTCGGGTCGCATGCGATTTATCTATGTTGGATCCGAATGCTTTCTATATGCGCTCGTCGTGCGCGGAATAACGACGAGACCTAGTAGATCGGCGGGAACATCTTCCACCGCTTCCCCGGAAACACCTTCGGGTCAAACTCCTTCTGATACCGGCGGTACTTCTGCCCCGACCAGCGATGCATGAAATACACCGCCACGCAGACATATGCGATTGCTGCGACCCATCAGTCCATACCCCACTGCAGGCTTCGTAACTCACTGCCGATATCCCCACCGGTGACCGCGACCAGACCGAGCAGCATGAGCGTCTCGAACCAGTAGTTCGCGCAGACGACGGTATCGAACCCGAGCCCGGTCGGATACTTGCGCGGATGGCCAGGTGGGACTCGCAAGGAGCGGAGGTGGAGATGCGTGTAAAAGTTGAGCATCTCGTTGACCTACACACATAAGCGATTCGTATGGAGAAATGCCAAAAGAGGGGACGTGCCAGGATATACATAGACCACAATTCCCGCCATATTTGGGCGTCGAGGATGCTCCCTTTGAGCGCGTCGGCGGAGTACGCAGGGCGATAGAGCGTCAGGCCCATGAGGAGGCCGCACATGCCCCAGTAGTACAAGCAGCTGGGCAGATAAGCGGGACACGGATAAGTATAGTGACCCAGAGACCTACTTTCGGAGGACATAGGAGAACGGCACAGTCGCTCTCGAGAAGTCATGCACGAAGGCGGATTCGAAGAACCGTTTGGCGAAGTGCAGGACCGTGTAATTCCGAATCATTCTACCGTCATCAGCGAAGGGATCCCTGATGATGAACCCACGTACAGTTGGAGAGCGGAATGTTCGTATGGTCCCCATAGGAGGTGGGAGAAGTGCAGGAAGAGGGGATTGATGCATATTGGTCCGGCCTCGATGGACCCAACGTGAGTCATCGTAAAGGATTTGCAGCCATGTCGGTGCTATCCTCATGAAAAACTCACGTATTCCCACAGGTACAGCGCACGATACCCAATCTGCCTACCCAGATCTTTCAATCGTAACGTCGCTCCATCTTCGACACCATAAGACGCCAACGACCGGTTATCATCGGTCAGGGGGAGCGGTTTGCCCTCGCCAACAGGGAGAGTGATGCGTTGTCGGTTCGCGATGAGCTGATCCGCGTCAGGAGGCGTGAAGTAAGTGAGATTGAGGGAGACTGACTTTGGGGATTTCGGCGTGTATGGCAGTTTTGAGTTCAGCGACATCGATCTCCTCTATCGTCTCGGCAGGAAGTTTGAGAGTAATGGTCCCCTGGGATCGAGTGGAGATCGTGAGAGAGACCATCTTCGAGGTACAGTCGAGGTCAAGATTCGCTGAAGCTGATACCCGACAATCTCGGAAGGGACTCGGAAGGGACTCGGAAGGGACTCGGAAGGGAAGATGTCGTCCCTGTCCGGAACTGCGAGTGCCTTACACGGCTTGGACGATAAACTCCACCCCGAGAGGCTCTGGGAGCGACTACACCAAAGCAGGAGGTTGACAAGGAGAGGAGAGGGATTGAAGTTATATGCTTCGC
>JAABUH010005225.1_pt1 | contig 10276 bp, 9 predicted proteins | sample 5559121 | NCBI WGS metagenome assembly JAABUH01 (sample SAMN10711871, study PRJNA513364) | rock metagenome | isolation source: Antarctica rocks | place: Antarctica: Victoria Land, Battleship Promontory nord | collected 2015-12-28 | reverse complement strand
AGGATCGTTTTCCCATCCGGGCTCTTGGTGGTGCCGAACGGCTTGTCACCGAGGGTGGTCTGCCGCCCGGCTGGGGTGACCGACCAGCCGTACGGGGTGATCGACGTGCCGTCGCCCTGCGGGCCCGGCACCCGGGTCCGGTGCGCTGCCGCAGCCGTCGCACCACCTATCAGTACCGCGGTCAGCGTCACCCCCACCACCACCCGCCGCCGGCTGCCCCAATTGCGTCGTTTCCCGGTCACGTTCTGCATGGTTTCTCCTCGCTTGTCGCAGCACGGTGGCTGCACCTCGTCGGTGACCCAAGACAAGCGAACCCCACCGAGATGACCGCCCGGTGAAGCCCCGGTGAATGAACCTGGGCGATGACGAGACGTCCCCGGAGCGTGCGCAAAGCGCCCGTACTAATGTCAGTTTCAGACGTCGCCTGCACAGATGTCAGAAGTCGGCGGCAGGTCGTGAGCGTGCGGGCTCAGGGTGCGGCGTGGTTAGCACCTTGCTCACCGCTGAGCCCTTCCCCCTCGTAGGCTCTTCATGTCACTGCAGAGGTGGCGAACCAAACGCCATCAAGCCATCGGGCGCAGCCACAGTGTCCTGCACCAAGATGGCACCTTCGCGGCCGGAACCTTGCCGTCCGGCAGGTGAACACCACGGGCCCCACTCCCGTCGGGTCGCCCGATTCCGCCACCGACGCCGGCTGGTGCAGGACGCGTGAGGGAGTCGCGGCCACGGCATGCATTGCTCATCGGCGGATGGTCATCACCGCCAGGATCAGCACGGTGAGTGTCAGGTCTCTTCGGGTTCGTCGCCGCGTTGGCGGAAGGCACGGTCGTCCTGCTGTTGGGTGAGGACGTGCCCGGCGGCGGCGAGGAGCAGTGCGATCGGCCACTCGACGATGTCCAGCGCGACGAGTACTCCGACCGCGCCATAGTAGGCGACTTGCTCGGGCCGGGGCAGGCGCAGAGTCCCGACTATCGGCAGGTCGAGGACAAGGTGATCTACCTCGTCACCATGCCCGGCGGCGGGCCGCCCGGGGCTGCGCCCGGCATCCGATCCTCGTGTGGTCGGTGTTCGGGTGATGGGGGTTGACTTGTCGACCATTCGTCGCCTCCACGATTCGGGGTATTCATCTTGAGTCCATACGCCTGTTTCAGGATAGGAACATGTTGATGAACCTGGATGGTGCCGCTGCAGATCCGGTGACTCAAACAGCCACAATCCTGCTTACCCCACCGGTACGGATGCTGTACGCGCTGTTGGTCCGGTGGGGTATTGCCCGCGTCGAGAAGCCACCTCGCTGACCCCCTCAATCGATACAGCTCGGCGGCGCGATCAGGTGAGAGACGTTGCGCAGTTTCGCTTAGGTGTGGCCGCCGCTGCGACGAGGTCCCACTTCCTCATCGCCCATCCCGCGGCCGATCACCCGGCGGTCGGCGCGGGACCGCAACGGTTGTCGAAGGTGCTGGCATGCAGCTCATGCTTGTTTGTGCGCCCCCGGCATCGATCATGGACGATCCCTGGGCATGTCAAGGCAGAAGCATTGACATGTCAGGCCGGTGCGGGCTAGTCCGTCCTGGTTGGGTGGCAGCGGGGAAGCGTCACGCATTCGGGGTCGTTGTTCGGGTTCGTTGGCTGCGGGCGTGGGCGAGGCGGTAGCTGGCGGTACCGGTCTCGATGATGTTCCCGCCGAAGGTGAGGCAGTCCACGATCGCCGCGCACAGCCGGGGGGCGGTGAAGGTTTTGGTCCAGCCGGAGAAGCTGTCGTTACTGGCGATCGCGACTGCGTTCTGCTCTTCGCGTTCGGTGAGGACCTGGAAGAGTAGTTCGGTGCCGCGCTTGTCGATGCAGAGCAGGTCGACGCGGCCGTAGCGGGCGATGGTGCGGGAGAGGTCACGTTCGTCGGCGGCTTCGACGAGCTCGTTGACGAGCTTGGCGGCCAGCACGTAACGAACTCGATGGCCCTGTTGGGCGGCGGCGGTGCCCAGACCGATTAGCAGATGGCTCTTTCCGGTGCCGGAGTCGCCGATCAGACACAGCGACTGTCCCTTGCTGATCCAGGCGCCCCCGGCCAGGGTGTTGATGGTGGCCGGGTTGATCGCGGTGTTCGCGTTGTAGTCGAAGTCCTCGAGACTCTTGGGTCGGGGAAGCCTGCTTCGTGGACGCGTCGCACGGCCCGCCGCGCGGTCCGATCGTCGCACTCGGCGAGCAGCAGCTCGGCCAAAAACGCCCGGTAAGACAGCTGTTCGCGGCCGGCGGCGTCGGCGATCTCGGCGTAGCGGTCCCGCATCGTCGGCAACCGCAGCAGCCGGCTAGCGGCATCGATCGCGGCGTCGGTGGCCTGCTCGCTGGGTCGCCGAGCAGTGACGTTTGCTCGGCGACGGGTGCTGGTGTTGGGGACGGCCGTCGTGCCGGTCGTCGTGGGGGTGCTGATCTCGATCAGGCCATCGCCCACTCGTAGACGCTGACGTGACGCCAGCTGGTCGCCGTGAACGCTGACACCCACCCGTCCCATCGCTTCGCGCTGGCGGAGACCGGCGATGCGGGCCTTTCCCTGCTTGGCGGTAACCGGGCACCATCAGCGGCGGCTCATGCGGCCCCCCTGATGGCTTCACCGCACTGGCGCGGTGGAGCGGAAGTGGGTGGTGCCCAGCAGCGTGACTTTGCCACCGATCCGGTTGCCGCCGCGCAGGACGCTCGCCGGGAGAACTGGGCCATCAACCCGGTCGCGGTCTGGTGCGGGTCGGGGCTCCGAGGCGCGTCGCGCGCCGTCGAGCCGGGGGGTCGCGTGTGTCTGGTTGTCAGTCCCGGGCGCCGACCCACAGCCGGTGCAGCTGCGACGCTACCCCGGGGGCGACCGCAAGCAGGCCGCTCCGGGGACCCTCCCCCGGGGGCAGGTCGTGCTCGAGACCGTCACGGCCGAGGATGAACGCGCCGGCCTCGCGCGCCACGATGACGGCGGCGAGCGCGTCCCAGGTGTGGAAGCCGCCGAGCACGGCCGCGACTGCACGTCCCGCCCCGACCGAGGCGACCGACAGTGCGGAGGAACCCATGATCCGGGTCGTGCACTGGCTCGCGGACAGCTCGCGCAACATGTGTTCCATGCCAGCCCAAGCGCGGTGGGACGCCCACTCGGTCAAGACGACGGCGCCGGCTAACACGCGGTCGTCTCGACACCGGATCGGGTGCCCGTTGAGCCGCGCACCGCGTCCCCGCGCGGCGCCGAACACTTCGCGGCGGGAGGGATCGGCGACCACCCCGACGGCGCCTCCGGTCGGGTCGCGCAACGCGAGGCTGAACGAGGACCACGGGAGCCCATGAACGAAGTTTGTGGTGCCATCCACCGGGTCGAGGTACCACACGAACTCGGCGTCACCGTCTCCCATCACCCCGAGTTCCTCCCCGACGACGGCGTGGTCGGGGAAGCGCTGGTGGATGGTCTCCCGCACGAGGTGCTCCACGGCCCGGTCCGTGACCGTCACGTAGTCGGCTGGCCCGCTCTTGGTGGTGATCTCTTCGTCGGGTGGTCGGCCCGTGCCGATCCGGTCCATCGCCGAGAGCGCCAGCTGCTCGGCGAAGAACAGGTAGCCGTCCAGGCCCGGACGTTGCCGCGTCAGCATGCCTGCAGCACAGTCAGGCCGTCGCGGAGGCGACGCGCCGAGCCGGGGCCAGCAGGTCGACCAGCAATGAGAGGCGGTTGGTGACGATGGCGTCGACACCCATGGCGAGAAGTCGGGCCATGTTCGTGGGGCTGTCGACCGTCCAGATGGACACCTGGTAGCCCCCGTCGTGCATGCCGGCCACGACATTCTCGTGCAACTGCAGCACTTCCCACGCCGGATTGAAGAACTCGGCGTGCAGGGCCTTGAGCACGGTGGGGTCGGGCAGCTCGGGTTGTGCCCAGCTGAGACCGATACGGGCATCGGGGGCGTACTCGCGGATCTCCAGCAGCGCCTCGATGTCACCGGTCACGAACAGGCATCGGTCCAGCGCACGGTGCTCCCGAACCAACTTGGCACCGGGCACCGCGGCTGCCCTGTCGGGGAGGTCGACCATCAGCGGCACATCGATGCTCGACAACACCTGGTGCAGGGTCGGGACCTGATAGGACCCCGACCACACCGTCGCCACGTCGTCGAGAGTCAGCTCGCGCAGCGCCACGTCCCGGTCCCACACACGACGCAACGTCGAGTCGTGCAGAACCACGACTTCTTCGTCCTTGGTCAGCCGGAGATCGATCTCCACCATGTCCGCCCCCTGCCCAGCGGCGGCGAGGATGGCCGGCAGCGTGTTCTCCGGGTGTGCGTGCGGGTCGCCCCGGTGGGCGATGGCCAGTGCCACGAGGGTCAGACCACCTCGCTCACGGGCAGCTCCCTGCCCGCAGGCGTGACCCCGGTCAGGGCGACGAGCGCGGCATCCTGATAGAGCAGGGCGCGGCGGAAAGACACCTGCACGTCGGTCGCCCGGAACTCGCTTCCCACGTAAGCACGGACCTTCGTCTCCCCGAGTGCCACGGTTACTTCCTTGAAGTGCCCGCGCGGTGCGTCGCGCACCACCGTGCCGGGCACGGCCGCTGCGGTGCCGCCCGCCGCAGCGTTGGCCCTCCCTTCGGCGGTTGAACCCTTCGCCGTCGGCACCAGGTGCACGTCTTCCGGGCGTACCCCGATGTCGGATTCCTCATCAGTGGGCGGCAGCGGTCCGGCGCACGGGACCCGCAGGCCCGAGGGCGCCAGGACGACGGATCCCGCACTCGCCGTGCCTCGCAGGAAGTTCATCGCACCGACGAACTCGGCGACGTAGCGGGTGCTCGGCTCGCGGTACAGATTCCCGGCAGTGGCGTATTGCTCGATCATCCCGGCGCGCATCACCGCGATACGGTCGGAGATCGACAGCGCCTCGTCCTGGTCGTGGGTCACCAGCACCGTCGTGATCCCGACTCGTTGCTGGATCTCGCGGATGTCCTCGCGGACCCGGATCCGCAGCTTCGCGTCCAGATTTGACAGTGGCTCGTCGAGGAGCAGCACCTTGGGCTCGAGCACGAGCGCCCGGGCGAGCGCGACGCGCTGCTGCTCACCACCAGAGATCTGCGCCGGAGCAGAGTGCAGGTGGTGGGTGAGGTTGACCAGCGCGAGCACTCGCTCGACCCGTTCGCGGATCTCCGCCTTCGGCAGCTTCCGCAGCCGCAGGCCGAAGGCGACGTTCTGGAAGACCGACATGTGCGGCCACAACGCGTAGCTCTGGAACATCATCGCGGTCGGCCGTCGCTCGGGCGGCAACTGGGTGCAGTCCTGGCCGGCGACGATGACACGACCCCGGTCGGGCCGGATGAACCCGCCGATCATCCGGAGGGTGGTCGTCTTGCCGCAGCCGGAGGGACCCAGCAGGCTCACGAGTTCCCCGGCGCGGACATCGAGGTCGAGTCCGTCGATGATGGTACGACCACCGAGGATCTTGGTCAGCCCGGACAGGACGAGCCCGGAACGCTGTGCACTGTTCTCGGTCGGGACGCCGTTGGTGCCCGCTGAGGGGGTGGGTGCTGTCATCGGAGTTGGAAGCCTTCGGCCAGGGCGCCGCCCATGACGTGCTTGCGGGCCAAGGACATCAGGATGACCGAGGGGATGGAAAGCAGAATAGCGAACACGGCCGCGACCGAGGACGGGTAGTTGAGCACGAGGGTGTACATCTCGGTCGGCATCGTGAGGTAGTTGGGGACGCCGACGAGGAAGGTCCCCTGGGCCTCGTCGAACGCGGCGAGAAACGACAGAATCCCCGCGACCAGGATGCCCGGCGCGGCAAGCCGCAACGTCACCCGGAGGAAGACCTGCAACGGGCGCGCCCCCACGTCGCGCGCCGCCTCCTCAAGACTCCGCGGCACGGCGGAGAACGCCGCGGCCGGGATCCACGTCATGAACACGATGGTCCCCAGCAGCTGCACGATGACGACCCCGAGGAAGCTGCCCATCAGGTTCAACGAGTAGAACAAGCCGGCCAGGGCAATGTAGAGCCCGAATTTGGGGAAGGCGTTGGTGGCGAACAGGGACACCAGCAGGACCTGGCGCCCCGGGAAGCGGTAGCGGGAGAACGCGTACGCCGCCGGGAGGCAGATCAGCGCCGAGACGAGCGTCACGACAGGGGCGAAGGTGAAGCTCAGCCGGATCGACTGGTCGAGGCTGGTGTCGGAGAAGACCGTGCGCCACCACCGCAGGGTCCACTGCGAGGGCAGCAGGTCCGGGTAGTTCCAGGTATCCGCGAACGCGCGCAGCGCGAGCCAGACCAGCGGTCCGAGGATGAACGCCGCCAACACCACGAGGACGACCCCGAGCAGAACACGACGCCCGACCGCCCGGGCCCGCCCCGAGGGATGGCCCTGCTGCGCGGGTGATGGTTCCCGAGGCTGACCCGCTACGGCGACACTCGAGGAGCCCGCGGTGGTGGTGCTCATCACAGCGTCCCGGATTGCTTCGCGGCCCGTAAGTTCGCCCACACATACGCGGAGCCGATACCGGCTGCCAGCAGGAACACCGCCACCGCCATGACCTCCGCCTGCTGCGGTTCGTTGAACGAGGAGAAGGTGTTGTTCATCGCCGGGCCGAGAAGGTTGGGTGCGGAGGGTCCGGTGAGATAGGGGACGGTGAAGCTGCCGAGCACGTAGATGCCGGTGAAGGTGGCGACGATCACCGACGGGATCATGGTCATCGGGACGAGGATGCTGACCGTGGTGCGCACCATCGACGCGCCGGAGTCACGCGCCGCCTCGATGAGCGAGTTGGGCACGCCGTTCAGCCCCGAACTCATCATCAGGACCCCGAAGGGCAGGTTCACCCAGATCTCACCGATGACCACGGCGCCCAGCGTGTAGCCCAGCGTCGGGGTGGAATCCCAGCCGAGGTGGTTCCCGAGGCTGCGGATGAACCCGGTCGCCTCGTAGAAGGTGAGGATCGAGTACGACGCGATGACCACGGGAATGAACAGTGGGATGACGGCCAGCGCGGAGACGATCTTGGCCAACCGGCTGCCGGTGAGGCGCAGGTACAGCGCGATCCCCCAGCTCAGCGCGAGCACAATGGTGATCGTGACTGCCGTCACCCAGACCGTCGCAATCAGGTTCTGGAGAAAGGACGAGCTGGTGAAGACCTCCCGGTAGGTGGCCGTCGTGGGGCTCACGCCGCTCACCGTGTTCTGGTGCTGGGCCAGCAGCGCGACGACGGAGTTGGGTCCACCGGTGTAGCCGAGGGTGTAGAGCACAGCGGCGATGACCGGGAAGCCGATGAACACCGCGACCACCACGATCGGCGGCGCCACCATCAGCAGGGCCTGCAAGCGCCGGCGCAGCGGGCTCATCAACGTCCTTTCCTCTGCCTGTCAGTGCCTGGTCCTGCCGAGCGTGCCCCGGGGCCCTCGATCGACTTAGTTGCCGGGGACCTTCGCCTGCCACTGCCTGTTGACGTCGTTGGCCGTCTTGGTCTCATAGCCAGGACGCAGCTGGCTCGTGTTGACCCCGGAGAACTCCTGTTGCACCGCCTGGCTCATGTTCTTCAGCTCAATGCCGGGGTAGCCCGCCAACTTGTCGACGATCAGCTTCTGGCTGTCCGGCTGCAGGATCCAGTTGGCCAACTTCTCGGCGGCTGCCTTGTGTGTGCTGTTGGTCGGGATGCCGAGGTCGGCCGCGCTTCCGGTGAACGAGGGGTTGGCGATCTGCAGGAACTTGATGTTGTCCTTGAGCAGACCGCTCTGCTTCGCGGTCAGGGACTGATCCGACCACACCGGCGCTATCGTGATAGTGCCCTTGGCGAGCAGGTCGAGCACCGCCTGGTTGCCGTTCGGGTAGACGTGTTGATAGATGTCCGGGTTCAGGCTCGCCAACTCCTGCAGTCCCTGCGCCCATTGGCTCTCCAGGTCGGGCAGGTACTGGTTGGCCATCTTCTGCACATCGGCGGTGGGCATGTACTTGTCGAGCACTGTCTCGGCGAAGGCGTGTCCGGATCCGCCGCTGTCGGGCGAGTTGTAGGTGAACTGGCCGGGGTTGGCCTTGATCCACCCGAGCAACTCCTCCAAAGTCTTCGGGGGGGTGGGGACCTTATCGGAGTTGTAGGCGAGGACGACAGCGGAGCTGCGGTAGGGAACCGCGCTGCCGTCGACCGCCTGCAGGAGCGTCGGATCGACCGTGGCGAGGTTCGGGACCTGGCTCGGGGAGACCTTCTCCAGCAGCCCGGCTTGCGCCGCCGGACCGACGAGGCCCGCGTCGATGAGGTCCATGCCCGGGTCCTGCTTCTGTTTCACCGAGACCCCGAGCTTGGCCAGCGTGGTGGCGTCGTTGGTGCCGTGCTCGGAGAAGACCAGCTTCACGCTGTAACCCGGGTTGTCCTTCTGGAAGCCGGGGATCAGGGTGTCTCGCCACAGGCTCTGCACGTTGACGTCGCCGCTCGAGTACAGCGTGAGGGCCTTGTCGTTGCCACCGCTGGCCGCGCCTGAGGACCCGCCACAGCCGGCCACGGTAAGACTCATCGCCACCACCGCAACCGGCGCCAACGCTCTAGTCACCGACTTCACGTGCGGCACTCCTCTCGTGGGACACCGCACCGGCGCCCCGAACAACCCATCCCGATGCGGTCACCTCAACACTGGCAGGTGGATGCCCCGGCTGGGGAGATGCCAGCCGAACATCGGGTGACACGCAGACGAACACTGCGCGGGCCGTCCCGTGACTGTTCCCCGTACCGTTCGGGACGCCTCCGGGTCGGGTGGACGGCGCCGGGGTGCGCGAGCTCGGTGCGCCACCAGCGAACACGCTCCCCGGCTACGCCCTCGCCGCTTCGCCGCCGATCACGAGCCCGGTCTGCTCGGCGAAGCGCCGCAGGATCTGCTGGCCGGTGATGATGTCTGCCCGCCCCTGCGCCACCGAGGACAGCGGTGGGAGCCCCCGGGTAACCATCGCATGGAATGCCACGAGCTCCTGCTCGAATGCCTCAACCACCGAGCGGTGCACCGACCGCCGCTCATGGTGGCCCACCGCGTCGACGACGGTGAGCTCGGTGGGAGCGTGGAGCAGGTAAGGCGCCGGAAAGACCAGCTCGAAGCTGCCGGTCTCGTGGTGCACGGAGAGCGTCTCCCGGTAGGCCGGGTAGTCGGGGAGGTAGTGCCACCCCACGCCGAAGCGGGCGCCGGAGGCCAGTCGCCCGCAGGCGGTCAGCGACCCGGGCCGCCCATCGCGGGGCCACACGTCGACGCCGTCCATGCTCACCGGACTTCCGGCGACCATCCTGATCAGCGACAAGTCGTGCACGACACTGCCCAGCACAACATCGGAGTACAGGGTGCAGACCTCGGGTGGCACGGGGCCCAGAGCGCGCTGCAGCGCCGAGCCCTCGGCTTCCCTCAGCTCCGCGAGCACCGCCGCGTCCACATCGGGCGGGGGTGCGAACGTGCCGGCGAAGGCGAGCTGCGCCGCCGAGGACGGGTGCAGCACGGTGACGGTGATGGTCCGGATGCTCTCGACCGGCGGGAGCAACTCCAGCATGTGCTGCACCGCTGGGTCGTACTGCTTCATGTAGCCAAGCAGCAGCCGGTGACCGGTGCCGCCGGGGGCCGCGGCCTGCAGGTCATCAGCCTCGGCGACCGTGTAGGCCAGCGGTTTCTCGCAGAGTACGGCGAGGCCCGCGTCGAGAATCGCTCTGGCCTGGGGGCCGTGTGACCCGGAGGTCAACAACAGAACAGCATCCAGCTCACCGCCTGTGAGCATGGCGTCGAGGCTCGGATACCGACGCGGTTGCGCGACGCCGTACCGCTGCCCGACCTGGTCGCGCACTGTCCGGGAGACATCGCACAGAGCCGAGAGCCGGAAGAGGTCCCGGCGCCGCGCGAGCAGCGGCAGGTGCACCACCTGGGCGACGACGCCGAGCCCGGCCACGCCGACGCGCAACGGCTCGCAACAGACAGCCACAGCAACACTCCTTCGCGCCTACAGTTCTCGACCACGGACCTGCCGTGGCGACTTACCAACCCCGTACCCGCAGGTAGTCCCGGTTCGCGTGCTGGTCCCGGGCCAGGTCGCGCAGCGAGGTGCCGTTCAGTGGGACCGTGTCCTGCTCCACCACGATCCAGCCGGTGAAGTCACTCTCACCAATGGCGGTCAAGATGCCGTCGACGTCGAGGTCTCCGGCACCCAGGGGGCAGAACACGCCCCGCCGCCACACCTCGTCCATGTCCGCGCCGTCGCGGATCGCCGCGTCCAGCACGTCCAGGCGGGCGTCTTTGAGGTGGACATGGTTGATGCGCTGGGCCC
>JAABUH010005224.1_pt1 | contig 10277 bp, 9 predicted proteins | sample 5559121 | NCBI WGS metagenome assembly JAABUH01 (sample SAMN10711871, study PRJNA513364) | rock metagenome | isolation source: Antarctica rocks | place: Antarctica: Victoria Land, Battleship Promontory nord | collected 2015-12-28 | reverse complement strand
TCTCCATATGCTGCTTGCAATTGCTCTCCCTCTTGCTCTCGTAGGGGCAAGGGTGGTATTGGCATTTGTACATCGAAGGAGTCACCGAATGCTTATCGTTGACGTGACGGTCCCGTTCCTTCTCCGTGGGCCAGCCGTATTGAGAGTATTTGCACGAAGGTTCGTTGCACTTCCAAGGACGAGAGTGAGTCTTCTCGTGCTTGGTCAGGTCACAGGGACGCTTGAATTCTTTATCACATTCGCTGCATCGCTGGATCGATTTGGCCTTCTCGGCTTCAGTCTTCTTGCGTCGAGCCATGGAATGCAAAAGGTCATCCTCAGGGCCCGAGCTGCTAGACCGCTTCATGGCGCCAGAATTGGAATCGGGTTGCGAAACTTCACCAGTGCGCAGAGAGATAGCCTGGCCATTCTTAATCCTCACGAGCTCGGCAGGACGGCCTGTGTGACTCAAGCCGCCATGCAAGCTAAGACGTTCATCGCTAGTGACATTTAGTATTACATCACCGCTACACGGCGCATAAACAAACCTGGAGTAGTCTTCCTCCTTGATAGGACGCCCTGAGGCAATCCTCTCCCTTGTTGCGGTGATCATTGCGGCGTATTGTCGGACCTGTTCAGTGAGATCGAGAAAGTAGCCGTTAGTATAAGGTCTGTCGGTTGGTCTCTGCCGGTCCGATTCGTTCAGATATTCGACGGTAGTGTGTAGACACTGGATTGACTCCTCGCAAAATTTGACGAATGATGACCGCGTAATCGAAAACCTCTGAACGCCAGAACCCAAACCATGAGCCAAACTCCTTGCCCAAACATGATAAGATCCACTTACCGGCGCCAGCCACAATACGACTTTCTCCAAGTCTCGTAGGCAGGTAATCTCCTTCCTCCCTACTCGGTATGGTATGCTCCTGATCAGAGGGTGGAAAGCCTTCAGCGTTCCCTCTCTCAAGATTGGTGTGATGATGTGGTCTTGAATCTGCTTGCAGGCGTATGAGCTCAAGGCGTGCTGGGTCTTTGCCTGAGCGTTGGCAACGGCCCCATTGATACCGGACTGAATCTCAGCAACGGCGGTCGGGGCAGCGTTACTGTGTGAATTTATTCTGTAGTCTGCGTTCGGGTCAGCCTTTGTCGTCACGCTTCAAGTAGATGGGGGAGGATGTCGCATACCTGCATGGTGACCAGACAATGACTCATCGGTACTTGAGACAGAAGAGCCAAGACCACTGTCCGAGGAATGACGGTTGTGCGTCCAACGTTGCTTGAGCTGGGGGGTGGATGGACGATCAAGGCTATCGTCGATGTCCATACGATCGGACGCGATCGTGTGCTGTGTACCAAGCATGAAGCGTGGAACAGGAAGGTCGTCGGGGCGCAACGTCTCCTGACTATCGGTCGAGAAGGACTCAAGTCCTGACAGGCTACGATCGACGGAGCCGATCAACTGGCCGATGCGCTGTTCGGAAGCGGCGACAGCGTCCTCCAAGTCCTTAGGGCATGTTGGAGACCTCCTCGACAACAAGGTGATGTTCAAGATGGGATCGTCCTCGGACGACGGCGACTTGGGGGAGTGGAAGGTGGAACTCTTCCTCAAGGGTTGACCCGAGGCCTCAGTGGAGGGAAGGGTCGGGCGTGCATGATGGTGGGTGGATGAAGGTGGAAACGAGGCGAAGGCGGGGGCGCCTCTGGTTTTGTAGCAACGCCGGGGATTGGGTTGTGGGGAAGTCATCCTGAGTGGTCAGGCGGGTGGGACAGCGGAGAATGACTCGTACTGGACAATAGGTGGATGGTTAGCAGGTGAATGATTTCCTCGTCGCGCATCGAGTGACTCACAATCTCGATTCGGCCAGATCTGAGTGAATGCAAGAGCTCTCAGACCCTGGGTTTCATTCAAAGCCAATTCACACTGTCTCGAAGGTCCAGACACACAATCTCTGTCACTTCTGTCGTAACGCCTTCACGGCGGTCGTTTTCGTCGGGATGATGCAGCAATGAAGGCTGAGAAAATGCGAAACAAAAGCAGGATGCAAATATGGAGCAACGAGGTGAAAAGAACAGGGTGGATTGACGGTGCCAGGTGCCGTATAGTGGAGGCGGAGGTGGGCTCAGACGAAGGATTGCAGTTCGTGGAGGGCTGTGCAGCAGTCGAGAGAAAGCCTTGCGAGGAATTCGACGGCGGCACGATTGGCTCAGCAGGCCACGAGGAAAGCCAAAGGGACAACGATGGCATGGATAGACGATTCCCTGGCGTCGTCTTCTGATGTCGAAGATATACGCAAGTAGGGGGAGGGACAGAGCGAGTCGTGGGGTTTATTGATGCTGGGAGAGTGAGGTGTATCATCCGATCAGGCAGCAGCAGCGGTCACTCGGCCTTGGCGGGGGGTCCGGACACGACAGCCCGCGCTTGACCCAATGGGGGGAGGGTTTGGTCTTAGTCAGCGCCCTATGCACTCCACCAGAGGGTATGCAGCCTACTTTAGTAAGTATCGACTATCGAGCCCATGCAGCCCAACAGTGCGGGAAAGGGTGCAACGGCGATGGAAGCATGGGGTGGTGTGAGCCCTATGGATCGTCGCCTCCCAAAAGGGCTGAAAGGCGACGGCCGCTTCGGCAGGTGTACCGTGTCCTGAACGGCCAGTCAGCACCTTATCGCCCTTTCCCTTTCGCCATCACCTTACCAGACTGTCGTTCTGATTGTCTGCGTGGAGTTGCGATTCCAATCAGCTGCCATTCATGCTGGTCGTGACACGTGTACGAGATTCGTCTTCGTCGCAACTTCCCGTATTCTGATGTCGTGCGTGCCTCTTGCTCTTGGCGCTTGCGTATTCTCGTCCCCCCTCCCCACCAACTTCGATTATCTTACCGCTTGATTTCGTCGTTTCGAAGACCCGTATTGGTGATTGGTCTGCCACACAATCTGCTACACAGTGATCACAAATGGATGGGTTTCAATGGTTTTGACGCCCTTGGCTGGGCAAGGATGGGGCTCCTTCGTGTCCTTCATGGGCGAAAGCCGCCCTTTTGCCCCTCGTCCCTCAGCTCTGGTTAGAACTAGCCCAGGACCCTGTTCTTCTGCACTCTTTCTCCTCGCCGGTGGACGCTCCGAGCACCTTGGGCCAGACAGGTCGTGCTTCCCCTGTGAGTCAGAACCTAATGCGAGCAACTGCCAACTGGTAAACAACCAGATGTTCGATTGAACCGCGGGTCCTCTTCCCCAAGCGAACCCTACTTGAGGGCTCCCTGAGGGTGGGACAGATGCGTATCAACAAGTGGCCTTTGTCTGGCCCTACAGTGCACGATACTAGCCTTTCTGCAGATCACTTCCTGCTGAGCCAGCATTGCTTTCGGTCCAGCCTTTGTGCGTGAAGCCCATTTCCATGCTGGCATCCTCCACGGTAGCGGGGATCGTCACATTAAACCTCAATGTACAGCCTGTCCATGTGCCAGTCGAGTGTCCCGTGTCTCAGATGGAGCGAAAACATACCAACATGGCTCTGCACACCCATCCTTCACCTCAAGCATTGTGCCAAATAGCAGATTTTGACCCTACGCCTTCAATCGGTCTGGGTTCAATGAGCCTCGGCCAACCGGACGAGCTCTATGACTTTGATGCTTTTGCATAGCTGCTATCCCCCCGGCCTCAGTGAAGCCCGGTTTCCGCCAACGCTAAAAGGAACCTGAAAAGGCTCTGCCACACGAAAAGCTTCCGGTGGGAATCCAGCTTCTTGTTTTGTCGGTGGCACTTCTCTTAGGTAAATGATCACCTGCTGGGAATTGGCTCCTGGGCTGATCAAGCAGCGGCTGTGTTGATGTTCCCTGATTAATCATCGAAGAAAGAGCTGGGAGAGTCGCAGAATACTCAGTCATTGGGAATCCACCCCTGTACAGATTGACAACCTCGGCTCGAATGGGATGCTCAAAGATATTGTGAAACGAGATGTGTGAGGATGCTGTAGGTTCTTTGATGTGCTATCTCTAAGACGCTAATCACATGGCGCTATATGGTTTGTATGCATGATCTAGGTGTAAGGCGTAGTCCAATATAGTTTCAAGGCGGCATGATACAATGGGGCTGTCCTCGGTGATCATGCTGTCTGGCTAGAACGGAGTACAGACCTTCACTTGCTGGACGATTCATTCCCAGGGGCTCCAGGAACGGCCAGAGATGGTTCTCAAACCCTAAGCAGTCCTCTTAGCCTCAGGCTTTTCTTGAGCCCTTCTCAGCTCTCTTTTCAGTCAAGCTGATCCCTTGCACTCGAAGTCGAAATTTTCATCTGCTGTTCTTGGAAACAGTCGCGACTCGGAAAGCCCTCATCGTTCACGAAAGGGTATCTAAGACACGTCCTCGACTCTCGCTAGCTCTCGAAGAGACCCATCTGAAAGAAATGCCACACCATCCCAGCGATCAACAACGTTCTCAGACACACCTGGGGCCTCTGCAAGACCAATAGAACATTGATCTTGAGAAGCCTCGTTGTTCACTCATAGTTGATGCCGGAAATTTTTGCTGACAGAGCGTTACATTTTGCTTTTTATGTTTCCTAGAAGTAGAACCCGTAGCGGTATGCATTCTCTAGATAGAAGACGTTCCACTTCATTTGGCTATATCGAATCGCTCCTATCTCTACTGTAAAGTTTCCTCGCAACACGGAGAGAAACACAGCCTGAGCCACAGCAGTAGACCAGCCTAGGAGATTAAAGCATCCTCCTCGAAGACAATAAATAATTTTAGACGAATAGGATCTCCAAGTAAGGACGAAAAAGAAAAGGCCAAACAACCATGATAATCTTAATAATATGCATTTAATCAGAAAAGAATCCACGAACGTCCTTACCATTTTGACACATGTCGCCATGTATATAAACCAGTAGAGTAGAGGTACGCAATCACCACCAAGAGAGCGTTGGATTCCCCACACTGGCATTGGAATCTCCATGGGAGACCTCAGGAGATCATATCCCAGGCTATCTTCCCTTCTACTGGCTCTCGCACCCGGTTGAGTCTTTCACGAAGGAGGGAAACGCAAGGGCCGGCTGAAGGTCGCGAAGAGCAATGTAGCCAAAGTGGCACATCTGCACTACGGCATGGTCTGCATTCTTGAAATCTTGTACAAGACATCTGCATCCAAAGTAGCCGCCGTCAAGTGGCGAGAAACGGTAAAAGCATGGAGGAAGGAAAAAAAGGTCCAATGAGGTCCAAGCTAGATTACAAATCATAGTAGTACACTGGTCTATATCAAAGAAAATGTCCAAAAACAAGGCCCGGTCAGCTCAGGTTATATAGCCGCAACCATACGATAACGAGAAAGAATATCAATAGACCCTCGTCCTCCCATACTTATCCATATAAGGATTTTTCCCAGCCGAACACAACACCTTCCCCAGCACCCTCGTCCGATCAATCCCCCCTTCCCCCTCCCACTGATCCTCCATCTCCACCCTCATCTTACTCTTCGGCTTCCTCTACGCAACCCGCTGTTTCTCGAAAAACACATACGCCGCATAATAAATCTTCGACGTATTCCCCGCCAACGGGCCCTTCTTCGTCTGGAAATCTTTCAGTTGTTTGGACTGGAGCTTGACGTTTGGGTCGGGGAGCATTTGGGCTAGGGAGCGGAGGAAGTTCGCTTGGGTGACGGTGGGGTCGCGGAGGTGGGCGGCGATTTTGCGGCGGATCTCGTCGCAGGTGTCGTAGACTTCGACGGTTTCGTCTTCTTCGCCGGAGAGCTCTACGGCGGAGACGTCGAGTCTCTTGCTTTCGACATCCTTCTTTACTTTCTTTTTGGATGGCTCTTTGATACCGGCTGGTTTGCGCTTTTGAAAGAATTTGAAAGCGGCGCTATATGTTTGGTTGGAATCCCCTGCGTATGGGCCTTTGAGTTTCATGAACCTGCCGTATGAGTTGCTGTTGATGTTGCAGGCCCGTTGGAACTCGGTAACTTTCATTTCACCGCTATTGATCAGTTTATTGATTTTGCGGCGGATAGCATCGCAAGTCTCAGTCACGGGGGTGTCGGAGTCGGAGCCGGAGTCATCGTCGTCCAAGTCATCTGTGTCGGAAAGAGTTTCGATAGCTGAATGCGGACGCTTCGGTGGTATGTTCTCATTCGACATCATCTGGGCGCAAATTAGATGTCGACGTCAATACACAGGAAGGCTTGCATCCTACGGATTGGTTTCCCAGGTCTTCGGGTTTCCAATCGCCATGACCTGGGTAAATGTTACCGGAGGACGCTGGGTTGCTCGTAATCTTGCAAATTGTGAGCCCCGTAATTCCCTTATTGGTAGAAGAGGGAACTTACAGGAAGCCGACTGGCATTTCCAGAAGCTGGACCGAGAGGCATAGGGCGAGCGTTCGCTGCTGTGGGGTATGGTAAAAGGGGATGATAGCTGGTGGGCCGGTAATAAAGGGGGGAACCACCGGTGATAGTAAGCGTAACTCCTGGAAGGTTATAGTGATGCGTAGGCGGGTGGTCAGCCGGGTGATAAACCTGTGGGTAAGTATAATAGTGAAAGTTCCAATATCCAGGAAGAGTTGTCATTGGCTCTCGTTGTCTCGAAGTATTGAAAGTTAAGAATGAATTTTCGAGCGTGAGTCGCGTTATTGCGTCATTAGTAAACAATGCTTAAGCGCGGTCTAGCCTTCCTCGACCCATATTACAATCTCGCGTCGGAAGATGCTGATGCAAAAATCATCTCCATCGCCCCCTTTCCAAGCTTCTCTGATGGATGCCTTCGTTCCAGTGACATTTATTTCGTGAGTAGTTGATGCCACTTCGACTGAAGCTCGGGCTTTGCGGGCTGTCCCTTTAGAAGATCCGGCATACAGAGGGCTTCGGTCGGCCATTGCTGCTGATCACCTGTTTCGGTGCCGCATCATGAAATTGGTGAATCGATCTGTGCGATGGGAGCTACATATCAATAACGACAAGCGAGGTCCGTTCAATCGATTGATTTGCAGTTGAACATCACAGCTTTGCAGGAGATTCCCTGGTATGGATCCATAGAGCCTCTCCAGTAGCCATGCTGTTACCTTCGTCATCCTCAATTACAGCATCGACACGAATTTTTCGTCCATTGATATCCCCCAGCTTTGCGGTGACCATAAGAATTGAAGGAGTTGGGATAGGTCGAAGGTAGGTAATCTTGAGGGATGCCGTAACCAGGGCCTTCGGAATTGCCTTATCACCAGCATTTGCATTCAATTGCAACAGTATACCCATAGCTTCATCGATGATCAAGCCTATCACACCGCCATGCACAAGATTCGGCCAGCCATTGACAGCATATCCTAGACTGAGAAGGAGACGGACGTCGGTGGTAAGGGAATCGACCGTTTGGGGTCTCTTCTTGAGTGTTAGACACGCTCGGACTGCATCTTTCGTGTTCAGCGTCTCTGAAAACATCGCGTCTTCCGTGCTCTTCTTTAGTTTCCTTGAAGGCGTTGGGACACCCGTGTAATTTGGGTCTTGGATAAGCCTCTGAGTCCATGGTACGCTTTCGAAATACTGCGTCCCACGATCCAGGTCGAAGTCAGCCATCTCGAGCGTCAGCGTAACCTCTGGTCTGGAAGCAGCGAGCACCACGATCTCTCCTTGAAACCTGCTGCTGGCATGGAGTCGAGGGACTTGGGACTATGGGCCGAGTTATGGTAACCCTAACCCTAGACATATCGATCCCAATACTTGTCAGCGACAATGCAAATGTCAAACCTTCCAGTGATTGGTATTGAATTGCACAAGAACCAGGTTCTCCTCACGTTGTTAAGGGCAGGTCTCGTCTGAAGTAATCCTTTGCGGTGGGATACGTCCTAGAAGCTGTCACAACATCTGGGTAATCTGCCAGTCGGCTGCGCAAAATGCCTCGATAGGCTCCAGCTTCCATTCTAAAATGTTGGCTAAAGTGCCCTTGGTACGATGTGTATCTTGATACTCGCTTTCTGCTCATCTCTCCTTGGATAAGAATTCTTCCAATATGTGTCCTCAGCAGTAACAATTTTTCTTGTACCAGAGAGATGCATACCAAAGATTACCTGCCTGAATCTCCTAGCAAGGGTCTGCCTAGCATGAGGACTTCGAAAGCGCATTTGAGGAAACCATTTCCGAAGCTTGTAAGTTTGCTGAAAAGCCGTACGGCTCAAAATGGGACTGCAAATACGGCAGCTGTAGGAGATACCCCAAAGATTGTTGTCCCACGAGCTGCAAGCCTCGACGGTCTTCCATTCGAGCTGAAGCTTGTCATTCTTCGAGAACTCTCGGATCTCCAGTCTCTTCGAAACCTGATTGATGCCTCAGTATCATACCGCGAGGTAGCAAGTCACTCGCTGTTGTTCAAGGTGTTCGTTAAAGATGTGCATCCAGAGCTACTCTTCGAGTTATCACTTATCAAAACAACGCTCGAGAACAACCGTGATTTAAGTACAAGCGTATCTGATATAAGGGAATATGTTCAAGGCCACAGAGCCTCGCCAAAGTTACCTTCGATCTATGAGCAACTCGGCCCTGACTTGGCTCTGAAGATATTGAGCATTCAAGTTGCTGTACATCACGCTACCAAGCAATTTTGTCAGCCTATGCTGTCACATAACCCCCTGACAGGCGAGGCTGTTACGAACAAAATACCACTCTCACACAACGAGATACGCCGTATTCACCGGGCATTCTACCATTTTGAGCTTTTCTGTATCGTCTTCAAGAAGCTAGAGCTGCATCGTAATGACCCACTCATTAGCCAAACCGAACAGATGGCTTTTGATGCGAGAGGTCGATGTTTGCTCTTCCTATCTCTTTTCGAGGTCTTCAAGATGGAGGAACTCGCAATCGTACGGGACTTTATCATGCGTTGTTATCAGGATATGCTCCTCGAATCTGAGCTTCACCTTCGACAATATTCCACGGCAAGGATACCGCGGGCACCTTGGTTAAATTGGCGAAAGGAGACCAATTATGTAATCTCCAGTAAGCAAATGAGATTGCTGCCGCATTGAGGGGCCATGAAACCAAAGCAAGTGCTAATTTGAACTACGCAGACCGCGAATTGGAAGCCTGTCAGGAGCACTACCTGTCCTTAGGCTTAGAGTTCTTCCAGCGGGTGACGCAAGCCAACCACGCAGAAAGGATCTCCCTATTACGAGACAATCTTTCTGTCAGCTATTCCTTCCTCACACAGACCCTGGCAGAAGAGCCGCCCAATCCCATCATCCTAAGCTTCATTGAGAATGAAGCAGGACCAGATACACTTGATCATGCCGTGGATTTGCCTAATGCGGCGTGGTCGTGGTCGATGATCTGTGTTGAAGTATTACGTTATTTCCAGCCTGAGGCTGAAGGGTTGAGGAAATGGGGCTATGCGGTGTGGGATAAAGAGAGGTTGTGTGACTGGGGTAATGGTAGTGTTCGCACTGTATTTCAAGAGGTACAGATAGAGCAAAGGCTACCACCAGTAGTTAGGGAAAGATATTGGTAGTCGTAGCATCTAAATGATGCGCTTAAGCCTGACTAGGAGGTACACTGTAAGAGGGTAGAGGGTTCACTCCCAGAACGTTCACTAGAAGAAGACTTCAAATCAGGTACTCTAGAAAAAGAACCCACTCACAAACCTCCCCACACACACTCCTTCCTCCCCGGGGTAGGGGATGGATGGATGGATGGATTTTGGGGGTATAGGACGGGGATGGGATGTGTGCTGGGATATGGGATAGGGTATAGGGTTGGCGTATCTGTGACGGTTCTTTGCCCAATATCATGATCACCAGCCGAAGTCACCAATGTGATAGTTTTGATACGAAATTAGGTGCATATGCTTGTTCGATCTGAGTGACTAACTTAGGGGGAGAGGGCTTGTGTGAAAAAACAAAGTAAACCAAGTGCTAATGGTGCAGATGTACAATTTGAGGCCGTGAACCTATCTCCGTCCCCCGCTCCACAGCGAACCTGAGGACCCTAGGGGAGGAAAGCATAATAGGGGAATAGAAAATACCAATCTCCGCTGAAGCAACAACCCTGCCATGGCAAGAATCCCGCTGAATCTACCGAGTGCGCTCCTTGTCGTCAAAGCAAGCAAACCCCATTTGCCCATAACTGGTCTTGGAAATTTGTGTGGTTGTGTGGTACGTTGTGTCGATCGTTACAACGCTGTTTTGAATATGGTTGTGTCGTGACGGATCTGCTTTAACAGCAATCCGCGCAGCACTCGCAGCAGTCGGCGCAGCATTCGCATCCTTCTTCGGCGACGAAACAGCAGCAGAGGGCTGCGAGACTGGTGGAGAGAAGTGCATGTTAGCG
>JAABUH010005223.1_pt1 | contig 10278 bp, 9 predicted proteins | sample 5559121 | NCBI WGS metagenome assembly JAABUH01 (sample SAMN10711871, study PRJNA513364) | rock metagenome | isolation source: Antarctica rocks | place: Antarctica: Victoria Land, Battleship Promontory nord | collected 2015-12-28 | reverse complement strand
TGAGGACGTGGCCAGCACGCGCGGCGAGCTGGCGGCCTCCCTCATCATCCGCGCCTCCTGTAGCCCGCCTGCAACGGGGGCAGCGGACGGGGAAGCGCGGCGGGCGCCGCGTGTCGCGGATCATCCACAGGGCATTATCATTATGATGAAAGGAGAGCGCATCTAACACTACTTTGGCGACTTCCAAAATCGCTAGCCACATTGACCAGTGAGCATCGTACTTAATAGTGGTTGTGCGGCTCGCTGAGCACTCGCAACCAGCTACTACGCCTGGACGCTAAGCCGAGAAAACGGCATCACGCCAAAGTAGTGTTAGGACGAGAGACCACCCCCCATAGTGTTCATCCATCGTGCCCCATCGAGGGGGAAAGGGACACTCTTAATCTTATGTCACAGCTGACCCGCAAGAGCTTTCTACAAGGGACCGCAGCCGTCGCCGGCACCCTGGCCGTCGCCCCGCGCTTAGTCCCCGCCAACCGCGCCCCCGCCTTTAATAAGGGCGTCAAGAGGACGATCCAATTCTGGGCCTTCACCAACACGCGCACGGCCTGGCAGCAGAAGGCCTGGGCGCTCTATCAGGACCGCTACAAGCCCGACTTCGACATCGACTGGGTCATCCTGCCCTATCAGCAAATGTTCGACAAACTCATGATCGTCTCGCAAGCGGGCTCGGGCGGACCCGACATCGCCGATGTCGAAATCAGCCAGTTCGGCCGCTTCACCAAGGGTGACGTCGTCTACCTCGATCTGACCTCACGGCTCCAAAAACGCGGCGCGTTGCCCCACCTCTTCCGCCCCGCAGCGACCGATCCATGGTCCTGGCAGGGGAAGATCTACGGCATCGGCAACGAACTGAACACCTGCCTGCTGAGCTACCGCTGGGACATCCTGGACAAAGCCGGCATCAAGATGCCGATCGCGACCTGGGGCGAGTTCGTGGATCAGGCCAAGAAGTTCCACAAAGACACGGGCAATGTCCTCCTCGATTTCCCGTTCAGCGACTGGGGCTCGTGGTGGATGCAGACGCTGCAACAGGGCGGCGGATTCTTCGGGTCCAATGGGCAGATCACGTTCAACTCGCCCATGGGCGCTAAAGTGCTGGCGTTCCAACAGCACGCTCTCTACGGCCCGGACAAGTGGTCGATTCTCCGGCCCCTGGGCCAGGCCTACGACACGGCGCTGAGCGCGGGCGCCATCGCCAGCCTGCTGGGGCCGTCGTGGAACTTCAGCGGGTTCGTCGGACAAACCCTGCCCCAGACGGCCGGCAAGTGGCACCTCCAGCCTTTCCCGCGCTGGACGCCGGGCGGCTCGCGCACGGCGACGCAGGGCGGGACCGGTGTCACGGTGCTCAAGTCGTCGCCCCTGGCCGCTGAGGCCGCCGATTTCGTGGTGTGGGAGCACACCACAAGCGAGGCCGTGTTGTTCGACTACGGGATACGGCAGACCTGGCCGACCTGGCGGCCCGCCTTCACCGACCCGCGGCTCACCGCGCCCATCCCCTTCTTCGGCGGCCAGCGGGTGGGCAAGCTGATCGAACAGGTCTCACCCGAACTCCATAAATGGTATAACTCGCCGTTCTGGTCCGAGGCCACCGACGCCTTCACGCGCCTCGCCCTGACCCCCGCCATCCTGAACAACGCGCCGGTGATGACCGCCCTACAAGCCGCCCAGCGAGACGCGCGGGACATTATCAGCTTCGAGACGACCTAGGGAGGCCGGCGTAGCTCGTCGGGCGCGGGAGGCCGCATCCCTCCACGGCGCGTCGGCGCGCGGCGCGGCGACAGGAGTAACAGGAGTAACAGGAGTGACAGCATGGCAACCATTGTATCGACGCGTGGGACACGGGGTGGACACGGCGGGAGTTGGTGGACGCGCCATCAGCGCGCCATCGCACCGTACTTGTTTATCTCGCCGTTCTTCATCCTCTTCCTCGTGTTCGGGCTCTATCCCATCGCCTACTCGTTCTGGCTCAGTTTTTTCAAAGGCTTCGGCTTCGCGCACAAGGCGTTCTTCGGCCTGGGCAACTACGCGCACCTGTTCCAGGATGCGCGCTACCTCCAGGCCGTCGCCAACACCACGTACTATGCACTGGGCAGTGTCTTCGTGTTGTCACCCCTGGCCTTGATCCTGGCGCTGGCGATCAACTCGTACCTCGTGCGCTGGCCGGCCTTTTACAAAACAGCGTTTTTCTTCCCGGCGATCACCTCATCCGTGGTCATCGCCATTATCTTCTCGCGCGTCTTCGACACCCAGTTTGGCCTGCTCAACGTCCTGCTGGGCTGGTTCCACGCCGGACCCGTTGGCTGGCTGACCGACCAGCAGGTCGTCATGCCCTCCTTCATCATCATGGGCATCTGGACCTACACTGGTATCACCGCGCTCTACTGGTTGGCCGGGCTCAACGGGATCAGCGCGGAACTCTACGAGGCCGCTCGCGTCGACGGCGCCGGCCGCTGGCGCGTCTTCTGGAGCATGACGCTGCCGTTGCTGCGCCCCGTCACGATGTTCGTGATCATCCAGGCCATCATCGGCTCGTACAACCTGTTCGCCCAGCCGCTGCTGCTGACCAACGGCGGCCCGGCCGACGCCTCGCTCACCATCTCGCTCTATCTCTACAACCAGGCCTTCGAGAACTTCAACGTGGGCTACGCCAGCGCCATCGCCTACTCCATGGTGGCGTTCCTGGCCGTGCTCTCTATCCTCAACATCGTCGTATTCAAGGGGTACAACACGACGGATTGACCGCGTGCCCCGCGATCCGTGCCCTGTTTTAAGAAGACTCACCAAGGAGAATGATGATGAGCACACACGTCACAGCGGCCCCGCGCACGGTCGGCGCGGCGCTGGCGAAACGCATCGGACGTCCGACCCCCGGGATGGTCGTCGTCAACGTGATCCTGCTGATCTTCGTCGCCCTGACGATCATCCCCTACCTCTACATGCTCTTCAGCGCCTTCAAGAACAACGGCGAGATCTTCGGCACGCCGGTGACCTTGTGGCCGCGGACCTGGATCTGGGCCAACGTGACGGGGCTGTTCGCCCTCGTGCCGTACGCGCGCTGGTACCTCAATACCGCGATCGTGGCCGTCTGCGCCACGATCCTCTCCGTGCTGCTCTCGTCGTTGGCCGGCTTCGCCTTCGCCAAGTATCAGTTCCCCTTCAAGAACCTCTTGTTCACCCTGATGCTGGTCACGATCCTCATCCCCAGCCAGGTGCTGCTGGTCCCGCAGTTCCAGATCATCAAGTGGCTGGCCTGGTTCAACACCTACCAGGCGCTCGTCGTCCCGGGCGCCGTCGGCGCCTTCGGGATCTTCCTGATGCGCCAGTACACTATCGGCGTGCCCAATGATCTGCTGGACGCCGGACGCGTCGACGGATCGAGCGAGTTCGGCCTCTGGTGGCGCGTGGTCCTGCCGGTGGTGCGGCCGGGCTTGGCGGTCCTCGGGATCCTGGCTTTCCTGGGCAGCTGGAACGACTTCTTCTGGCCCTTCATCGTCACGACCAAGACCTCGATGTTCGTGGTCAACCTGGGCCTGGCGACCCTGGTCGGACCCTACGACTACCAGTATGGCATCCAGCTCGCCGGCGCGCTGCTGGCCTCGCTGCCCCTGATCGTCGTCTTCCTCTTCTTGCAGCGCCAGTTCATCGAGGGCCTCACGGCGGGAGCCGTCAAGGGGGGCTGAGGGGCCTGAGAGACACGACCGCGCGCCCCGACCGACGCCGCGACCGGCGGTCGACCTCTCGACGGCGGCGTGATAACAGTGACGCCCACACCAAGGCGTCACAAGGAGTATGCATGGAACACACGACACACACGGGCGGGACGCCGCGGCGCGCGCTCATCGTCTGGGGCGGATGGGACGGCCATGAGCCGGAGCAGGTCGCCGCGATCTTCGCCGCCGCGCTGCGCGACAGGGGCTTCGATGTCGCGGTATCCGCGACGCTCGACGCCTTCCTCGACGCGCAGCGCCTGCGTTCCTTGGACCTCATCGTGCCGCTGTGGACGATGGGCACGATCACCACGGAGCAACTGGCGGCGCTCCTAGCCGCCGTCGAGGGCGGCGTGGGATTGGGCGGGTGCCACGGTGGCATGGGCGACGCCTTCCGCAACGCGCCGGACTACCAGTTCATGACCGGTGGACAGTGGGTCGCCCATCCCGGTAACGACGGCGTGACCTATACGGTGACGGTCGCCGACGACGCGCACTACATCACGGAGGGCGCACGCGACTTCACGGTGGCGACCGAGCAGTACTACATGCATGTGGACCCCGCCAACAGAGTGTTGGCGACGACGCGCTTCCCGGTCGCGGACGGCCCGCACGCCGCCAACGGCCCCGTCGATGTGCCGGTCGTCTGGACGCGGGTGTGGGGACACGGCCGTGTCTTCTACTGCTCGCTCGGTCACCATGCCGACGTAGTGGCCCAGCCCGAGGTTTTGACCCTCTGCGTGCGCGGGCTGCTCTGGGCGGCGCGCGCGGAGTCCGACACGCAACCCGACGATGGCGGCACGACGCGTGAGAGCCTGGCGCCAGGCACGGAGGGACGCGCGTGATTGGCGCGACGAACCGTGTAGGCATAGGCGTGATTGGCTGCGGCACTATGAGCGGTTCCGCTGGGGCCTGCTGAGATAGATGAAAGATCTTCGGAACGGGCGCTAATAGGGGAGAGATTCTAACCGTCTCTGGGCTACGGCCATGGCAGCCAGTGTCTCTTTGAATGCCTGGCACCATGTGCTGAGCGAGTGACCGATGTCGGACTGCTATGCCCGTTGGCGCTATGCGTCTGTGGGGGTGGTGCAATTAGTACCAACGGCTGTGCCTGTGCCTTCTGCTGCTCCTCAAGGAGCTTAGTCAATGCCGCGAGGCACGCTGCAATACTGGCATTTGTCTTTGACTGCTCTGCAGTTAGCTTATCCTGCGCCTCCTTCTGTTCTTTGGCCCACCGTTCCTGACTCGCGCGCGCGGCTTTTCCCTGCCAGAGGAGTCCGACTGTGCAGAGGACATAGATCATCGTTGCGGTCGCGCTCACGACCGCCGACACGGTTTGCAGAACGATGTAATTGCGGCCCGCGTAGGCGTAGGCGTTCGCCAAGGCTGCGTTGAGAAGCGCACTGTGTACACGGCGACGTAGAATTGACCCATCTGCGCCGAGACTCCGTAATTGACGTTTGTAGAACCCATTAGGTCTTCAAATGGGACGTGCCAATGGACTCCATATAGGTGCTAGAAGGCGTGGCGGCCCCTACAAAGCGTGCTTGATTGGCTGGCGGCACACGACACAGGTATGGGTCTATGCAGCTCGCAAACGTCAATTACGGAGTCTCGGCGTTAGTGGGTCAAAAATAAATCGCCCTTGACAACGCAGCCCGCGCAGGTGGGGGAGCAAGGTGGTCAAGCGCATACAACCTCCTGGTAGCGGCGTATCTAAAGGTGGTACCAGGAGTATGGCAGGTGAGGACACAGCACGGAATGTGTGCCAGAGCCATTCTAATTGTCGCTGAACAGATCACGCCCCGCAGTCTCACAACGCTACAGGCTGCGGCCTCCACCTTGGCGTCCGACCAGCGCCGCGCCAGTAGAAGCCGTCCCCGATGTGTGCCCAGCGGCGGCTGGCATCGGCCTTCGCCGAGGACCTCCAATCTGCGTCGTGAAGGGTTGCGCGCCGGAGCCGACGCCGCCCGTCTTGTCGCTGGGGAGCCAGCCCGCGATGGATTGCCCCGCCAGGTGGAAGATGTCGAGATCCGCCATGCTGACCAGCGCACACGGCCGCTGCCGCGCGGCGCCATCCCCCGCGTCCGCCTTCGGCGCGCCAGAGCGCCCGTGGTCGCGTCCATCGTCCGCTCCTACCCCGGCGGCAACGTGGCCGCGGACAGCCAGAAGGACGCGAGCGCCTCCATGACCGCGCAGAAGCGGTCGAAATCGCCCGCCTTGACGACGTAGCAATTCGCCTGGTGATCATAGGCGGCCCGGACATCCCGCTCGTCGTCCGAGGTGCTGAGCACGACGACCGGGATGCGGCGCAACGCGGGGTCACCTTTCATCTCGGCCAGCACCTCGTACCCCCCCTTGCGCGGCATGTTCAGGTCGAGGAGGACCACATCCGGGCGCGGCGCGTCCGCATACGGGCCGGCGCGACGGAGGAACGCGAGGGCCTCGACGCCGTCTGGCACGCTATGCACCGTGGGGGGACAGGATACATCCCGCAGGGCTTCCCGCGCGAGGCGCGCGGCGGCGGGGTCGTCGTCCACCAGCAGAACCTCCCGCGGCCGGGTCATCGCGGGGCTCGCGTCGGCCCGACCGGGCTGAGGCGCTCCCGCGGGACCAGGCCCAGGTGACCGGTGCGGACACCCTGCACGGTGCTATACACAACGCGCACACGCGCCAAGCTGTCGCCGGCCCCCGTCCAGCCCAGCACCTCGCAGATGACGCGCTCCCCGCGCGCCGCCGCCGCGCGTCCCAGGCGCGCCCCATAGACTATCCCGTCGTCGCTCATCCCCATGCCCTTCGCTGACCCCTCGTCGCCCCTGTCCTCAAGCCTCACGGTCAGCCCTGGCGCACCGACGCGCAAGAGGACCTTCAGGCCGGGACCGCTAGCCCGATCGGGTCCCGCCGATCGGGGACGAACTGGCCGGGGCGGGGGCGGGGGCGCCCTTTGGAGCGGGCACGTCCCCCGCCCCCGTAGCGGCCGGCTCGTGGGGGAGCGTCACGGTCACCGTGGCGCCGCAGCCGAGCGTGCTGTCCAGCGTGATGCGGCCGCCGTGTTGCGCGATGATCGCCCGGACCCCTGCCAGCCCGAGTCCGGCACCCTGGATGTGTCCCGCTACGTTGCCGGCGCGGTGGAAGCGCTCGAAGACACGCGACAGGTCGGCGGCGGGGATGCCCAACCCGTGGTCCCGCACGGAGAGGGTGGCCGTGCCATCCGGCGCCTGGCCGACCGTCACGACGATGTCGCCCCCGGCGGGGCTGTACTTGATGGCATTGGCTCAACCGTGCGACGCGCTGGGGGCTACCGCGCCGCGGCGCGCCCCCGGCGCGGCGGTGATCCACCCCTGACGCAGGGCGTAGACGACGGCGTGCGTGCGGTCGTTGACCGCGAGCTTGCGCATGATGGATGTGATGTGGTTCTTGACCGTCTGGTCGCTGATGCCCAGGAGCGTGGCAATCTCTTTGTTGCTGTGGCCCTGTGCGACGACGCCGAGGACCTCGATCTCGCGCGGCGAGAGCGGGATGAACAGCGGCTCGACCTCTGGCTCGACCTCGTGCGTCAGGTCGCGGAAGCGCGCGAGCACGCGCGCGGCCACGGCCGGTGTCGCGAGCACACGGTCGTTGATGAGGTACGCGCCGCGCGCCACCCGGCGTATGACGTCGCGCAGGTCACCCGCGTCGACACTTTTGGGGAGATACGCCGCGGCGCCGTCCGTGATGGCCGCGAACAACGTGTCCTCCTCCTCGCGGTCCACCACCACGATCACCGCGGCGCCGGGGACCTGCCGCTTGAGCGTGCGGATGACCGCGAGGCCGTCCAGCCCCGCGCGCGGCGTTGAGCAGGACGACCGCCGGCTCGTGCGTGAGGGCGAGGTCCAGGGCGCGCGGTCCGTCGGACGCCTCGCCGATCACCAGAAACTCCGCGGGCGCCTCCGCGACGGCCGCACGGACGCCCTGGCGAAACAGCGGCGCGTCGTCGACAATCAGAATGGGGATCGTGTCCATCGGGCGGTCTCCTCTCCCACGGTGTTAGGCGAGCGGGTGTGCGTCCCTATCTCCCCGCGTCCTGGCGGCCACGGTGGGCTCGTCGCGCGCGGTGGTCTCATCCTCCAGCAAGGGCAACCAGACCGTGAACGTCGTCCCATGCCCTTCGGCCGACGCGACCGTAATGTGGCCCCCGTGCGCCGCGATCAGTTCCTGGCAGATGAAGAGGCCCAGCCCTAAGCCGCCCTGCGCGGGACGATCGGCGCGCGCGACCTGATAGAAGCGCGTGAAGAGATGGGGCAGCTGATCGGCCGCGATGCCCCGGCCATAGTCTTGCACGTCCAGCGCCACCTCGGCGCCCACACGCCGCAGCCGCACGTCGATCGGCGTCTCGCTCGGCGCGTGGGCGCCGGCGTTGGTGAGCAGGTTGACGAGGACTTGCTCCAGCCGCCCCGCGTCGCCGCGCACCCACACTGGCGCCGCCCCGAGGGCGAGGCGGATCGCGTGTCCGGCGGGGAGCGCCTGCACGGTCTCCGCCACCTGCGCGATCAGCGGGACGAGATCCAGTGCGGCGCGGTCAAGCGTCAGCTGCCCGCCCTGTAAGCGCGCCGCGTCCGTCAAGTCGCGCACCAGCGTCACGAGCACCTGCGTCTGGTGCAGCGCCCGCGTCGCATAGCGGCGCGAACGCTCATCACTGCCTGCATGGAGCAATGGCGTGAGCAGGTCGAGGTAGCCTTTGATGGAGGTCAGGGGCGTGCGCAATTCATGACCGGCCAGGGACAGGAACTCCTCTTGCAGGCGGCGGTGCCGATTGGACAGGGTGACATCGCGGATGACCACGATGGCGTGCGTTGCGCCCTCCTCGTGGAGCGGCTGCCCCGTCGCGACGAACCAGCGCCGTGTGTCCTCGCCCACGAGGCTGGGCACGCCGGTCGCCAGGCTGAACGACAGGCTGAACGTCTCGCCCCGCGCCGCACGGGCCTGCGGCGTCTGGTCAGGGGCCAGCGGCCGTCCCCGCGCATCGTCCGGCGCCACGCTGGCGTGACCGAAGAGCTGCACGTAGGCGGCGTTCATGCGCAGAGGCGTCCCTGTCTGGTCCACCACCAGCACGGCATCCTCCAGGCCGGCCAGGATGACCGCGAGCTGCGCCCGCTCGGCGTCCAGCACGGCGACCACCTCCTGCACCGCCACACGATGCGCTTGCAGCGCCCCGTTCGCGCGCTCCATCTCCGCGACGGTGGCCTTCAAGTCGGCATTACGGCGATCCAGCGCGTCGTTGGTGGCGTGCAGCGCGACGTTGCGGGTGCGGATGTCCGCGGTCTCGGCGTGGGCGTCGACCGTTTCGGCCTGGGCGTGGGCCGTCTCGGTGTGGGCGTGGGCCGTCTCGGTGTGGGCGTCCGCCCGATCGCGGCGCAGGCTCGTGTTAGCGTCGGTCAGGGTCGCGTTAGCGTCGGTCAGGGTCTCATTGGTCCCGCGCAGCGCGCGATTGGCGCTGGCCATCTGGCGCACCTGCGCCGTCAGGCGCGTGAGGTCCGTCACCACGTCCTCCAGCGGGCGGGCGTCCGCCGGCTGGAGGACGTGACGCATCATAAGCGGCACCGGCGCGGCCGATGGACGGAGACGACGGAGGCGGGCATGGGCACGGTTGTCCCCGCGGACGTGGCGATGACCACGAGAGGGGCGACGCGATGGTGAGCGAACATGGACACACCCCTTGCTGGCGGATACCGCCGAGGCCATGGGCGCCGTGCCGCCCTCCCCTCTGGTGGTTGGTCGGCCGCGTGAGCGCCCCTGGCCCGGCCGGGAGCGCGATGTCGGGATCAGGCTTCTTGTAGTATATTATCATAAACGGACCATCATCTGCCGCTAAAAGGCGACGATGCGGGGTCATCGCAGGGTGGCCTCTGCTCCGACGGTCGGTCGGTACCGCGCGTGCGCGCCTGTATCACCGCAGCGGGCACCGCCAGGCAAGGGCGACGCCGACGATCTGTCGGTCAAGGACCCCTGAGACCGAGCTACATGATCTGTCCCCACACAGCAACATAGTTGTGGCCGAACGAACGTGGTAGCCGCGCTCCTCTATCTTTTATCTTTGCACTTTTTGTTTGCCGACCACATGGTGCGGTTCGTCGAACGTCAAACCCTCAGTCTATCGAGCGCGGAGGCCGTTTTACGTGACCATAATCGACAGCGGCCGGCGTGTTCCCAGAGCGCGGCTAGGCGACCCGCCGCCAGACGACGCCCTCGGCGCTCTTGACGCGATCCAAGTACACGCGGTACAGGTGGTCCGTGGGGCCATAGGTCAGGGCGATCGCGCAGCGCTTGTTCCCGTGATGGAGGGCCACCGTCCAATCAGGGTCCTGCCGCAGCGCCACGATGCGCGCGACGACGGTGGCTTCGTCGGCGTCGCCGTCGAACAGGGCCAGCGTGGTGGCGAGCGTCTGCGTCTGAGAGCCTGTGTGTAAAGGTCAGGCGGCGTGCTCCAGGCGCTTGAGCATGACCTGAATCATGGTGATGCGGATCATAGCCTCGCTGCTGGGGGCGTGCTCCTCGTAGTCCTTGCTCAGGCGGCGATAGCGCCCGAACC
>JAABUH010005222.1_pt1 | contig 10279 bp, 12 predicted proteins | sample 5559121 | NCBI WGS metagenome assembly JAABUH01 (sample SAMN10711871, study PRJNA513364) | rock metagenome | isolation source: Antarctica rocks | place: Antarctica: Victoria Land, Battleship Promontory nord | collected 2015-12-28 | reverse complement strand
GATGAAGGCCAAGTGCCATCATTTCGCGCTCAAGAACAGGCTCTATCAGGCGGCATTGCAAGCCGCTTTCAGTCAACTCCAGAAACTCGGACCAGAAAACCTGCTGGCCCATGCGTAACATCAGTAAAGGAAACAAAAATGAAGCGAACGGTTTGGCCTCTGGGCCTTTTCTTTGTCCTGGCCCTGTGTTTCGGGACACGCGCGTCTATGGCCGCCGCGCCGCCGAACCTGGTGGCGAACGGCGACTTCGCGGCGGGCGTCTCGGCGACGGGGACGCCGCAGGGCTGGTCGCCGTTCTGGTCGCGTCAGGCCGGGGCGGGAGCAATGGCGCTGGATGAGAGGACGCGGCACGGCGGCCATCCGTCGCTGAAGGTGACGCACACCGGCGCGGGCGACTGGAGCGTGGAGCAGGCGGCGAAACTGTCGGTCACATCCGGCGGCATCTTCCGGCTGGGCGGCTGGGTCAAATGTGAAAAGACCGAAAGCGCCGAACTGAGCGTGGTGACACGGGACGCGAAGGGGAACGTGCTAGACTGGTCGTATGCGCCTGCCCAGACGAGTGGGACGCACGACTGGCAGATGCTCTCGCGGCGCTTCGTCGTCCCCGCCGGGTGCGCGACCGTGCAGTTCCGGCTGATCGGGTCCGGGCCGGGGACAGTCTGGCTGAGTGAGGCCGCCCTGGTCAAAGAAGGCGCGGTCCCGACTGCCTTGCGCGGGAAGACGCTGCGGCTCGTCAGCCCCACCCTGGACGTGCGGCTGTCGGCGGGGGACGGAACATTAGTCGTAACGGACCGGCGCGCGCATCGGCAGTGGCGGCAAGCGCCATTTGGGGCGGGGCTGATCGTCCGGGACGCCCAGCAATTGGGCGTGGCCAATGCCCGGCTGACGCTGTGGGACGCGGTGAACGACCTGACGCTCCGGGCCACAGTCACATTGGCCCCCGCCGCGCCGGAGCTGACCGTGACGCTGGCCGGAGACGGCCCCGTGTCCCAGCCGGTCGCCTTCCCGCAGCCGTTCGTCACCGGCAAAGGGACGGCGCTGGTCGTGCCGCTCAACGAAGGCATTTTGTATCCGGTGGATGATGCGACCATCCCGCTGATGTCCCTCGTCACCTACTCCGGGCACGGGTTGTGTATGCCCTGGGTGGGTGTCACGGACACGAAGACGGGGGCGGGAGTCATGGCGATCCTGCGGACGCCCGATGACGCCCATGTGGAGATCACGCGGCGGGCGGGCGGCGACCTGTTCGCGCAGCCCGCCTGGGAGGCCACGCGGGGCCGGTTCGGCTACGCCCGGTCGCTGGCCTATGTCTTCTTTTCGTCGGGCGGCTATGTGGCGCAGGCGAAGCGCTACCGTGCCCAAGCCAAGAGCACGGGCCTGTTCAAGACATTAGCGCAGAAGCGGCGCGAGAACCCGAACGTGGACAAGCTGATCGGCGCAGTCAACGTCTGGAACTGGGACGCCGACAAAGTGGCTTTATGCCGCGAAATGAAGGCGTTGGGGATGGACCGCGTGCTGTGGTCAAATGGGGGCACGCCCCAGGAAGTGGCCGCGATCAACGCGCTGGACTATCTGACCAGCCGCTATGACATCTTCCAAGACGTCTACCCCGCCGACGCCCCCAAGTGGCTCAACAAGGCCGGCTGGCCGCAGGATTTGGTCTGGCTGCCGGGGGGCGACTGGATGAAGGGCTGGGCGGACATCCAGAAGAAGCCGGACGGGACCCAGGTCGTCTACCAGGGCGGCGTCATCAACTCCGAACGCGGGCTGGCGCGCGCGCGGCAGACGGTCCCCGCCGACCTGAAAACGACCCCTTACGAGTGCCGGTTCATTGACACGACCACGGCTTCCCCCTGGCGCGAGGACTACAACCCCGCCCACCCCCTGACCCGCTCCCAGGATCGGCGCTACAAGATGGCGCTGCTGGACTTCTGCTCGCGTCAGGAAAAGCTGGTGGTGGGGACCGAGACGGGCATTGACCCGTCCGTGCCGTTCGTGGATTATTACGAGGGGATGATGAGTCTGGGGCCGTATCGCCTGCCGGATTCGGGCCGGGACCTGATGGACTACAAGACGCCGACGCCGGACTTTTTGAAGTTCCAGGTGGGCTCCTTCTACCGCATCCCCTTGTGGGAGCTGGTCTACCACGACTGCGTCGTCGCCGGCTGGTACTGGGGCGACTCGACCAACAAGGAGCCGGAAGCGTGGGACAAGCGCGACCTGTTCAACAGCCTGTACGGCACGCCCCCCCTGTTCCTGTTTGATAAGGCCGTCTGGGAGAAGAACCGAGCGCATTTCGCCCGCACCTACCACACCGTCTGCCCCCTGATCCGCCGCCTGGGCTATGACGAGATGCGCTCGCACGAGTTTCTGACGCCCGACCATGCCGTGCAGCGGACGCGCTGGTCTTCGGGCGTAACGGTCACAGTCAACTTTGGCGACACGCCGTACCCGCTCCGTCCCGGCGTGCTCATCCCGGCAGGAGGGCGGCGGGTGGATTAGGAAGGATGGGCGCAGCACATCGGGGACACCTACGTCGGGGACACTTACGGCTGTGCCGTGTTTGCTCCTGCTCCGTCAGGCCGCGACCCGCTCCGGCATCTTACCCTCAACCACGGGCTTCACGGCAGTGATAATGGCCGCGCTCTCGATGAACTCGTCTTCATAAGGCACATCATGGAGTACCTTTACCTCGTGCCTTGTCGCATCGCCGGGCATCCGACTCAGCACGGCCTGCACGAGCAGGTCATTCTGGGGCAGCACGACGAACTTCCCGATCCGGGGCCACCAGTCGTCGCCGATAGCTTGGCGGACGAGTTCCACCAGGAGGTTCAGGGAACTGAGATTACTCACCAACCACGGGCCAGAAACGACCAGATCATACTTGGTGGGGAGGTCGTCGCGCTGAAAAAGCCCGAACAGCGTGAATTTTCTGCCGGCTTTGGAAATTGTTTCTTCCGCTGACCGGAACCGTTCAAAGCTGAGGATTAGACAAACGCCACCATCACTTCGCTCGCCAGAAAGATGCCTTGCGGGGTCAGGCGCAGGGTGTCCCCGGCGACTTCGAGCAGGCCGCGTTGGGTGAAGGTCGCGATTTCGGCGGCGAACTTCTCGCGCGGGTCTATGCCGAAGCGTTCCTGAAAGCGGCGGCAGTCCACGCCCTCTTGAGTCAGGCGCAGGCCGAGCATCATGGTTTCGGCCATTGTTTCCTCGGCAGTCAAGGTCTCCGTGGAGAGGGTCAGGTCGCTCCCATCCTCGACGGCCTCGGCGTATTTGGCGGGTGATTTGACGTTCATCCGGCGGGCGCCGTCCAAATAGGCGACGGCCCCGCAGCCGAAGCCGTAGTAGGGTTCGTTGCGCCAGTAGTGGAGATTGTGGCGGCTTTCGCGGCCTGGACGGGCGAAATTGGCGATCTCGTACTGGGAGTAGCCGGCCCCTTGCGCCGTTTCGCGGGCCAGGGCGAACATGTCGGCGGCCAAATCATCGCTCGGCAGAGGCAGGCGGCCCTTCTGCTGAAGCGTATAGAAGCCGGTCCCTTCCTCAACGATGAGCGAGTAGAGCGAAAGGTGGTCAGTGTCCAAGGCCAGGGCCTGGTCCAGCGTGTCCTGCCACTGAGCTAGCGTTTGGTGCGGGAGGGCGAACATGAGGTCTAGGGAGACGTTCTGGAAGCCTGCCGCGCGGGCGGCTTTGACGGCGTTTTTGGCTTCCTCGGCGGAGTGGATGCGGTCCAGCGTCTTGAGCAGGTCGCCGTCGAAGGATTGGACGCCGAAGGAAATGCGGTTGAAGCCCGCTGCGCGCAGGACTTCGAGATGCTGGACATCCATCGTGCCGGGGTTGGCCTCCGTCGTGATCTCGGCGTCGGGGGTGACGGGCAGCGTCTCCAGCACGGCGTGCAGGAGGGCGGCTTCATCAGTCGCAGGAATGGCAGTAGGGGTGCCGCCGCCGAAGAAGATGGTGTCTACCGGGCAGGCCCCCGGCAGGGCGGCCCCCACCCCCCGCGCAGACGCCGACCCCTCCCCCGTGCCGGGAGAGGGGTGGAGGAGAGACCGGCGGATTTCTAGAGTCAAGGCGCGGACGTAGCGGGCGACGGAGCCATCGGTGTAGCCAGAATACGAGTTGAAGTCGCAATAGGCGCACTTGCGGACGCAGAAGGGGATATGGACATAGCAGCCGACAGCGTTCATGGGGATATTGTACCCGGCGCAACTGCACAGCGAGATTCCCGGCACTGGAAGTGCCGGTCTACTCGAAGTGAAAGTCGCTCCGCGACTCAGGGAAAGCTGTCGCAAGCTATTCCTCAGTGCCGGAGGCACTTCCACTCAATAGTAGACCGGCACTCCACTGCCGGCACTCCACTGCCGGGACTTCTTCCGTGACGCACCTTGGAACGCTCTCACCTCTTGACGCCGCCTCCCTCTGTGGCTTATACTGTGGGCATGACATGGAAATCGCTCCCGCCCTGGCTGCCATATGTGGCCCCGTTCGCCCTGTTCCTGCTGCTGACGACGCTGGATGGGCATGTGCCGCCGGCGGCTTTTCCCTTCTTCTATGCGGTCAAGATCGCGCTGGTGGGCGGGCTGGTGATTGCGCTCCGAGGATATTTCCCCGAAGCGCGGCCCGGCGGGGGCGGATGGGTGGCGGCGACGGTGATCGGAGTCGTCCTGGGGGTAAGCTGGGTCTGGATTGATATGCACACGCCGCACTTCCCGAAGCTGTTTGGAACACGCACCGGGTTCAACCCAAGCCGCGAGATCGCGACATCGGCGGGGATCGTCTTTTTTCTGTTCGTGCGGTTTCTGGGGCTGGTGGTGGTTGTCCCCATCGTGGAGGAGCTGTTCTACCGGGGCTTTCTGCTGCGGTTCGTGACGGATGTGGATGATTTCCGGCGCGTCCCTGTGGGGACATTCTCTGGCGTGGCACTTCTGGTGAATGTCATCCTGTTCGCGCTGTCGCACCCGGAGTGGCTGGCGGCGGCGATCTTCGCGCTGGCCCTGTGCCTGCTGCTGCGGCGGACTAAAAACTTGTTCGCCTGCATCCTGGCGCATGGGGTGACGAACCTGCTGCTGGGCGTCTACATCCTGCACACGGGGCAGTGGCAGTATTGGTAGTGGGGGGTTGAAGGGACGAAGGCAGACAAGCCTCAGAAAGAGTGGAGGGTTACGATGACACGAACGATGGTTTACGGCGCATTGGTCGCCTTGACGCTGATGACACTGGGACCGGCGCAGAGCCAGGCAGAGATCGTCCGGCCCCTGCCTGCGTTTGTCTCGGTCTCTCAGGGTCTGACGGCGCATGGGCACGGCGAAGTCAAGGCCAAGCCGGACATTGCCCGGCTGACGGCGGGTGTGCTGACCCAGGCAAAAGACCAGGGCCAGGCGGCCCAGGACAACGCCCGCCGGATGACCGCGCTGCTGGCGGCCATCAAGAGCCTGAAGATCGCGGACCGAGACATCCAGACGCAGGGCTACTCGGTGGAACCGCAGTACGATTACGGCAACGGCCACGCGCCGATCCTGACCGGCTACCAGGTGAGCAACGCGGTCCAGGTGACGCTGCGCGATCTGTCGCAGGCGGGGGCGCTGATTGACAAGGCGACCCAGGCGGGGGCCAACCAGGTGAACGGCCTGTCCTACGAGCTTTCCAACCAGGATGCGGTGCAGGACCAGGCGCTAGGTAAAGCCGTCGCCGACGCCCGCCGCCGGGCGCACGCCATGGCGGACGCACTGGGAATCGGGCTGGGCAACCCGCTGTCATTAAACGACGGCGGAGCGGCAACCCCGGTGGTTCCGCTCTTTCAGGTGCGAAGGGTGGGATTGGCTGCGTCGGAGGCGGCCCCGGTGACGCCAATCTCCGCACAAGAGATTACTGTGACGGCGGATGTGACGCTGGTGTATGCACTGGGGGCGGCGAAGTAAGAACCGGCACTGGAAGCGCCGGCCTACTGTTGAGTGAAAACCGCTACGCGGTTGAAGATAGGCAACTGATGGGTTTATCCATAGTTGCGGAGCGACTTTCACTTTGGGTAGGCCGGCACTTCCAGTGCCGGTCTCCTACAGCACCCGGTTGTCAATCAGGCGAACCGTGCCGAACGTTGCAGCCACCAGAGCGATGGCACCGTTTTCAATAGTGCCTACCTCTTGCAGCGTGTCCGGGGCGACGACAACGGCGTAGTCCAAGCGGGCCAGAGGCTCGGCTTCGATAGCCTGGCGCATTCCGTCCTCTCTCTGGAAGGCATCCCCGACGCCATGTTCGGCAAGGTCCTGGATACCGCCGAGCGCTCTGGCAAGCACTAGGGCGGCTTGGCGCTGCTCGGACGTGAGCCGGACGTTGCGGGAGGACAGGGCTAGACCGTCCGGCTCACGGACGATGGGGAGGCCGATGATCTCCGTTGGGATGTCCAGGTCACGGGCCAGGGCCTTGACGATCTGGAGCTGCTGCCAGTCCTTTTCGCCGAAGTAGGCGCGGTCGGCTTGGACGATGTTAAGCAGCTTGGCGACGACGGTGGAGACGCCCGCGAAGTGGCCGGGCCGCGAGGCGCCTTCCAGCCGCTCGGAGAGGGCGCGGACGATGACCGTCGTGTCGAAGCCCTGCGGGTACATCGCCTGGGGCGTCGGCATGAAAAGGAAGTCCACTTCCTCCTCCTCGGCCATCCGCGCGTCGCGGATAGTGTCGCGCGGGTAGCGGTCGAAGTCGTCCCGCTCATTAAACTGCGTCGGGTTGACGAACAGCGTCACGACGGCGAGGTCGTTCTCGGCTTTGGCCCGGCGCATGAGGGACAGGTGGCCCTCGTGGAAGGCCCCCATCGTCGGCACCAGCCCGACGGTCTTGCCGGCCCGGCGGGCATCACGGAGGACGGCGCGTAACGGCGTGATCTCACTGATCGTCTGCATGATGGCTTCGTTTCTAGACGGCGACCGGCTGCGGCGTTACGGGTGCAGGCGACAAGTTGGCGGTGATGACGTAGCCATGAGGGATAAACAGGCTGTCCCAAACGGCATTGACTACCTCTTGATTGTCATGCTGCACGTCATACTTCCGAGCGATCCACTGGACGTAGTCCAGGCTAGGAGCCAAGGGCGTGATACTAGCAAGCGCGAGCCAGTCAGTTTCTGTGAGATAAGGTTTGAGTAAGTCTACCATCTGCTGAACTCCCTGGCGGTTGGTGTCCAGCCAGGGGGCAGAAACCAGCAGATCCCACTTGCCTGATGCCTCCTCGCGCTCGGCTAGAACGAACAAAACGAACTGTCCGTGCTTAGATGCTATTGCCGTCTCCGCGAGTTGGAGTCTCCTCGCGAGAGTTTGTCCTGTTGACTTAGCACTCATAACAGTATCCTCAAAAGGTTTTGCGTCGCCTGAATCATGTCATCGGCTTCGGCCAGCGTCTTCGTTCCGGGTGGGCTATAACGCTGCTCCGGGTTCCATTTGTTGACGATAGCCCAATCGGCGAAGTGGCTCAGTTTGACACTGCTTTGTATGGCTGTGAAGTCCAGAAGAACTTCCAAGTCATGCGTCTTCAGGCTGCTCTTCCCGTCAAACTCCTTCCGTGTCTCAGGAAACCCTGTTGTCCAATTGAGCGCCCGGCAAATTCGCGCTTTCAGCGCAATCTCCACGGCATAGTCACAAAGGTAGACAGCGACATCATAGCTGCGCCGGGTGCGGAGCAGCTTCGCGGCGCGCAGGTACTCGCGGGCTGTGCCGTGGAGATCGGCGACTAAGATCATGGGCGGCCTCTGCCTTTGGGGATGTCTTCTTTGACGTTACGCCTTCTTTTCGTCCTCGCGTGTGAACAGGTAGCGCTTGCCTGTGATATTCCCGGTATCGTCGAAGTCGTAGACGAGGGGGATGCCGGTGGGGATGTTGAGTTCCAGCACCTGATCGCGGGTCAGCCCGTCTAGCTCCATGACGATGGAGCGGAGGGAGTTGCCGTGGGCGACGACCAGGACGTTCAGGCCGGCTTTGATGTCGGGCAGGATGTGGGCCTGGAAGTAAGGCAAAGTCCGAGCCGCCGTGTCTTTCAGGGACTCGCCCTTGTCGCCAGGCGGGGGAACATCGTAAGAGCGGCGCCATATCTTGACTTGCGCGTCGCCGTACTGAGCTGCTGTCTCAGCCTTATTCAGCCCTTGCAGGTCGCCGTAGTGGCGCTCGTTGAGCGCTTGGTCACGTTCGGTGGGCAGATCGCTCGGCTTGCCGGCGGCTTCGAGGGCGATCTTGGACGTGTTGATGGCGCGCTGCAAGACGCTGGTGTAGACTTTATCTATGGGCAGATCGCGCAGGTGCTCGCCCGCGATGCGGGCTTCCCCTTCGCCGCGCGGGGTCAGCGGCACGTCCACCCAGCCGGTGAAGCGGTTTTCGAGGTTCCACTGCGACTCGCCGTGTCGCACTAAAATCAATTTCGGCATATTGGGGCAGGCTCCTTGTATGATTGCTCTTTGGTGAGTATACCCCAGACGCGAAAAAGGCGGCAGAGCCTATTCTGCGACTGGGAAGCACAAGGGGCATGAAGGCCCTCGGCGGGCACTTTGGGTTCCGTTTCCACCAGCCCAAACAGTTGGGTGAGGAAGGATTTGACTAGTCGCTAAAATAGCAGAATAGCAAAAAAGCGAACTAAGGGAACTGACCGGCCTCCACTTCTTCTCGGTAAGCGTTCAAGGCGCGCGCAATCTCTGTACCCACCTGGGCGTATTGCCGGACATGGCGGAGCGGTGGGCGGTCGGGGCGCAGGCCGATCAGGTCGGATGTCACCAGCACCTGGCCGTCACACGCGGCCCCCGCGCCGATGCCGACCGTTGGGATCGTCAGCACTCCCGTGATTTGGGCGGCCAGCGCGTCCGGGATCAGCTCCAGGACGACGGCGAACGCGCCCGCATCCTGCACGGCCTGGGCGTCTTCCATAACCTGCCGTGCCCCCGCCTCGTCCTTGCCTTGCTTCCGCATGCCGATCTGGTGGACGCTCTGCGGCGTGAAGCCAATGTGGGCCATAACGGGGATACCCGACTGAACCAGGCGGCGGATTGTCGGGGCAACGGCGACGCCGCCCTCAAGTTTTACCGCGCCGGCCTCGCCTTCCTGCATCAATCGGCCCGCGTTGCGGACCGCCTCGTCGGCATTCACTTGATAAGAGAGGAAGGGCATGTCCGCAATCAGCAGCGCGCGCCGCGTCCCACGCCGGACGGCCTTGACATGGTGCAGCATGATCTCCATCGTGACGGGCACGGTGGTGTCGTAGCCCAGCTCTTCCATGCCGAGCGAGTCGCCGACAAGCGCGATGTCCACGCCGGACCCGTCCACGAGCAGCGCGGTGGGATAGTCATAGGCCGTTAGAACGGTGATCTTCCGGCCCTGCCGCTTCTTCTGCGCCAGGCTCAAGAGGGTCACTTTATCGGTTACATCAGGATATGCGCTCATTTTGTTATTACGTTAAAAGAAAATCAAAAGTAGAATGGAAAGTCGTGCTGATCAATGGGTCGAGCATCGGCGAACACTGCTTGCTTGATTTTCTTCAGCGTCCTCCAGTCTGACTTCCGTCCATAAGAGAGGTCAAGCCAGATGTCCGCGTTCTTAGCCGTGCGAAGGCGATAGCGGTTGATGTATTCGATCCAGCCTCCGCCATCATAATACTCGCGCAGATGAGGGAACGACTTGGGAAATGCGGACTGTGTCTCGTTGCGCTTGGGCGTGTGGGGAGTTTCGGGGTGCGTGTAGACGATCACGCGGAAGCCCTGATTGTCAGGCCCAGCTAGTTTGAGTGGCCTTTGCTTCTGCAACTGACCAAACTGGTTTGTGCCGTAGGTGTCGAACACTGCGACATGGTAGGTAGCAACTAGATACTCATCACGATTCGGTTCAGGATAGATGACACGGGGCAAGCGGTCTTGAAGAAAAATATCGCGTGTGTCATACCGGATGACTGCCTGGGGGCAAGCCCGTTTCATCCGCGCGGCGACACCCACCAAAACGGGATCATGCGCGGAGGCAGAGCCGCACACAAACGGGGCGGTTAAAAGCGACACGCAAGCGATGAGGATGTTGCTTTTCATGTACGTCACCTAAAGTCTTCCAGCGGCGCGTCAAAATCGTCAGCCATGTAGATCAGGAAGTCTTTCGCGTTGCCGAAGTGCGAGACAGGCTTTTCCTCCGGCAGCGAGACGATCTTAGAGCGTGTTGAAAAAGTCTCAGTCATTGGTGTAAACTGTAGTTATGGAAAGAAGAGCCTATTCTACCGAACGTCAAGCCTACTCCACCGACCTCACCGATGACCAGTGGCAGAGCCTGCAAAAGT
>JAABUH010005221.1_pt1 | contig 10280 bp, 9 predicted proteins | sample 5559121 | NCBI WGS metagenome assembly JAABUH01 (sample SAMN10711871, study PRJNA513364) | rock metagenome | isolation source: Antarctica rocks | place: Antarctica: Victoria Land, Battleship Promontory nord | collected 2015-12-28 | reverse complement strand
TGATGATCCCCAACAGCACGTTCAGCCCTTTCACGCCGGTGTAGCCCCGGCCGGCGCCCTGTTTGGCGTAGCCGAACGTGGGCTTGACGGTGTCGTCGATGTCGACGTAGGTCAGCTGGTGCGCACCGGGAAGCAGCGGCGCGGACGTGCACAGGTTGATCAGCAACCGCGAGGCGACCGCGTCGAGCTGCCGGACGTGCCCGAACGTAAAGGTCCGTAGGAACGTCCCGAGCGTCGAGGGAGCCCGGACACCGGTGAACAACCGGTTCATCGCGCCGTGCCGCAACAGGCCCATGTCGTCGATCGAGTCGGCGCCGGCGATCATCCCCGCGACCAGCGCCGGGACCTTCAGGCGGGCGTTGCCACCGCCGGGCCGGTCGATCCGGACGTGCTCACCGACCAGGCCCTGCAGGCCGGCCCGTTCAGCGAGCTCCAGGACCGGCGCGAGGCCGGCGCACGACACGAGGTTGGAATCATCGAAGACCGCGGCACTGACGTGACAGACTCGCACCTACCGGATGCCCTTCTGTGAGTTGAGTTGTAGCCGTCGCAAGCCACATTCTCTTTGCACAGCAGGGCGTTCGTGCGTCACGACCCGCCGCTCACCCCAAGCGAAACGGTGGATCCGAGTTAAGTAGCAACGCGGCAGGATCATGCGCTAAGGGCGGGTGCCTGGGCCGTGTCGGGCAGGGTGTCGCCCGGCCGGACGTCAGCAGGAGCGGTCTTGGGGCATCGGGTTAGGGCCGGACTCCGGCTTGATGGACACCTGGTCCTGCGGGTCTTGGGGTCCAACCTGACACTTCTGGCTGGGGAGGCCCATGAGCGGGCAGCAGGTCGGCTACACCCGGGTGAGCAGCCTGGACCAGAACCCCGACCGGCAGCTCGACGCTGTCGCGACCGGACGTTCACCGACAGCGCATAAGGCCGCAGCACGACCCGGCCGCAGCTGGAGGCGATGCTCGCCTTCGTGCGCGACTGCGACACCGTGGTCGTGCACTCGATGGACCGCCTGGCCCGCAACCTGGACGACCTCCGCGCGCTGGTGCGCACGCTCACGACCCGCGGGGACCGGATGCAGTTCGTGAAGAAGCAGCTGACGTTGACCGGTAAGGACACCGCTATGGCAACGCTGCTGCTGTCGGTGATGGGCGCGATCGCCAAGTTCGAGCAGTCCCTGATCCGGGAGCGCCAGCGTGAGGGCATCGCCCTGGCCCGCCAGCGCGGCGCCTACCGCGGCCGCACCCCGGCCCTGAACACAGAGCAGGTCGCGCAGCTGCGCCAGCGGGTCGCCGATGGCACCGCCAAGGCGGCGCTGGCCCGCGAGTTCGGGGTCAGCCGGGAGACCGTCTACCAGTACCTGCGCGCCACCACCCGAGTGCTGAGCGAGTAGGGGCCGACCCGAGCGCGACACCCTCCCCGGCATCGCCAGGAGCGGACCGTCTCACTTCCAAGGAAGTGAGACACCCGAGGTGTAGCTGGTATCCCCCGGTCACCGGGCATTTTCCCGGGCGGGTCTTACGGAACACCTCGCGCAAGCACCCCCGCTGACCTGTACCGCCCAGCGTTCGTCCCTTGGGACGGCCTTGAGCAGTAGCGACGGCCTACTGCTCGCTGTCGAGCATCGCCATCAGTGTGGGGGCGTATCGATCGCCGGCCACCGCCGATCGGGGTACGGCCTGTTCGATGTCGGCTAGGTCCGTCTTACTGAGCTTGAGGTGTCCTGCGGCGAGGGTGTCGGCGATGCGCTCGGGGCGGCCCGCGCCGACGACAGCGACGACGTCACCTTCGGTGGCGCCTTGAGCCAGAACCCAGGCAATGGCCAGTTGCGCGAGCGAAGCGCCGGAACGGGCAGCGATGGGCTGCAGTCGGCCAGCGACGGCGAGGTTGGCGCGCCGGTTGCCGCCGTGCAGACGCGGTAGGTGCGGGGGTGCGCCGGTGTCGTCTGCGTCCAGCCGTCCGGTCAGCAGCCCGTGGCTAAGGACGCCGTAGGCGGTGATCCCGATCCCGAGCTCGCGGCAGGTGGGGATGATCGTGTCCTCTGGCGTGCGGCTGAACAGCGAGTACTCGATCTGGACGTCGCTGATTGGGTGCACGGCATGGGCCCGGCGGATGGTCTGGGCGCTGACCTCGGACAGGCCGATGGCCCGGACGTACCCGGCCTGGACGAGCTCGGCGATCGCCCCGACCGTCTCCTCGACGGGAACGGCGGGGTCGAGCCGGGCCGGGCGGTAGATGTCGACGTAGTCGGTGCACAGACGCTGCAAGGAGTAGGCGAGGAAGGTCTTCAGGGTCGCCGGTCGGCAGTCGGTCCCGAGAAAGGCGCCGGAGGGGTCCCGCAGACCGCCGAACTTGTCGCTCAGCAGGTACCGGTCCCGGGGAACACCGGCGAGGGCACGGGCGATCAGCGACTCGTTGTGCCCCAGACCGTAGAAGTCGGCAGTATCGATGAGGTCGACGCCCTGCTCGACGGCGGCGCGGATCGTCCCGGCCGCGACCTCGTCGTCGGCGCCGGCCCCGGTGAGCCCCGACATGGAGCTGCATCCCAGCGCGACGGCGGCGACCACCGGACCGGTCTTGCCGAGCCTGCGATATAGCACCGGTCCGGTGTCCTCACTCACGGCGGCCAGTGTGTCACCCCATAAAGGGCATGCGCGAGGGACAGCGCGCTTGCAGAATCACAGACGTAGGCATCAGGAGAGGCTACGACGCGACAAGCGGCCCGGTGACCGAGGGCTGGGCGCCGGTGCGAGCCGGAAGTGAAGCAGAGCGACAAGACCGACACCGACGGCCGAGACCACGGCCGAGCCGAGGATGTCGCCCGGGTAGTGGACCCCTATGTACACCCGGGAGAAGGTACGCACTCGCCCAGGTGCCCGTTGGCTTCGCCACACAAGCAGTCTTCCCCCTCCGGGCCGTTGAGGGCCTGGTACCGGCCAGCCCGTGGTCGACGTTGAGACGCTTGGGCTAGGCGCCAAGGGTGGCCAGAGCCTCGCGCGGGGCTGTCAAGGCGCACGGAAGCGCGAGGTGACTCACTCAGGACAACACCCCAGTCACGATCATGAGCCATGGCGAGGGCCTTGACCGACAGACCAGAGCCCAAGCGCTCCGGCCGGCTTGTACTGTCGCCGGGGAGTCACGGCGGCGGGCGACGCCGCACTGATCCGGAGGTGGTTGTGCGGCCCGTCCCCGCAGGTCTCGGAACGGCTTCGGTGCTTCTGCTGCTGGCCGGACAGCCGCGCGAGCAGCAACGTGCCGGCGCCCAGTACGTCGTCCACGTCGTCCTCGGCACCACCCGTCGTCGACACGGCGAAGGCTTTCCTCAGTCGTACGACGAACTTCTACGGTCCCAACGAGAAGCAACGCACCGTCCGCCTCGACGTCTACCCAGCCGTGCGTGTCGGCGCCGGCCTGCTCGTATCCGTTGACCTCACCGCAGAAGGCCGTGACAAGCCTGCCGGCAGCGACTACTTCTGCTACGACGAGGTCGTCTGTCACAGTTTCGGCGCCACCTCGATCGTGGACTCCAGGGGCCTGGTCCGTTACGGCCCGCTGCGCAACGGCAACGCCTCCGGTGCGGTGCTGTCCAGCACCGTGCCCTATGACCTCGCTTTCAGCACCCGCTACCGCGCCGGCGTGCTGTTCCCCGTCCCGGACGGTGCGCCGTCCTCAATCGACCTGGACCTGCAGTACGGCGGTCCGGTGCTCGGGCTGCCCGTCACGGACGGGACGCCGCCGCAGGGCCTGCTCATCGGCGGGGACGCCGTCGCCCCGCCCCCGACCGGGGGCGTCACCACGCTGCCGGTCGCGTCAGCGACGGGAACCCCCTTCGTCGACCGGCACCTGCTCGTGGCCAAGGTGGTCGGCGGCACCCTCAACCAGGGCGGCAGCGCGAGGCAAAGCGTCGTCTCGCTCGCGGCCGACGTGCTGTTCGCCTTCAACTCCGCGACCCTGACCGTACCGGCGAAGAAGGTCGTGCAGCAGGCCGCACAGATCCTGACCGACAAGGCAGACCCCGCCAAGCCCGTCGCGGTGACGGGCTACACCGATGCAAAGGGCACCGACGCCGACAACGCGAGCCTGTCTCAGCGGCGGGCCGCAGCAGTGGCCGACGCCCTTGGCAAGACCGGCGGCTCCGCGCTGATGCTGCGCGCCACCGGCCGCGGCGCAGCAGGGCCCGTCGCCCCCAACTCGCGCCCGGACGGTACGGACGATCCGACCGGTCGCGCCCTGAACCGACGGGTGGAGCTGGCCTACACGCCCAAGGCGCCCCCGTCGCCACCCGCAGCGCCGCACACAGCGGACCCGCAGTCCGAGCAAGGACAGCCCCTGGCCACGCTCACCGCACCGAAGGTCATCGCGAGCGGCGCCGGTGCGGTCGCGATGACCGCCTCCGTGCGATCCGTGCGCAGGGACGGCGCCCTGACTGTCGTCGAGGTGGGCGTAAGGCCAACGGGTCCGGCGGACGGCGTGGACTACGTCAGTAGCGGGCGCAACGACCGGGACCTGGGCGCCTGGCGCCTCGTGGCTGCCTCCACGTCGGCTGCGTACGTCCCCGCGACCGACGTGGACGACCCGACGCGGCTCCTGGGGACCACCGTGAAGCAGATGAACGCCGGCCGTGAGTACCTGCTGAGCTTCTGGACAGCCGCTCTGCCGGCCGATCTGTCCGTCGTGGACGTCGAGCTCGGGCAGCTCGGACGGGCCAAGAACGTACCCGTCAGCCGCTGACGTCCTCGTCCAGTTCGATCCGGCCGCCGGGCCTGATACCCAAGACGGCCATCTGCCCTGCCTCTGTCTCGAGCACCCAGCGACTGCGCGGTCGCCAGGCTCCGCTGGGTGCCGACTTCCTGATCGGGAAAAGGCGCACCTCGGTGGCCTCGGCGCGGGCGTCTCGGCGGAGGTGACGGCCCTTGCCACCGCCGGAGCCGGCGCCAAGATGGAGTTCACCGACGAGAAGCAAGCCCGCGAGTCCATGACCGCGGCGGCGCACGAGCCAGTCAAGGACTCACTCACCGGCTGGGACCCCACGGGTTTCACGCACTGGGTGGCCGGACCATGTCGACGGGCACCACCCCGCAGGCGGAAGCGTAATCGGCAAAGTTGCGTTCAGCATGGACCTGACCGACAAGGGCAACGTCGAACGGCTCGCGAACGGCCTCCACAGCGTGGGCATCCCTGTCCTGCGCGGCAACGGCAGCTATCCACCGCCGAGCGTCCGCGACGGCAATGGGGGCTGTACTCCCGCTTCGACCAGGGAGCGAACGGCACCACGGTGACGGTGACGACCCATGACACCTCGACCAGCGGCGGCACGGTCGGCGCGAAGGGCGGCGACGTCCTCACCTTCGGCGCGGAGGCCGGGCTAGCGTTCGTCGACACCACCGCGACAAGCGGCTACTACTACTCCCCAGGGGACGGCTTCTGTGAAGTGGCAGCAGTGCACCGCATGACGGCCGGCCTCCAGGCGGCCGTGCCGGTACTGCTGCTGTCCACTGCCCTTGCGGCTGGCTGCTCGTCAGGTTCCGAGCCGGACCCGAAGAAGGGGGACCCACTGCCGATCTCAGCCGCCGCCGCGCCCACGCCGACCTTCGTACCGGGCCTGCAAGCGGCCGGCGGCGTGGCCTACGCCGTGGGCATACCGACAGACCGCGCCTTCACCAAGGGTCGCAGCGAGACCCGCGCGAACGGCACCTCTATCTCCCGTTGGCACTTCGAGCTGTCGCCCGGGGGACCGGCGTGCACGATCGTCGCAGCAGCCGGCGTACGCGGGTGATTTCCCGGCCGCCGTCCTGCAGACCTTCGAGGTCCTGGCAGAGCAGACCGACAAGATCGTGACCAACGAGCAGGTCCCGCCGCCGCCCGGGGCCGTCGGTGCGGTCCGCCAGGAGTCGACCTTCCCAGTCAAGCTGGCCGGTGGCACCAGTGTCCAGGCGCATCTGTACCAACGGCAGCTGCTCACTGCGGGCAAGACCTTGGTGAGCCTCACGGTCGCCGCACCGGAGGACGCACTTGCCAGGTGCCGGGCCAAGGACGTCGCCGCATCGCTGCAGCTGACCGGACACGAGGCCGCACGATCCGCAGGTTCCACGCCCGGTGGGCCGGTCTCGTGAGTGCCATCCCGAGCCGACTGTCGCCCCTGCCCGCCAGCGGTGCTGGTCTGGTATCGGTCGGGCTGGCGGTCCTGCCGACCGGCTGTTCGGGAGCGCGGTCCCGGCCCGTGCCGGGATCGCTGGCCGGTGCCGTCGAGTCGGCGTGGCTGGACGTGCTCGCCGACCTGCTCGAGTCCTGACCCATGGCCAGGCCGACACCTCCCGGGTCGGGAGGGAGCGCAGGTCCAGCACGGCCTGGTTGTCCCGGGCCAGCGGCGGCACCGAACCTGCGCTCGGCGACCCTGCGCCGTCACCGGCATGAAAGGACACGGTGCACGCTGCTGTGGTCAGTACGGCAGTGATGACCACGAGCAGCTGACGCATCCTCAGACGGGTCACGACGACTCCAGCCCCACCGCGGCTCGCGTCACCCTCCTACGGCTGCCGGGTCGCAGCGGGCCGCTGCCCGGGCTCCAGGTCCTTGGAGGTGTCCAGGAAGGTGAACAGGTAGTTCACCGTCACCTCACCTGGTCCGTCGTTCTGTATATCCGCTTCTACGAGAAAGTTCTTCAACACCAACCCTTGCATCACGGTTGAGCCCAAGTCACCGGTTCGCGCTTGCCCCTCCAGCTGCGCGCGCTCCTCAGCGGACAGCCCCAGTGTGCTCGCCTGCTGGGCGAGCACGGCCGCTACCTCCTTCGCATCGCGGTATCTCACGTTGACGACAATGTGTTGCGGCGGAGCCTGGCTTGCGGGCACCGGTGGCGGACCATCCAACGACTGTGCTCGCGCAAACACGCCGAAGGCCAACAGGTTCAGCGTCCCGCTTGGCAGCAGCACCTTGACCTTGATGCCGGGCGAGCCGATCGCCCGGTCGTACACGTGCGAGTCCTCACCCCTGCCCAGGCCGACATCCTCCCGGGTCGGGAGGGAGCGCAGGTCCAGCACGGCCTGGTTGTCCCGGACCAGCGGCGGCACCGAACCCGCGCTCGGCGACCCTGCGCCGTCACCGGCATGAAAAGACACGGTGCACGCTCCGATACTCAGCAGGGACAGGACGGTCAGGACGACCAGGGGCCAGCGCCCCCAGGGGGGCGTCATCCAGGACCCGGGCCGGCGCTGACGTCGACGTCCCAGCCGCTGAGCAGGCGTTGGATGATCGCGTCCTTCTGGCGCCACAACCGCTGGACGTCGATGCGCGCACCGACGTCGGACCCGACGATGTCCCGCACCCGCTGCGGGTCGGTGGCCAGCAGATGCTGGTAGGCCGGCAGCGTGTCCTGGCTGACCATCCTCCAGCGCGCTTCCCGATAGGACAGGTCGAAGTCCGGCAGTGAGGTGGTCAGCTTCTCGCTGACGTGAGCCGCGCCGAACGCGACCGGCTCGGTCCCGGTGAGCCGCAGCGACTCGAACTGGCCGGGGGTGTGCGCAGCCGAAATCGTGGGCGCCCCTACCGTGGTCAGCGCGTAGGTGAAGGCCGGACCGCTCGGCAGGTGCTTTCGCATGTCGTCATACTGCCCGGCAATGATCTGGTTCTGCTCACGGTCCAGCAGGGCATAGTTCCCCCGAGCAAGGGCACCTGGCCGAGCTGTGGCGATATCGTGCCAGGCGCGGGCCGCCGCCCCGTCCATCAGCGTTGCGCGCTGCATCTCATCGATCGCGCCGGGCGTCCCGCTGAGGTAGGCCTCGTGCATCCCTCCCTGGTCGATGAAGATCCTCTTCTGCATGGCCAGGAAGGTCCTCTCGTAGAAGCGCAGGTCCGCGGCGGTCAGCCCGCCGAGCACCGACAACGCCTGCAGCTCGGGTGGCAGCCCGGCCTGGGCCCAGCCCGGGAGCTGGTGGACCCGACCAGCGACAGCTCCCGCTATGTCCTTGAGTGCATCGAGGTCGAAGAACCCGGCGGCGAACGCGGGCCCGATCATGTTGGCCATGCCGGCCCACTGCAGCTCGGGGTGCTGCAGGAACAGCTGGCCGTAGTAGACGTAGACCTGCTCGATCGTGGCCCGGTTGCCGTCTACCCCCAGGGTCGGGTTCCAGGTGGCCAGGTCGATGCCGGCGTGCTCGGCGGCCCGCACGGCCCAGTACTGCTTGAGGATGCCGGCGTAGTCCGTCGGCGGCAGGCCCACGCGGCGCGCCTCGTCGAGCAGTCGCTGCAGCGAGGCGGAGTCCGTCGGCAGGCCGGGCATCAGACCGCCGGAGGACATGCCGTCTGCAGGGCCGACCTTGGGCGCGGCCGGCGCCGGGACGACCGGCCGCAGCGGCGCCGCGCCCGCGGCGGCCCGGACGGCGTCGGCGCAGCTGGCCGCTGCCTGGTCCACCGCGGCCCGCAGCGACACCATCTCTCCCAGCGCGGCCTCCCGCTGGGCCGCTCCCGGGTCGGTGAAGGTCGGGACGACGATGACGCTCCCGGGCGGCGCCTGCTGGGCGCGGGAAACTGCCGCCGCGTACGACGTCTCCGCGGCCTGGGCCGCGGTGACGCCCTGCTCGTAGATGCGCCCCGCCGCAGCTGCTCGGCGCTGGGCGTCGGCGAGCGCCCCGGCGTACGCCTCGAGGGCGGCGGCCGCCCTGCGTACGGCGTCGGCGCCGTAGGACCAGGCCGCGACCTGCCCCGACTGGCTGGCGCGGAAGGCATCGGCCGCGAGACCGGTCCACGATCCCGTACAGGCACCGCCCAGGGCACCCGCCGTGCCGTCCATGCTCCCGGCGCCGGCGCGGAGGCGACCGGCGTGGGCGCGCAACGCACCAGGCTCCCCCGGGACGTCGAAGCTCGGACCCCCTCCAGTCGGCTCGATCACGGCCTGACTCCCGCGCGCCGGGCGCCCATGGCGGCTCGCTCGTCGGCGGCGCTGTAGGCCAACACGGTCAACCCCAGCGACGTACCGCTGCTCTGCACGTCCGTGGTCAGGGCCTGCAGCCCCGCCGACCAGGCCGAGGAGAACGTGCCGAGGGCAGCGGCGACGTCTGGGTCGCCGGTGGCGCCGGTCCCCGGTGGCGACGCGCCAACGGCCCGAGCGCCGTCGTGCAGGGCGGCCCGGACCGCCCTGTCGGCGCCCTCGAGCTCAGTCAGATCGACGCTGAAGCCGGCCATTGCTCCTCCTCGTCCACCCCAAGGCAGCGCAGTCGGTCTGTCACGGGCTGCTGCTCCCGCGCCGTACAGCCACCCACTGCCCACCGAGCACGGCGAGCGCGACCGCCACCGCCCCTGCCAACAGCCACCATATGGCGTCACGCTTCTGCGCGCGGGCCGGGTCGGTGACGGGTACCACCTGGATGTGCTGGGCCAGCGCGACCGCGCGTGGGGCCTGTCTGCCCCCCGGCACGGGCGGCCCGGGACGAGCGGGATCCAGGGTGAGCGTCACCGCGTCCAGGGGCTGGACCAGGCCCCAGCCCCGCGCGTCGTCGCGGGCACCGAGCACGGGGCGGTCCGCGGACACCTCCAGGCGGTAGACGAGCTCGGCCGGAGTGATGGCCGGGTAGGCCTGCACGACCAGCGCGGCCACCGCCGAGACGTAGCCGGTCGCCATGCTGGTGGACACGTCCTGGCCCTGGACGAGGCAGTCGCCGTGCCGGGCGTACGCGGTGATCACCGGGTCCCCGATCCCGACGACGTCGACGTGCCGCCCGCGTACGGAGTCGCCGGCCACCCGGTCGTTGCCGTCGACGGCGCCCACCCCGAGCGCACCCGGGGAGGCCGCCGGGTAGCGCGGCACGTCCCGCTTGTCCCCGCTCGTGGCCCGGTTGCCGGCGCTGGCGACGACGAGCGAGCCGTGTGCGGTCGCGAAGGCCACGGCGGCGTCGAGCCGCGGGTCGGGCTCGGGCTGGCTGAGCGACACGTTGATGACCTTGGCGCCGTGGGCCGCGGCGTACCGGCTGCCGCACGTCGCTGCCGTGATCACCAACCTCGCCCAGGAGCTCACCCTGGTCGACCGGATGCAGGACGCCCTGACCGGCGAGATGGTGCGCCGCCAGGAGCTGCTGCGCGACGCCGGCAACTACGCCTCGGTCCGTGACTACGAGCGGTCCCGCGCGGCGGGCGAGCCGCTCGTCCCGCTGCCCAGCCTGCTGGTGGTCGTGGACGAGTTCTCCGAGCTGCTCAGCGACAAGCCTGAGTTCATCGACCTTTTCGTCGCGATCGGCCGACTGGGTCGGTCCCTCGGCCTGCATCTGCTGCTCGCCTCGCAGCGCCTGGAG
>JAABUH010005215.1_pt1 | contig 10288 bp, 13 predicted proteins | sample 5559121 | NCBI WGS metagenome assembly JAABUH01 (sample SAMN10711871, study PRJNA513364) | rock metagenome | isolation source: Antarctica rocks | place: Antarctica: Victoria Land, Battleship Promontory nord | collected 2015-12-28 | reverse complement strand
AGCGCGGGCCCTTCCGGATACATTCCGCGTCGCTCCGGCAGCCGGGCAGCGGCGGCAGCGGCGCGCGCGCCAAGCGGCGGCGGAGCCAGCAGGGCGAGGCTGAGGAGGAGGAGGAGGAGGAGGAGGAGGAGGGAGGCGGCGGGTAGGCGCAAGCGCGCGCCGCGGTGAGGCTGCCGTGCGTGGCAAGGCAAGCCGCGCTGCTGTGGGTAGACCCGTTCTGTGTGTCATGCTGACCTGTACGACCGTCCAGCCGAACTCGAGCACTGACATGTGTGCAGTTTTGTGCCGGCATGCTGTAGCACCCAAGCGCGTGCTGTCTTGTGTGGAAGCCCACAGTGCAGCTCTAGCAAGGTCCAGTGCGTTGTCCAGGGCCCTGCATGTCACTCATGCGAATGCATTGGACATGGATGCCCCATGAACTCATGACCTCTCTTTAAGGGCCGTTTTTGGTGGCTGTAATGCCAGGCTGCGAGCCTGAGAGGCAGGCGAGCTCGCATCGCACGAGAGGCTTCCTGGTGTCCTTGACAGATGATATGCGGCCTAGCCCGACGCGCAGGGCGCAGAAATAGTGGTTTGAAATTCCCCTGTTTGATGACAGCAGGTCCATCATGTCGTCCCGGCAAGCTCCCCCATGACACCTTCAGAAACAACTTGCATTGCTGATGTCCGGCGTAGTGACCACACCATGATTACAAAACGCACTGCAGCACTTGCTGCGGCGGGTTCAAGGCAACACCTGCAACACACCCTGTTCTCTGCTCTACCATAGCGCACCCGGCATGCGTTCGGCTGCCACAGCCGCGCCAACCTGACTCTGCATCCGACTTGACGTCTGCCTCAATGCCCTCAACCCAGCACCTGCGCAGCTTGCTCAGCCAGCTCCCTCGTCACGTTGTCCAGACCCTCCGCGGCCGCCAGCTCCTGCGCATGTGTAAGAATAGTAAATGCTGAAGAAGAAAGAGCCTGACCCTAGCAGCTTCAAGCCAGCTAGGTAGCCTACGCATGGACCCGGCCAAGCCTCCAGAGCTGCAGCCGTTGATCGTGCCAGCGTGCTCACGGTCATGTTGGGTATGTGGCGGTCGGGAGCGGCGCACATGTGCAGCCCGTGCGCTTCAATCAGTCAAGAACGCACCGCCCAACAGGCAGGCGCCAGGCATGCTCTGCGCTCTCCCCAATGGCCTGCCCGAATGCGGAGTGTGCAGCAAACAGTGTTCAGGTGATCTCAAGAGCGTGCAAGCAGCTGCCAGCAGGGGCGGGGGCAGCGCGCCTGCAGCGCCTGCGCCGCGCCGGCGCGCTGCAGCGCGGCGCGCAGGTGCGGCTCGGCCGCCAGCTTGAGCGCCGCGCGCAGCCCGCAGCGCAGCGCGCCCGCGCGCACCGCCGCCGACGGGCCCTCCCCCGCGGCCGGCGGCTGCCATGCGAGCAGCACCCCGAGCGGTCGTCAGGCACGCCATCTGGAGCAGTCTGTTGCGCAGACCAGGCTGACATGACACCCTCCATGAGGAGGCCGATGATCTCCCAGTTTCGGCTGCTACGAGGGTCACCTGCTGACGGGCACACAGGGTGGGCTCTCTGCGCAAGACGCATCTCACTGCGCCGCAGAAAGGAGGTCCCTGAGGTCAGGGCATCATCACAGGAGCTGGCGGCACGGCTAGCACATTGCGGCCATGCACCCAGGCAAGCGTGGCCTGCCAAGCCTGGCAGCGCCAGCTCCCATCATCAGCCCACGCTCCCAGGTCACCCAGTCGGCACGGCCGCGCATGCGCACCAGTGGCCTGACCACGCAGTGACCTTCATCTATCATCACCTACCTTGCTACAGAGCTCATGTGTGACTTAGCCAGCGCCTCTGCAGCTCAGTGGCAGGCAGCGGCGCGCGTCCGAGCCCGAGGGCCGCACCGGCCCGCCCGCGCGCAGCATCGTCACCAGGCGCTCCGCGGCGCCGGCCTCCGCCGCCGCGACGGCCGCCGCGCCGCCCGCCTCCGCCAGCTTGCCTGCCCGGCGCGGCGCCGCATCGGCGCGCCCGCACAGCCTGGGAGCATCTCATGCCAGAGTCTCTGGGCTCCTCCCACCACAGACGCGCTCCGTCCCTTCCGGCTGGCTCGGACCGGCCTAGCAAGGCCCTGCAAGCCGCGTCACACCACTCCCTCCAAAATCTTGATCCCCAGGGCTTGCACAGAGCAGCGTGTCTTAGCATAGGCGTTGGCGCGCCCGCATCCGCGTCGGCGCAGGCGACTGCGGCTGCAGGGGCGGCCAGTAAACTGGCGGCGCGGGTGACGCATGGCGGCAACGTATGCGCAGCTACCGCAACAGCCTCTGCATCCGGGGGCGCGGCGGCGGGTGCGCCCAGCCCGGCGCGCGCACCCAGCGCGCCGGCCGCGAAGCACTGCGTCTGCGGGTCGGCGCAGGTGAGCGCGGCAACCAGCGCGGCCAGGCCGCCCACGCCGCGCACCGCCTCGAAGCCGGCCGCGCCGCCGCCGGCCAGGCGCGCAAGCGCGCCCACGCCGTAGCGCTGCAGGATCGGGTCGCGCGAGGCCGCCCAGCGCGTCATGCCTGCGAAGCGCCTCCCACGTTTCGCCATGGATGCGCTGCGCTGCAGCGCGCCCGCCCGCTAACAGGTCTGGGCAGGAGCGGTGCGGGAGCGTGCAGGGCCGCCTGGGCGCACGCTGTGTAGCGGCTGAGCCCCAGCCCAGGCACAAACAATGGCCTATAGACCTGGGCAGATATGGAGAAAGCAGCGCTGCCGGGCAGGGTCACCGACGCGAGTCCCCGCGACAGACATGCGGGCCAGCCCTGGACGCGCGGCCCCTGCTCGCCCGCGACCGCATGCACGCAGCAGGCACCGTTCACCGCCGCCGCCGCCGCGCGCACCCTCCACCGCGGCGCCGCGCTCGCCCAGCAGCGCCGCCGCGCCGGCCGGCGAGGCCGCCAGGCCGTACAGCGCGGCCGAGGAGAAGCGCTCCTCGTCCACCGACTGGCGCTCGGCGACCGTGCCCGGCACCTGCTCCAGGCTGCCGTACGTCTTGTCCGCGGCCGCGCTCTCGGCCGCCTGCGGCCGCCATCGCTTCACGCTTGTCTTTTCTTAAGACGCATGCGCATGCCGCGGCCGTGCTCACGGCCGCCTGCGGCAGCCAGCACGTGCCCTCCTGCTCGCCTGTTGTGGACTCGCACGCACACGCCACTCCGAGCGTGAGGCGGCCTCCCAAGGTCTAGGGCAGCGCCGAGGCTGCCACGGTAGAGGGAAAACAGGCCTGCCTCCGCTGCAACATGGGCGTGCGGCCATCCCGCAGCATCCTCAGCCGTCTCGCGCGACTTTAACACGAGGCTGCACAGGCGGGAAGCAAGCTCCAGCGCGCGCACCAGGGCGGCGCCCTGCGCGGCGAGCGCGGCCGCGGCGCCCGATTGGGCCAGCAGCGCGTGCAACTCAGGCCGCCCGGCGAGCTCGGCCAGCAGGCGCGTGGCGGCCGTGCGCGCCACTGCGCCCTGCTCCTGGCCCTCGCGCCAGCGCCCGCGCGCCTGCCGCCGGGGCGCAGCGTCGGCCGGTCCGATCACATGGCGCAGTGTTGGGAAAAGGGTGCATCAAACACGTGCTGATTTGCAGTCCACGTGCTCATTCGGTCTCACATGCACGCGCCGTTATCACGCTATCTGTGCGCTGCATGTGCAGAGCTGAGGCTGCTGCGCCGATGCCCCTGCGGAGTCCGTGCGCACATGCGAGTCCAGACGCGCTCGGCTGCGGCCCGCGCGCACCTGCAGCGCGTCCAGGACGGTCGGCAGGAAGTCGGGGGACTCGGCGACGGCGCGCTGCGCCTCATCGGCCTTCATCAGATCCGCCGTGCAGCCCAGCGCCAGCGTCCGGACCTGCTCAGTGGCGGCCGCCTCGGCAGGAAATGGCGAGGGCAAGCGTGTCGCTCGCAAATGAGCAGCGACTAGCTTAGAACTGCACACGCATGTCCGGGGCCCCTCTGATGGGCCAATACTCCTCTGGTGGGCCATGCAATAAGCCATGCAGCGCTCCCATGCTGGCAGAGGCCGGCCACTCTGGTGACAGCGCACGCGCCCACCGCAGAGCAGTGCAACGACCGACAGAGCGGACCGGGAACAGCGACTCCGCTGCGGGGCACCTGCGGGATGGTGTCCGCGTCGACGACGGCGCGCACAAGCGCCGGCAGCACGCCCGCCGCCAGCAGCGCCGGGTGGTGCTCCAGGAATACGGTCAGCGAGGACAGCAGCGCGACCGCGCCCTCGCGCTCGGACGGCACGCCGCTGCCCAGGTCGCGCGCCAGGCGCTGCAGCGCGGCTGCGCGGCGCGGGGCACACAGCCTGAGAGCCGCGCCTCGTGAGTCCCTGCAAGGAGCAGAAGCCGACCTTGACCCCTACAGCAAGCGCTCTCGCGACATACTGGCTATGCTTAAGTTTAGTGGTCGCTTACACGCTGTCTCTGTCACGCACGGCCTCACCAACAGGTCACCAGACAGCACTGCGCGCCACGCCTGGCTCGAGCTGCTCGTTGCCACAGGCAGCATGTGCGGCGGCAGCAGCGAAGCCGGCTGCTAGCGCCCATGAGTATGGCACCGTCAAGCGCGGTTGGCGGCGTTGGTTTAGTGCCGCCGCCTGTGAGTGGATGCCAGGTTTAGCAGCGCTTTGCGCAAGTGCATGCGTGATGACTGTGCCCGTGCATTGGTCCAGTCTCGCACCGTCAAGCAGCCTCGAGCCTGCCAGAGCAGCGCCGGGAGCCTCGCCGCGTAACCATCTGCCTGCAAGCGACGCAGCACATGCAGTGCGTGCTGCCAAGCGGCGCGTGGCGCGCCCATCCTGTCTATCACAGATGGGAAGTCTGACTACGTGGTGAGCGATAGGGATACGTCAGACGCCTATATCGTCACCTTCCAAGCCAAAATATATAAATTATTAATCGACAACTTATTTGCTTATGTTGCAACCTTGCGCAAGGGCGTTTATCCGTGTGCATGTGATCTCCAGCGTGCACAGGCCGCGAGGGGTGTTTGTGGCGGGACGTTGCGCTTTCGGATCGAGCTGTTTGGGGTGACGCCCTTGCTAACAATATTAAGAACTGGGCCTGGTCCCTGCACCAGCGCCTGACTGATTTGGGGTACCCCTCGCTCGTCGACCACCGCCGCCTGGCCTTGCTTTCCAATGATGATGTTATGCGCCTGCACACCGCTCGCGAGCAGGAATGCTGGCAGCTCTGTGATGTTTGCCCACGCACCTGCCCCTCGCAGGGTGCCAGCTTGTGCAAGTATTTGCGGTGGCTCAGCCAGCCAGATGCCATTAGGAAGCAACGCAATTTTCAACGGAGTGGAGCGTGGAGCACCCCAGCCGGAAGCGCATAACTTTGCGCACCCGCCCCAGGCTCAGGCGGAGGCGGAAAGAGGCGTTGCCCCCTAACGGCATCTGGCTGGCTGACCACCGCAAGTATTTGCAGAGGCTGGCGCCCTGCGAGGGGCCGGTGCGCGGGCAAAAATCGCAAAGCTGCCAGCATTCCTGCTTGCCCGCGGTGTGCAGGCGCATAACATCATCATCGGAAAGCAAGGCCAGGCGGCGGTGGTCGACGAGCGAGGGGTACCCCAAATCAGTCAGGCGCTGGTGCAGGGACCAGCGCGCACGGTCCTGTTTCGAGCGGCCTGGCAGATGGCAGAATCCCACACCTCGCAGGCATGCGACCCCGCTGGCAGAATGGCGTGCATGAATGAAGCTGCCGCATAAGCTCCAACGATAGGCTGTTCCACAACTCAGCAAACTGCCACTGCAGCCTGAGTGTCATGCAGGCGCGGTCGGGAGCCCAGTGGCGAGGCCCTGCGCAGCAGAAACGACCACGCCCAGGTACCTGTACTCTGCAATGCACCCCAGGCGCGCCCCGCCGCACGTCCAGACGGGCCCGGGCGCGCCCCGCGCAGGCCCCGTCGCAATACACCATAACGCGCACTTTGGCGCTGCTGACTGCTGTGCCGACGGCTGTAAGGTACGTGTGCGCGACGTCCGGAAGGCGCTGGAGATCTGCGGCCGTTTCAGCCAGCAGGCGCAGGTTGTCTGCGTATACCAGGGTCGGTGCCCGCCGGCCGCAGGCGAGGGAGGGGCCCGTGTCGGGCGCCCGCGCCCGCAGGTGCAGTGGAGGCCGTCCAGCAGGAGGCCGACAAGGCTTGGGCTGAGCGGGCAGCCTTGTTTGACGCCGCGCGTCAATGGCACGCCAGCGCTGCGGCGCCCGCCCACGCTGGTTGCGTTCTCCGCGTGGGCGTACAGCGGTCGGATATTCGCAGCGTAGCGCCGTGCACGCCCAGGCGCGCCAGCGCCTGCCATATCAGCAGCCGTGGCACGCGCTTGTAGGCACCCTGTGAGTCCAGGGGAGTCCAGGGGAGCAGCAGGCGAGCGGCCGCCGCAGGCGGCGCGCATTCGAGCAGGTGCTGCAGAGTGAACTCTGGGTGCAGCGTGGACGTGGCCGACCGGAAGCCCGCCTGCGACGGGGCGCACAGGCCCGCCGCCTCCATGTACGCTACTTGGCCGCTCGTTCAGGAGCGCCGCATAGAGCCGCATTGTAAGCTCCCCCATCGCAGTCGGCCGGTAGTTGCCAGGCTCGCCCGCATCGCTGCGCCTGTGTGGTACCACGAGGCAGCTGGCACGGTGCCGGCGCGGAACAAGCAGTTCAGCACAGCCGTGAGCGCGGGCAGCAGCAGGCGTGCCCCGCGACTCCTCCTGCCTGAGAGCGTAGCGGAGCAGCTCCGCGGGCAGCCCGCTCGCACCCATTGACCGGCCATCCTTGAGGAGCGTGAGCGCGGCAAGCACCTTGTCCGGAGTGAGCGGCGCGTCGACCGTTACAACGGCGCCTGCCAGAGCCCTGGGCTGGCCAGGCGCGGCCGGGGGCAGGTAGGCGAGCGCGGCAGCGGGCCCGTGTGCCAGCTGCGTCACGGAAGCGCATTCTCGGCCATCAGTAGTGATGGCCCTCTCTGAGTGCGCACGCTACACAGGGCGCACTGATTCCCGCAGCTCACGGCTTGCACGGTTACATGCAGGGTTAGGATCCGTAGCCCCTACTCCTTGGGGGCCTACTTTGATTTGCAGGGACTCGTGTACCCGGGAGCTCCCAGGGCGAACCGTGCACCCACGGCAGGAGGCAGGCCCTGGTTACGCGAGCAAGTGGGACACAATGCAGTCCGCCGGCCCGCGCGGGGCTTACGGCGCCCGTGGCCCGTCAGCGCAGGCCACCCCCAGCGGCGCATATGCGCAGGACGGCGAGGAGCAGATGCCACTCGTGAGCGGGCTCCTCTGCGATGCATGCTCCTGCGCATGTCACTGCCGCCAGGTTCCGAGCCGGCCGCATGCGTGCGCAATCAGGTGTACTGGCTGGGCTGGGCGGCGTTCTCGAAGACGCGCGGCACGGCGCGCGTGGACCTGATGCGGCCCACGTGCGGGACACCTCTGTTTCTGATTTCCCACCGCAGCTCCAGTCTGGGCAGCTGTGAGGGGCAGAGAGCCCCAAGTGTGTGCATATCTGCCAATGCAGGCTGCTTGATAGTGCTGTGGTCGTGTGAGACGCTTGTGACAGTGTCCGGTGCCGTGAGGGCGTTTGCATGCATAGTGCAGCCGTGCCTGCCAAGCAGCGGTGGGCCTTGAAAGGGTCACATCCGGTGTGCAGGTTCCCGGCGCCCGGCAGCAACCTACTGCGCACATCCTCGGACGCCGCCCAATGGTGCGCGGCCCTAGGCTGGTGTCCACTGGCCTTTCCTCAAGTCAGCTTCTCGCTGTTGCTTTGCAGCGTATACGGGGTCCCTTGCTGCAGCCCATGGCCGCTGCTGTGAGCGAGCAGGTTGCACTGCTATGAGAGATCAGCTTGCACCCCTCCTTGCTGGATGTGATGACACACAGGCTGGCATGCGCTGCACTGACCCCATTGGGCAAGCCCGGCGCCTGAGCGCCCCGCCCGGTGCAGGGGCGAGCACGGCAGCCGGCCGCGGCGGCGCGCGCGCGGGGGCGGCGTGCGCGGGTACGACGTCGGCGGCAACCCCATAGCCGGCTTCCTGCCCGGCAATCAGACGGGTGTGCACCGAGTGTCCTGTTACTCACTGATCACAAGCCCAGCACCTGAGTGGCTGTGATACAGGCTTCAGGCAACTCAGCTTCATGTGCGTGCCTGTTTTGGGAGGCAAACCTGGCGACAGCCTCCCGCCCAGCCGCATGACAGGCAGTGGCTAGGGAATCAGAAGGCATCGTCGCGCACAGCGCATGCAAACTTGCCTGCTGCGGGGGACGCTGCATCGTCGGACACGCGCGCGCCAGGCGCGCGCGTCAAGGTGATGCGGCACATCCACTTTGGCGACCCGCCGCGGCGGCGGCAGCCTGCGCTGGACCTGCCGGTCGGCGACGCGCCGCCCAGCCGGCCCGGGGCGCCCGGCTTCAGCGCGCCGCCGCCGCCGCCGGCGGCGCTGAGAGCAGAGCGTGCGCTGCCCCGCATTCCACCTCATTTGGACGACCGAGCCCGCTGTAGCAGTTCCCGGCGTCCTGCATCGGGCCGCTCTGCCTAGCATGGGCCAATGCACAACCCAAGCATGCTGGACGACGCCATGATGTGCGTGGGGCCACAGTGTTGGGGCAGCCGAGGCGCGGCGCGTGGGGCAGCCGGCGCGGCCGTGCGCACAGGTGCAGGTAGGGCGCGCTGAGAGCCCCAGCCGGCGCGCGCGCAGGCGCGCAGCTGGACGGCAGCATGGACGGCGAGCAGGACGTGGGCGCGGCGCTGCGGCAGGTGCAGAGCAAGCTGGGCGCGTCACTGGCGGCGCCCGAGCGCCCGATGTTCGACCTGGGCGTCGGCCTCAACGCCGAGTTCGACACCGCCGAGCTCAGCCTGGTGGTGCGCGCGCGCGCACCCTAGCCCTACCCTAACCCTGTGCCATCCTGCATGCGCCAGCCTGCCTCGGTTGCCGGACGCGAGCTGCACGCCTCTCCCGTGTTGGCGGACGCCAGCCGGCCAGGCGGGCGCTTGAGCACCTAACTACTGGCGGCCCGCACCGCGCGCGCAGGCGCGGCTCAAGGTCAAGGACTGGTTCAGCATAAAGGTGCGCCGCCCGCCCCCTCGCTCCTATATTGCTCTCGGCTGTGCAAAGAGGCTTTTCTTTTAAAAGCGTATATGTAGAGTAGATGGAGCATGTGTGCGGAGTAGTGCGTGTCGTTGCTAACAATGCTCTTTAGCCGCGCTGCGCGGGAGCGCTGCCGCACGCACCGCGGGCGCCCTGACCGCCTGCGCGCGCGCAGCTGCTGCCGCGGCCGATGGTGAAGGTGCAGAAGCGCTGGCGCCTGGGTGACACGCCCGTGTCGCTGCGCCTGCGCTACGAGTGCCCGCTGGAGGAGGTCGGGCGCTTCTACGAGCCGCCCGCGCGCCTGCTGCTGCGGTGCGCCCGGCCGGCGCTGCTGCTCAGCTGTGCGCGCGCGCGCGCGTTCGGCGCTGCATGGCAGGATGCAGTGCGTGCCGGAAGGAAGTGTTCGACATGCGGACGGGTTTTGGTGATGGCTTTGCCGAGCGCGGGACCACCAGAGCAGCCGCGCCAGCTCCGAGGCTTGTCTCAGTTGCGCACAGCTGATGGACGGGCGCACTGACAGCACGCCTTTACTTGGCGAAGGGAGTCAAGATGAAAGGTGGCTCGTAAGTATATGAGTGCCGGCCTGTGGCCGTGGCGCAGGATGGAGCACTGCGCCGGGCGCAGCGTGCACCTAACGCCGTCGGGGCTTGACTTTGACGAGCAGCGCGTACAGCTGGTGCGTGCGGCACCAAGTGTCGCCTGCCTGTCTTGGGGCGGATCGTGTTGCACATGCAGTGCATCCCCTGACGCAGACCACCCCCAGTCTCACCCTCACAAATCACACTTCCAGAGTTACTGTGAGGTGTTGTGCAGTGCAGTATGCGGCCACGACTGTGACAAAATGTATAAAATGCAGCCGTGAAGGCTCAAGCGCACTTGACTTGAATGCCACGGCCTGCCGCAGGGCTTCGGCACGAGCATCCGGGCGGCCGCCTCGGCCGAGTTCCCGCGCCAGTTCCCCGTGCCCGAGGGCGAGCAGCTGCTCGCGTTCCGCATCCACCGCCTGGGCCTCAAGGCGCGGTGGTAAGCGGGCGCGGGAGCGCGCGGGCGGGGAGCGCGCGCGCGCGCAGAACAGCTGCTCATGTTGCACATGCATCACGTGGGGATCGGGTGCTGTGAGTGCTGAGCGGCAATGGATTCAAGGGTAGGGTACTTGAAAAGTATGCCCGCCGTGTGCCGCGTGCTTCCCATGCTCTTACGGGGAGC
>JAABUH010005214.1_pt1 | contig 10290 bp, 20 predicted proteins | sample 5559121 | NCBI WGS metagenome assembly JAABUH01 (sample SAMN10711871, study PRJNA513364) | rock metagenome | isolation source: Antarctica rocks | place: Antarctica: Victoria Land, Battleship Promontory nord | collected 2015-12-28 | reverse complement strand
AGCGCATCTGCTGTTGTCAACTGCATTTGATAGGGTGCAGCTACTGCATCCTATCAAATGCTATGCATGATGTATCCTTTTGGGTACAGCTGGGTATATCATGCTTGGGATGTAAAACACTTCTCTCTCTCTCTTGGGTACATCATGCTGCAATGCACATCCTCCCTGCTGTAGTCCAAAACATGCGGAGTGTGGGCATACTGCATGCTCATGCATGCGTGAATGCATACATGTGCTTTGGACAAATGCAAACATGCTCTGTCACCAGTACTGTTGAGTGACGTGGTGTGCGTGCAGCTTCAAGGGTGTGGACATTGCCCTCTTCAGCGCTGGTGGCTCAATCAGCAAGAAGTTAGGCCCCATAGCCTCAGATACTGGCTGCACAGTACGTCCTCTTGCATACAATTGCTCAGATGCAAGAATGCCGTTTTCTGCTTCCTCTTCTGCTGTCTTTCTGTTCAGGAAACCTGTTGTGCTGCATCAGCTGTGACCCTCCTAGCAAGTGTCCTGAAACATATTTTGTGCACATCATCAGGACACAACACAAGCATGGCATAACCACAGCATGGCCACAGCATGGCCACAGCATGGCCATAGCACGGTCATAGCACGGCCACAGCATGATCACAGCATGGCCACAGCATGACCACAGCATGACCACAGCATGGCCACAGCATGACCACAGCATGACGACAGCATGGCCACAGCATGATCACAGCATGACCCTGCATGATGACATATTTGTGGCCTGCCCTGCCACCTGCCATTATACACCTTGCTGTGCAATAGCCTTATGCTGGTCACACAGGCCTTAGCATGTCAGCATGTCAACAGTGTGAACATGCCAGTGCAAATCCTGCATCAGCACTATGGTAACGAGCATGTTTACCTTCCTGCACATGTGCACAGCCCAGTCTTTCAACAACGTCAATACCGCATGCACAGACTAATTTTGCTTGACCACAGGTAGTGAACAACAGCTCAGACTTCCCTGCAGTGTATGCACACAGTGGTCTTGCATGACCATAGGTGGTGGAAACAGCTGACATCCCAGAGCAGCAGGCATGTGCACACTGGTTTTGCTTGAGCACAAGTGGAGCACAGCTGACTCAGACTTCCATGCGGCATGTATGCACAGACTTGTATTGCTTGACTACAGGTTGTGGACAACAGCTCAGCCTTCAGGATGACTGAGGGAGTGCCTTTGGTAATTCCAGAGGTGAACCCAGAAGCTATGAAGGGTATGCGGTACGGGCAGGGGGGTATCATTGCCAACCCCAACTGCTCCACCATCATCGCCCTCATGGCTGTCACCCCCCTTCATAGAGCTGCCAAGGTAACGCACATTCAGGAACAAGTCAAGCTTGACGGTGCAACTTTACGCTTGCATTTACATGCTGTGCTGGCTTGTCATGCCGAGCAGGGATCGCCAGTAAAGGCCATAAGTGCTGTGCTGTGCTGTGCTGTGCTGTGCTGTGCTGTGCTGTGCTGTGCTGTGCTGTGCTGTGTTGTGCTGTGCTGTGCTGTGCTGTGCTGTCAAAGTCAAATTCTGTGGGTGTAGGCAAGGTGAAAAGTGTGGAGGGCAGCATGTATCAAGCTGCTGACACTGCTGGCCAAGCTGTTTGAATACATTGTCTTGACAGTACACATGTTGCATTTCCTTCCTGTGTACGTCAAGCACATACCAGGCAGCCAATAGTGCAGAGCATCGTCAGCTTTCTGGGGCTGACCTGCACTTCATGCTCATTGGTCTTCTGTGCAAGCATTGGAAGCAGGCTGCATGCTGCCCCAATTTCCCGTTCACCACGCAGTTGAAGCATGTATCGATCAGCATGCGTCGGCAGCCAGTGCTGCTCAACGTCACATCAGTGTACTCATAAGTTTATACACTCAGGAGCCTTCTGGCATGGTGACTGTGAGGTTGCAGGTGAGGCATATGTTGATCAGCACACACCGGGCAGCAGTGCTTCTCAAACATCACATCACTGGTACTGATGAGCAGACCTCTGGCATGCTGACTCATACCTGTGTGTGACTTTACAGGTGAAGCGTATGGTGATCAGCACGTATCAGGCTGCCAGCGGCGCTGGTCAAGCCGCCATGGACGAGCTAGAGCTGCAAACCAGTGAAGTGCTGCAGGGCAAGAAGGAGATCACCAAGAACATCTTCCCCTTCCAGGTACATCCCTTGTGCCTTTGCCTGCCCTTTTGGGCCTGTTGGGCGCTCCCTTTTGAGCTTGTTGGGCATTCCCTTTTGAGCTTGTCGGGCGTTCCCTTTTGAGCTTGTTGGGCGTTCCCTTTTCCTTCAGAATGATTCTGACCAATGTAGGCAGCAAAGCAGATTGCCCTTCTCCATGACTTGCTGTAGCTTGAGCCTTTGTATGTGAAGCGCTTGCTGTGTCCATTTTGATTTGTCGAGGTAAAAGGATCACCAGAAACTCAGCTCGAGGCTCCTACCTTTTAGTGTTGCCTTTTGCCGTTGCCTTTCAGTTTGCTGCCAGGCGTTCCAGGCATTTCGCCCACGCCTCATGCTTGCAGCACTCCTTACATGCACTGTCATAGCTAGATGATGCCAAGGAAGCCCCAAACACATAGTCTTCTACTTTCTGGGACCCTCATTTTGGGGCCTGGGGACAACTGACCGGCGAAGTCAATTGTCAGGCTACCAATGATGTGCGTCTCATGCTGCAGTATGCCTTCAACCTGTTCAGCCACAACAGCCCAATGACCGAGAACGGCTACAATGAAGAAGAGATGAAGATGGTAAAGGAGACGAAGAAGATCTGGGGCAACAACGATGTCAGCATCACGGCGACGTGTATACGAGTGCCAATCATGCGAGCGCATGCTGAGAGCATCAATCTAGAGTTTGACCGAGATGTATCTGAAGAGGAGGTAAGGTTTCGGATGGTAGCCACATTTGCGATTAGTCATGAGTGTGCGTGCTGAGAGCAGGAGTCTGAAGTTTGTTGTTCGATGTGTGAAGAAGTTGTGTTTGCAAACAGTGACAGCATGCTGTGACAATGATCAGCAATGAGCCAGATACCAAGCTCCCAGTTGGCATTTGTTGGGAAGCATCAGCCAAGCAAAAATTAGTCCACGATTGCTGTCTTTGGGATTTATCAGGGGAGTTAACAGCCAATGACTGGGACATCAACATACACTGCATTCAGGGTGATGTTGCATATGCAGTCTGTGTCAGCCTGTAAATGTCATAAACAGCACCTCCAGAATAACGCTTTTTACAAAAGCGCACTGACTACTTTTTGTGATGATGGCCCAACAGTCATGCATCTTGTATGCATACACAATCAGCCCTGTCTCATATCAACATTGCCTGGATGTAGACAGTCCTGTCGTACATACCCTGCGGCTGATATCAGTATCTGCTATTCAGGCTGTTGAGCTGCTGTCCAAGGCCAAGGGCGTGTCCATGATCAATGACAGAGTGAACAACAGATTCCCAACGCCGCTGGATGCCTCACACCAAGATGACGTGTACGTCGGGCGTGTGCGACGAGACATATCCAGGTCTGACAGCCATGGTCTGGACTTGTTCGTGTGTGGAGACCAAATCAAGAAGGGTGCAGCGCTGAATGCTGTACAAATAGCAGAATTGCTGTTGTGAGGTTACGGTGAATGTCAGTACAGTTCAACTGTCAGTGCAGGGATGACTGCTTTGTGGTAACGATTCACACTGACTTACGTGTTTGAATCTGCGTGTGCTTTGACTTTGTCATTGTCACAGGCTTGTCGTTGATTTTGTGCTTTGTTGCCCCAGAAGTGCACTGCATTGTGTTGTGATAGCCTGATTTTGATGCAAGCCTCCTTTGTTGTAAGGTATGGCGGTTTTCTAGTACAGACAAGGTCAACATGGTGTAGCACTTTCCGGTGTCAATCATGTTCCGATTATCAATGCCTTGCATTTAACAGGAGTCAGGGGATTGCTGCTGTAAGCATTACTAATGGCATAGTGTGAACACTGATGCAGTTGCTTTTGAAACTGCAAAACATGTTTCTGGGTCGTGTGATTCATCACTGTTTTACAAAGACTTGCAAAATATTATGTAGCATTATGGACAGTCGACAGGCAAAATTTCAAAAGCAGAAGCAGTGCCCTACATGGTCTCTCAACTCTTGCTCAGTGCAGCTAGTTCAAGCTCACAAGGCAGCTTCGAAAGCTGGTGGTTTGCAAACTGTCATGCGCGGCTCAAAGCAGGACAAGGGACCTGCAGTGCAAATGCTGTGATGTTCGTTTCTGGGTTCCCCTAAAAAAGAACACCCCACCCTACTTGTCCTCAGCAAGCAGCTTCTCAATGTGAGGAGTCAGTTCCACAGCTGTTGATGAAGGTCCATACCTGCAAGCATTGATGTCACAAGTTTGCATAGCCTGCAGACAAACGCCCACACAAGCAAGAGTTTCCACAGATCAGATGCAACATACTTGTGAGTCTGTCAGAGCAAAATCTGTGCGCCACAGGAGGATGTTGAGGCCTATGATGCAGTGTGCAGATCGAGATAAACAAGAAAGCAACAGACACTGGCATGTTCAAGTATTATTCAGCCCTTCAGCGCACTACACCTGCCAAACACAGTGCCATCCTTCTTCACCAGAAACTTTGCAAAATTCCAGGAGATTGGGCTTGTGTCACCACTGGCTGCCTGCAGGTTTGACAGCTTGTCAGAGACAAGCTCGTTATCATAACAGGTTTCATGACGGGTCATGATGAACGTGTCTAAGTTGGCCGCCTAAGCTGTCAGGTCAGCCATAACACTTGCCGTGAGAGTGCAAGAGGCTGCAGTAAGACATGTCAAACAAGTCGGATATGCATGGGCACTAGGCCAGAAGAGTGGAGGCGTCAATATTACTCTGTCGCGGATTTTCCAGTGACCCATGATGGACTGAAGCAAGGATGCAAACAGAAGGCAGGAAATGGCGAAGGCAAAGCCATAGCTGGGAAGCATGCCTTCAGGAAGGTGTACACAGGAGAGGCTTCGGGGCCATTCACATCAATCTTGTCCATCAGAACTCCCTTGAAGCCCTTGTTGCGTGCAAACTCCTTGATGTCTTTGTTGCTGCCGGGCTCTTGAGACAGAAACTGATTACTGAACCACACAAAGCGCTGAGGCAAAACCCTCTGGTTTTTGGGTTTGAGCTGAGCCAGTGCCAAATTGCAGCAAAGAGTGTTTATTGCATTCTCTCTTACCAAGGAAATGCAACAATCATGAGGCCTTGGCCAGCAAATTTTTCCTCAAGAGTTGCAAAGTCCTGCAGTCCAAGATACAGGCTTTTGAGAGGTTGATGCGCACGACGAAGTTTCTGATCAGCACCATTGAGCTGTACCTTGTAATTAGCTTCCGTCCTGCCTCACTTCGACGCGACGTTCACCACCAAGGTGACCTACGAGTCAGACCGAGCCTATTACATGCAAGAGCTGACAAGCAGACACATGACACAATCTGAAGCTGCTGATCCAACCTTTGGGCGAAGCGCGTACCTTGTTCGCCAAGCTGGAGAAGTTGAAGTTGTTCAGATCAATATCTCGAGCAGTGAGCTCATGAAGGTTCGAGTACGGAGTTTGAGTGCTACTGCTTCCGTGAAACATGTTGACCGCGGTACTGAACATGCGCATCATGGCTGCAAGTATGATCAAAGTCGTTGCTAGATGCCAGAGTTTTGGCATGTGCTGCACGACTCTTAGGGGGTGAAAGGGTCTCACCAGCTTGCATGACCTCAACAGGTTACGTAATCAGACTGTGTTTTCTAGGGGAAGGTAGTAAGTGGTGTGGCATTGCTAGTTGTAGGGTCTTGGTCTTTCAATGTGTCTTAGACTGCCTGGAGTTGCTGCACATGTTGGCTCTTATTTGAGTCCATGTGATCATGATAGCATCGCTGGGCTGGCATCAGGTCCTGTAATGTCTACCATCTTTAGGCAGTGGTCTTCATGGAGGTACTGGTACTAGCTTCTTTAAGGTCAGCAGCTTGCGGGACCAGCAGTTGATCGTTACACAACTCCATTGCCCAACCTGTGGCTTCTGCTGCATCTCCTTGTTGACATCTTGTGCAGGCTTCCCTTTGCAGTGCAGCAAAATGCATGACCTTTTATACAATTAGGGCCCAATTCCTGAGAATTCAGCTAGCTCAGGTCAGTTTGCTGTCAGGAATGGCTGTCTTCACGGACTAGTATTTCTTGCCCACGACTGCAGCTACTCCTCTTCTTATTGTGTATAGCTAGCTGTAGATTGTAGACTGATCTGCATGCAGAGCCTAGAAACAACAGAGTCAGATTACGTGTATACTGGGTCTACAAATGGTGCACTCTTGGCACTGGAAATGTCACCATCTAGATATCTGCTTCTGCATACTCAAGATACAGATATATTTCAGCTTGCCTAATGTCCAGAGGCTACCAGCAAGTGTGTTACCTGACATTGTTTGTGCAGGTGTATAGTGCAGCTATATAGTGCAAGTATATCATCAAACCTGACGCAGAACGACAAGCACATATGATTCACCCCTTGTGTCCTTTGTTTTCTATTCTTCACCAGCGCTACCTCTACTACACGCAAACAGACTCTGTTGCTTTGTAGGTTCGATGTTGTTCTACAACATGATGCTTTTGTTCCTGCCCATACGCTGCATCTGCAGATGGTCCAGCATGTGGATATGATCTTAATCAGCATCTCGTTTCTTGTTGGTTTGCACTCAGCCTTTTGTTATTGCTGCGGTTTTGCCTGTCAAGGCCTGTTTTACTGGACTGTGTTTGAGTCTTGTGCTTCTGTGTCAGTGTGATTTGACATTGGGAAACGTCCACATCAGGTGAGTCTAGTGTCCCAACAGCGTCTCTTCCATGCCTGCATTTGCAAGGATCACAATTTGTGAGCGTAAGAGGCAGCTGCAATCTGGCTGAGGAGACTCCAATCAGACGTCATGACGAGTCTGACAGTGCAGAATCCAGGGCAAAGTCATGATTCTAGTGCAAGCCGATCTTTCTAGCTGCGCATGTAGTCATTGACTACGACATGTGAACTCTGAAAGCCCTGAGTCCTGACTATGACACATGAAACTCTGAAACCTGTGACTGCATTATGCATGGTTTCGGAACTTGTCTGGTCGCCTGTCTTGTACTGCCAAATCTGAGCTTGGCTCTCTGGAGGAGCTTCAGCAACTTTCCCTTCTGCAGACACTTAGGCTGTCCAGGCTGTCCGCAGTATCCAGTCACGTCCACAATTTCAAGTTTGTACAGAGCCTGAGGTTGCATGGAATTTAAGAAGAGGTTTGCAACATTGAAAGCTACACACAGCTTACCCATCTGCGGATCTCTATATACCATAAGGATAGAGTGAAGGAAATCCTATTGCCATTCGGCAATGGTGTCAAGCTGCACAGTCTTGACATATGGGGTCCTTGCCATGAGCATATCCTTCCATCTCAAAAATCTCACCTTTGCAACTCGTCTTGAGGAGATGAGCTTGTACAGCGCATCTCCCCAAAACATTGAGCAAGCTAACTTGTCAGCTTTGCCTTTTCTGACCCAACTGCAGTTCATGAGCCCAAGTCGTGCTTTGCTTCAGACTCTCTCGCTATGTAGTAGCTTGCAGTGTCTGTATGTATCAGATTACCAGCAGCCAACGCTTCCATCTAGCTTTTCAGTTTTGACTCACCTTAAGGGCCTGATCATAAGTGGATGCAGCTTTGCCCAATTCCCAGCCTGCCTTCTGCACCTGTCTCAGCTTAAGAGTTTATGTGTCTCCTGCAACAAGCCTGCTTTTTACTTGAGCGACAGCATACTATGCCTTGCAAAATGGCCAAACCTCAAATCTCTGGAGATCAGTAATTCTTGGCAATGGCAGTTTCCAGTTGAGTCACAGCTGCTTTTAGGTCAGCTGCAGAAAAATCTGAGAGTTTGCAGCTCTTCTTGCAATTTCAGTTTTAGACACAGATGATTTGCCTAAGGACTTTCTTTCATCATGGTTGTTTAAACAGCTTTTTAATTTTGGAGAGCTGCAATTTCAGTCAGTGCCCTGCCTGCTTGGCTGCCTGGCTCAACTGCTGCACACACAATAAGCCACGAACAACACTTTGCCCTTTCCCTCAGGTCCTGTTTGTGCAGCATTGCACAGTGTGACAGAGGCAGTTTGTAGCTAACAAGCCTGCCTCATGGGTGCAGCGGGTTTCGCTGCACGTGGGTTTTGCACTCAGCCAATAAACAGTCATGGGATTGCTCATCACCTGCCTAGCACGCACACTGTGTTGCTGCAAGCTGAGTGCATTTTGCTGGAGGGAGTCAGATGCACAGCCATCAATGCCGTGCTTTGCTTGATTGCAAGTGCAGATGAAGACAAGAGCCTTGAATTGCATCTGCAATTGCAGCTTGGTTCTGTAAAAGCTTGCACACAGTTGCTGAGTAATACAGATGATGCACCTACTCAAGGAAGGACATGCTGTGTAGGTTACTCCCTGCCGCTCATGAGAAGTGACAGCAACAAAGTTGTTCTACCAGACGCATTGAGAACACACTGACCAGGAGAAGCAGCTTATGGTTGATTGTCTGCAGCCTTGCTGGTATCAAGCGCCAGCTGGTAGAGCTTTGACAGATCCTTCTGTACACAATGCTCTGTAGCAGCCTGGATGTGCATTTCGGGTGACATAGTGCTTAATGCCTTGCCGCAAGCACGAGTGTGCAGACAGAGCGCAGCTAGGCTCAACAGCGCTGCAAGGCTGTATAGTTGAGCCTGATTGTGAAGGGTGCTTGATCCTGACAATGGGATATTTTTTGACTAGCCACCAGTGCACTTACTTGCTGCATATTGCTTATCAACTGTCTAGTGTGGGTGCCATTACTGGATCAACTGACTTACAAAAGGTACGAGCAGGAGCTCTTTAAATTTAGTGTTCTGGTTGCCAAGCCCTTACTCTGACGTGATATCCTGCGCCAGCCTGCAGACTTGTTGTGGGAGTTGCTAGGGGCTTATCGACGTCGGAAGCACTGGCATATGTGGGGCTAAGGGTCCTTAGCATAACCAGCATTGCACTTCTGCTGGAGCTCAGCCAGGGTGCATGCTCCAGCCCACAGTGGCAGCTTCAGGTTTAGCTTCAGCTGCAGCTTCTGTCTCAGATTCAGACTCAGGTTCAGCAGGTTCAGGAGATGCAACATCAGGCACAGGCTGGAGAGGTTGTACCTGGCTGCGCATCAGAACAGCGGGAGACTCTAGGACAAGTTCAGCACCAGTTGTGGTACATCAGCCCCTTCATCCTGCACAATTACTCTCTCTTTAGTTTCTGGATGTACTTTAGTACGGACTCTTTTAGGCGGGTTTGGTTTGAGTGGAGGAATACAGAACTCCTTTTCAAAGATCTTCTAATCGAGTAGCATGACCAATGTTGCACTCAGGGGCCCAACCAGCTGGCAACTGATCAAGACATCTACAAGCGTTCTCTCCCCGGCATGCATTCAAGTTCACAGGAGATAAACCGTCGCATCCAACACTGATGTTCACTGATTTATCTAGGTCAGCTATCTGGACAGCCGCGCAGGGGCTGTATGTCCTGGTCAAAAAGATCTGGTGTGTCATTCATACCGCATATATGACATGGGAATTGCAGTCTTGCCTAAGCCGGGACTGGCGTGCGGTGCAGAACCCACCTGAGTCGGGTTTTGCAACAGCTGTGTCGCAGCAGTTCCTCTGTGATATTGCTGATGCTGAGGACGCGTTGCTCCGTCATGTCGGGCAAGATGACGAAGCAAGTAGCTGCAACACCTCCTCAAGACAAGCTGCCCTTGATCTGATCAGCCTTCTCCAGATCAGAGCGCAGCTTCTTCAGCAGCCAGACAGCAGGTCCACGCATGCTGCAGAACAAGCAAAATTGAACATACAAATTCAGCAATGCAGGACAAGACTGCTCTGTGTGTTCAACAACCATGTGTTGTCAGAAATATGCATGATCTTGCACTCCCTATACCTGCGCAAGGCAAAGCTGCAATCATGCCTGTTGTCATCATCTGAGGCAGCCGACAATCCGGCTGCTTGCTACCAATCTGCTGGAAGCAGTGACAAAGATGATGCTGCTTGTACTGCTGAGCAAGACCCAGAGGTTGTCTCAGTCGCTCCCGCAGTATGTCACAACAGGCTGCAGGCAGTGTGTCTCACATGGTCAATGTTTGGCACAGGCTGGCCCTCAGTTGCCTGTACAGCTGCAGCAGCATCTGCATGCAGAGCAGCGCACAGCATCTGGTGAGGCACAGCAGCACAGTGATCAGCTCAGCATCTTTAGGTGCGTTTCATCACA